>Ga0164292_10004470_pt1 | contig 11376 bp, 11 predicted proteins | sample GEODES117metaG_FD_111486 | JGI IMG/M metagenome (GOLD analysis project Ga0164292, IMG submission 111486) | Eutrophic lake water microbial communities from Lake Mendota, Wisconsin, USA - GEODES117 metaG | ecosystem: Environmental > Aquatic > Freshwater > Lake | place: USA: Lake Mendota... | reverse complement strand
ATGCCTATGGCACCAGAAGAACCAACTGAATCATACAAACCTACTATGGGAATGAAAGAATCAAAAATCGATAAGGTTTTGAGTAATTATTTTGAAGTTTCAGATTCAGAAATTCAATATGCAAAAAAATTAACTGAAGAAAGAAGCAGAGAAAAAGTTGTTAAAGTTACTAAAGATTATGAAAAAATCGAAAACCTATCTGAAACAATTGAACAAGAGATGTCAGCTAAAAAGTTTTTAGAAGAAAATAAATTTTTCCATTTAGTTGGTAAGACTAATAAGAAAAATTTGGTTTTTGAATTTAAAAATAAATTGGTAAAAATCAGTCAAGAAGGTCAGGTTTTATGAGTTATCTAATTTATATTAACGGACTTGGTCCTGACTATAAAGGAGATAATTTATATGAATTTATATTTTCTGATACTAAGGAGGTATGGGGTGAGTCTTGGGACAATCAACCAGCCGCAGGATATCCTCACCCACCTGAATTAGAATTTATAAAAAAAGTTGGTATTTTGAGAAATACTGAAATCAAATTAGATTTAATTCAAAATTCTGATTTATTTTCTTTAGTGGATTCTATGGATGGTGTTGTGGCACTTGGATGGGAACCCTCAGAGAGAGATAGAGATGAAAGATTGGTATTCTCATTTGGTGAAGATGAAAAAACTGTAAAAGATAAACTTTATGAGATGGATTTAATTCTCGAATTTGAAAAAGAAGTTGTATATGAAAACTAATTCCAAAGCACTCAAACTTATTGAAATGGGTCTTAGTGCAAATACTGTTGGTAAACTATCGGAATCCCAACTCAAATTACTTTACGGTAAATTTATGCTTGATGAACAATCACAACCAGTTGTTAGAACAAAAACCGTAAAACAGATTGAAATTCCAAGTGGAAGTGAAACTTCTGTTGGTGGTGTTTCTGTTGCAAACAAAGCCGGTAAAACCGTTGTAACAACAACTGCGGAGGGTGAAATGAGTGAAGACAAAGTTGACCCTATGAATGTTTTCAGTGGAGAAACTACTCAACAACCACACCAAGTTGGTGCGTCAACTGATATGGGTGACCCTTCAGGGGCAGTGGACGGAATGCCAACAGAAGGTGAACTTGGAGAAAAAAAGAAGGAATACAATCCTTTTGCGATTTGTACTTCTACTATGGGTAAAGAGTTCGGAACAACGGAGAGAAGTGAATGGAGTAAATCTGAAATGAACAAATACGAAAGATGTGTTAAGGATGTGAAGAAGTCTGTCAAAGAAGGAAAAAACCCTTACCATTTGTTAATTGAAAAAGAAATTGTATCTTTGGTAGAAAGAAATTTAACACCTAAGATGACAAAGAAAGATTTTATCAAAACAATATTCGAAGCTCCAACTGAGGCTCCAACAAAACCAAAAGTTAAGCCAGGTGTAAAACCTGATACAAAACCTCAAAGACCACCACACCCTGGTAAAAATCCAAATCCAGGAGAAAATCCTGCACCTAAAGCACAGGATTTAGAAAGAGCTAAAGAAGATGTATTGAACGCAATTAAAAGTTTACTAAGTAATGGCAAGAAATAAAAAAATTCAGGAACAAATTGATTATGGGGATTATCCTGAAAGGATGGACCCATCTTTAGAAAGAAAAATTTCTAATCCTGAAAGTCCATATGCTCAAAATCCTGCACTTGCCCGTCGTGAGCAAGACGTACAAAGATTAATCACAAATAGATTCAAACAAGTTGTTGATAAGTTAAGAAGTGCCACTTCTAATCAAACACTTGTTACCCCAAGAAATCTTGCAATGATGATTAAATCTGAGGCGTATGGTAAAATTATGCCAACTTGGCAAATCGAGCAAGGTCACCTTGAAGAGTTAAAAGACTTGGCTCTGAGGGCTTGTCTCGAAGAATCTGAAGTTCCTGAAGATTGGTTTGATTTTGATTTACACTTAGGGGAACAAATCAATGTACAAAATTTCCGAAACGAATCTGAAGAATTAGAAGATGAAACTGAAGAAGAAATTAAAGCAAATGCTTTGATGGATGGTGATGAACTTACTCGTAAGGAATTAGTTGAACTTGAAATTCACAAAAGAAATATCATTAACGCAATTATTCAGGGGACTGCTAAAAAAGGGCACTACGTCTTTCAAAAACCAAGTGTTAGAAGAGAACTTAACAGAATTAACCCAAATCTCTATGACAATTACTTGTTGATTATGGCGTTAAACGACTTCAATTATTTCACTGATGAGGCTTCGATAGAATATATGTCTGAAACAGGACAAGGTGTTGGTGGTAAGGTAGAACTTCAAGACAACAACAATGATAATGATGAAGGTGAAGGTGAAGAAGGCGAAGAAAGACCTGACACAACAATCTCCGCTTGGGGTATGTTATTTCCAATCTTGTGTCACGAGATTTTGAAAGGTTTGGAAGAGGCAAAAGGTAGATACGGATTACCTGAAGACCCTGTCATAAGACAACAAGTAATGGGTCAAACGGACACTTTACCTATGGAGGCGTGGTCTTTGAGAATTGGTCCACCAGTGGTTGAAAGATTACGATTTGCTCTGCCCGATGAGATTTTTGAAGATGAAAATAAAGGCTTAATAAATTGGTTCCAAATGGAACTTTATAAACTTCCTGCCGCTGAGGTGATAAAACTTACGGGAGACGCAATTTCAGAGGATAAATCTCGTGTTTCTAAAGCAACCGATAGGTTCCGTGAGATTATGAAAAAAGCGAACCAACTTAAAACAGAATACGAAAATTTTGAACCAGAGAAAAAAGACTCGGGTGAAGATGGTTTGGATGACTTGTTGGCAGGACTAGGTATCAGTCCTTCCAAATAATGAGTCTTACAAGAGAACAACTTTTAATTGAGTATAAAAAGTGTATGAATAGTACTCCATACGCTTTGAGAACTTATTTACAAACATTTGATAATACTGTCTCCAAATATGTACCACTTGAGTTATTTCAAGACCAAGTATTATTGATTGAGGATTATGAAAATTTTAATGAAAATATTGCTTTAAAATACCGTCAAGCAGGTGTTTCTACAGTGACCGCTGCTTGGGCAAGTAAAAAAGTGGCATTTGCAAGAAAGGAAAAACCTGAAAAAGTTCTTATTATTGCAAACAAATTAGAAACATCTGTAGAATTTGCCAACAAAATCAGAGCTTTTACTGAACAGTGGCCAAATTGGGTTGGTATTGGATTTTCAGGTGAAAAGAATTCTGCACGTCATTTTAAACTATCTAATGGTTGTGAAGTTAAAGCTGTGGCAACTTCTAAAGACGCACTTCGTGGTTATAGCCCAACCGTGTTAATATTTGATGAGGCGGCGTTTATTGAGGCTGACAGTGATTTTTGGGCGGCTTGTATGGCGTCACTTTCTACAGGTGGTAAAGTTATTGTAATTTCAACCCCTAATGGTTATGACCCGATTTACTATGAAATTTACGACCAAGCATTAAGGGGAATGAACGATTTTAAAATTACCGAAATGTATTGGTATAGGGACCCCCGATATACTAAAGATTTGTATATGGTAAAAACCAAAGATATTGTACATTATTTGCTCAACAAAGAACAATACAGTCCTGAAGATATTATAAGTTTACAAGATATTGATATTCAAAACAGAAGTTTGATAAGCCTACAAATTTACGTTTCAGATGGTTATAAACCTTGCTCTAGTTGGTTTGAGGCGATGGTTAAAAAACTCAAATACGACAGAAGAAAAGTTGCTCAAGAATTAGAGTGTAATTTCTTAGGTTCAGGCGACAACGTATTTGATTCAAATACTTTACAAGACATTTCTCAAAATTACATTAAAGACCCAAACGCAAAATTGATGGCAAATCAATTATGGATTTGGAAAGAACCTGAAAATGGACACAGATATGTTATGGGTATCGACGTGTCGAGAGGAGACTCTGAAGATTTTTCAAGTATTCAAATTATCGATTTTGATGCACGTGAGCAAGTCTTAGAATTTGTTGGTAAAATACCACCTGATGTATTGGCGGAAATTGCCTACAAATGGGGAAATATGTATAGCGCACTTTGCATAACTGACTTAACAGGAGGTATGGGTGTTGCCACCGCACGAAAATTACAAGAACTTGGATATGAGAACTTTTATATTGAAGGGGTTGATTTTGCTAATAAATGGAAGTATGACCCCAAATTAAAAGAAAAAATACCTGGTATCAATTTCAACGCAAAAAGGGTTCAAATAATCGCTTCATTTGAGGAGGCAATAAGACACAAATTCCAAATACGTTCCTCAAGACTTTTAAATGAAATGGGAACTTTCGTGTATATAAACGGAAGACCAGACCATCAAAGGGGTCACCACGATGATTGTATTATGGGAATTTCTATGGCTTGTTTTGCAGCAGAAGCAGCATTCCCATCTCTGAGTAAAGTAGAAAACCATACAAAATCTATGTTAGATTCTTGGACTACTATGGTTTCTGAAAATAAAGACCAATCTAAATTTTTTAATCCTTCAGTACCTCAAACTCCTGGTTCAATGACCAAAAATAGCAAAAACTATACACCAACCAGAAATGATTATGAACAATATAAATGGTTGTTTGGTCCTAAGTAGTATTTATTAAAATAGTAAGATACGTAAATTTATAAAAAATGAGTGATAAAAATATTACTATATGGCAACGATTAGGTAGAGCTATGGGACCTGACGCACTTATGAGTCAGGATTTTCCTGTTTATAAGTTTGACAAAAAAGAACTTCTCAGAACTACTGATAAAGCCGAATACGAAAAAGAGAAATTACAGGCACGTCAAACATCGTATTTGGCTGGTCAATTTGCCAAAGTAGAAAGTAATTTATACACTCAGGCGGTTTATTACGAACCAAACAGATTGGCATCATATTACGATTATGAATCAATGGAATATACCCCTGAGATTTCTGCAGCACTTGATATCTATGCCGAAGAATCTACCACTCCTAACGAGGATGGTTTTGTACTTCAAATTTATTCTGAGTCTAAAAGAATTAAATCTGTTTTAGCCGATTTATTCAATAACAACTTAGATATTAACACCAACTTACCTATGTGGACACGAAACACCTGTAAGTATGGTGACAACTTCATCTACTTGAGATTGGACCCTGAAGGGGGGGTTATTGGTTGTCAACAATTACCAAATGTTGAAGTTGAAAGAATCGAAAGAGGTTTGATGAATGGTTCTAACTATGAAATCAAAAAAGAAGATGAACAAAAAGGATTGAAATTTTATTGGAAAGCCAGAAATATGGAATTTCAACCTTGGGAAATTGGTCACTTTAGACTATTAGGTGACGATAGAAAATTGCCGTATGGTACGTCAATGTTGGAAAAGTCCCGTAGAATTTGGAAACAACTTCTATTATCGGAGGACGCGATGTTAATTTACCGTACTTCAAGAGCCCCAGAACGTAGAGTGTTTAAGGTCTACGTAGGAAATATGAATGACGATGACGTTGAGGCTTATGTACAACGTGTCGCCAACAAGTTTAAAAGAGAACAAATTGTTGATAGTAAAACAGGTTCGGTTGATATGAGATTTAATCAAATGGCTGTTGACCAAGATTATTTTATTCCTGTAAGAGACCCTGCAGCGCCAAACCCAATTGACACTTTGGCTGGTGCACAAAACCTTTCAGAAATTGCCGATATCGAGTACCTACAAAAGAAACTTGTTACGGCTCTTCGTATTCCTAAGGCATTCCTTGGATTTGAGGATGTGGTTGGTGATGGTAAGAGTTTAGCTCTTATGGATATTCGTTTTGCAAGAACAATCAATAGAATTCAGAAATCTATGGTTCAAGAGTTGAATAAAATTGCAATTATTCATTTGTTCTTATTGGGATTCGACGAAGAAATTTCAAATTTTACTTTAGGACTTACAAACCCTTCCACACAGGCTGACCTTCTTAAGATTGACATTTGGAAAGAAAAAATGTTATTATATAAAGATATGGTTTCTGACCCTGGTACAGGTATTGCTGCAACATCATCAACTTGGGCCAAGAAACATTTGTTCCAATGGTCAGACGATGAAATCAGAGTCGATTTACTTCAACAAAGAATGGAAAAAGCGGTTGGTGAAGAACTCAAACAGACACCAACCGTTATTGTTAAGACAGGTATATTTGATAATATTGATAGACTATACGGTACAAATAAAGCACCCGCAGGAACACCACCACCAAGTGGAGATGAAACTGGAGCACCACCTGAATTAGGTGGAGCATTTGCGGGAGGAGATTTAGGCGGTGAAGTACCACCAACTGGAGAACTTGGAGGTATTGAACCACCATCTCCGCCACCAGGTGAAATCACACCTGAATCAGCTAAAAATAGGGATATGAATATCCTTTTAGAGTCGGATATGTATAGTAAAAAATGGTTAGATTTAGGAATGGGACAACAAAGTTTAGGAAAAATTGGAGAAGAACTGGATAAGTTACTTAATTCCTAATATTTATTGAAAAATCCCCTTAAGATGACCTTTGGACAAATAAAATCTGTTGTTGAAAAAAACTTAGTAGAGTCCTACAATAACTCTGCACATTTCAAAAAAACTCTCAGAGAATTTAGACACAATATTCTCGAAAATAAAAATTTTTCAAAATTGTACTCTTTGTACGATGACTTGTACAAACCACAAGGTTTGTCATCCGAAGATGCCGAATTATACCTCAATGAAGGTATTGAATTAATTAGACATTTGATTGAAAATGTTAGTTTACCAAAAATAGGAAGAGAGGTTGAAAACAATTATCAGGATTTGGACAATTTGGTTTATTTTAAAAATATTAATTTGATAGAAAGAATTGGTTCTAAAAAGAAAATATTGGAAATATTAAAATCGAATACAACTCCCGTAAATGAATCAATCGAAATTCCTTTAAAGTCGATGGTAAACATTGCAAATCAGACTATTCAAAATTATTTGGAAAATTTAGATGAATCAACTAAAAAGAAAGTATTTCATATTTTAGCTAGTCGGCCTGAAGATTTAGAAAAAGAATTTTTTGAAATTAAAGAGTCAACAGTTTCTAAATTAGAAAATCTTTTAGAAAAAGAAAGTGAAGATGATATGAAACAAAAGTTAGTTGAAACTATTCAAAAAATTAAGGATGAGAATTACGAACAGGTCAACTACATTAGATTGAAACAGTTGGAAGAATCTATTTCTCAGACTGATTCCTAAGATATTGTTGGTGTTTTGCAACTTTTATTTGTTCCCTTTTCCTAACTGATTTTTTTTCATACTCTTTTAATTCAACCAATCTTTGGTTTTGTTTTGTTTTGATTACCTTGGACTTTAAGGTCTTTAAGGCTTTTTCAATGTTTGAATCAACTTTTACTAATAACATATATCATACATATATTTGGAATATGTAAAAAGATTTACTATTTTTAATTAAAATAAACTACATAGTATCAAAAAAAACCCTATGAAGAAGGGAAAAACAATTAACATTAATCAATACGATTCAATTAAAACATTTTACGGTACTGTTGATTCAAAAGAACTTAAATCAATTTACATAAACATTCAAACTTGGGTAAACCCATTGGAAAACAAAGATAGTTGGAGTAATGTTGTTAATACTTTAAACCGTTCCATAAAACATTCAATTTTTTCATCATTAGATAGAGAATTGTTTAAAGAAAATTTTATAGTTGACTTGGACTTGAGAACTAGTGGGATTAGGAAAGACAAAAAATCTTTTATGAACTTGGAAATCAACTTATATACCAACTGTTTATTAGATTTTAAGTCAAATGAAATTAGAGATTCCGTAATAAAAATTATAAAAAAAATTTATAGGGAAAATATAATTAACAACAGACATTTTAATTTTTCATCGTCAAAAAACTCAGAAACGTATCAAACTATCTAAAGAAGTATATTTATTGAGAAATATAAAACAAATATGAAAATTTTGGGACCTAATCAGACGGGTAAGGGCATTCTAATAGAAATGGATGCTGGGTTCGTAAATCCGAAGGATAGATTGAATGAAGATTTTATCAAAGAACAAAAAGATATTGATTATAGAAACCCTTTTGAGTTTTATGCCGTTTTACAAAAATATGGTGTACCAAATAGAAATGGTCGTGTATATCCTGAGAGAATATTAAAGAGAGAAGCTGACAGATATAAGACAGCAATAAAAAAGGGATTATCAACATCCGAATTAAACCATCCAGAATCATCACTAATCGATTTAGACAGAGTTTCACACATAATAACTGATGTGTGGTGGGACAACAACATTCTTATGGGTAAACTCAAATTATTAACTTCACCAGGGTTCCACGAAAGCGGTGTAGTATCCACAAAGGGTGATATTGCGGCAAACCTAATGAGACAAGGTGTCACGATGGGAGTTTCATCACGTGGTGTTGGTTCATTAAAAAAAGTTGGTGAACAAAATGAGGTTCAGGATGACTTTGAATTAATATGTTTTGATTTAGTTTCATCACCATCCACACCAGGAGCATACCTTTTTTCAAATCCTGAAGATAGAAATAATTACGAAGAAAACCTTGAGGAGGAAAGAAAAGTTCATCAGGAAGAAAAAGGTTTTGGTAAGTCAGTTGATTTAATGAGAAGATTGTCCGATTATTTGGGTAAATAAAATTAAAACATATGGATGAAAAATATTTTGTAGCAAAAGTTGTTTATGAGTTACCCGATGAAAACTCAGGAAGATTAAAAAAAATGAGAGAAGAAAAACTTGTTAAGGGTTACTCACCTACGGATGTCGAATCTAAGGTAACAGAAAAATATCGCGGTTTTCAACACGAATGGAGAATAACAGCAATTGTTGAAAGTAAAATTGACGAAGTAATTCAATAAAAAAGGGGAGTTTTTACTCCTCTTTTTTTTTGCTATAAAAATTTGTAGTTCAACAAATGTAATTTTTTGTTGTTTGTGCAGTATTTATAGTAAAAAAATTCTATGTCGCAAAAAGATTTAGTAGAAGAGGCTTTACTCCAAATGAGAAATGTGGAGAATGTTATAGCCGAAAACGCAAAAGGAATACTTGCTTCAACTATGAAGGAAGAAATCAGTCAGTTGGTAAAAGAGTCTCTATCTGAACAAGATGAGATTGAGCTTGATGCAATGACAGATGTTGATGTCGATGACGACTCAATGGATGTTGATGCTGATGAACTAGAAATGGATTCGGATGAAATGGATGATATGGATTTCGAAGATGAAGATGAAACTATTGATTTGACAGATGCTTCTGATGAAGAAATCTTGGCAATTTTCAAACGTATGGGTGATGAGGATGGAATTATCGTTAAAAAAGACGGTAATGATGTTCACATAAAAGATACCGATGAAGATGTTGAATACCTCGTCAAAATGAATGAAGAGGAGGAAGATGAATTAGAAGAAATGGAAAAGGAAATGGGGGAATCTTATTTGGATGAAAAGGATACAGACCTTGAGGCTGTTTTAGACGCATTGTACGCTGAAGGCGAATACAATGAAGATGAAACGGAAGAAGAAATGGAAGAAGATGACATTATGTATGAAATCGTAATGGATGAGGATGACGATGAAATGGAAGAAAGTTCACACGAGGGTATGGAAATGGAGGAATCTTATGACGAAATGGAAGAAGGTTCTGAAGACTACAATCTCGAAGAGGCAAAAATGACTGTAAAACCTAAAGGCGTTGGGATGGGAAGTCCTAAATTTAAATATGGTAAATCATTACCTAAAAAGGGCTTCGACGACCACAAAAAACAAGGACCAACTAAAATGGGTACTGGTAAAGCTAAATTCGAATTTAAAGAGGGTGAAATGGAAGAGGACTATGGTTCTAAGAAACACGAATACAGACGTAAGAATGTAGACGGTGTTGAAAAGAAAGCTGGCGAAGAAAAAGGACACTACAAAGATTACGAAAAAAAGGAAACTAAAGAAGCTGCTAGAACTTATGGATTTGGTTCAAAAGAAGGTAGGGGTTTGAGAAAAGGTGTTACAAATAATCGTAATTACAATTATACAGACAATGGTGTAAAAGTTGAGTCTATCAACGCAGAGATGAAAATGCTTAGAGAAAAGAATGAAGAATACAGAAAAGCGTTAAATATTTTCAGAGAAAAATTGAACGAAGTTGCTGTTTTTAATTCAAACTTAGCTTACGCTACTCGTTTGTTTACTGAACACTCTACTACAAAGAAAGAAAAAATAAACATTCTTAGAAGATTCGACTCAGCAGAAACTTTAAAAGAATCAAAACAACTCTACAAAACAATGAAAGATGACCTTTCAAAAGTAGAGACACAAGGACTTAATGAAAGTGTTGAAAGAAAAATCAACAACCAAGCAAGTTCAGGTTCTTCAACAAGTTTAATCGAATCTAGAGCTTATGAAAATCCACAATTCTTAAGAATTAAAGATTTAATGTCAAAACTCTAAAAAATAAATAAACTAAAAAAAACAAAATTTAATACTAAAATGGGAGCATTATTAGAATCAGGTCTTGTTGGTAACATTGGTCTTAAGCACCTTAAAGTTATCAAAGAAGATACTATTAACAAATGGGAAAAATTAGGTTTCCTAGAAGGCTTAAAAGGCCACCTAAAAGAGAACGTTGCTCAGTTATATGAAAACCAAGCATCATACCTCATTAACGAAGCTGCGTCTACCGCTGACTCAGGTTCTTTCGAAACTGTTGTGTTTCCAATCGTACGTAGAGTTTTCTCTAAACTTTTGGCTAATGATATCGTTTCTGTACAAGCTATGAACCTTCCTATCGGTAAGTTGTTCTACTTTGTACCAAACATTCAGTCATACACAGGTGCTGGCGCTAACGAGCACTGGGCTCCTTACGGTTCACCTAATGCTGCTGCAGGTCAAACACCAAACAGTGGTTACGACTACAACATTCAAAAAGACCTTTACGATAGATTCTACGAAGGTAACGAACCAGCTTTAGACCCACCAGGTCTTTACGACTATTCTAAAGGTCAATTTTCTTCAATTACAGCTGGTAACAGAACTGTAGTTTGGGTAGGTGACCAATTAGTAGTTTCAGGTTATGGATATTATGGTGACTACAGAAAAGTTCTTTTGGTTATGTCAGGTTTCGCATCTGATGGTGCTGGTAAACTTATCGGTCCTAACGGTCAACCTATGGACACTGAAGAATTCTTAGCAGATTTAACTATCAGAGGTGCTGCAGGAAATATAACTACATCTGCGAATACAAACAACAATTACCTATTTAGAGTTGTAACTCAAAGATATGGTAAAGGTATTGTTCAGTATGGTCAAAACGAAACATTAGGATTCCCTGAAAGTTTAACTGATGGTGGTACTT
>Ga0164292_10004468_pt1 | contig 11379 bp, 11 predicted proteins | sample GEODES117metaG_FD_111486 | JGI IMG/M metagenome (GOLD analysis project Ga0164292, IMG submission 111486) | Eutrophic lake water microbial communities from Lake Mendota, Wisconsin, USA - GEODES117 metaG | ecosystem: Environmental > Aquatic > Freshwater > Lake | place: USA: Lake Mendota... | reverse complement strand
TGCGCAGGTGCTGGCTCAGGCGCAGGGGATCGTTGTCGGTCGGGTAGGGCAAGGGCTCGGCGGCCTGGCGCTGGGCCGCAAAGACAATAGGGTCCGGGAACAGGTAGCCCACGGAGTCTTCGGCCCGTGCTCCCTGAGGAATCGGTAGTTCCATTGCCACAAAGGGACCAGGAACAAAGCCAATAGTATCCCATACCTCGGAACCTTGCCGCTGGTAGACTACCCAGGCCGGTCCGTCAACTCGGTCGGCGACCAAGATGGACTGCCCCGCATAGCCCAATTGACTCAGGGCCCAGGTTAGAATCAGTACCGGCGGCATAGGTCCAGCATGGCAAGGGTTTCAGTCCGGTCGGGAAGGGGCGGTTCCGCGCGGTAGTCGAGCAGTGCGGCCGAGTGAATTTGATCGAATCCCGCCTCAAGGTAGCGCTGCGCATTATGAGCGCGGATTCCGCCACCCGCAAGTACCTCAATGCGTCCCGCCGCCGCCTTCTTCAGGGCTTGGAGGGTTTCGATTTTAGGCGCTCCGAGTCCGGTCAGTATGCGGTCAAATCCCCATTCTACGGCCTGCTCCATGGCCTCCAAGGGGTTGGCGGTGGCGTCGAAGGCGCGATGAAGCACCCGTTTTAGGCCAGCAGATGCTGCCAGCATTGACAGCTCTTGCAGGCGATCGTCCAGGCGATTGGTCTTGTTCAAGGCGCCGACCACAATAAAATCCACGCCTTGATTGGCCAAGCGCGGCACTTCGTTCCTCATTGCGGACCATTCTTGGTCAGAGTAGGTAAAGGATCCGCCTCGAGGGCGCACCATGATCCCCAGCGACCCGGTGTAGCTTTCTCGCACCCGGTCTACGTCTTTTGCGCTGGGCGAGGTGCCTCCTTCAAGGGCTTCTGCGCAGAATTCAATTCGGGCTACTCCCCAAGATTCCGCCAATGCGGCTGCTTGAGGGTCAAAGCAGGCGAGTTCAAGAAGGGCTGGCATAGGCCTGCAAATTCCGACATTATAACGACTCCGCAATAATGCAGATTTTGATTTTAGCTGTATATTTGTCGCCTCTAATAAAATGGCCTTGTAGCTCAATTGAATAGAGCACTTGACTACGGATCAAGAGGTTTTAGGTTTGAATCCTAACAGGGTCACTAAGAGACAGAAGCCCGCTGCAGTGCAGCGGGTTTTTTGTTTTTGGCCGTGGCGCGCTCGCGCACCAAAGGCCTGAAAACAAAAAGACGGGCCGCCCAGGGCGGCCGGGCTTCTTGTCTCGGAATTCGGAGCCCACCAGGAACGCGCAGCAATCCTAACAGGGTCACTAAGAGACAGAAGCCCGCTGCAGTGCAGCGGGTTTTTTGTTGGATTCAACTTTTTTTTTTTGGGCATACCGCTCAAAAAAGCTGTTCAATAGATCTACTCTTTAAACGGTGAAGTATACGACCCATAGCCTTTGAATCGCGCCCAAACTTATCCCTACTTATGTTCCACAAGCGGCAACCAATCCCAAAATCTATAGTCAGAACCGGTTTAGAATCTATTAATACAGGATGCAAAGTTGCCCCAGCGGATACTAAAAACTTGGACTCGATGTTCCGTAATGCAGTATTAAACGGTTTGTGGAGAATCGTTGAAGAGAGCAGAGAAACTTCAAACGTCCCTCCCGGAATCGGAAGCAGTTGCCGGGCATCTTCGGGTGAGGCCGAATAATAGTATACGGGCAGCAGTACCCCCAACTTGTATTTGAGTAATTCAAAACTTCGCACAAAACCATGCGTTCGCACTTGAAACGTTGACGTTGTACCAATCCTACTCTGGGAAAGGCCCAAAAGAACGGAGTGGTACACGGGGTTTCCAGCCATTAAAATCATATCACGTTTTAGTCCCCAATATCTCGAGCGAACCCGCTTCATAGTCATTGGAATTTGGATAATCTGTCCTGAAAACACTGCACCATTTGGACCTCCGACTTGCGAAGAAAGTTCTAGTGGTCCGTATTTTATAAAACTGGATACTTTCCTCGGCTGATGCGACTCATAGGTGAATCCTAACTGATGGAGCACGTCATTTGTAAAATAAGGTGATCCGAAGTCTGCGTTGATTACCATTGAGGATAAGTCGGGTGAAACACTTACGTGGGTAAAGTTTATACCAAGGATGCTGGCCTCTTGATTAAACGTTGGATATCCTAGCAATCCGTTTACCAAGCTCATCCCGATACGCGGATTTGCGCTCATATCGTTTTGATAGTAGCAGTGTACGGTATCAAACGTGGCATCTTTGTAGCGTACAGGAATAGTTTTACTTGGTTGCTGTGCACTCAGCCGCGCAGTATTTAAACTGAGTGCAATCGCTACGACTAACTTGAAAAGAAGTATTTTCACCTTAATGAAAGTACATCAATATTTGCCAAATTTTTGTGTAGTTCTCCTTTTCGTAAGCGGGCTTTTTTCCTCGTGCTCTGCGTACTTCTATGATCGGTGGACTACGGTTCAATTCAAAAACCGACCGGAATACTACCTGCCTGAGAAATCAGTTAAAGTAGATACGATCACCTACGAAATTTTTGACGCATTTAAGGGCATTAAATTGCCTGAAAATGTGAGAATTGCAGATCAACACACGTTTAAGGGCGACCGCAGGTCGTTAATCTTAGTTCGGTACATCACGTTTAAGGATCAAACGAAATGCGTCCTTGCGTATCGAATTAATTTTGAACGCCTCGTTTTTGGCGTGCCCAGTTTGACAGCACTTGGCGGGGCCATAGATCTCGCGACATTAAACAGGCGAAACGATGAAATATCGTTTACACTGATTGGACTGGGGCTGGATTTCATTAGCTGGCTTCCCTTATTAGCAGGGAATAAAGGACCGACCTTGATTGATTCCATGTTGCCTCTGGATATCTCGAGTTATCCACTTTGGTTGCGAGACTACCTCAAAATTAACCTAGAAATCAAAGATGGATTTCAACAAACAGGCTCAGTTCTCTATTACGTGCGTTAGTTGTTTTACCCTTTGAAGCAAAATACCATGAATGCACGAACGAAAGCCTAATCCGCATCATCGCCAGGCGTGGTCAAGTGGGGCCAAAAGCTGGGTTGGGGTTCGAAAAACTAAACCAATAAAGAACGCCAAAGCTCGGCGCACTACTTGAGCACCACGTCCAAGTACACCGTGTCGCCCTCGGCGGTGCGGAGCCCGAACGGAACCTCCACGCTTCCCGTAGTCATCACTTGACCGGGGTAGTAGGCCGAACCAATTGTGCGCGTACCAAAGGCAAGCCAGTGCTGGTTTGCAAGATCCATGGTCGCCGGGTAGGCATCGAGCTTTTGGCCTACACTGAGCGGGCCGGTGATTGGGTAATCCGAAGTTCCGGTGGGGCAGAGTCCGTCCTTAAAATAGAAGTGTAGGGTGAACTCCGAAGCCGCATTAGAACCCAGACTGGCGATGCGCGGAACCATCCACACCCTGTGCGGCAGCGCAAACGTGTCGAGGTGAATCATTTGGTAGCGGTAGGTGTCGTTGCCGGGGAAGGCAAACTGAAGCGTTCCGAGGGTATCCGAGCGTGTGAGGTCGGTGTATACCAAGGCTTGCTGCCGGCCGTCGATGTCAAAACCTCCTCCGCCGGTGCTCACGCCGTCAATTTTGAAGTAACCGCGTTCGTCTGTGGTGGCCACGGCAAAGGGTTCGTCGTCGCGCACGGATTCCTGGTAATAAAACACCTCAAAAAACACACCGCCCAACGGCTGCTTGTCGCGGTGGTTGTTAACCAGGTAAGCCTCGCCCTCGATGCGTTGGTTGAAGGCGGACTGGCATGAAGTGGCTGCTAAAATTCCGAAAAGAACGGCAGAGCGCAAGGCGAAATGGTACATTCAGTCAAAAGTAGGTCAATTGACCATGGGCGCCAAAGAGCGAGCCAATCTGAGCCAGCCCAATCAACGAGCCAACCTAGCCAGAGCCCCGCCTATTCCCACTCCAAACGCAGACCAAACTTGAGCCAGCGGCCGGGCAAGGGAAGGTTTCCGTGGTCCATCACCCTTGCGTTGAGCAAATTCATCCCGTCGGCGAAGAGCAAGAGCTCGCCAAGGCGGTAGCTCGCACGCAAATCCACCGTAGTAAAGGGCAGGTAGGGCATTAATTCTCCCGAAGGCATCACATAAGAACCCGCTCGATCCTGACCCACCACCGTCAGGCCAAACTGCAAGGGCGAAGTCGACTCCATGGACCTCAAGGCAGAACTCCACGTAAACTGAACGCGGCGAGCCAAGTAGTCCAGCACATAAATCGACTGGCCGTTCACGTCGCTGGCCTGGTGGCCTGCAAACTGGGCACGCGCGGACCAGGATCCGGCCAAGGTGCCGCTCACCTCAACCTCCATGCCGCGAATGGCAACGTCGGTGACGTTATCGGCCTGCAGTACCTGAGAGCCGTCAACGGTCCGGTAGATCCAGTCAATTAAATTGGTTCCGCGCCGCTCATAGGCAGTGATTGCCGCCCCGCTAATGCCACGTCGGGGCTCGCTTCTTCGGTTTAGGCGCAGGCCCAGCTCCGAATTCCAGGCGTACTCCGGCCTCAGGCCAGTAGACCCCTGGGCGCCACCCAAGCGGTAGTAAAGGTCGGTGAAGGTCGGCAGCCTAAAACTGCGGTTGCTGCTTGCAATGGCCAATCCCTCCCATGACCCTTGCTGCCAAAGACGCTGCCGGATGCCCAAATTCGGGAGCCAATCCAAGCCATAAGAATTGTTGGCGTTGAGGCGAAGGTCTGCCTGAATCGAGGTCTGGCTGTTGGGCAAAAACTGGTAGGATGCAAAAAGCCCAGCATTTTGACGCGATTCAAAACGGGTAAAGCTACCCCAGTTCGTCTCGACGGTGTCGGGCATCGGCTCTCCCAAAGCATTGCTCGTGATTTCGTCGTGGCGTGCGTCGGCACCCAGCATAAGATGCTGTGCTTTGCGGTCAAAACGCCAGGTAGCCTCGGTTCCGTAGCTGCGGTTGCGGTGCACGTTAGCCCCAGAATACCAGGTCGGAGTTAGGTTGGAGTCCGTCGCATGAATCCACCTTCCTGCGCTATGGGGCACATAATACCGAGCATTCTCGCGAAAGAGTTCAAATCGATCAAGAAGCTGCCGGGCATAAACCTTGGCCTCAAAGTTTTTAAGCACATATCCTGCGGACCCCGTAAGCGAACGCAAATGCTCAAACTGCTGGGGGTAGGCAAAGCTGTAAAATCCCTGGGCGCCAAACATTTTAACCGCATAGCCCACATTGAGGTAGAGCTCGCCTTGGTGGTCAAAACTTCGTACGGCCTTCAAGTATGCCTGCCAAGTGGCAAAGTCGGTATTGGGCAAGGCTCCGTCGGAGGCCGTGTAGGAGAGGTCCAGCCTCGACCCAAATCGAGCAGTTCGGCGAAGCGGAACCCCGCCGGCTGCCCTCGTGTAGCCAAATGCTCCTGTCGAAGCGCTGGAATATCCACGCCCACTGCGCGCATCCAGGGAGCGGAGTTCAACCACACCGGCAAAGGCAAACGGTCCGTAGCGGTAGGAGCCGCCGCTGGGCAAAACCCGGATTTCTTGAATTGCCTCAATGGGAATCGGCAGTATGGCGCTGTGGTGGCCCGTTTGGGGGTCAGTGAAGGGAATGCCGTCAACCACCACATGCACTTGGTCAAAGGTGGAACCGCGCAGCGACAGGTCGGTCTGCAGGTCGTTGAGCCCGCGGCTTCGCAGGTCAAGGCTGGCTGCGTTGGCCTCCAGTACCTCGGGCAGGTGCTGCGCCGGCATTTTTGGCGTCAACACAATCTGTTGCTGCGCGTGCCCAATGTGGGTCGGAATCACGTTCACCTCGCGGAGCACGAGCTCCTGAACCTTGGTCGTGTCTGACGTTGAGTTAGGTGCCGAGCCGTCCGCCGAGGCCTTACCCGCAGCACCTGGCGCGTTTTGCGCCAGCCCGAAGAGGGATGCACTAGAGAGTCCGATAAACAGCAGCACGTGCTTCATGAGCCAAAGGTAGGGCAGGGGTTTGGGCGCGGATTTCTATGGGTGCGGTAAATCTTGTTGGCTGCGCGCATCCTTAAAATCGAGGACCTCAATGGTTGTGTCTGTGTAGCGATAATAAAGCTGAAATCGAAGAATTTGAATTCTGTTAATCCCAGGTTGAACCTGACGCGAGGCTGCGGGATATTTTTGAATAAAACCGAGGTAGCGGTCAATGGACCGAATTAAACGTTTATTGTAGGATTCGCTTTGGTTCTTGTTGCTCCAGAACCGCAAGGTGCGGGTGAGCTCATTTTTCGAGTGACTTGACCAAATAACTTGGCGCAAACTCATGGTAGAGCTCGTCCATCACCTGGCGGTGAGGGACTGTTCGTCCGTTAATCATGTCATCTATTCCTTGTTTGAGCGACGCTATTTCGCTAGGGCTCAAAGTCGCGTACAGCGCTCTACTCATGCGGTACCCAGCAGCCAGATCGACCTCAGTTAGGGTATCCATCTCAGAATTCAGGGGCAATGAATTTGGTTTCATCACCTCAAACCTAACCAAAATTTCGGACAAAGCCGTTTGAAAACGGGTTGATTTTCACACACTCTATGCCCGCCGCAGCTGGCGAAACTTTCGGTAGCCCACTGCCGCCCCCGCGCCAAGCAGGGCGACGAGTCCGCCGTCAAGGGGCACGGGCGGGTCAGGCGGAGCATCTGAAGTAATCGCCTCCCAGTCCGGCTGCTCGATCTGAAACATCCCATTAAACGCCTCCTCAAACGGATTCTCTTGGTACTGCCCGGCGGCAGCCTGGGCCGCGAGCAGCGCGGCAATCAGCATCACCTGCTTCACGGCACCCAAATTTTGCAGGCCCGCGTTTCGGTCCGAACCACATAAATACCTGTGGCGGGGCGCGGAATCCGTTGAATTCCGTCTGCACCAGCGGCGCGTGCCACCACCCGGCCGTCCAGGGCACAAAGAACTATGTCGCCCGAACTCCGTACCCAAACCCATTCATCTGCGGCATAGGCAATCAGGGCGTCGCTCGCGGCCGCCAACTCACCTTCGCCCAGCGCCGCAGCCGGCACATAGTGCAGACGAAACCGGCTTTCTTCAAGTGTCCAGCCGGCGTGCGCAAAGACATGGGCTTCAGCGCGCAGGTCGGTAAACGTGCCCAGCAGGCGGTCCTCGAGCATCACTTCGCCGGCCCAATCACCGCCCGCGGTGATGGTCCATTTTTCGCCGGGGGTTCCGCCACGAAAGGCCACCGGAACCACCCCAGGTGCGCCCAAATCCAACGCATTGATGCTCAGTTCCTGGCCCGTGACGTCGTCGCGGCTCATTAGGTTGGGCATTCCGGATCCGTTGCTCAGCTTCCACGCGTCCGTCGTGCCCTCAAACGCGAGCGCGGAGCCCGAAATGTGCGCCAAAATGGCACGGTCTGTTCGGGCGGAATCCCCAACCGCCGTCACCACCAAGTCCAACCGGGGTGGAAGGTTTTTGTAAAACGTCGCCGCGTCCAATACTCCGTGGGCAGACATGGTCGACGAGGGCAGGCTGCCACCCGGTGGGTAAAAGACCTGAACCCAAAAGCCCTGCATGGGCGGAATCACGACAGCTCCTGTCACGAATGCGCTCAGCGAGGTGTAGGCGCCGGCACCGCTGCCTGCTGAGGGGTCCCAGAGGTACACTGCGCTGTTGAGAATGGCCGGTGAGGTGGCGCTTTTGTAGCTGTACCAGTCTAGGCCACAGGGGTAGGGGTTGCCGAGAAGGTTCCAGCCGGTGCCGCTCCCGTTGGCGGAACCGTTACTGGTCACCGCCGACGTGAGTCCCACACTGCGTGCAGAGGTTGACGAGTTGGGTGCTCCGCTTACCGTCAATAGGCCAGCCGCGCTAAGGAAGTTGCCGGCAGCGCCCACTTTGGCGTAGTACCCTCGGTCGGGCTCGTTGTAGGATGTAGACCAGGTAACGTATCCGGGGTTTCCGCCGGCCAAATCCGTGTTAAACGCATAGAGCGCTGAGGTGCTTCCGTTGGACGTGGCGTTGTAGCCGTTTGAAACGGATGAGGCGAGCAAATGCCACCCGTTGGCGAGGTGCTGCTGCTGACTAAACGTCCCCGTACCGCTATAGGTGCCAGTGAGCTTGAGCTGGGCGTAGCTGCCCGCCGACGCCTTAAGGTCGATGCTGCCGTTGTTGGTGACGTCGCTGCCTATGTAAATGGAGGAGCCTGGGTTGACCGTTATTGATTCACCTGCAGAAATAAACAGGGACTGGGACCAAGCCAGCGATTGAATGCATACGGTACAAAGTATGCCTAGTTGCGTTCTGTGCTTCACTGTCGCCCTATCAATGCAGATCAATCCAAGAACCTGATGCGTACAGGGTCATATCGAAATCATATGCGGTGACGATGTTACTGAAGCCTAGCAATCCTCCGCCCGAATACGGGTTGTTTAGGTCAGCCCAAACTTGAATGTTGGTGGAGCCGCTCGCAGTGAAGTAGATGGTGTAGGTTGACGAAGCCGTCATGGTAATGGGGCTTGAAAACGTAAATGAATTGGTACCCGAACTACTAATGGCACACGTAGTTGAACCTAAGTTGGTGCCTGAAATTCCAGTTCCAGAAAAAATGGTAGCGGTCAGCGTGCCCGAGGAGACCGCATCGAACACGTTGATGGCGATTTTTGAAAGGGCTTCAGAGCTCGTTGCGGTAAACGTGTGCTGGCGACTATTGGACGAAGTGACGTCCCAAACCGCACCGTTGCTCGTAGCGTAATCGACCCAAGTGGCTTCGGTTGAAGAATATACTTGAGCTTTTCCGGTGGTTGAATTAAATATTAAAAGTCCAGGCTCAGGGCTCGTAATTGATGATCTGTTGGTCGTAGTCAATCTCGGAAGCAGCAACCCCTTACTCGTGCTTGAAATTTCAAGCGCTGCGTTGGATGCCGGGGTGGTGGTTCCGATGCCGACAGAGCCTGAAGTGGTCACCTTCGTCACCGAGGTGTTGCCGAGTTGAATGGCGTTGCTGGCGTCTACCGTGGCGCCGTAGCCGAGTGCTGTTGCGTTGGTAATGCTGCCGTCTGATGCATCGGCGCCCGACCCGATAAACGTATTGTTTGTCCCTGTAGTGATGCTCGACCCCGATAGCCGGCCCAGTGCGGAATTGTGGGATGCTTGGTTGGCGGTGCCGGAATTGGCTCCGTTAAGTGCATTGTACCCCACTGCCGTATTGTAGCCGTTTTTGGTAACCGCAGCTAATGCGCCGGTGCCCACTGCAAGATTTTGGTCTCCGTCCGTCAGCGCATTGAGCGCCGTCGTACCAATACCAAGGTTGTTGAGCGCCCCGCTCGCCACATTAGAAGGCTTGCTAAGGCCGAAGTACGACGTTGAAGCATCGGGGTCCACATACCAATCAGCTTGAATAACCCAGGCCGACCCGCTGTACACATAAAGTCCTGCCGTTCCGTCGGTTTGGTAGATCATCATGCCGGTGGCCGGGCTCGAAATGGCGGCGCGTTGGGTTGCCGTCATGCGCGGAGGCAGAAATCCCTTGGTGGTCGATGCCACCTCGAGGGCGGCTGAGGCGTCTGGAGTGGAAGTTCCCACACCCACTTGTGCGAGGGCAAGCGTGGGCAGTGCTGCCGCGAGCAGCAGAGTAAAATGCTTCATTAATCGGGTAGCTTGGTAATCGCCCTTAAATTAATCAAATTACTTTTTAAACGATAGTTCGATTTGTTTCAAACACAAAAAATCCGGACCTAAGCCCGGATTCCCACAATTAACCAAAATCCCAAACCTTACTCTTCAGCATCAGACAGCGCCCAATCCTGAAAGTCAGCCTGCTCACTATGCTTTTGTACCGGAACCCTTCGGTCCCAACGTAGTCCATACTGTGAATCCAATTGAAGGCTACACGAGGTAGCGGCGAGGGCCGCGAGGGCGAGGAGTAGGGTAGTGTGGCGCATGCCGTCAAGATGGTAAAGATTTTTTATTCGCTCTTCGTGGTTTAGCGCCAATTTTTGGCAAAAACTGCTACTTGGCGCTTCCCTTGGTGCAGAAACTGCACGAACCCGCTTGACGCTTTAGGGGTTAACATGGCATGATTTCCGCCGAAACTCTTGCCGCAATAGACCAACTTCGTAACTCTGACCCCGCCCTGCGCGCGGTGGTGGACCGCTTGGAAGTTCCGCTGCAGCCATCCACCGGCAACGTGTTTGAGGACGCGCTGAGCTGCATTCTGGACATGCGGATCCACTACACGCCGACGAATGCGGCGTTCCGCTACAAACGTTTAAAGGCGTTGTACCAGTTGGATCTGCACCCGGACACCGACGTGCCCGAAGATGTGGTGGCCGCCCTCAAGCTGTCGTACCAAAAGGCGGACGCGTGGAAGGCCCTGCGCGCCATCGCCCAACGCGACCGCTGTCCCGAGCTGGATTGGGTCGCCATGCGCGACGAAGAGGTGGTGCAGCGCCTCACGGACGTTCCCGGCATCGGCCTTTGGTCGGCCCAAATGATCCTGCTGTTTACGCTGGGGCGGCCCGGAATACTTCCGCGCGAAGACTACCAGCTGCGCAAGGCCGTGTGCGAACTCTACGGATATTCTGAGGCCGAATACGCCGACCGAATCGACCGCCTCATTGAGCGCTGGCAACCCCACGCCAGCTTGGCGGCGCGCTACCTGTACCGGTGGCGGAACCCCAAGAAAAACCAGTAACTAGAAACGAGTAACGCGTAAAGCTCTGCTTTACGTTCGATTACCCAACCACTTCTGAATCAGCCAGTAGTGACCGAGCATTAGCGCGTCGATTCCGACCAAGTACCAGGGCCATGGGCCGATGATTAAGGGGTTGTTGACCGCGGGAGGCGACAGCAAAAATTGGTAGTTGGCCCCGGCGACGCGGTTGAGTACAAAAATCGGGACCAGCAAGAATTGGTTGCCCCAGAATGCCTTGACCCATGCACGGGTGGGGATTAGCCAGGCTCCGCTGCGAAGCGCATAGAGCGGAACCAGCACAATCGTCGTGTGCTGCACCCAAAATTCGATGAGGTAAAGTGGGTGGTCGCCCAATGGACTTCCGGGGGTAATTAGCGCGTGCGCTCCGCCCGTGATGCCCCAAAAGGTGAGGGGCAGCAAGACTTTGGTATTGCCGGTGGTCAGGTAAATGACTGCGAGCAAAAAGCTGATCGAGCAGAGGTGGCCGGGGAGCGACGTGATCGGACTCCACACCCCGTTCGCGATCTGGTGCGCGTGCACGCCCAAGTAGAGCGCGGCCAGGCTGTAGCCCAGAATGCGCTCAGTCCACAGGCGCAGGTTGTCGTTGGCCCGAGCAATGAACGTCAAGAATAGGGAGTAGGCGCCAAAATAGGCCCAGCCCCACCACCACACGTTGCTAAATACTTCAATTGGGTAAAACGT
>Ga0164292_10004467_pt1 | contig 11379 bp, 9 predicted proteins | sample GEODES117metaG_FD_111486 | JGI IMG/M metagenome (GOLD analysis project Ga0164292, IMG submission 111486) | Eutrophic lake water microbial communities from Lake Mendota, Wisconsin, USA - GEODES117 metaG | ecosystem: Environmental > Aquatic > Freshwater > Lake | place: USA: Lake Mendota, Wisconsin... | reverse complement strand
GCAGCATGCCGGCCAGGGCCTGTGCGACCTGCGCCGAATGCACCCAGTCGCGCTGGCCCTGCGGCGCCAGCCGCACCGGCTGGCCCTGAGCCCAGCGCCGCGCGATTTGCCACAGCGGCGACAAGGTGTCGCGCAAGCCGGTGTCGCGCTCCCAGGGGCCGTAGGCGGCGGTGATGCGCGCCTGCGCCACCCGCAGGCCGTGCAGCTCCTCGTAGCGCCGGCCTATGCCCTCAATCGCCACCTTGCCAATGCCGTACAAATTGGCCGGTGAAGTGGGCTGCGTTTCGTCCAGATCCTGGCCCTCAAAAATCGCTTGGCCGTAAACCGCCGAGGAGCTGGCCAGCACCACCCGGCGTACGCCGGCATGCACGCAGGCATCGAGCGCATTGACCGTGCCCATCAGATTGACGTCGAGGATCTCGCGGGTCGCCACCTTCTCACGCGCTTGCGCGGCGGTGATCACCGCGCCGTGAAACAGGTGCGTGGCACCGTGGTCGCCCAGACACTGCTTGAGCTGCGCGTCGCGGATGTCGCCCTGCACCGTCGTCAGCTGCCCCGGCAAGCGCGCAAATTCGGACAGGGCCAGTGCTGGCAGCGGGTCCATCGAATGCGCCAGCACGGTATGGCCGGCCCGCAGCAAATGCTCGATCAGACTCAGGCCGATAAAGCCACTGCCGCCGGTGATGGCGATCACATCAGACGGCATGGCGCCTGCGCGATCGGCGCTCACAGCGCACGGGCCAGCGCGTGGCCCTCATAGACTGCCTCGAGTGCGGTGCGCGCGCTGATGCAGTCACCGGCCAGATGCCAATTCACCCGCTGACCCTGCGCAGCCAAAGCCTTCAGGCCCAGCTCCAGCGCCTGATCGCTGCGCCCGTACTGGGCGCCGACCACGCTGTCAAAACCCTTCTCAAGCAGCACCTCGCCAGTTGATACATCTTCGAGCGTCAAAGTCTGACCGTCATAGGCCAGCAACTGGCGCAGCAGCACCAGGCGCACGCCCTTGTCGCGCAGCCGCTTGCGGTTGGACAGGGTCGAGTAGATGGTGGCGCGCCAGGCAAAGCCGGCCACCGGCGTGAAGACGGTGACTTGCTTGCCCAGATCGGCCAGGTGCTCGATCACCGACAGCGCGGTCCATTCGCCAGTCAGGTCGTAAAACGCCACCCGCTGGCCCAGGGCCTGCGGATCGGCCAGCGCCTGCTCCTGGGTGAGCAAAGCCTGCCCCTGCGGGGGCGTGACCGCACTGGCGCGGGCGCCGGTGGCCACAATCACCTCGTCAAAGCCGGCCTCCAGCACCGCCTGCGGCGAGGCTTCGCGGCCCAGCTCGATGCGCACGCCGTGGCGCTTGAGCATCTGCTGCTGGTGATGGAACAGGTGCCCAAAGTCCTGCCGCAAGGCCATGTGCTGCGTCCACAGCAGCTGCCCACCGAGTTGTTGGCTGCGCTCCCACAGGGTGACGCTGTGGCCGCGCGCCGCCGCCACCCAGGCCGCCTCGCAGCCGGCCGGCCCACCGCCGATGACCAGCACCCGCTTCGGATTTGCGCTGCGGTCCTGCTCCGCCTCGGGCCAGCGCGCTTCCTGGCCGGCGCGCGGGTTGATCAAACAGGTGATGGCGATGTTGCGCTCAAGCCGCTGGGAGCAGCCCTGGTTGCAGCCCAAGCAATGGCGCACCTCGTCGGCGCGGCCCTGCGCGTATTTGTTGACCAGCGCTGGGTCGGCCACATGCGCGCGCGCCATGCCCACCAAGTCGGCATGGCCGGCCGCCAGCATGTCCTGCGCGTCTTGCAAGGTGCGGTACTTGCACACGGTGAAGACGGCGGTATTTAAGGACGCCGCCCGCAGGGCTTGGCGTATGCCTTGCGGCAGGGCGCGAAACTCGGCCACGCCAAACGCCATGTCGGCCATTTGCGTGCCCAGCGAATGGCTCATGTGATAGGCCGAGTGCGACACATGGATGAAGTCGATGGCGCAGGCCTGCGCCGCCGCTACCGCGATCTCCTGCGACATCGGCAGCGTCAGCCCGCCGGGCATAAACTCCTCGGCACTGATGCGTATGCCCAGGCAAAAATCAGGGCCCACCGCCGCGCGCACCGCCTTTAGGACCTCCAGCGGAAAGCGCATGCGGTTTGGCACGCTGCCGCCGTACTCATCGTCGCGCTGATTGGACATGGGCGAGAGAAACTGCTGCAGCAAATGCCCGTGGCCCCAGTGCAATTCAATGCCGTCCATGCCGGCGGCCACCATGTTCAGGGCCACCCGCACATGGGCATCGCGCACCTCGTCCATGCCTTGGCGGTCCAGCGCACGCGGGTGGGTGGCGCCCAGCGACCAGCGCAAATCACTGGCCGAGACGGACACCGTGCGTTCAAACTCGCCGTCGATCTGCCGGCCCATGTGACAGATCTGCGCCATCAGCGCTGCGCCTTCGGCATGCACCGCCTGGGCCACTGCGGCAAAGGCCTCGACCGCGCCGGGCAGGTAGCCCGAGACGCCCTGCGGCCGGCCCAGGGTGTTGTCCATCACCCGGATGGCCTCGAAGATGATGGCGCCCACACCGCCGCGGGCGCGTTCGCGGTGGTAATCCACATGGCGCTGGCTGGGCAGGTGGTGCTCGCCGAAATTGGTGGTGTGCGCCGGCACAAAAATCCGGTTGCGCAAGCTCAAGCGGTTGAGCGTGATGGGCTTGAACACATCGGGGTAGGTGGCATGGCCGGGCAATGTCTGGCTCATCGATGCTCTCGCGGGTAAGGACAGATCAGGGTATGCAGACCATTCTAGGCACAGCGGCCCTCGGGATAACCCGTGTCAGACCTGCGCAAAATGACAAGCGCAGGCTCGGGTTTGTAGGCCCCACAGTCACCAGAGAAAGTTGGTAGCATCGCCTGCCAGAACACCGACACCTGTTGAGAGGACTTGCTCATGACCATGCCCTGGGAAGGGATCGTTTCTGCCGATGAAATCGCCGCCTACGAGGCCGCCGGCTTTGGCCGTCCACAGGCCCAGGGCAAGCGCCCCGCCTTGCTGATCATCGATGTGCAGTACCGTACTGTGGGCACGCAGCGCCAGCCGTTTTGGGAGTCGATCAAGGAGTTCAAGACCTCCTGCGGCGAAGTCGGCTGGCAGGCGGTCGACCATATCGCGCCTTTGCTGGCCCTGTTTCGTGAGAAGAACTTGCCGGTGCTCTACCCCTATGTGGCCCCCAAGGAAAACTTCGACCTCGGCCGCCTGGCCGAAAAAGTGCCAGCCCTGATGGGCGTGGCCGCCAACGGCTACCAGTTCGTGCCTGAAATCGCGCCGCGCGAACGCGACGTGCTGCTGCCTAAGAAGCATCCGAGCGCCTTCTTTGGCACGCCCCTGGCCAGTTATCTGATCGACCTGCAGGTCGACAGCCTGGTGGTCACCGGCTGCACCACCAGCGGCTGTGTCCGTGGCAGCGTGGTCGACGCCTTTGCCTACAACTTCAAATGCACCGTGCCGATTGAATGCGTCTACGACCGCAGCGCCACCAGCCATGCGGTCAACCTGTTTGACATGGCGGCCAAGTACGCCGAGGTCAAACCCGTCAGCGAAGTCATGCAACACATCCGTTCCTTGCCCACCGCCCCATGATGAAAAAATTCGACAACAAGTTCAACCGTTATCCCTTCTCGCAACTGCCCAAGCGGCCGGTCTACAACTGGCCCAATGGCAGTAAGCTGGCGGTCTACTTTGCGCTCAACGTCGAGGCTTTCGAATTCGGCCGCAACCCCGGGCCTGACTTCACCTCGCTGCCGGCTGCGCCCTTTCACCGCGGCTATGCCTACCGCGACTACGGAAACCGGGTGGGCATCTGGCGCATCCTTGAGCTGTTTGACCGCTACCAAATTCCCCTGGCCATCCTGACCAACACCAGCGTCTACGACGTCTGCCCCGAGGTGCTCGAGCCGTTTCGCGCGCGCGGCGACGAATTCGTCGGCCACGGCCGCACCAATTCCGAGCGACAGATCGACATGGACGAGGCCACCGAGCGCGCCATGCTGCAGGAGGTGCGCGAGCGCTTCATCCAGGAGGAGGGCAAGCCGCCCAAAGGCTGGCTTGGCCCCTTCATCTCGCAAAGCGCCAAAACCCCCGAGCTGCTGCTCGAGACCGGCTATACCTATCAGATGGACTGGTTCTTTGATGAGCAGCCGCAGTGGTTCCGCACCGACCGCGGCCCCATCCTGAGCGTGCCCTACCCCTCGATGGAGCTCAATGACATCCCGGCCTTCATCAACCGTGGCGCCAGCGACCAGGAGTTCACCACCATGGTCACCGACGGCTTCGACCAGCAACTGGCCGACGGCGAGCGCCACGGCTGGCCGCTGGTCTGCGGCATCTCGCTGCATACCTTCATGATGGGTCAGCCCCACCGCGCCCAGCAGCTCAAGCGCATTCTTGAGCACATGGCCGCACAGCGCTCGCGCATCTGGTTTGCCACGCCGGGGGCGATTGCCGACCATGTGATGGCACTGCCCGAGGGCACGGTGGCCAAACCCTGAAGGCCCGCGCCATGAACGACACCGCCAAGACCGGCAAGCGGGCCGAGCCCGAGCTGCAGTTTTTCGAATCGGCCGACACCGATCGCATGGCCCAGATGCTGATGGTCATGGCCGCCGAGCTGCATGTGCTGCGCGACCGGGTGCGCTGCCTGGAGTTCATCCTGACCCAGCAAGGCACGCTCGCGCCTGCGCAGCTCGACCAATTTACGCCTGACGCCGGCCAGGCGCAGGTCCTGCAGCAAGACCGCGAAGCGTTTGTGGCGCATTTGTTTGAAGTGCTCGACGGGCGGGCCAAATCCACATCAGGGCGCGGCAACCCGCTGGTGCCGGTCATACAGGGGCATGGCGCATGAGCACAATGGACCGCAGCACCACCGCTTTTCAAGAGCTGATCGGCACCATGCGACAGCATTGGGCCAATCAGCTCTACCCGGCCTTGCATGAGCGCTTTGAGCAAGCCACCCAGGGGCAGACTCCCACTGACAGCGACCAGGCTGGCCAGGCGGTACAAGACCTGCCGCTGTATCACTGGTTTTGCTTCATCGAGCGCCACTACCAGCGCATGAAGTATTCAGACCCGCGCTGGGGCTTGGTGGCGGCCTTGTCGGCCCGCCCCGATTGGGTGGCCGAGCAACTGCATCCGGCCCAGGACAGCGCCTACCTGCGGCTGCGGCCCGAGCTGCCCCTGCCCGATTACTACAGCGCCATAGACATCCATCAGCACCCGGGCAATTTGGTCGGTGCCGATTACGACGGGCTGATGTACCGGGCCAGCGCCACCTCCATCCACCCCAACACCCGCCGCTTTGAAGCGCACGAACGCATGGCCCAGTGGCTGCAAAGCCAGGGCAACTTTCTGTCCGTGCTCGACATGGGCTGCGGCTTTGGCAAATGCGGCTTTCCCATTGCGCGTCACTTTGAGCAGGCGCAGGTGCTGGGCATAGACCTGTCGGCGCCCTGCCTGCGGCTGGCCGCTCGCACCGCCGAGCAAGAGGGCCTGCGCAACATCCGCTTCGAGCAGGCCGACGCGGCCCAGGTGCCCTGCGAGGACGCGAGCTTCGACCTGGTGACCTCCACCCAGCTGCTCCATGAGCTGCCGGTCGAGGTGATCGCCCAGGTGCTGGCCGAGTCTTACCGCCTGCTCAAGCCCGGTGGGCTGGTGGCCCATCTGGACTTCCGGGCGCGTCAGCCCTGGCCGCAGTTCCTGATCGAAGGCCATAGCGTGCGCAACAACGAGGGCTTCTTGCCTGGCTTTAACCGCATGGATATAGCTGCCGCTTACCTGGCGGCCGGATTCGAGCCTGTGCGCGTCGAGCCCTTTGCCGAAACCGAAGGCGCGACCCGCGCCGACTGGCCCTACTGGCGCTTTCCCTGGACCTTGTTCTGGTCACGCAAACCGGCCTGAAACAGACCCCCACTTCGCCGATGCCTCAAAACCCCTATCCGCTTCTGTTCAGCCCGCAGGTGCTGGCCGGCCAGACGCTGAAGAACCGCATCACCCACGCCTCGATCTCGCCGCGCTTTGGCGCGCAGCAGGGCATGCATCCGCGTTACCTGCACTACTTCGTCAACCGGGCCAAGGGCGGGGCGGCGATGGTGGTGACCGATCCCATCGGCATCGTGCCCCAGCATGGGCTCGAACGCTTGCGGGCCTGGGACGACAGCATGGCCGACGACCTGCGGCGCCTGGCCGACGGTGTGCGCGCGCACGACAGCGCCCTGCTCGGTCAGGTGCAGGACACCGGGCGCGGGCGCCATGTGCCCGGCCGTGCCTACCAGACCATCAGCGCCTCGGCCCTGCCCGACGACCTGAGCTACTCCATGCCGCGCGCGATGACGGCCGACGACATCACAGCCTTTGTGGCCCACACGGTGCAGTCCTGTGTGCGCATGCAGCGCTGCGGGTTTTCGGGCATCGAGATTTCGGCCGGGCACGGGCATCTGTTCCACCAGTTCCTCTCGCCGCGCTCCAACCAGCGTGACGACGCCTACGGCGGCGACCTCGCCCGGCGCCTGCAGCTGCTGGTCGAAGTCTGTCAGGGGGTGCGGCAAAGCTGCGGCTCAGGCTTCATCATCGGCGTCAAACTGCCGGGCGACGACGGGGTGCCTGGTGGCATTGGTGAATTCGAAGCCGGCCAGATCGCACAAGGCCTGGTCGCACAGACCCAGATCGACTACCTGACCTACTGCCAAGGCTCGCACCACCGCAGCCTGGAGATGCACCTGCCCGACGACAGCCATCCGCGCCAGACCTATATGGGGCTGATCGCGCGGCTCAAGGCGCTCACGCCTTCGGTGCCGGTAATGGGCCTGGGGCGCATCACCGACCCGGCCGAGGCCGAGGCGATTTTGGCGCGCGGCGATGCCGACATGATCGCCCTGGGCCGCTCGCTCATCGTCGACCCCGCCTGGCCCCTGAAAGCGCAGGCGGGCAAGGCCAGTGACATCCGCTACTGCGTCTCCTGCAATACCTGCTGGAAGACCATCAATCAAAACCGGCACATGGGCTGCGACAACAACCCGCGTCTGGCCCAGGCCAACGAGCTCGACGAGACGCTTGCACGCGCCCCGGTGCTGCGCAAGCTGGCGGTGGTCGGCGCTGGCATTGCCGGCCTGCAGGCGGCGGTGACGGCCGCAGCGCGCGGGCACCAGGTCAAAGTCTGGGGCCACTCGTCCGATGTGGGCGGCCGGGCCCGCTTGCTGGCGCAGCTGCCGCTGGGCGAATCCATATCGAGCATCTACGATCACCAATGGATCAGCGCGCAGCGCCTGGGTGTTCAATTTCAATTGGGCCAAGCGGCCACCGCCGCCGATGTACTGGCCTGGCAGCCCGATGCGGTGGTGCTGGCCACCGGTGCTGACATGACCTGGCCCATGGATTTGCCTGAGGCCCTGCGGCTCGAAGGCCTGCTGCCCGACCTGCGCCAAGCCATGAGCGATGTGCTGCGCAGCCACGGGCCGCAAAGCGGTACCGCGGTGATTTATGACCTGGACCAGACAGAAGGCACTTACGCCGCGGCCGAATACCTGCGCGACCGCTTCGAGCGTGTGGTGGTGCTGTCGCCGCGCGAGACGATCGCCGAAGAAGTGGTGCTGGTGGCGCGCCAGCGCATACACCGGCGGTTTTTTGAGCGCGGCATCGAGGTCAAGACCTGGGTCGATCCGGTCTGGACCGAGCGCTTTGAAAACGAAGGCTGCCTACAATACCGCAGTGTGTTTGGCGGCCCGTTGCAAGACATTCAGAACGTGGCCTTCTTTGCCTACGCCAGCCCGCGCCGGCCACGCGATGATTTGCGCCTGCCGCTTCAGGCCGCCGGTCTGCCGGTGACGCTGGTGGGCGACTGCAAAATCGCCCGTGACGCGCTGGCCGCCACCTCTGAAGGCCACGAGGCCGGCATGGCCGTATGTGACTCGTTTCTGATTAACCGACCCATCACCAAGGAGTTTTTATGAAGTCTTCACCGATGACTCGCACCGCCACTGCCTTTGCCGGTGGCGCTAGGCGCTGGTCTGGCGCCTTGGCGCTGGCCGGCGTGTTTTTGCACGCTGGCGCCCAGGCGCAGGACTGGCCCAGCCGTCCGGTGGTGCTGATCAACCCCTTTGCCGCCGGTTCCTCGGTCGATGTGGTGGGGCGCCTGATTGCTCAGAAGATCGCGGCCAACACCGGCCAGGGCGTCACGGTGGACAACAAGACCGGCGCCAGCGGCAACATCGGTACCGACTTTGCGGCCCGCGCCAAGCCCGACGGCTATACCCTGCTGCTGGGCTCGCCCGGCACCATGGCCATCAACCCCTGGCTGTTCAAGAAACTGCCCTATGACGCCCTCAAGGACTTCACGCCCGTCTCTGTGCTGGTGTCCTTTCCGCAGGTGGTGACCACCAGCCCCAAGCAGCCCTTCAAGAACTTCCCCGAGTTTGTGGCGGCGGTCAAGGCCCAGCCCGACAAGATGGCCTACTCCTCATCGGGGCAAGGCTCAACCTCGCACCTGGTGATGGAGTTGATCCGCGCCGATGCGGGCCTGAAGATCACCCACGTCAGCTACCGCGGCGACTCCTTGGCCACCCAGGCCGTGCTCGCCGGCGATGTGCAGGTGACGGTGGGCGGTCTGCCCTCGATGTCGCCGCTGATCCGCGGCGGCAATGTGCGGCCGCTGGCGGTAACTTCCAACAAGCGCTCGCCGCAGTTTCCCGACCTGCCTTCCATGGCCGAGTTCATTCCCGGCTTTGACGCGACCGCCTGGGTGCTGCTGATGGCCCCGGCCGGCACGCCCGCAGCGGTGGTCAACCGCATCTCCGCCGAGGTGGCCAAGGCCATGGCTGATCCGCAGTTGCGCCAGGCCCTGGACGCGCAAGGCGTGACCCCGGTGGGCAGCAATCCAGCTGAGAGCGCCGCCTTCCACCGCAAGGAGCTTGAGAAGTTCAAGCGCGCGGTCGAGCTTTCGGGCGCGACGATGGAGTAAGGCTCTTGCGGGCGTTGACAAGCGCCCAAAGCCTTTTCTAGCTTGAATGCCTGGCTGCGCCGCCAGGCGCCGGAGAAGCTCTTTACATTAAGCCCGAGCCCAAGAGTCTTGGGGCTTTACCCGGCTCCTGGCCCATGCAGGGTGAATGCGCCCCTTACAGATCGGTGACCTCACCTGCGCAAGCCAGGATGCTGTCGATCAGCCGATGTGTCTTTAAAGCCTCCCCTCCGTGGGTTCGAGAAGGCCGTTGCGTCTGCACAGACTCTACAAAATCGCTGATCAGGCTGCGGTGCCAGTCATGCGGGAAGTCCATGATGTTGGCTCCGCCGCCGGTACCGCCTTCGGCCTGGATTTCAAGGGTGGGCTCTCCCTCGACAAAGTCGACGCGCAGATGTCCACCTTCTAGGATGGCTGTGCCTTGAGTGCCGATGATTTCGATGCGTTCGGGATGCCCCGGATACTGCGCCGTGGTGGCCATCAAGCGGCCGGGAGCGCCCTGGCCCAGTTCGAGCAGGGCTTGAACATGGTCTTCGGTTTCCATCCTGTGCAGACGGGTTCGGCTGACTTGAGCGGCTACCACGCGCCTGACGCCCACCAGCGCCCGGAACACGTCCACGCTGTGGATGGCCTGAGTAATCAAAACGCCGCCGCCGTCGCGCGCGCGGGTACCGCGTCCGGCCAGTTCGTAATAGCTCTGAGGCCGCCACCATGGAACGCTGACGGATGCCGCCTGCACCTGGCCCAGGGCCTGGGCATCGAGCAGTGCCTGGAGGCGCTCCACACCGGGACGGAAGCGGTGTTGCAGCACCACGCCAAGCTGACATTGGTGCGTCTGGGCCGATTGGACGATGGCCTCTGCCCGAGCCAGCGACACATCCAGGGGCTTTTCCAGCAGCACATGCTTGCCGTGGGCAAAGCAGGCCTGAGCCATTTCCAGGTGGGTGGCCGGTGGGGTGGCGATGATGACCGCTTGCACCTGCGGGTCCGTGAGCATGGCCTGGAAATCGCTGCTGGGCTGTAGCTCACCTTGAAAGGGCCCCAGCTGGGCGGCCTCGGGGCGGCGTGTGACCACCCGGCGCAAGGGCGCCATGACACGCAAATCGTGCAGGCTGCGCAAGTGCGGCACGGCGCCGGGGCCCGTGCCCACCAGGGCGATTCCCAGGGGGTTCATGGGGAAGCCTTTCCTGTCATGGCCAGGGACTGGGCCTTCAAGGCCAGTTCGCAGACTTTGAACACATGGGCCTGTCGCATGCAGGTTTCGCTGCGATGGTCCACATCGTGGAGAAACTGACGGAAAAACTGCAAGGGCTGCGCGCTGCAATCGATGTGCCGGGTGCCCCGCCGGTCGGCCAGGAAAAGGTGGTTGGTGCCGGGCCGGCCCTCAATATCCAGATACTTGCGGATTTCTATGCTGCCGTGGCTGCCCATCACAAAGAGGCGGCCATCGCCCCAGGTGGGCAGTCCGTCGGGCGTAAACCAGTCCACCCGTACATAGCCCCTGTGCGTGGGGGTTTGCAAAATGATCTCGCCGAAATTCTCGAAATCACGATGGGGCTGATCGCCCCCGTAATGCCCGACATGGCTGTGTGCGACCTGCGCGTCGGTGCTGTCGGTGAAGACCAGGAACTGATCGATCTGGTGCGAGGCAATGTCCACCAAGATGCCGCCGAACTGACGCTGATCGAAAAACCAGCCGGGCCGGATGGCGGCATTCAGGCGGTGCGGGCCCATGCCCAGGGTCTGGATGGGGTTGCCAATCGCCCCCTCCTGCACCAGCTTGAGAGCATGTTCAACCGCCGGGACGATGTGTCTTTCGGAAAAGCAGATGGAAAAGATCCGGTCGCTTTGCGCGCACATGGCGCGAACGCGCTGCAATTGTTCATCGGAGGTGACACCGGGCTTGTCGAGCAGCACATCTTTGCCGTGGCGCATGGCGGCAATTGCAATGTCGGCCCGTTGTGCTGGAATACCCGCGCAGACGATGATCTGCACTTGGGCGTCTTCGAGCAGCATCTCTGCCTTTTCCAGGGCAGGTACATCGGGGAAGCGCTCCCGCATGCCCTCCTGCACCTTGGGGTCGCTGCCGTGCCTGACATAGCCTGCGCAGGCCGCGCCTGCGTCCAATAGGCCCTGCACCAGATGGTAGACATGGCGGTGATCGATGCCGATCACGCCAAAGCGCAGGTGGCTCTTGGTCCCCGTCATGGCGCCAGCCATTTTGTCAGCCCCAAGGAAATCCAGGGCACGTAGGTGACCAGGGCCAGCACCACCATGAGGGCCCAGAAGAAGGGCATGACCTCCTTGTAGACCTCGTTGATCTTGACCTTGGCAACATTGGCCGTGGCAAACACCAGCACCCCCAAGGGCGGGGTCAGCGCGCCCAGCACCAGATTCATCACCAT
>Ga0164292_10004464_pt1 | contig 11385 bp, 10 predicted proteins | sample GEODES117metaG_FD_111486 | JGI IMG/M metagenome (GOLD analysis project Ga0164292, IMG submission 111486) | Eutrophic lake water microbial communities from Lake Mendota, Wisconsin, USA - GEODES117 metaG | ecosystem: Environmental > Aquatic > Freshwater > Lake | place: USA: Lake Mendota... | reverse complement strand
GATAAATTAATTTCTGGTGTTTCTAATTCAACTGACATGGGTGCAAGTTAAGAAAAATACTAAAGTATGCCCTATATTTATAGTATGATTCTTCCATTTCTAACTATTGCACCATCGCCCAGCAGGGGTCGTGGAGTATTTACGACCGAAGCCATTGCGAAGGGCACTACCATTGAAATAGCGCCTGTCATTGTTTTTGATCCTACACAGAGAATGAAATTAGAAGAAACATTATTATATGATTATATTTTTGAGTGGGGGGAAGATGATAAAAGTGCTGCAGTAGCATTAGGATATGTATCTATATATAATCATGCCATTCAAGCCAATTGTAGGTATGATATGGATTTTGAATTTGAGACAATGTCTATCATCACGACTAGAGACATTAAAAAAGGCGAAGAATTATTCGTTAATTATAATGCAGATGGGGAGGCAGATAAACCAGTATGGTTTGAGCAATATTAATGAGGTGCTCTTAATAAAACAACAAACAAACCGGCATTGATAATTTAATTGACACGCCCGTGGATGTTAAGGCACCTGTTTGAATATTTCTTCTAAAGGCAATAATATTATTTGAATCTTGATTGGCAACGAGTAACCAATTACCTTCTTTATTTATAGTAAAATTGCGAGGCGCTTTTCCTTCCGTGCTATAATATTGTATACTTTTCTCTTCCAATTTTCCATTCGGAAGTACTTTGAATGAAACGATATTGTTTTCGCTACCTCTATTACTTGCATATAAATAAAGTCCATCGGGTGATAAATGAATATCGGCACTACCTGCGATTCCTTTAAAACTACTTGGATGTGTGTATACTTTTTGTAAAAAACTAGCTGTTCCTTTCGTAAACCTATAAACGCTAATGCTACCTGTAAGTTCTTCAATCACATACAGAAATTTACCATTACTTGAAAAACATAAATGTCTTGGTCCAGCGCCAGGACTTGATTGTATACTACTTGCTTTTTGTATTTGTAGCGGAGGGCCATTTTTTGTTTGATAAGGATAAATAGAAATTTCATCCTTGCCTAAATCTGGGGTCAATACATATTTACCATCTGGTGAAAAAAATATACCATGCACATGTGCTTTATCTTGCCTTGCTTCATTTATACTTTTGCCTTCGTGTTGAATAAATTGTTGCGGGTTAGACAAACGGCCGTCGGCGAAGCGGTGATAGCTAGTAATACTTCCTCCACTATAATTAGCAACAAACAAATTAGTTTGATCGGGGCTTAATGTGATATAACAAGGATCCGCACCTTTCGTTGTTTTCTCTTGTATTAAATTCAACTTATTGTCTACAAATGAATAGACACTCACCTTGCCATCACTAACTTCATTAGTAGAGTATACTTGCCCATGGTCTTTTGAAATAGTTAAAAAAGAAGGATTCGTTGCAGTTTCAGTATGACTTATTGCAGTAGCCTTTCCAGTGGCGGTGTCAAATGATAATACATAAATACCCTTGCTTCCTTTTTTGGTATAAGTACCCACTAATAAATTGGGGGATAATAAACTAGGAGCGGGTGCAAGGTTTTGTGCAAATGAATTAATTGCAACAGTTAAAAAAATAAATACAAAAGCAAGTTTTTTATAATTAGCTTCAAAAAAAAAGGATCTAGTCTGAAACATGTTTTTATCTTTTATTTAATTTGGTCGTATCAGGTAAGCTCCCTTTATCAAACCATCCAAACATACTAGCTTTTTAGCTTTATCAGATGGGGTAGAAGGCTTGGTAACAGTTTTGGGTATATTGGGGGTTGCCACTAATAAAGCAGAAGCCGGTGTTTCTTTTTGAGCACAAAAAGACGAAGAAAGAAGCGAAAGAATCATTGATAGTGGGTAGAATATGCATTAAAACTATTGTTAGTAGTGTTTTTTTTGAAATTTGTACTAGCAAATTAGTCAAAATATTTCTTTTTTGTTGGGGAATTTCTAAAAGGGTCGTAAATTTGCAACATGACATTAAACAACCATTCACATCATTTGCATTTGCTATCCAATGGGTAGGCTATGGGTGTAGGTATGTAACTATATTTAACCAAAGGGCTTACTAACAAGTAAGCCCTTTTAGTTTATAGTCAGTCAAGTAAAATATATAATATAAATAATATGCGTTTAAAATTAGCTATTCAGAAGTCGGGTCGTTTACACGACGATTCAATGCGTTTGTTAAAAGAAGCAGGCATTGATATTGGTAATGGCGTTAATAAGTTAAAAGCAGAAGCTACTAATTTTCCGCTCGAGTTATTTTTTTTAAGAGATGACGATATTCCTCAATATGTAGAAGATGGTGTTGCCGACATTGGATTTGTAGGAGAGAATGTAGTGTATGAAAAAGCAAAAAAAGTAGAAGTGGCCTATAGCTTAGGTTTTGGAAAATGCAGACTTAGTTTTGCGCTAAGAAAAAATGAAGATTTTACAGGCCCTCAATTTTTAGCAGGTAAGAAAATTGCCACTAGCTATCCGGTGCTTGTGCAAGGGTATTTAGACAAGCATGGCATTAAAGCAGAAATACATGAAATTAGCGGTAGTGTGGAAATTGCACCAGGCATTGGCCTTGCTGATATTATTTGTGATTTAGTTAGTAGTGGTTCTACTTTATTTATGAATGGATTAAAAGAAGCTGAAACTATTTTAGATTCTCAAGCTGTTCTTATTAAAAGAAAAGCCTTAGTGCCTGAAGCGGAAGCCATTTTACAAAAATTATTATTCAGAGTGGAATCGGTTAAAAAAGCAAAGCGTAATAAATATGTTTTATTAAATGCGCCGAATGATAAATTAGAAAAAATAATTTCTTTATTACCAGGTATGAAAAGTCCTACAGTGGTGGCCTTGGCTACACCAGGTTGGAGTAGTGTACATAGTGTTATTGATGAAAGTGATTTTTGGGAAATTATTGAACAGTTAAAATTAGCAGGTGCTGAAGGAATATTGGTGGTGCCTATTGAAAAAATGATATTATAATGATTCAAGTATTTAAAGAGCCAACAAAGAAAGATTGGCCAAGTATCTTAGCGCGACCTCAATTCGATGCAGCTCCCTTAGAGGTTAAGGTGAGAGAAATATTATTGGCCGTGAAGCAAAGGGGAGACGCTGCTATTTCAGCCTATACCCTCGCTTTTGATAAAGTGGCATTAAGTAATTTTAAACTGAGTGCTGAGAAAATAGAGGCTGCTGAAAAAGCTTTAACCCCTAGTTTAAAAACCGCTATTCAATTAGCGAAAGTAAATATTGAAGTTTTTCATCAGGGACAAATACAAAAAGAAGAAAGAATTGAAACCATGCCGGGTGTTTGGTGTTGGAGAAAGTCGGTGGGCATTGAAAAAGTAGGTATTTATATTCCAGGGGGCACTGCCCCTTTATTTTCAACAGTACTAATGTTGGGCATTCCTGCAAAGTTAGCAGGCTGCAAAGAAATAATTTTATGTACGCCACCGAATGAAAAAGGAGAAATTGATCCAGCCATTATTTATGCAGCTTCAATAGTGGGCGTAACTGCTATATATACAATGGGTGGAGTGCAAGCTATTGCAGCACTTGCTTATGGCACAGCTTCGGTACCTAAAGTGTATAAAATATTTGGTCCAGGAAATCAATATGTAACGGCTGCTAAACAAATGATTCAACAAGAAGGGGTGGCCATTGATATGCCAGCAGGTCCTAGTGAAGTATGTGTTTACACAGATGAAACAAGTATCGCATCCTTTGTGGCTGCCGATTTATTATCACAAGCAGAGCATGGCTCCGATAGCCAAGTAATTCTTATTGCAAATAGTATAGACCTAGTAGAGCAAGTTCAAAAAGAATTGGATATGCAACTAGCCTTATTACCCAGAAAAGAAATGGCCACAAGTGCCTTGGCTCATTCTAAAGCCATTGTAATTGAAAATACAGAAGAGGCGATTGCAATGATAAATGAATATGCACCTGAGCATTTAATTTTATCTATAAATAATGCTGCACAAGTAGCTGAAAAAATTATCAATGCAGGTTCTATTTTTATTGGCAATTTCTCTCCAGAATCGGTGGGAGATTATGCCAGTGGTACCAATCACACACTGCCTACCAATGGTTTTGCGAAAGCTTATAGCGGAGTCAGTATGGATAGCTTCGTAAAGAAAATTACTTTTCAGCAGTTAACTGAAAGAGGGCTAGAAAATATAGCACCTACTGTTATAGAAATGGCTACAGCAGAGGGTTTGCAGGCACATAGTAAGGCTGTAGAATTAAGAGTAGAATGGATAAAATCTAAAATTTAAGGGTATGCAATTTGATATCAAAAAAATAGTAAGGCCCAATATTGAAATATTAAAAGCCTATTCGTCTGCTAAAGAAGAATATACAGGAACCGCGAATGTATTATTAGATGCTAACGAAAATAGTTTGGGATCTCCTTTAACAAAATGGTATAACCGTTATCCCGATCCTTATCAAAAAAAGTTAAAAGAAAAACTGGCCTTCATAAAACAAATAGAAGCTTCGCAAATATTTATTGGCAATGGTAGTGATGAATGTATCGATAATTTATACCGAACTTTCTGTATTCCTGGTAAAGACAATATAATTATTTGTCCTCCTACTTATCCAATGTATGAAGTGGGCGCGAATATTAATAATATTGAAATTAAATCGGCGCCCTTACTTGAGAATTATCAATTAAATGTAGCGCATATAGAACAGTTGGTTAATGAGAACACTAAAATTATTTGGATATGTTCGCCCAATAATCCTACAGGAAATTCATTAGATAGAATTGATATTGAAACGATCTTAAATCATTTCAATGGAATAGTAGTGGTAGATGAAGCCTATATTAATTTTTCTAAACAAAAATCTTTTGCACAGTCTTTAATTGATTATCCCAATTTAGTGGTACTTCAAACTTTAAGTAAGGCTTGGGGGCTTGCAGGCATAAGATTAGGTATGGCTTTTGCAAGCAAAGAGATTATTGCTTATATGAATAAAGTAAAGCCTCCTTATAATATTAGTATTGTTACCCAAGAATTAGCTTTAACTGCATTAGAGGAAGTGGGTCAGGTAAATGATATGATTATGCATTTGGTAGATATGCGTAATGCCTTAGCAAAAGTGATAGAAAGTATGCCTTATGTAGAAAAGGTATATCCATCAGATACTAATTTTTTACTAGTCAAAATACCCAATGCAAGAAGCTTGTATGAGTTCTTATTAACCAAGGGTATTGTGGTAAGAGATAGGTCTAGTCTAGAAAATTGTGCAGATAGTTTAAGAATTACAATAGGAAATGAACAAGAAAACACAGAATTGGTAGATGCGATGGCGCAGTGGATAGAAATAACATTCCCCAATGCCTCCGTTTAAGTTAATTTTATTAAATTACACACTCAACTTATTTTAAATAAATAGTATATTATGAAAAAAATGACTCAATTTTTAAGTGTTGCTTTTTTAGCTTTTTCGCTGCCTGTTTTGGCACAAGACAATGAAGGTTTAAAATTACCTGAAGGTTTTAAAGCAAGTTTATATGCCAATAATATTGGAGGTGCAAGACATATAGCCATAACAAAGTCGGGCGTTGTTTTTGCAAAATTAAATAATCCAAATAAAGAAGGCAATTCAATTGTGAGATTAGAAGACGCCAATAACGATGGAGTAGCTGACAAAATTAATGGTTGGGCTAAATATGGTGGAACTGGAATCTTTGTAAAAGGAAATAGTTTGTATGCTAGTTCTAATGAAGCCATTTTTAAATATGAATTAAATAGCAAAGACGAAGTAGTGAATCCGCTGGCCCCTGTAACCATTGTGAGTGGGTTAATTGATAGAAGACAACATAATTCAAAGTCAATCACATTTGACAAGGCAAATAATATTTATGTAAATATTGGTGCTTATTCTAATGCTTGTCAAGAAAAAGATAGAATGCCAGGTTCACAAGGAATGATGCCTTGCCCAATTTTAGATTCTGCTGGAGGTATTTGGAAATTTGATGGCAGTAAAGAAAATCAAACTTATAAAGATGGCAAGCGTTATGGTACTGGACTTAGAAATGTAATTGGATTAGATTGGAATACAGAAACGAATCAATTATATGTTGCCCAACACGGTCGCGATCAATTAAATAGTTTCTATCCTAATTTATATAGTGATGCACAAAATGCAGAACTACCAGCTGAAACTTTTTATGAAATCAAGGACGGTGATAATGCAGGCTGGCCTTATATTTATTATGATCCTATTCAAAAGAAAAAAATAGTTTCTCCTGAATATGGTGGAGATAGCAAAAAAGAAGGATCTTCTGAGTTTAAAGAGCCAGCTGTAGCATTCCCTGCGCATATGGCACCAATGGCTGTATTATTTTACACAGGGAATCAATTTCCTGCGAAATATAAAAACGGCGCATTTATTAGTTTTCATGGTTCATGGAATAGAGCCCCACTTCCTCAAGAAGGTTTTTTCGTAGCCTTTGTACCTTTTAAAGATGGCAAGGCAACGGGCGAATGGGAAATTTTTGCCAACGGGTTTGCAGGCACAGAAAATGGCGCTAAAGTAATTAATACGGGTAAGGCTAAGGCAAGACCTTGTGGATTAGCACTAGGGCCAGATGGCTCTATTTATGTAAGTGATGATACCAAGGGTGCCATTTTTAAAATTAGTTATTCTAAATAAATATTTTTAAAAGAAGTTTGAAAAAATAAATGCTAATTAAGTATGGTGAATTTTTTAATAAATAGAAAAATAAATAGAGGAATACACAGAGTAGCTAAATTTATTTTATTGTTTTGCTTTTTAGTCCTCGCCCAATGGGGCAATGCGCAGAATAAGGTAAATGGCAAAAAGATTTATGAAACCAGGTGCTTAGTTTGTCATCAATCAGATGGAGGTGGGGTGCCGAATATGAACCCTCCTTTAGATGGAGCATCGAATGTCAATGGAAAAGACATTGCAAGACTAGTGAAGATAATTAGAAACGGTTATGATGAAAGAATAGCCTTAGATGGTATGTATTATAATAATGCCATGACAGCGAATCCCGATTTAAAAGAAGAGGCCATAGCAGATGTTTTAACCTATATCAGAACAAGCTGGTCCAATAAAGCAAGCGTAGTAACGACTAATCAAGTAAAAGCAGCCTTGCTTAAAAACAAAGCCGCAAAGAAGTAAAAATATATGAGACCCATTTTGTTTATTGATAGAGACGGCGTTGTGTTGGAAGAACCCAATTCTGATTATCAAATTGATAGTGTAGACAAAACGCGTTTTGTAAAAGGGGCTATTACTAATTTACATAAAATAGCAGCAGAAATGGGCTATTATAAAGTAATGGTCACTAACCAAGACGGCCTAGGCACTGCCTCTTATCCTAAAGAGCAATTTGAGCCTTATCAAGCATTAATGTTAGATACATTAGCTAAAGAGGGTTTTGTATTTGATGAAATACATATCGATTCCAGTTTTGAAAAAGATAATTTGCCTACACGTAAACCAGGAACGGCACTTGTAAAACATTTAATCGGTAATGAATCATTCGATATTCACCATTCATTTGTGATTGGAGATAGATGGTCCGATATAACCCTTGCAAAAAACTTAGGTTGTAAAGCTATTTATTTGAAATCGGGTAATCATGCACTTAGTGCTGAGCAAGAACTAGCATTAAGAGATACGATTGCTTTTGAAACTTCTAGTTGGGATGAAATTTATTCTTTTTTGAAACTAGGTCTTCGACAAGTAGAGCATGAAAGAAATACGAAAGAGACTAAAATTAAGGTATCCTTAAACTTAGATGGTACAGGTGAGGCCAATATTCATACAGGCCTGGGATTTTTTGATCATATGTTAGAGCAAATTGCAAGACATGGTTCCATTGATTTAACTATTCATTGCGATGGCGATTTACATATTGATGAACACCATACCATTGAAGATGTGGGTTTGGCCTTAGGGGAAGCCTTCGCAAAAGGTTTAACAGATAAAAGAGGAATGGAGCGTTATGGTTTTGCGCTACCCATGGATGAAGCTGAAGCAAAAGTATTAATAGATTTTGGAGGAAGAAATTGGATTGTATGGGATGCGAAATTTAGCCGTGAAAAAGTAGGGGAAATGCCCACAGAAATGTTTTTCCACTTCTTTAAGTCTTTCAGTGACGCTGCTAAATGCAATTTGAATATTAGCTGCCAAGGGGAGAATGAGCATCATAAAATTGAGGCCATCTTTAAGGCCTTCGCCAAAAGCATTAAAATGGCTGTGCACCGCAACCCCCATAGCAATCAACTACCCAGTACCAAGGGGGTTTTATAGGCGCTAACGCCTGATAGCATGGCTTATAGTTTTTTTGGTAGAAAATGCGCATTGACGTAGATTTGCAATAGAATGAAACAAACAAACAATATATGGTGGTGGCATACAAAATCCGATAGGGTATTGTAGTGGCATAACTATATTGTCAAATTATACATGAACCCTAACAGCAATGTTGGGGTTTGTTTTTTTAACGAATGACCGCAGGAATATGCAAAAATTGATAATTGAGACCACTGTCACTAAAATGTTGGCAGACACCTTTACACCCGTAGGTATTTATCTACGTTTAAGAGATAGGTATAGGGATACTATTTTATTAGAAAGCACCGATTCTCATGCTGCTGAAAATAGTTATTCTTTTATTGGGGTGAATGCCATTGGAGGTATTGAGATTTCTTCTTTAAATGAAATTGAATATAAATATCCGAACCAAGAGCCAGAGAAAGAAATTATAAAAAATGTGCATGATGCACCCGATCGTATCTGGGCCTATATGCAACAATATGAAATGAAAGGTGCTGGAGAGAAAGAAGCTGCTTTTGCGCAAGGATTGTATGGTTATACTGCTTATGATGCTATTCCTTTTTTTGATACTATACAATTTAAAGAAGGAGATCCTATTATTCCTTTAATGCGTTATCGTTTATATCAATATGTGATTGCATTTAATCATTTTAAAGACGAAATATTTATTTGTGAAAATAAAATTGCAGGTATTGCTTCCGATTACAATGCGCTCATATCTTATATTAAAAGTAAGGACCTACCTCAATATCCTTTTACAATGAAAGGGGAGGAAAGTTCTAATTTAACGGATGAGCAGTACCGTGACGCGGTTAAAAAAGGCATTCAGCATTGTATGCGCGGCGACGTATTTCAAATTGTATTGAGTAGAAGGTTTCAGCAAGGCTTTCAAGGCGATGAGTTTAATGTATACAGAACGCTTCGAAATATTAATCCTTCTCCTTATTTATTCTTCTTTGATTACGGTGATTATAAATTAATGGGCTCTTCTCCAGAAGCGCAAATTATTATTAAAAATGGCAAGGCCGTTGTGCATCCCATTGCAGGCACTTTTAAAAGAACAGGCGATGAAGCCAAGGATGCAGCCATGACCCAACAACTATTAGACGATCCTAAAGAAAATGCGGAGCATGTAATGCTCGTAGACTTAGCTAGAAACGATTTAAGTCGTGTATGTACGGAAGTGAAAGTCACGCAATATCGTCAGGTACATTATTATAGTCATGTAATTCATTTAGTGAGTGAGGTAGAAGGGCTGGTGGCAAAAGATGCCAACCCTTTACAATTGGTTTCTAAAACTTTTCCTGCAGGCACTTTAAGTGGCGCGCCTAAGTTTAAAGCTATGCAATTAATTGATGCTATTGAGCCTACTAAGAGGTCGTATTATGGAGGCTGTATTGGTTTTCTAGGTTTTGATGGTTCTTGCAACCAAGCCATTATGATACGCACTTTTTTAAGTAAGCAAAACACACTTACTTATCAAGCGGGTGCAGGTGTGGTGGCTGCCAGTGTACCAGAAAATGAGTTGCAGGAAGTGAATAATAAATTGAACGCCTTAAAAATGGCCATTGTTTTAGCTGAAAAAATTCATGCTTAATTTTTGAGTATAGAAATTAAAATATAGAACTATTATTATTGAACATAGAAATAAGTGAAAATGAAAATATTGGTTTTTGATAATTACGATTCTTTTACCTACAACCTAGTACAGTTGATAAGGGAGATAGCGCCCATGGCTAGTTTTGAAGTGCATAGAAATGATGAAATTGCATTAGAGGATATTAAGGCCTTTGATAAAATATTATTGTCACCTGGTCCAGGACTGCCTTCTGAGTCGGGCTTGTTATTAGCTCTACTAAAAGAATACGCAGCTAGTAAATCTATTTTTGGCGTATGCTTGGGACAACAAGCCATTGGAGAAAATTTTGGAGCAAAGCTTACTAATTTAAGTAAAGTGTATCATGGTGTTGCAACGCCTGTGCATATTACAAATAGTTCTAGTTTGTTTGAAGGAATGCCTACTACATTTAATGTGGGGCGTTATCATAGCTGGGTGGTAGATGAAAAAAACTTTCCAGCCGAATTAATAATTACTTCTAAAGATGACCAAGGTTTTATTATGTCTTTAGAACATAAAAATTATGATATCAAAGGGGTGCAATATCATCCAGAGAGTGTGTTAACCCCATTGGGTGCCACTATTATAGCTAATTGGTTAAAAAAATAAGCATGAAAAAATTATTACAATATTTATTTGAGCATAAGACCTTAACTAGAGAGCAGGCCAGAGATGTACTAGTGGAAATTTCTGAAGGCAGGTATAACGATCATGAAATTACTTCCTTTGTCACAGTTTATTTAATGCGCAGCATTACCATTGAGGAGTTAATGGGTTTTAGAGATGCCTTACTTTCTTTAGCAGTAAAAGTGAATTTAGGGGCGGATGATGCCATTGATATTGTAGGAACTGGAGGTGATGGCAAGGATACATTTAATATATCTACACTTGCTTGTTTTATAGTAGCCGGTGCAGGACAAACTGTAGTGAAGCATGGTAATTATGGCGCTTCTAGTGTAAGCGGTGCTTCAAATGTAATGGAGCAATTGGGCTATACTTTTAAAAATGAAGAAGCATTACTGGCTAAAGAAGTAAAAGAAGCAGGTATTTGTTTTTTACATGCGCCTTTATTTCACCCTGCTTTAAAAACAGTGGGGCCCATTCGAAGAAATATAGGCGTGCGTACTTTTTTTAATATGCTAGGTCCTATTGTGAACCCTGCTCAACCAAAGTATCAGTTAATTGGTGTGTATAATTTAGAGATGGCTAGAATATATAATTATTTATTACAGTCCATTGGCAAAGATTTTACCCTAATACATAGTTTAGATGGCTATGATGAAATTGCTTTAACCACCGATACAAAGGTTATAACCAATAAGGGGGAGTATATAATGACACCTTATCAGTTGGGCAAGAAAAAAGTATTTAGCCAAGAATTGCATGGGGGCAAGACCGTGGAAGAAGCGGCTGCTATATTTAAAAATATTATACAAGGGAAGGG
>Ga0164292_10004461_pt1 | contig 11386 bp, 11 predicted proteins | sample GEODES117metaG_FD_111486 | JGI IMG/M metagenome (GOLD analysis project Ga0164292, IMG submission 111486) | Eutrophic lake water microbial communities from Lake Mendota, Wisconsin, USA - GEODES117 metaG | ecosystem: Environmental > Aquatic > Freshwater > Lake | place: USA: Lake Mendota... | reverse complement strand
TTTTTTAATCTGGTCCACCTGGCGCCGGGTGAAGGGATATTTCAGGGCGCTGGTTTACCTCATGCATATCTCGAGGGGCAGAATGTGGAATTGATGTCCAATTCAGATAATGTGTTGAGGGGCGGGTTAACGCCAAAGCATGTTGACGTTCCCGAGTTGATGAAGCATATCACATTCAAGGCGGTGGAACCGGAAGTCATGGCGGCTTCGGGCAATAGTATTGAAAGACATTATTTATGCCCTGTTAAAGATTTCAGTCTGACGAGGGCCCTGATCATAAACAACGACCGCTATCATTTTACCAGTAATGGCCCGGAATTTTTGCTGGTGTTGGATGGCAAGGGAAGTGTTGGTGGGTTTGAGGCCAAAAAGGGTGCTGCATTTTTCATTACACCTGGTGAACAAATCGAATGTACGGGGGAGATGAGGGTGTTTCGGGCCTGGGTTCCGTGAGGCCAGGGGCCGGCTCCCATGAAACAAACGAGAGGGTTATGTGAAATCCACAACCAATGAGGAAAACTCTGCCTGATTAAAATAGGGAGACACATATAATTAGTTATTTTTGCCACTTAAAGGAATAAGCATGAAGTTCAGCAGGACCCTGTTAGTCAATTTTGTTTTACTGGTTTTGGTTGCGTCGTTATACCGCATTATGCCGGGTCGCCCATGGGGTTTTGCGCCCCAGATCGCGATGGCATTATTTGCCGGAGCGGTGATCAGAGACAGTAAGTACGCTTTTGCGCTTCCCCTGCTTTCCATGTTTGTTTCGGATCTTCTCTATCAGGGCTTGTATCTGGCGGGCGCTACCGAAATCCCTGGGTTCTATAGCGGCCAGTTCCTCAATTATCTCATGCTGACATCCCTGACTTTTATCGGGTTCCTGATGCGCGGGAAAAACCTGAGCCAGATCGCCGGGGGATTTCTTGCCGGACCTACTGCTTTTTTTCTGATGTCGAACTTTGCCGTTTGGGTTGGAGGTGGTGGATATCAAAGGCCCAAAACCTGGGAAGGGCTGATGATGTGTTTTGCCGACGGTCTTCCATTCTACGGGATGAGCATTTTGGCCACCATTTTCTTTGGAGGCATCCTGTTCGGTGCTCACCACTTTTTGAATAAAGGAGTAACAGCCAGGAAATTGGCTAATTAATTAATTGGCTGATTAGCTCATTAGATTCTTTAACGAATGAGCCAATGAGCTAATTAGTCAATGAGCTCATTGGTGCCGGCTTCGTAGTATTCATCTATCAACAGGTGATGACCATCCGCAGCAGAAGTAGCGAGTTCATCGCAGCGATTGTTATAGGGATTTTCGGCATGTCCGCGCACCCATTGGAACCTGATCCGGTGTTTTTTAGACAGTTCATAAAATCTTCGCCAGAGATCGGGGTTTTTCTTACCGCCTTTGAAATTGTTATGGATCCAGTTTTCCAGCCAGCCTTCGGTTACGGCTTTCACCACATACTGGCTATCTGAGTACACCACAATATCCAGTGCATGCCGGTTCAACGCCTCCAGGCCGGCAATGACGCTCATCAATTCCATTCTGTTATTGGTAGTATGGCGGTAGCCAGCCGATAGTTCCTTCGCCTTTCCCTTCCACATCAGAATGGTCCCATAGCCACCCCTTCCCGGGTTACCTCTCGCAGCGCCATCCGTATACATGGTCAGCCCTTGTTCATTCACCATCAGATATAAATTTCTCCTTTTAAATAGGTCCTGGCTTTGCCGGTCATCAGTACCCTGTCTCCTTTGATCTCACAATCCATTTCGCCCCGTCTTGCCGACAGTTGAGCTGCTTTGAATTGGGTTCTTCCGGTTTGCTGGTACCAGTATGCCGTGAGCAGGCAGTGTGCTGAACCTGTTACAGGATCTTCGTCTATGCCCGACTGTGGGAAGAAGCAACGGGAAACAAAATCTGTAGTCTTCCCCTTAGCCGTGATGATTGCTCCACGTGAATCAAGGGTGCTGAGTTTCGCCAGATCCGGAGAAAGTTTTGCGACGATATCTTCCGTTTCCACTTCAACCATGTAATCAAATTTCCCTTTATAAACCTTGCCGGAGGAAATTCCGAAACCATCCCAAATGGCTTGCGGTACCTTTTCTACCGGGCTGGGGGTATCGGCAGGAAAGTCAAGTGTAAGCTGTTGGTTTTCGGCACGGGTCACGGTCAGCCATCCACTTTTAGAGAAAAATCGGATCATTTCCGATCTGTACCCCAGTTGTTCATAGAAAATGTGGGCGGCAGCAAGGGTCGCATGTCCGCATAAATCCACTTCCATTGTGGGGGTGAACCACCGGATCTGAAAGTCTTCTTTATAGGGAACTACAAAGGCAGTTTCCGGTTGATTATTTTCAAAAGCGATCTGCTGTAATACTTCTTCTGGAAGCCATGTGGTTAATGGACAGACGGAGGCCGGATTTCCACTGAACACTTTACTTGTGAAAGCATCAGCCTGATATATGGGAAATGAATTCATTTGGCTCTTTTTTAGACCTGAAATACGCCCAGTTTCATGCTACTGTCGAGCGGACTTTGATTAGCGGCGGCTAACGCTTCTGATATTTTCTCCCGGGTGCTTACCGGATCAATAATTGCGTCTACCCATAGCCGTGAAGCTGCATAGTAGGGTGTTGTTTGTTGCTGGTATCTTTGCGTGATCTCGTTGAGTAATTTAGTTTCGTCTTCCTGCGTGATCACCTTGCCATTGGATTTCAAGGATGAGACCTGTATTTGCAAAAGTGTTTTCGCAGCCTGTTCACCGCCCATGACCGCGATCTTTGCCGAAGGCCATGCATAGATGAACCTGGGATCGTATGCCTTGCCGCACATGGCATAGTTACCGGCCCCGTATGAATTGCCGATGATGATCGTGATTTTGGGAACGATGGAGTTGGCGACAGCGTTGACCATTTTAGCCCCGTCTTTTATGATTCCCGAGTGTTCGCTTCTGCTCCCTACCATGAAGCCTGTAACATCCTGTAAAAACACCAGTGGAATTTTTTTCTGATTACAATTGAGAATGAATCTAGCTGCTTTATCGGCGCTGTCGTTATAGATCACACCACCCATTTGCATTTCGCCTTTCCTGCTCTTCACCATTTTTCGTTGGTTGGCTACGATGCCAACTGCCCATCCATCGATCCGGGCATATCCGCAGAGGATGGTTTTGCCGTAGTCTTTCTTAAATTGATCGAATGATGAATCGTCCACCATACGTTCGATGATATCCACCATGTCGTATGGTTTGGTGGGGTCAGATGGGAGAATGCCATACATTTCATTAGGATCTTTTGCCGGAGGCAGTGGTACGATGCGGTCAAACCCTGCCTGTTCGGGTTTGCCTAGTCTTGACATGATCTTTCTCACTTCGTCAAGCGTTTCTTGTTCCGTCTTGAATTTATAATCGGCGATTCCTGAGATCTCGGTGTGCGTGAGTGCGCCACCCAGTGTTTCCTGGTCGGCCTCTTCACCAATCGCTGCTTTTACGAGATAGGGTCCGGCTAAGAAAATGGACCCCTGGCCTTCTACCATCAGTGTTTCGTCGCTCATGATCGGCAGGTAAGCTCCGCCCGCAACACACGCGCCCATCACTGCGGCGATCTGGGTGATTCCCATAGCGCTCATGCGTGCGTTATTCCGGAATATTCTGCCAAAATGTTCTTTGTCGGGGAAGATCTCATCCTGCATTGGCAGAAAAACGCCTGCACTATCCACCAGGTAAATGATGGGCAATTTATTATCCATCGCGATCTCCTGCATTCTTAAATTCTTCTTGCCGGTAATGGGGAACCAGGCACCTGCTTTTACGGTCTGGTCGTTGGCAACAATGACACATTGCCTGCCGCTGATATACCCAATACCTGCCACGGTACCGGCAGAAGGGCAGCCTCCGTATTCGGCATACATGCCTTCACCGGCAAACGCACCGATCTCAATGAAAGGTCTTTCCTGGTCGCGGAGATATTCTATACGTTCCCGAGCAGTCAGTTTGTTTTTCTCGTGTTGTTTGTCGATTGATTTCTTTCCGCCGCCAAGGCTGACTTTTTCCCAACGCTGACGCAATTCGCTGACCGCAAGTTTCATCGTGTCCTCGTTTCTGTTGAAGTTTAGGTCCATAGAAGCAAGATAAACCAATTAGCGGATTGACGAATTGACGAATTGGCGAATTCTTAATTCGCGCAAGCTCTAAATAAGTGCAATGATTTAGCAATAAGGAATCCGAAAATCCGCTAATCCGCCAATCCGTCAATCGATTTAGACGCGCGTAATTTTGAGCATGTTCGTGGGAAGATGCAGTTGAATCGGCAGGCTGCCCGTATTTACCACTACATTGCCCTCGCGCAGAAAGCCCCTTTGGCGCAGGATCTCGATCTGGTCGTTAATGATATCATCCATGCTTTCCTCTTCATTGTAGAAGAACGCCCTGACACCCCAGCTTAGGCTCAGCTGATTCACCAGGGACTTTTCTTTTGTAAAGATATACAGTGGTGCTTTGGGCCGGTAACTGCTTAACATGAATGCAGTGTATCCGCTTTCTGTCATGCCAATAAGTGCATCTGCATTGACGTCTTCCGCCAGTTTACATGCGTTGTAACAAATGGCGTCGCTGTGGAAGGTGGGCGAATGGGGCAGGGGCTTCAGGTCTTCTTCTCTGTTAAAGCGGTATTCCTTATGTTCAACTTCATGGATGATCTTTCTCATGGTCTCCACCACCAGTACCGGGTGCATACCCGTTGCTGTTTCTCCGCTGAGCATAACGGCATCGGCACCTTCGAGCACGGCATTCGCCACGTCTGTAGTTTCGCTCCGGTTTGGTTTAATCCGATCGATCATGCTTTCCATCATCTGGGTAGCCACGATTACGGGTTTTGCGCGATGCAGGCACTTGCGTATGATCTGTTTCTGAATAAGCGGAACCTGCTCAACAGGCATTTCAACACCGAGATCACCGCGGGCGATCATGATGCCATCCGATTCGAGGATGATCTCCCGGATATTCGTAATCGCTTCAGGTTTTTCGATCTTGGCGATCACCTTGGTTTTGCTTCGTTTTTCAGCGAGCTTACTTTTTATGATCACAATGTCTTTTACGCTGCGTACAAAGGAAAGCGCCACCCAGTCGAGGTGCTGCTCAATGATAAATTCCAGATCGATAAGGTCTTTTTCAGTGAGTGCCGGCAAGGAGATCTTGGTATCGGGAAGGTTGATGCCTTTTTTGGAAGAGATGATGCCGCCAAGGGTGACCATCACTTTCACATGGCCCTCTTTCGTGATCTCTTTTACCTGTACTTCAATCTTGCCATCGTCGATCATGATCATGTTGCCGATCTTCACATCGCCTGCCAGGTTGGGATAAGAGACATAGATCTTTTCCAGTGTCCCCACGCATTTCTCATTCACAAACGTGAGTATGTCGCCCGGTTTTACCAGCAGCGAATTGTTTTCAATCTCGCCTACGCGAAGTTTTGGACCCTGAAGGTCACCGAGTATAGAAATATTATAGGGCTCGGTAGAATTGATCTTCCGGATATGGTCGATAATCGCTTGCTTGTCTTCATGACTGCCATGGGAGAAATTGAGGCGAAATACATTTACCCCTGCTTTGACCAGCGCCAATAATCCCTCGTATGTGTCACAAGCGGGACCAACGGTAGCTACTATTTTTGTGCGATGGTGGGTATGCTTGATACCGGCATCGCGATCCATTTCCTTGTGCAGGTACTTCTCGATGTTCTTTGACATGTTATTATATGTTTTGGGCTTTAACTGGCGAGGATCTTAACGATCTTCATCCATTCTTCGCTGATCTTTTGTTTTGCCTTCACGGCATTATCGAGGGGCGTGTAGTGCATCCTGTTGTTCATGATGCCCACCATTACATTATATCTTTCTTCTTTAAGGCACTGAACGGCTGCGTAGCCCATTCTGCTGGCGATCAACCTGTCCATACAAGTTGGTGCACCACCGCGTTGGATGTGGCCAAGGATACATACCCTGATATCGGCGCTGGGTATTTTTTCATGGATCACTCTGGCAACTTCATTGCCCCCGCCAAAATCGTCACCTTCTGCCACTACCACCAGGTTGACCAGTTTTCTTCTTTTTTCTTTTTCAAGAAGGGAAGAGATCAGTTCGGTCTTATTGGTTTTGCGCTCGGGTATCAGGATGTTTTCAGCTCCTGTGGCGATGCCACTATGCAGGGCAATATATCCAGCATCACGACCCATCACCTCGATGATAAAGAGGCGGTCGTGCGCATCTGCAGTATCCCTAACACGATCAATGGCTTCAACGGCAGTGTTAACGGCTGTATCGAAACCGATGGTGAAATCGGTTCCGGCAATGTCCTTATCAATAGTTCCGGGAATGCCTATGCAGGGAATGTCGAATTCATTGGAAAAGATCTGCGCACCCCTGAAGGAGCCGTCCCCGCCGATGATGACCAGGGAATCGATTCCTCTCTTTTTAAGATTTTCATAGGCTTTCTTCCGGCCTTCGTATTCCAGGAATTCTTTGCAACGGGCTGTTTTGAGGATGGTGCCGCCTCGTTGTATGATATTGGCGACGCTGCGGGACTCCATCTTGTGGATATCGTCGTCCAGCATGCCCTGATAGCCGCGCATGATCCCGTACACTTCATATCCTTCGTATATGCCCGTTCGAACAACGGCGCGTATACAGGCGTTCATTCCCGGCGAATCTCCACCCGAGGTCAGAACACCTATCTTGCTGATTTTTTTATTCATTCCAATTGAATTGGCAACATTTTCAGCAGGCTAAATCGTTGAGAGTTGATAAGTTTCCGTGTTAAAAATAGATATTCCTGCCGAAAAGGTGCGTGAAGATAAGGTGCTTTCTACAAATTAATGAACTGAAATGCCTGATGACTTGCTGCTGTTCAAAACTATAACGATTGATTAATTTTAGCATATGAAGAAATCAACAATGCTGGTGACCGGGATCCATGGGCTGGTGGGTCAGTATTTATTCAGGATCCTGGATAAATGGGATGGGAGGGTAGTCATTACCGGAAAGGGTGCCAACCGGTTGCCGGATCGAGGTTATTTCTATGAGGAATTGGATATTACGGATCCGGCAAAGGTCAGTTCGGTATTTCTCCGGCATCAGCCCGATGTGGTGATCCACAGCGCTGCCATGGCGCAGCCCGACGCCTGCGAACTAAGTCAGGAAGAGGCCTTGCTGGTCAACGTGACCGCTACCAATGATTTGCTTGAAGCTGCTGCCAGGCGCGCGGCTTTCTTTGTGTACATGTCGACTGATTTTATTTTTTCGGGGGATGAGGGGCCGTATGCCGAAGATGATGCTCCAGCGCCGGCAAATTTTTACGGGCGGACGAAACTGATGGCTGAAGAGGTAGTGAAGCGTGGGTCCTGTCCATGGTCCATCATCAGAACCGGCTTGGTGTACGGGAATGCGATCGTAGGCACGCGCCCCAACGTGATCTCGTGGGTCAGGGAGTCGCTTGAAAACCATCGGCCCATAAAAGTAGTATCTGATCAGCTTCGTACACCTACTTATGCTGGTGATCTCGCGCAGGCTATTTTGATGATTGCCGGTAAAAGAGCGGAAGGGACATGGCATATTGCAGGAAAAGATGTGTTGTCTCCCTGGGAAATGGCAATGAGCGTGGTTGATTACCTTAAGCTGGATACCACCCTGATCACGAAAGTAGACGCGTCCCTGTTTACGCAAGCTGCCACGCGGCCCTTGCGTACTCCCTTGATGATCGACAAAGCGATCCGGGAGTTGAACTACCGGCCGGTCAGTTTCGATGAGGGCATGGTAAAGGTGCTGAATGGTGATTAGGGAACATCATACCTTGACCAAAGGATATTGTGTACCCCCGTGGTCAGTGACCGTAAGGTCTGGTGGTCTACCGGCTTTGCGTGATCCTCGTTGATGATGTCAAATGCCTTGTAGCCAAGGTTTTCGAAAAGATCGGTGAATGAAGACGGATCTTCGTGTATGCTGCGCATGATCTCGGGTGAGAATTCGCTGAATATATATCGCGATCTCTTAAGTGTTTCCCCAGCGCCCCGGAATGCCGCCATTTCAAATCCTTCGACGTCGATCTTCAGCAGTTCAACGGGTTCTTTCGCAAGTCCATGTTTTGTCATAAAGCCATCTACCGTGATGGTATCCACTTCTACGAACTTTCCAGTTTTTCCATGGTCGATCAGGGAGTGGCGGCCCGTATTGTAAGATTTGTAGAGGTGCAGTTTCATTTTTGCTTCGCGGTCCGCAATCGCATTCTGAAAAGCTTCCACCCCCTCGATCCGGTTGTTTTTGATATTCCGGGTCAATGCGGAAAAGTTAAACGGATCGGGCTCGAAAGCATAAATTTTCAATCTGCATTCTTTGGCCATCACCAGGGAGTACCATCCGATGTTAGCCCCGATGTCCAGCATGATGCCACCTTTTTTCAGATTCAGGTGTTTTTTCATGTAGCTGTTGACATGGTCCTCTCCATAGACCCCTAGTTTATAGGCGATATCGCGCCCAATAACGTCGCCTTTACGGAAGGTGAACGACAGGTCGTATTTCTCACAATAGGCTTTCACTTCTTCCAGCCAGGGCATGAAGCGGTAGGTGAAATGTTTGATCCGGTTCAGGAATAATGTAGTCTTGCTGCTCATGGCATTAATTCATCAGGAGGATATTGACACTTCGTTGCAGGATATTAAAGGCGATCTCAGCCATCAGGTTCTCCCTGTCGAGCGTGGGGTTTACTTCGGTGATCTCAAAGCAGCATACTTTTCTCATCTGCATGAACTTTGAAACCAGGTCTTCAGCTTCCCTTTCGCGCAAGCCGTTTTCTACGGGTGTGCCAGTGCCTTTTGTTATGCCGGCATCCAGGCAGTCAACATCAAAACTGATGTAGATATCCGTGCAGTCGGCCAAATACCTTACCACTGAGCGTACAATGTTTTCCGGTCCTTTACGCCTTACCTCACTGGTGGAGAATACCTTCATCCCATATTTCTCAATCAGGAATTTCTCTTCTTTTTCAAAATCACGCAAGGCGATAAATACGATATCCTCCGGTAATACTTTTGGAAAGATTTTTCCGATGTTCTTAAGATAGTCCCACTGTTTTGCAGTTTCTTCTTCCAACTCATGTACCATGCACTCCTTGTTGTCTTCACCAATTGAAATGGATAACGGCATGCCATGCAGGTTTCCGGAAGGCGTGGTGTAGGGGGTATGCAGATCGGCATGTGCATCGATCCAGATCACACCGAGCTTTGATTCGGGCCGGGCCATTTTCAGGCCTGCTATAGTGGCCCCTGCAATACTATGGTCTCCGCTAAGTACAACCGGGAAAAAGCCACTTTTGATGCTGTCCATGACCGACTTACTCACTTTTTCATACATCGCGGTCACTCCCCCAATTCTTTTTGCATAGGGAGATTCGATGGGTTCAAACAAAAGCTTGTTTTCGTGAGGTACTTTTTCCGAAGGGAAGTGAATGAAAAAATTACTCATGAAATCGAGCGCTGCGATTTTGATCGCGTCCACCCCAAGGCTGGCACCACGAGTACCGGCACCTATTTCCGAGGGAACCTCTATCAGTTTGATATTCTTCATAAATAAAGCTGCTGCCAAAGTACTACAATTGGCCGACGGTAGGAACTAAATCAGCGTTTAATGGGGGTAAACCGTTTAAATTTCCATGCCAGGCCAGCGGCTGGAATCGCGTAAACATTTCTTCGCTGTACCAGCTCCGGTCCCTGGTTTTTTTGATCACGTCGCGGTGTTCGGCCATGGAATAGGCAAAGGCGCGCATATCTGTTTCGTTGTGCCACACACTGAATGTGGCCTGCCGGAGAAATGGGATTTCGCCTATGCCAACAGAAAACAAGAGGCCTTTTGCTCCGGCCATCTTGTTTTGCACGGGGGCTACATTTTTCCAGAAATCCCGGGCTTTGGAGGGTCTGATGGTAGCCCTGGTGAGCACGCATACGGGGCCTGCCACTGGTGAATTTGTGAGCCCGGGAAAGATCTCTTTTCCTGCCCATTTGCCATGGGACAAAAGGGGCTCCAGAACGATGGTCCAGGTTTCACAACCGCAGAACTGCCACCATTTGGCGATAAACGGGCCGTAATATTCCCGCTTCCATTGCTCATAATTGTCTGGGGTAAACGAAGTACTGGCAGCATCGCCGCAAACGGAGAAAATGCCGTATTGACGCCAGTCGGGCTGCAGGTCGAAACTTCCGTTTCTCCCGCATCCGAGCAGTTTGAAGAAATTAATTTTTTTATTTGCCATCAGGGGGAACCTGAATAGCGCCATACTATGAAGGGCAGTCAGCACATGCCTCGACGGATATCTGGTTATGGTCAGAACAGCGCGGTTCATATCACAATGGATACCTGGTCACGGTCAGTGCAGCGTGGTTCATAATACCTACTGCTGACCACCGCCGCCCATTCTGAAGCCACCCCTTCCTCCGCCGAACATGTTCTGCATTTCAGAAGCAGGTTTGATATCATAGCCTTTGGGGATCTCAAATGTTTTATCGTCGATATTGGCATCCAGCTGGATCTTGGTCACCGTCATGTGGATCTTCATCCCATTCTGCCTGGTGACCTCATATTCCATGGGGAAACCTTTGATTTTATCCATTCCGGCAGGATTGAATCCCATCATCCTGCCGCCGCCCTGGCTGGTCATGGTAAAGCCTTCAGCCATTACAAAATCGGGGCTGTACCATACAGCTTGCTCATTCACAACACCCTGCCTGTCTTTTGTTTTAATGATGGCCTTTTTACAGTTCATGCCTGCGATCTTTTTCGTCTCTTCCGTGTAGGTGATCTCGGGTTCTGCGGGCGGCGCAAAACTAAGCCCCATTTTTTCCAGGGAATCACGGCGAACCGCGCGCATGGAGTCAGCGCGTTTCTGCATATTGGCTGCGTCTTCCTCGGTAGAGTAGAAACCCTGTTTGCGGCCCATGGCTTCCATCAGGGTAGTGGTTCTTTTCGTTTTGCGGTCCATGAACGTATAGCTCGTTCCAAAATCAGTAACCGATTCCATTTTCGTATTGTCGCCTTTGAAAAAGACATTGGTAGTTATTTCCATGTCGCGCATGCCCATCATACCACCACCGCCGCCTGGTCCGTCGCCTCCGGCTGTTGCGTTGGGGTTTTCAGGGAAAACCATTTCGGTATGCATCTTAATGATGGCTTTGTCGACCACTTTCTGGGCGGATGCCTGAAAAGCGAAAAACAGGGCGAAGAGGACGGTGATCTTGTTCATAATATTAAATTAGGTCATTCGTGTATTGCAAGTAAAGGGATATGCGTATGATAGGCAAGTTTTTCTGTATGACTGGTAGAAAACACCCGGCTAAGGAAATTATGCCG
>Ga0164292_10004460_pt1 | contig 11390 bp, 11 predicted proteins | sample GEODES117metaG_FD_111486 | JGI IMG/M metagenome (GOLD analysis project Ga0164292, IMG submission 111486) | Eutrophic lake water microbial communities from Lake Mendota, Wisconsin, USA - GEODES117 metaG | ecosystem: Environmental > Aquatic > Freshwater > Lake | place: USA: Lake Mendota... | reverse complement strand
GCAACTTCATCCCGGAGCTTCACGAAATCATGCGCGAGCAATTCTTGATAGATATGGCCCAGACCGAGGATTTGATATTCCAGTTCGCACAGAATTTACGAATGCGCTGAAGCCGCTACTGAACAAATTTGGTTTTGCTGAGAACTTTAAGTTGGCGATATTTACCTTAGATGAATCTACTTACGCACGTGAACTAGCACCTATTGCCGGAGCCTATCCTTCAGTTCGATTAGGCCCACCATGGTGGTTCCATGACAGTCTCAACGGAATGCGCAGATGGCGAGATGCCACCGTCGAAACTGCCGGGTTCTTTAACACGATTGGTTTTATCGACGATACCCGCGCCTTTCTATCCATACCAGTCCGTCATGATGTCGCACGTAGATTTGATGCTGGATATCTTGCAGATCTTGCCTGCTCGCATCGGATTAGCGAAGAGGATGCCTTCGTTCTTGCTGACCACGTGGCCTACCACCTGTCAAAATCGTTCTTCAATTTATGACCACTCTCATATCGCCCTATCAGCGAATAGGTAGAGACATTGGGGTTATCCACTTTGGATTAGGAGCTTTTCATCGTGGCCATCAAGCAGTCTATTTTGATGATGCGCTTCGCAATGGCTTAGGTGAATGGGGGATTTACGGCATCTCGCCGCGAAACGCTGCTGTTACCGATCTCTTGCGGCGACAGAATTTTCTATTCACTGTCAATGAACGCCAGGGAAATCAACAGAATCCAAAAGTGGTCAGTTCAATTTTCAATGGCGCGCTATTTGATTTAGAGCACCCAGATTTAATTTTGGCAGCTAAATCTCCGGAATTGAAAATGATGACACTTACTGTGACAGAAAAGTCGTATTTATCTGGCGCCGAGAGTTCTTCGATGCCCAATCGAATTCTCGATATATTGGAGATTCGTTATCGAGCAGAATTGCCAGCGCCGACTCTCATATCTTGCGACAATCTCCCAGAGAATGGCTCGTTTTTGCGTAATGTATTACTGCAAAGTGCTAGCCAACGAAATTTGGACCAAGATTTCCAGAATTGGTTAGCAGAACTTTCTACGCCAAATTCGATGGTTGATCGGATTGTCCCTGCAATCACTTCTGATTCGATTAACCAATTTGAAAAAGATTTTGGTTATCGCGATGAATCTCTCATTTCGACCGAGCCATTTCGACAGTGGGTAGTTGCCCCACATGCCACAACTTACAATCTGACAAAGTTAGGAATAGAAGTTGCTGATGATGTTGCAGCATATGAGCAATTAAAGCTACGCCTTTTTAATGGAGCGCATTCAAGTACTGCTTACTTTAGTCAACTATCGAATGTTGAATACGTTTATCAAGCGATGCAAATCCCACAGTGGGAGAGTTTCATTTCGGAATTGCAAAGTGAGTTAAGTAAATCGTTTGTAGCCCCCGTGGGAGTTGACGTAGCTAGTTACAGTGCGACTGCGCGCTTTCGCATAGCTAATAGCGCGGTTGCCCACCGGAGCGCTCAAATTGCCATGGATGGCTCAGCAAAGTTGCCGCAACGATTATTCAAAGCCATGAATTCACTTGCTTTATTGGAGCAATCCCGAGAGCGAGTGGCTTTCGCGATTGCACTTTGGATGCGTTTTCTCCAGAGTGAATTGATGCTAGTTGATCCTTTGGCAGATGCACTACGAGAGCGAGCCAGAAGCAGTGATCCAGTAGCTCAAGTGATGCAGACACCAGGACTGCGCGATGCCGTTGTAGAAAGCCAGTGGCCGCTGATCAATCATTATCTTCACGAACTTGAGAATCATCAGCCAATTGATATGGCAGCTAATTTTTGAATTTTTAGAGGGTAGAACCGTAGAGACGAGAGAGATTGAACTCTCGATGGCCGCCCATTTCGGCAGCGGTCAGTTTTCCATTGGCGACAGCAACAATCTCCTCGAAGATTTGCGCACCTACTTCGAGAACTGTTTGTGTGCCATCGGCAATCGTTCCCGCATTGAGATCAATGAGATCAGGCAGAGCGGTAGCCATCTCGGTATTGGTAGCAACTTTGATCGTGGGAATAACAGCAGAGCCTGTTGGTGTGCCGCGCCCGGTGGTGAAGACGGTGATATTCACATCAGATGCAGCAAAACCAGTTAGCTGTTCAATGTCATGACCTGGGGTATCCATAAAATACAAACCAGCTTCAGTTGGTGTGTGTGCGTAATCCAAGACACCAGTAAATGGAGCATTGCCTGCTTTTTTGGCGGCGCCAAGCGACTTCTCTTCTAACGTCGTTAAACCACCTTCGATATTTCCACGACTTGGCTGCGCGCCACGAATATCTATTCCTTCATACGAAATCGATCGTTCGTAACGTGCGACGACATCAATGATTGCTTGACCAACCTCAGGAGTTTTTGCACGGGCAGCAAGTAGATGCTCGGCACCTAAAATTTCCATTGTCTCCGCAAGGATTGAAGTTGCACCTAGCTCCACAAATTTATCGCTTGCTACACCTAGGGCTGGGTTAGCAGTTATTCCCGAGTAGGCATCTGAGCCGCCGCATTCCAGGCCAAGGACCATAGCGCTCCATGGCGCTGGCTCTCTTTTTACAGATGCCACCAATGGGAGAACTTCCGAAACTGATTCCATAACTTGTTGTTCGAGTCGTTCGAAACCGCCAGCATCTTTTAGGGTTAGGTAGGTGATAGGCATCTCCCGGTGGGCTCGAGCATTTCGGAGAATCTCTTCTTCAGCTGGAGTGCCAATACCGATAAAGATCGTTGCGCCAACGTTGGGGTTAATGGCGAAGCCAGAAAAGACTCGACTGATTCGAGCCCAATCAGAATCAACCTCACCGCTCCAATCATGAGCAACAGAGGTGATAATGGCGGTTGCTGGGTGATGAACTCTCACTTGATCTGCCAACTGATTGAGCGCATTATGGAGCGGAAGTACGAGAATGTAATTGCGAAAACCCCAGCGTCCGTTCTTTCGCAAGAACCCTGTTAATTGTGAATCGTTGCTTGGTAGATTCATTAGACGCTCCGCACCATTCGTGGTACCACTATGTCGCCAATTTTTTTGGCTTCGCACTTAGTGAGCTCGCCATTAGCAACAGCTACGATTTTTTGTAGAAGAGCAGGGGCGGAGAGCGATGATGAAAAATCGAATTCGGAGATGAGCGCTTGGTGAAGCATAGATTGAGAGTTTGCGATGGTAACTACGGGTATCAGTGGTAGGCCAGTCGGAGGCTGATTGGCATCTGGAAAAGAGATGATTAGATGACACTTGTTTCGAACAAGGTCAGCAAAATTCTTCGACGGCTCTTTGCTCGCATTAGAGATCACAGTCTTATATCCAGAATTTTCAACTAACAATAGAAACTCATTGATGAACGCGGCTTCAGGGAAACCTTCGATCCCTATGGTGAGTGTTTTCAGTTCGGTGTGCTGTGGCGCGAAGTTTTCTTGGAGCGCTCGTGCGGTGACAACGCTCGATTCGAGGGCGCCGGCCATCCCAGCGCTCTCTTGAATGACGACATATTCTGTCTCTGGATGATGGGCGGTGATGCTCTCGGTCACTTCATTTCCTTGGAGGGTTTCACAACCTAGGCCAAGGACGACAGTAGATTGGATATTTGGATGACTAGCCAGTGCCACAAAGAATTGATTAACTCCGGCAACATCAGGACCGATAATTCCGCAACCATGTTGGTGTGAGAAGGTAATGGCATCCACTTGATCTGCAACTTTTTTCGCTAAGTGAGTGGAGCAGACTACTGAGGGAAGAATCAATTGATGCGATCTCACGCCAATACCGCGAGAGTTATTAAGGTAGCCGTTAATCACTCTGCGGGCTCCGGCTCGGTGGACACTCGATCTCCGATGACGTTATGAGTATGAACGTGAGTACCGCGTTCAATTGCGCGATAAGCATGACCCATCCGCTCACCATATTTAATGATGGGTTCACCTTTTGCGATGTCAGTCAGTGCAATCTTGTGACCCCGGGGGATTGTGTTGTGTACTTCTACGGGAGCTTGTAGGTCAGATTGCGATATGACGTGACCTGCCTGAAGTTCTTGCAAAGCGATTGCAATGTTGTCTCTGCTATCGAGAAGAATGACCACGTTTGTTCTTCCCATAGTCGTAACTCTAGCGATTTATTTCACGAAAACGTGAGCGTTCTGCTAGGTTTTCGCCAAGGTTAAGAGAATCAGCGTTAAGCCCCGGCTCGCTGATCGGCAACCCTCCACCGCGGTGGGGTGCTCCGGGTGATACCTGGCCAGAAATGGCAAGCGCGGGCCTTGATCCTTCATCACAAGGCCCGATTACTGGGCGCCACCGTGGTGTCTATGACTTGGGAAAGGGAAGTTGTGAAAACAAAACGTACATTAGCTGCACTTTTCTTAACATTGTTTGCATTATTAGCTGCAGGCTGTTCAAGTGGCACTTCAACAGAAGAAGCTGCGGCACCTGCTGAATCTGCTGCAACTAACGAGTGCGCTCCAGGAACTCTGCAGACGCTTGAGGCCAATACGCTCACTATTGCTACAGGCGAGCCGGCATTTTCGCCCTGGGTACTCAATGACGCACCTGAAAAGGGCGAAGGTTTTGAAGCTGCAGTTGCCTATGCAGTAGCAAAGCAACTTGGTTATACAAATGATCAAGTGAAGTGGGTGCGAACAACTTTTGATTCTGCAATCGCTCCTGGTCCAAAGACCTTTGATTTCAATATCCAGCAATATTCCATTACTGACGAGCGTAAGAATGTCGTTGATTTCTCGAGCGCTTATTACTTCTCAAATCAATCCATCGTCTCATATAAGGGAAGCAAGATTGAAGGCGTGACTACGATTGCCGACCTTAAGGCAAAGGGTGCAAAGTTGGGTGCAGCGGTTGCCTCCACCTCGCTCGACACTATCGAGCAGCAATTTGGTTTGAAGGCTCAGGTATTCAATGACAACGCCGCTGCAGTTGCGGCTTTGAAGAATGGCCAGATAGATGGTTTGGTCGTAGACCTACCAACCGCCTTCTACCTCTCTGCAGTTGAAGTTCCCAATGGAATCATTGTTGGTCAAGTAGAGAATCGCGATTCCAACGATCAAGGCGCAGGACTTCTCCTCGCGAAAGATAGTCCAATCACCCAGTGCGTAACTGGTGCTGTCGATGCAATCAGAGATAGCGGTGAACTCAAGGAGATCACTGACAAGTGGTTGGCAAGTTCAGCTGGAGCGCCATACCTTTCCTAAGGTGTGACACGCGCATTCAATGATGAACCGCAGCGTTAGGGAAGAGGGTGCGCTCCGCAGGGGGCGCACCCTCTCTCGTGCTGGCCACGATTGGCAACCGAGCGAACGAGAGTTAACGCGGCGCGCATATCGACGACGAGCAGCCCTGAAATACGGGCTCATATCCGCGCTATCAAGCCTTGTAGTCCTCGGCACATTAATTGGCGTTCTCGTAACCTCTCCGGGTTTTAAAACCCTCTCCGATACCTTCTTTAATTGGGCGTATGGAGCAGAGGTTTTACCAAAGATACTTCTAGGGTTCATGACCAACGTTGTCCTGACGATAATTGCAGCTAGTTGTGTTGCGGTACTTGGTTTAACAATCGCACTACTGCGAACCTCGCGCTCTCCGGCACTTACGCCATTTCGATTCCTAGCGACAATCTACGTTGACCTCTTCCGAGGTATACCGATGATTCTTGTGATTCTTCTCGTAGGGTTTGGTATTCCGGCGCTGCGGATCAAAGGGTTAACTAATAATGTGCTCATCCTTGGCACTCTCGCCGTGGTGATTACCTATACGGCCTATGTTGCCGAAGTGCTACGGAGCGGAATCTTGACCGTTCACCCAAGTCAGCGAGCTGCTGCCCGCTCACTTGGTCTCTCACATTTCCAATCTCTCCGACATGTAGTTTTGCCACAAGCCTTACGACGCGTTACGCCGCCATTACTAAATGACTTGATTGCCTTAATTAAAGATACAGGCCTGGTGTCAATCCTTGGAGTTACCGATGCGGTGCGCGCAGCACAAATTGCTAGTAGCAGATCGTTTAACTACACGCCTTATGTGATAGCAGCCATCGTCTTTTTGCTCATCACTATTCCACTCACGCGGTTCACTGATCGCGCCATGCGTCGCTCGATTGAGCGTCAAAATGCCCAGGGGCTCGCATGAGTAACAACACCGCTCTTACCGTGGACTCAGTCCGTAAATCTTTCGGCTCCGAATTAGTGTTGAATGGTGTTTCTTTCGAAGTTGCCCAGCAGAGCGCGATGGTTCTCATCGGCGCCTCAGGCTCAGGCAAATCGACTCTTCTTCGCTGCATCAATCTTCTCGAAGGCATTGATGACGGAGCAATACATCTTGAAGGGGAGGAATTAACCAACCCAGAGATAGATCTTGATAAAGCTCGTCGCAAAATCGCCATGGTCTTCCAATCATTCAATCTCTTCCCGCATATGACGGTTCGAGAGAACATCACGCTCTCGCCAAGGATTGTGCATAAGTTAGGTAGAGATGAAGCGAATGACAGAGCAGAGAAATTGTTAACCCGGTTTGGGTTATTCGATAAACGAGACCAATTCCCGGATCGCTTGAGTGGTGGGCAACAACAGCGCGTGGCCATCATCCGCGCCCTAGCAATAAATCCGCGGGTGTTACTCCTTGACGAAGTCACCTCTGCGTTAGATCCAGTGTTGGTCAATGAAGTGTTAAATACTGTGAAAGAACTTAAAGAGGATGAAGAGACTCGCATGACAATGGTGATTGCAACCCACGAGATGGGATTTGCTCAACAAGTCGGCGATCAAGTCTGCTTCCTGGAAGGGGGAGAGGTTGTCGAGTTGGGTAGCTCACAACAGGTGCTCCAGGATCCCCAAGATGAGCGCACAAAAGATTTCTTACAGAAAGTACATGAAGCTGGACGGCTCTAAGTGGCCTCGTCTAACTTCGATATTCTTCAGGGAAGTCCCAACTCTCAGGTAGTTCTCCATGTGCCACATTCTGCGCGAGTGATCCCACGTGCAGTGCGAGCGGAAATCTTGCTCAATGATGCAGAGCTCGACATCGAACTTGAAGAGATGACAGATGCCGATACCGATCTGCTGGCGCTTCATGCCAGCGCGCAAGCTGAGGTGCAACCGTGGATTTTTAAGAACAATCTCTCGCGTTTAGTAATAGATCCCGAGAGATTTCCTGACGATCGAGAGATCATGAATTCGATTGGCATGGGAGCTGTATATTTGCGAACTTCAACTGGGACCGCCCTTCGGGAAGCGAATGATGCGCGTGACCAGAAGCTACTGCAAGACTATTTCCATCCCTATGCGCTCGCGTTCGAAGAGTTGATTCGTGATCGACTCAATGAAGTAGGTGCCGTCACCATCGTCGACGTTCATTCATATCGGGTGAATGAACATGCAAATGGAGTGAATAAGGGTCAGCGACGTCCACCAGTTTGTTTGGGCACTGACTCATTCCATACCCCAGGTTGGTTAATTAGCCTCGCTACGAATGCATTTTCTTTTGCCGGAGATGTTTTTGCTAATGAACCGTACGCCGGGACATACGTCCCCATGGCTTTTTACGAGAAAGAGGCCAATGTAACTTCGGTAATGATGGAGAACCGAGAAGATAATCTGGCGGGCGCAGGTATGGAACGTAGCTCAGAAGCTTTAGCTCGATTGATTATGGGAATCGGCAAGAAAGACTAGTAACATGACAAAAGTGAAGAAGCAATTGCTCCGCACCTCTTCTGTAATTCATCCAGCATGGTTTGTTGCAGGGTTAACGTTTCTCACCTTGATGGCTACCGCGGGTTTTCGATCAGCCCCATCGGTGCTCATCGTTCCGCTTGAAGAGGCATTTGGTTGGCGGCGTGATGGGATCTCCCTCGCAATCTCTATAAACGTTCTTTTATACGGATTGACCGCGCCTTTCGCTGCTGCCTTGATGGAGAGATTTGGCATCAAAAAAGTCGTAATGGCTGCCCTCACTGCTGTAGGCGTCGGAGCTTTACTGACTGTTGGCATGCAATCCCTCTGGCAACTAGTAGCGCTCTGGGGCTTTGTCGTGGGAATTGGGACTGGCTCAATGGCGCTGGTCTTTGCTGCATCGATCGTTAATCGATGGTTCTTCGAACGCAAAGGGCTTGTGATTGGTGGCTTAACAGCTGCAGCAGCTACAGGTCAATTGATCTTTCTGCCGACGTTATCTTCGTTAGCAATGAATTACGGCTGGACGAGCGTGTCATTAACAGTTGGTCTTGCGGCGCTAGTTATGGTCCCTCTGATTTTCATTTTTCTTCCAGAACGACCTTCAGATCTTGGCGTTAAACCTTTTGGTGCTTCGAAAGAATGGGTGGAGCCATCAAGGACAAGTGGTAATGCGGCCACGCTTGCAATAAATACTCTCCGCGAATCTTTGAGAGTAAAGAACTTCTGGTATCTAGTGATTTCATTCTTCGTCTGTGGGCTCTCAACGAGCGGTTTGATTGGCACACATTTTATTCCCGCAGCGCATGATCACGGAATGATGGAAGTTGCTGCTGCGAGCCTACTTGCGCTGATCGGAGTCTTCGATGTTATCGGCACACTTTTTTCTGGATGGCTTACCGATCGTATTGATCCTAGAAAATTACTCTTCTTTTATTATTTCCTCAGGGGAGTATCGCTATTCCTACTCCCTTCAATCTTGTTTTCAACAATTCATCCATCAACTTTAGTTTTCGTTATCTTCTACGGGCTAGATTGGGTAGCGACGGTTCCGCCAACAATTTTGCTTTGCCGCACAGTGCTCGGACCGGAGCGCGCCACTGTTGTGTATGGCTGGGTTTTTGCTGCACATCAAATTGGTGGATCGATTGCTGCTCTGGGCGCAGCGATGGCCCGCGTCAAATTTGGCGACTATGCGAGTGCGTTCTACGCCAGCGGAATCGCTTGTCTACTAGTTTCGTTACTGGTTCTTCGTATTAGCTACAAAAAGTAGAAACCCCCGGCGGTATGAGACGCCAGGGGTTTCTGATCTGTGGGATTTAGATATCGAAGTAGAGCTCGAACTCTGCTGGATGTGGGCGAAGTCGAACGTAGTCGACCTCTTCCTTGCGCTTGAAAGCGATCCAGGTATCGATGAGATCCTGAGCGAAAACTCCACCTTGAGTAAGGAAGGCATGGTCTTTCTCGAGGTTGTCGAGTACTTCACCAAGTGAACCTGGAACCTGTGGAATTGCTGCAGCTTCTGCACCCTCAAGCTCGTAGAGATCCTTATCCACTGGCTTTGGTGGCTCGATCTTATTTTTGATTCCATCAAGACCAGCCATCAACATCGCAGCGAAGGCGAGGTACGGGTTGGACGATGGATCCGGGCAACGGAACTCGATGCGCTTTGCCTTTGGATTCGAACCAGTGATTGGAATACGAATACATGCAGAGCGATTACGAGCCGAGTACACGAGGTTGACTGGCGCTTCGTAGCCAGGAACCAAACGACGATAGGAGTTAACCGTTGGGTTGGTGAAGGCAAGTAGCGATGGTGCGTGCTTGAGAAGGCCACCGATATACCAACGAGCCATGTCGGAAAGGTCGCCATACCCCTCGCCCCAGAAGAGTGGCTTGCCATCTTTCCAGAGTGATTGGTGCACGTGCATACCCGAACCGTTATCACCGAAGAGCGGCTTTGGCATGAAGGTTGCCGTCTTGCCTGCCTGCCATGCGGTGTTCTTGATGATGTACTTAAATTTCATCAACTCATCGCCAGCGCTCAAGATGTCAGTGAAGCGGTAGTTAATTTCCATCTGTCCTGCAGTTCCCACTTCGTGGTGTGAGCGCTCAACCTGAAGTCCTACCTGGCCGAGATTCATCACCATCTGGTCGCGCAGATCAGCGAATTGATCTGTTGGTGATACAGGGAAGTACCCACCCTTGATACGAGTGCGATAACCACGATTAGGAGTGCCATCTTGGTCGTATTCAATTCCGGTATTCCATGCGCCTTCATATGAATCAATATGGTGGTAAGCCTCGTTCATGCCGGTCTTAAATCGAACGCTATCGAAGACATAGAACTCAGCCTCGGGTGCGAAGAATGCAGTGTCAGCAATTCCTGCAGAGCGCATGTACTCGACTGCTTTGGCGACAATGCCGCGTGGGTCACGCGAGTAAGGAGTGTCATCAACTGGATTGTGAACCGAGAAGAGAATGACAAGAGTTTTCTCTTTGCGGAAAGGATCGATGAACGCTGATCCTGGAACGGGTAAAAGCTTCATATCTGATTCGTGGATTGATTGGAATCCACGAATTGATGAGCCGTCGAACATTAAACCTTCAGTGAAGACCGCATCATCAAAGGATTCGGCCGGCACATTGAAATGGTGCTGGATTCCTGGTAAATCGATGAAACGAACATCGATGAGTTTTACATTCTCTTTCTTGATATAGGCAAGGATTTCGCTTGCGCTTTTGAACATCTCAACCCTCTTCTTCCATTTTCATTCTCGCAAGCATTTACTCACGAGGTTTGCTCATACAGGTGGATGAAGAGCCTCTCAGCTGCTCTGATGAAGGGCGCTCCAACGAAACCAAAATCTAGCTCATAGCTATGAAGCAGGAATAACCCCATTGTTTCGGGATTGTTTCCACCCTTCTACCGACCCTTTAGGCTTATGACATGTCCGGCTCCGATAGTTCAGATTCAGGAACCTCAGACTTCCCTGAGGGCGCGTTACCGCAGGCCTCTCTGGGACGCAGGCTCTTTGCGCTCTGCCTCGATTGGCTCGCCTCATCCCTTGTAGCGCGCCTATTAGTTTCTGAGCAACAGCTGTCGGGATGGGTGACGTTGGTGATCTTTTTCTGTGAAGTTGTGTTATTCACCACGCTGCTTGGCGGCTCCGCGGGTCAGGTAATTGTGGGAATTCGTGTTGTCGACATTGATACCGGATTGAAAATCGCTCTGTTGCCAACAATCATCCGGAGCGCCCTTATTTGTTTGGTGATTCCGCCATTGCTTAGTGTGAATGGAAGAGGTTTACACGATCGCGCAGTGCGTTCAGTGACGATCGTTAGCGTTTAACGCCGACAGTTATCGCTTGGGAATCTTTCGCATATTAGGCATTGGGCCTTTTGGCATTGGTAATTTCATTCCGCCAAGAGATTTTTCGCGAGCACGCGCCTCACGTAGTTGGGATTTGGTCAACTTCTTTGGAAGCTTCTTCAAATGTTTCTGTATTTTCCGGAGCGGAATTCGCCCTTCCTCATCGCCGACGAGTATTTCGTGAACTGGCACTCCGGAGAGAAATCGCTCCATCTTTCGACGTTCGTCGGTCATCATTACTCGTACGTTGTTGCTGCCCTCTCCTGTAATAACTACGCCAGCGCGACCTAAACTTCTATGCACCAGATCTTGATTGCGCG
>Ga0164292_10004459_pt1 | contig 11391 bp, 22 predicted proteins | sample GEODES117metaG_FD_111486 | JGI IMG/M metagenome (GOLD analysis project Ga0164292, IMG submission 111486) | Eutrophic lake water microbial communities from Lake Mendota, Wisconsin, USA - GEODES117 metaG | ecosystem: Environmental > Aquatic > Freshwater > Lake | place: USA: Lake Mendota... | reverse complement strand
ATTTGAATGCCGCCCTTGCGAAAGGCCATGGTGAGTGCTGCCTGCGATCAGGCGTTGAGCACGGCGTGAATACGCGCGGCGACATCGTCGACTGAGCCCATGCCATCAACCTGTTCGAGCTGGCCGCGCTGCGCGTAGAGCGCAGTCAGCGGAGCGGTCTGCTCGAAGAACACCTCAAGGCGGCGGCGAATGACGTCTTCGGTGTCATCGGCGCGGCCCTGCTCAGCGGCACGCTTGACGAGTCGCTCCACGACTTCGTCGACATCAACGGTCAGTTCGATGGCCTTATCGAGCTTGGCACCTGCGGCGCTGAGCATCGAGTCGAGTTCGCCGACCTGTTCGATGGTGCGCGGGTAGCCGTCAAGAAGGAACCCGGGCTTGCAGTCCTCCTGCGCAAGGCGATCGCGAACCATGGAGTTGGTAACGGAGTCAGGCACGTACTCGCCGGCGTCCATGTAGCGCTTGGCCTCGATGCCGAGCGGCGTACCCTGCGAGACGTTCGCGCTGAAGATGTCACCGGTGGAGATGTGCGGGATACCGAGATCGGCCGAAATGCCTACGGCCTGGGTGCCCTTACCGGCGCCGGGAGGGCCCATGAGGATCAGTCGCATGTTCGTACTCCCTTAACCGAGGAAGCCCTCGTAGTTGCGCTGCTGCAACTGCGATTGGATCTGCTTCACGGTGTCGAGGCCTACGCCGACCATGATCAGCAGGCTGGTGCCGCCGAAGATGAAGTCGTTCGCTACGCCGAGGTAGCCGAAGGCGAACACCGGCACGATGGCGATCAGGCCCAGGTACAGGGAGCCCGGTGCGGTCAGACGCGTCAACACGTAATCGAGGTACTGCGCCGTCGGCTTACCGGCACGGATGCCCGGGATGAAGCCGCCGTACTTCTTCATGTTGTCGGCCACCTCAACGGGATTGAAGGTGATCGAGACGTAGAAGTAGCAGAAAAAGACGATCAGTAAGAAGTAGAAGAGCAGGTACCAAGTACCGGTGCCCGAACCGAAGTTCTGCTGAATCCACTGAGCGAATGAGCCGTCAGCGCCGGAGAGCTGCACGAGCAGTGTCGGCAGGAACAGCAAGGACGACGCGAAGATGACCGGAATAACACCCGCCATGTTGACCTTGAGTGGAATGTAGGTCGAGGTGCCACCGTACATTCGCCTGCCGACCATGCGCTTGGCGTACTGCACCGGAATACGACGCTGAGCCTGCTCAACGAAGACCACAAGAGCAACGACGACGAGCCCGACCGCGAGGGTCAGCACGAAGGCGAAGGCACCCTTGGAGACCAAGATGCTCAGGAACTGCGACGGGATGGTCGCGATGATCGAGGTGAAGATCAGCAGCGACATGCCGTTACCGATGCCACGCTCGGTGATGAGCTCGCCGAACCACATGACAATCGCGGTACCCGCAGTCATGACCGTGACCATGACGAGCATGACCCACAGACCCTGATTGGGAAGAATCTCTTCCTGGCAGCCCTGGAAGAGAGCTCCCGGGCTACGAGCCAGCGAAAGGATCGCCGTGGACTGCAAGATTGCGAGACCGATAGTCAGGTAACGCGTGTACTGCGTGATCTTCGCCTGGCCCGCGGTGCCGTCAGCCTTCAAGGTCTCCAGGCGCGGAATAACCACGGTCAGAAGCTGAAGGATGATGCTCGCGGTGATGTACGGCATGATGCCGAGCGCGAAGACCGACAGTCGCAGGAGCGCGCCGCCGCTGAACAGGTTGACCAGGGCGTACACCGAGTTGTCCTGAACCTGAGTAATACAGGTCTGGATCGCGGTGTAGTCGATGCCCGGAGTCGGCACCACAGAGCCCAACCGGAACAGCGCGAGAAGACCCAAGGTGAAGAGAATCTTCTTGCGCAGATCCGGTGTACGCAGGGCTGCCCCAAACGCACTGATGTGCATTGTGCCTCCTGCTCAGAACTCGGTGGACATGACGGACGACTTACAGTTCGTGAACTGAGCCGCCCGCAGCAACGATCTTGTCACGGGCTGAGGTGGAGAACTTGTCAGCACTCACCGAAACCTTGACGCTGATGTCGCCCTGGCCGAGAACCTTGACGAGCTCGCCCTTACGGACGGCGCCACGAGCAACGAGGTCAGCAACGGTGATGTCGCCGCCCTCAGGGAACAGTCGATTGATCATCGCGACATTGACAACCTGGAACTCGACCTTGTTCGGGTTCTTGAAGCCCTTGAGCTTCGGCAGGCGCATGTGGAGGGGCATCTGGCCACCCTCGAAGCGCGCGGGAACCTGGTAACGAGCCTTCGTACCCTTGGTACCGCGGCCCGCGGTCTTGCCCTTGGATGCCTCGCCACGGCCCTTACGAGTCTTGGCGGTCTTGGCGCCCGGTGCCGGGCGAAGGTGATGGACCTTGAGCGTCATAGTTACTTGACCTCCTCAAACGTGACGAGGTGGATCACGGCGTTGACCATGCCACGGATTTCCGGGCGGTCTTCCTTGACCACCGTGTCGCCGATGCGCTTGAGGCCCAGCGAACGAAGGGTATTGCGCTGCACCGAGGTGCCGCCGATCTTGGACTTGATCTGGGTGACCTTGAGCTGTGCCATTACGCACTCATCCCTGCCGCGCGTGCGCGCAATAGAGCTGCCGGAGCAACGGCCTCGAGCGGGAGACCACGGCGAGCCGCGACGGCCTCCGGGGACTCGAGCGCACGAAGTGCGGCAACAGTGGCGTGAACAACGTTGATCGCGTTGTCGGAACCCATGGACTTGCTCAGGATGTCGTGGATGCCTGCGCACTCCAGCACGGCGCGAACCGGGCCACCAGCGATAACGCCAGTACCCGGTGCTGCCGGACGGAGCATGACGACACCGGCCGCTGCCTCACCCGTGATGGGGTGGGGAATCGTGCCCTGGATGCGCGGGACCTTGAAGAATGCCTTCTTCGCCTCTTCGACACCCTTGGCAATAGCGGCGGGAACTTCCTTCGCCTTGCCGTAGCCGACACCGACGTTGCCGTCACCGTCACCGACGACGACCAGTGCGGTGAAGCTGAAGCGACGACCACCCTTGACGACCTTGGAGACGCGGTTGATCGCGACTACGCGCTCGATGAAGGCTGACTTCTCCTCGCGAGGACCACGCTCCTTGCGATCCTTGCGCTCGCCTGCGCCACCACCGCGGCGCTGCGTTTCTGACATGAGATACCTCTTTGCTTGAAGGGTGAATACGTCTTAGAAGGTCAGACCAGCTTCGCGGGCGCCCTCGGCGAGAGCAGCAACGCGACCGTGGTACTTGTTGCCGCCGCGGTCGAAGACGACGGCGTCAATGCCGGCCTTCTTCGCACGCTCTGCGACCAGCTGTCCGACCTGGCGTGCCTTGGCACTCTTGTCGGACGATGCGCTACGCAGGTCGGCCTCCATGGTCGATGCCGATGCGAGGGTGACACCCTGCGTATCGTCGATGACCTGGGCGACAACGTGGCGAGCGGAACGGGTGACCACCAGGCGCGGACGCGCGGGGGTACCCGAGACCTTCTTGCGAACGCGGACGTGGCGACGCTTGCGTGCGGTAACGGTCTTGGTACCCGTACCCAGCTTGACTCCGAAGGAACTCACTTCTTGCCCGCCTTTCCGGCCTTGCGGCGAACAACTTCACCCTCGTAGCGAACGCCCTTGCCCTTGTAGGGCTCCGGCTTCCGCAGCTTGCGGATGTTCGCGGCGACTTCGCCAACCTTCTGCTTGTCGATGCCCTGAACCTTGAACTTAACCGGGCTCTCGACCGCGAAGGAGATGCCCTCGGGTGCGGCGACGACCACGGGGTGGCTGAAGCCGAGCTGGAATTCAAGACCAGTGCCATTGGCTGCAACGCGGTAACCGGTGCCGACGATCTCGAGAGTCTTCTCGAAGCCGGTCGTGACACCCGTGACCATGTTGGACACCAGAGTGCGAGTCAAACCGTGCAGTGCACGCGAATCGCGCTCATCGTCAGGACGAGTGACAACAAGGTTGCCTTCTTCTTCCTTGACCTCGATCGGCGCGGCGATCTTCAGGTTCAGGGCACCCTTAGGACCCGTGACCGTGATGGAATCGCCTGCGATATCGACCTTGACTCCGGAGGGAACCGGAATCGGCATACGCCCAATACGTGACATGCGCTAACCCCTTTCCGGTTACCAGACGTAGGCGAGAACTTCTCCGCCTACACCCTTGCTCTGAGCCTGGCGGTCAGTGAGCAGACCGTTCGACGTGGACAGGATCGCGATGCCGAGGCCGCCGAGCACGCGCGGAAGAGCAGTGCTCTTTGCGTAGACGCGCAGGCCGGGCTTGGAGACGCGGCGAAGACCGGCGATCGAGCGCTCACGCGACGGGCCGTACTTCAGGTTGAGGGTCAAGGTCTTGCCGACGGTTGCGTCAGCGACCTCGAAGCCAGCGATGTAGCCCTCACGCTTGAGGATCTCGGCAAGGTTTGCCTTGATCTTGGAGTGAGGCATCGCCACGGTGTCGTGGTACGCGGAGTTAGCGTTGCGCAGTCGCGCAAGCATGTCCGCAATCGGGTCAGTCATTGTCATGTCTTTGGCCTACGGCCTTCCTCGCTGTGGTTTCCCGCCCGGGTGGGCTGGACCTGCAGCGTCGTGGTTTACCAGCTGCTCTTAGTCACACCCGGCAGTTCGCCGGCATGTGCCATTTCACGGACGCAAATACGGCACAGGCCGAACTTGCGGTAGACCGAGTGCGGACGACCGCACTTGTTGCAGCGCGTGTAAGCGCGGACCTTGAACTTCGGGGTCTTCTGCTGCTTCTGGATCAGTGCTTTCTTCGCCATATGGATCAGGCCTCCTTGAAGGGGAATCCGAGTTGGCGGAGCAGCGCTCGGCCTTCGTCATCAGTCTTGGCGGTCGTGACGATGGTGATGTCCATGCCGCGAACGCGATCGATCTTGTCCTGGTCGATCTCGTGGAACATCGACTGCTCGTTCAGACCGAAGGTGTAGTTGCCATTGCCGTCGAACTGCTTCGGCGACAGCCCGCGGAAGTCACGGATGCGCGGCAGCGCGACCGAGAGCAGGCGATCGAGGAACTCCCACATGCGATCGCCACGAAGGGTGACGTGCGCGCCAATCGGCTGGCCCTCACGAAGCTTGAACTGCGCGATGGACTTGCGTGCCTTGGTGACCTGGGGCTTTTGGCCAGTGATCTCGGTGAGGTCGCGAATCGCGCCCTCGATCAGCTTGGAGTCACGAGCGGCCTCGCCAACACCCATGTTCACGACGACCTTGGTCAGGCCGGGGATCTGCATGACGTTGTCGAAGGAGAACTCCGCCAGCAGTGCCGGGGCGATCTCCGCGCGGTAACGCGCCTTCAGACGCGGCTGCGTCTTGGCTTCGGTTGCGGTGCTCATCAGATGTCCTTACCAGTGCGACGTGAGATGCGAACGCTGCGCTCGGCCTCGTAGGTGGAGCCGTCGGGACGACGCTTCTCGACCTTTTCCTTGCGGAAACCGATGCGAGTCGGGCGGCCATCCTCGGGATCAATGATCATCACGTTCGACACGTGGATCGGTGCCTCGGTGGTGATGATGCCGCCGGTCTTGGCGCCACGGGCGTCTTGACCGATCTTGGCATGCTTCTTGATGCGGTTGACGCCCTCGACGAGGATGCGCTCGGAGTCGGGCATGACCTCGATGACCTTGCCCTTGACACCGCGATCCTTGCCGGAGATGACCTGAACGAGGTCACCCTTACGAATGCTCAGGGTTGCCATGATTACAACACCTCCGGTGCGAGCGAAATGATCTTCATGAACTTCTTCTCGCGAAGCTCACGACCCACCGGACCGAAGATGCGCGTGCCGCGGGGCTCGCCATCAGCCTTGATGATGACCGCTGCGTTCTCGTCGAAACGGATGTACGAACCGTCGGGACGGCGGCGCTCCTTGCGGGTGCGCACGATGACCGCCTTGACGACCTCGCCCTTCTTCACGCCTCCACCGGGGATGGCGTCCTTCACCGTCGCAACGATGATGTCGCCGATGCCGGCGTAGCGTCGACCTGAACCGCCGAGAACACGGATGCAAAGGAGTTCCTTCGCACCTGTGTTGTCAGCGACACGAAGTCGCGACTCCTGCTGAATCACTGCATTCTCCTGATCGTCTGCCGGTTCTCCGGTAGAGCCTGGCGGAACTTACTTACTTGGCCTTTTCGAGGATCTCCACCACACGCCAGCGCTTAGTCGCTGAGGTGGGGCGGGTCTCCATGAGGAGCACGCGGTCACCGATGCCGGCGGCATTGGCCTCGTCATGCGCCTTGAGCTTGCTCGTGCGACGAACAACCTTGCCGTACATCGGGTGCTTGAAGCGATCCTCGACTGCAACGACCACGGTCTTGTCCATCTTGTCGCTGACTACAAGGCCCTCACGGGTCTTGCGGTCGCCACGCTTGTCTTCAGTCACTACGCCTTCTTTCGCGCTCATGCGGCACCACCTTGGACGGGCGTAATGCCCAGTTCACGCTCACGAAGGATCGTGTAGATACGTGCGATGTCCTTGCGGACTGCACGCAGACGACCATGATTCTCGAGCTGTCCGGTCGCGCCCTGGAAGCGGAGGTTGAAGAGCTCCTCCTTCGCCTCACGAAGCTTGGTCACGAGTTCTGCGTCATCGAGATTACGCAGTTCGCCGGGCTGAGTTCCTGCTGCCATTTACATCTCACCTGCTTCATCGCGCCGCACAATGCGGCACTTCATCGGAAGCTTGTGCGCGGCACGGGTGAGTGCAGCGTGCGCAACCTTCTCATCGGGGAACGAGAGCTCGAACATGACGCGTCCGGGCTTGACGTTGGCGATCCACCACTCGGGCGAACCCTTACCGGAACCCATGCGGGTCTCAGCAGGCTTCTTGGTGAGCGGACGATCGGGGTAAATGTTGATCCACACCTTGCCGCCACGACGGATATGACGCGTGATAGCAATACGAGCGGACTCAATCTGGCGGTTGGTGACGTATGCGGGCTCGAGAGCCTGCAGGCCATAGGTACCGAAGGGCACCTCGGAGCCGCCATTGGCAACGCCACGCCGCGTGGGGTGGCGCTGCTTACGGTGCTTGACCCTACGGGGAATCAGCATGGATCAGCCCTCCACAGTCTCTGCCGGAGCGGCAACGGCCTCAGCCGCAACCTCGGCGACGGGTGCAGCCTCATCGCGACCGCCTGCACGACGCGGGCGAGCCGGAGCGGCAGCGCGCTGACCGAGGCGAGCTGCAGCAGCTGCTGCCTCACGCTCGGTGCGGGTGCCGAGTGCATCGCCCTTGTAGATCCAGACCTTGACGCCGATGCGACCGAAGGTGGTACGTGCCTCGTAGAAGCCGTAGTCGATGTCAGCGCGCAGGGTGTGCAGGGGAACGCGACCCTCGCGGTAGAACTCGGTACGCGACATTTCCGCGCCACCGAGACGACCCGAGACCTGGACACGGATGCCCTTGGCGCCGCTCTTCATGGTGCTCTGCATGCCCTTGCGCATTGCGCGACGGAACGACACACGGCTCGAGAGCTGCTCGGCGATGCCCTGGGCAACCAGCTGGGAATCCATCTCGGGGTTCTTGACCTCGAGGATGTTCAGCTGAACCTGCTTGCCGGTGAGCTTCTCGAGATCGCCACGGATGCGATCGGCCTCGGCGCCACGGCGACCGATGACGATGCCCGGACGAGCAGTGTGGATGTCGATGCGAACACGCTCACGGGTGCGCTCGATCTCGACCTTGGAGATGCCTGCGCGCTCCATGCCCGTGGACAGCAGCTTGCGGATCTTGACGTCCTCCTGGACGTAATCGCGGTAGCGCTGGCCGGTCTTGGCCGAGTCGGCGAACCAACGCGACGCGAAGTCGGTGGTGATGCCGAGGCGGAAGCCGTGCGGATTTACTTTCTGGCCCACGGTACTAGTCCTTCTTCTCGGGCTTGGGAGCTGCGGTCTTCTTGGCTGCAGACTTCTTAGCGGGCGCCTTCGTAGCAGCCGACTTAGTGGCAGCCGACTTGGTGGCAGCAGCCTTCTTCGCTACCGGAGCAGCGGTCTCCTCGGCGGCAACCTTGGCGGCAGCCTTCTTGGCAGCGGCAACCTTCGGGGCCGGTGCGGCGGCAATGCCGTCGGACACGATCACCGTGATGTGGCTGCTGCGCTTGCGGATCTTGTAGGCACGACCCTGAGCGCGAGGACGAATGCGCTTCATCGTGGGGCCCTCGTCGACGAATGCCGCAGAGATGACCAACGAGCGCGTGTCCATGGCGTGGTTGTTAGCGGCGTTGGCAATAGCGCTATCAAGCACCTTGCCAATCGGCTCGCTGGCCGCCTGCGGCGCAAACTTCAACACCGCCTGGGCGTCGCCTGCGTTCATACCCCGAATGAGGTCGATAACGCGGCGCGCCTTCATGGGCGTGACGCGGACGTACCGCGCTTGGGCCCTGGCTTCCATGTCTATCCCCTTGCTGCTCGTTAGTGCGTGAATTAAGTGCGTAGCTGTGGTGAAGTGACTAGCGCTTCTTGCTCTTGCGGTCGTCCTTGATGTGTCCCTTGAAGGTACGCGTCGGGGCGAACTCGCCGAGCTTGTGACCGACCATGTTCTCGGAGACGAACACCGGCACATGCTTGCGGCCGTCGTGCACCGCAATCGTGTGACCGAGCATCGCCGGGATGATCATCGAGCGGCGCGACCAGGTCTTGATCACGTTCTTGGAACCGGTCTCGTTGGCCGAGTCCACCTTCTTGAGCAGGTGGCCGTCGATGAACGGGCCCTTCTTGAGGCTGCGAGGCATGTCGTATTCCCTTAGCGCTTCTTGCCGGTCTTGCGGCGGCGGACGATGAACTTGTCGCTGGCCTTGTTGGCCTTGCGGGTACGGCCTTCGGGCTTGCCGTTCGGGTTGACCGGGTGACGACCACCGGAGGTCTTGCCCTCACCGCCACCATGCGGGTGATCGACCGGGTTCATGGCGACACCACGGACGGTCGGGCGCTTGCCCTTCCAGCGCATACGGCCGGCCTTACCCCAGTTGATGTTGGACTGCTCGGCGTTGCCGACCTCGCCGATGGTTGCGCGCGAGCGCAGGTCGACGTTGCGGATTTCACCGGACGGCATACGCAGCTGGGCGTAGGGGCCGTCCTTGGCGACGAGCTGAACAGAGGCGCCTGCGGAACGAGCGATCTTCGCGCCACCACCGGGCTTGATCTCCACGGCGTGAATCACGGTACCGACGGGGATGTTGCGCAGCGGCAGGTTGTTGCCCGGCTTGATATCGGCGCTGGGGCCGGTCTCGATCGGGTCGCCCTGCTTCAGCTTGGTCGGCGCGATGATGTAGCGCTTCTCGCCATCTGCGTAGTGAAGGAGCGCAATACGCGCGGTGCGGTTGGGGTCGTACTCAATGTGAGCGACCTTTGCCGGCACGCCGTCCTTGTCAGCACGCTTGAAGTCGATGATGCGGTACGCACGCTTGTGACCGCCACCTTGGTGACGAGTCGTGATCTTGCCCGAGTTGTTGCGGCCGCCCTTCTTGGGCAGCGGACGCACCAGCGACTTCTCAGGCGTAGACCGCGTGATCTCGACGAAGTCGGCCACGCTCGAGCCACGACGGCCCGGAGTGGTCGGCTTGTACTTGCGGATTCCCATAGCTGTTCCTCTTCAGTCAGAAGGCCGGTCAGGAGACCGGGCCTCCGAAGATGTCGATGCGGTCACCGGCGGCGACGGAGACGATGGCGCGCTTTGAATCAGCGCGCTTTCCGACGCCGAAGCGGGTGCGAACCCGCTTGCCCTGGCGGTTGGCGGTGTTGACTGCGGTCACCTTGACACCGAATACCTGCTCGACCGCGATCTTGATCTGGGTCTTGTTGGCATCGGGGGAAACGATGAACGTGTACTTGTTCTCCTCGAGAAGGCCGTAGCTCTTCTCGGAGATCACCGGGGCGAGCAGGATGTCGCGGGGGTCTGCGATTCTCATGCCTGCACCTCGCTTTCCTTGGCAGTGGCCTTAACAGCCTTACCCGTCGCCGGACCGGCGAGGAAGTTCTCGAGCGCGGTCGACGTGAAGAGCACGTGGTCGCAGACGAGGACGTCGTAGGTGTTGAGCTGATCGGGCGAGAGCACGTGCACGGTGGGCACGTTGCGCAGGCTCAGCCAGCTCACGGACTCGTCGCGGCTAAGGACAACGAGAATGCCGCCCTCAAGGTTCAATGCCTCGATCGCCTTGACTGCCGCCTTGGTGGAGGGGGCGTCACCGGTGACCAGCTCGGAGATGACGTGGATACGGCCGTCGCGGGCCCGATCGGAGAGGGCACCGCGCAGGGCGGCAGCCTTCATTTTCTTGGGGGTGCGCTGGCTGTAGTCGCGAGGGTGGGGGCCGTGAACGACGCCGCCGCCGACGAACTGCGGTGCACGAGTCGAGCCCTGGCGTGCGCGGCCGGTGCCCTTCTGCTTGTAAGGCTTGCGTCCGCCACCGCTGACCTCTGCACGGGTCTTGGTGTCGTGCGTGCCCTGGCGTGCAGCAGCCAGCTGAGCGACAACGACCTGGTGCATCAACGGGATGTTGACCTGGACGTCGAAGATCTCGGCGGGAAGCTCAGCCTTGCCCGCTGCCTTGCCGGCAGGGGTCTGGATGTCTACAGAGCTCATGGTTATGCCTCCTTCGCGGCGGTGCGCAGGAACACGAGGCCGCCCTTGGGACCGGGAACGGCACCCTTGACGAGCAGCAGACCGCGCTCAGCGTCGACACTTTGGATGACCAGGTTCTGCGTGGTCTGGCGTGCGCCACCCATGCGTCCGGCCATCTTCATGCCCTTGAACACGCGACCGGGGGTCGCGCAGCCGCCGATGGAGCCCGGCGAGCGGTGCTTGCGGTGCACACCGTGGGAGGCGCGCAGGCCATGGAAGCCGTGACGCTTCATGACGCCGGCAAAACCCTTGCCCTTGGTGGTGCCGACAGCGTCGATCTTCTGACCGACCTCGAAGGTCTCCACGCCGATCTCCTGGCCGAGTGTGTACTCGGTGGCATCTTCGGTGCGAATCTCGACCAGGTGGCGGCGCGGGGTCACGCCAGCCTTCGCGAAGTGACCAGCCTGGGGCTTGGTCACCTTGCGGGGGTCGATCGCGCCAAAGGCGATCTGCACGGCGGAGTATCCGTCGTTCTCGGGGGTGCGAACCTGGGTGACAACACAAGGTCCGGCCTGAACCACAGTGACGGGGATGACCTTGTTGTTCTCATCCCAGACCTGCGTCATGCCGAGCTTGGTGCCCAGTACGCCCTTAACGTTGGTGCCCATTCGTCTGTCGTCCTTACAGCTTGATCTCGATGTCGACGCCAGCCGGAAGATCGAGACGCATCAGCGAATCAACGGTCTTCGGCGTGGGATCGAGAATGTCGATAAGACGCTTGTGCGT
>Ga0164292_10004458_pt1 | contig 11391 bp, 11 predicted proteins | sample GEODES117metaG_FD_111486 | JGI IMG/M metagenome (GOLD analysis project Ga0164292, IMG submission 111486) | Eutrophic lake water microbial communities from Lake Mendota, Wisconsin, USA - GEODES117 metaG | ecosystem: Environmental > Aquatic > Freshwater > Lake | place: USA: Lake Mendota... | reverse complement strand
CCTCGGCCACTGCCAGAGGAGCGACCTCTCCGAGTCGGCGGTAGCGCGCCACCATCTGGTCGATTTCACTCTGGGACGTGAGCCGAGCGGACAAGCCGGGCAGCTCCTGCTCGAGTTGACGACAGAAGTTGGTGGCGTCGTTGCGTTTGTCGCCGCAACCACTGACGAGAAGTCCGACACAGCACAAGCCGATCGCGAGGCTTCTCGCGCGTCGCGTTGCCATGTCTTTGGGTGGCGTTGCCACATCTGCACCCTTTCGCCACACACGGATGCGAGGACGTGAGTGAACTGCGGGGGCCATCTCCGACAGTTTCCCACAGTCGAAGGAGGCGTATCCGGTGTTTTCGAGTGTTCGTTCTGCCACATTGACCGGCATTCACGGAAGTCCCGTTGCGGTCGAAGTACACATCGGGATGGGGTTGCCCGGCTTCACCATCGTCGGACTTCCCGACGAAGCATGTCGCGAGGCGCGCGACAGAGTTCGCGCAGCATTGTTGTCGAGCGGATGCGAATGGCCGAACCGAAAGATCACGGTCAACCTCGCGCCGAGCAGTTAACGCAAGGCCGGTGCAGGGCTCGATCTCGCGTTGGCCGTCGGTATTCTCGCGGCCACCGACCAGATGAAAGCGACGGATCTCGCCGACTTCGCGTTCGTCGCCGAACTCGGTCTCGACGGTTCGTTGCGGTCCGTGCCCGGAGTCGCACCGCTCGTGAGTGCGGTCACCGACTGCCGCGTGGTGGTCGCGCCACCGAGCCACAGGGAGGCACGCGTCGCAGAGCCGTGCGAAGTGTTGACGGCACGCAATCTCGAGCAGTTGGTGGCGTGTCTGCATCGTGAACGACCGTGGGAGTCGGTGACCGACGACGATGTCGACGAGGACGAGATTCCACCGGCCGACATGCGCGACGTCCGCGGCCAGCCGATGGCACGCCTCGCTGCCGAAGTTGCCGCGGCGGGCGGACACAACGTTCTCTTCGTCGGCGGTCCGGGTGGGGGAAAGACGATGTTGGCCGAACGCATTCCGGGGTTGTTGCCACCGCTCGACGGTCGTGACGCCGTCGACGTGACGATGGTGCACTCGGCCGCCGGTCTCAGCCTGCCGCGTCGCGGTCTCGTCACGCGGCCTCCGTTCCGTGCACCGCATCACAGTGCATCGATGATCGCGATGGTCGGGGGCGGCAGCGGTGCAACGATGCGTCCCGGTGAGGTCTCACTGGCGCACGCGGGTGTTCTCTTCCTCGACGAAGTGGGGGAGTTCATGCCCTCGGTGCTCGACGCCCTGCGTCAGCCACTCGAGTCGGGCGAGATCCGTATTGCCCGTGCCAACGCCACGGTCACCTTGCCCGCCCGCTTCTTGTTGGTCGGTGCCACCAATCCGTGTCCGTGCGGCGGTGGCGGACCCGGAGCGTGCGTCTGCAGCGATACGTCCCGCGCCAAGTACCTGCGTCGTCTTTCCGGGCCGATTCTCGACAGGTTCGATCTGCGCATCGCCGTTGCCGCCACCGATCCCGACGATCTGTTGGGTGTGGGCGACGGTGAATCGAGTGCATCGATTCGCGAGCGCGTCGTTCGCGCGAGACGCCTTGGCGTCGAGCGAGCGGGCAAGGTGAATGCGCTGCTGGCGGCGGGAGAACTCGACACGGTGGCACCACTCACCGAAGCCTCACGAGCGGTGTTGCGCAAGGAACTGGAAGCGGGACGATTGACCGGCCGCGGTTATCACCGCGTGCGGCGCGTTGCGTTGACGCTGTCGGATCTGGCCGGCGCGTGCGAGCCGATCGGGGAGGAGCACGTGCGTTCCGCGTTGTTGATGCGCACGGCGCTGGCACCGAACGGGGCAGCGCAATGAGTGGTCTGCCGATGTGGGCGTATGCCGCGGCGTTGTGTACGCGGCGCGGTGTGAGCCGCAGGAAGGCAGGGGGTGACTTGTTGCGACTCGATGCCGACGTCGCCTGGGAAGAGGCAGGAGGCAACGACGAAACTGAGGTCGCGCAGCTCTACGAATCGTGTGTCGAGAACGGTGTTCGGGTGGTGACGGTGCAGGATCCCGATTTCCCGTCGCCGCTCTTCTTTTCGGGCGGAGTGCCCATTCTTTTCGTGCGTGGTTCGTTGTCGGTTCTCGGTCAACGTCGCGTCGGCATCATCGGCACGCGGACGCCCACGCCCTCGGGTGTGTACACGGCTCGTGACTTCGGCGAACAGTTGGCCGCACACGGTGTCGCCGTCGTGTCGGGCCTGGCGAAGGGCATCGACGGCGCGGCACACGATGGCATGCGTGCCCGCCACGAGATGCATCCCGGTGACGGAGCGGCGGGTCGACCCATCGCAGTAGTGGGAAGTGGTCTCGACATCGTCTATCCGAAAGCGAACCGGAAGCTGTGGGAGTGGGTCGGCGAGTGCGGTGTGTTGTTGTCTGAGTATCCGCCCGGCGCGCCGGCGGAAGCGCATCACTTCCCGCAACGCAACAGGATCATTGCGTCGTTGTCGGAGATCATCGTGGTGGTGGAGTCGCGAACCACCGGAGGGTCGATGATCACCGTGCGCGAAGCAATCCGTCGCGGTGTCGACGTGCATGCGGTGCCGGGTTCGCCGCGGGTCGCCAGTGCCGGTGGCACCAACCTGCTCATCCAGCAGGGTTGTGGAACGGTGACAGATGCCACCGACATCCTCGCCGCTCTGTCGCTCGAACATTCGCGCACCGATCTCCGCCGCGTGGACGATCGCGAGCATCCCGAGTCCGGTGATCTCGACGTCCTCGAAGCGTGCAGCAACGGTCCCGTCACACTCGACCAGCTGATGATCGCGACCGGGCGCGAACTTTCCTCGATTGCCGTGTCGCTCGGGCGATTGCACGCGCAAGGTTGGGTAATGGAGGAGCGTGGATGGTGGGAGGCTCTACTGTTGGGGCGTGGGCGGCACGCGGGCTACTGCATTACCTGAGGCACCTCCGCCCGACGACTGGCAGTTGCCGGTGTTCCTGCAGTCGCTGACCGCCGCGTCGGACAACACCCGCCAGGCCTACGCCTCGGATGTCACCCAGTTCGCGATGTGGCTCGACGAACGCGAGGTGCACGAACCGCAGGCGGTCACGCGCATCCTCGTGAAGCAGTATCTGGCCCATCTCACGGCGGAAGGGTTCGCCAAGCGCACCATCGCCCGCAAGCTCGCCGCGCTGCGTCGCTACTTCTCGTGGTTCGTGAAGACGACGTCGATGAATCAACCTGCTGCGACCGTCACGAATCCCACCACCGGAGTGCGGGGGCCGAGCGGTGACGGACGCCTGCCACGGATCCTCGGCTCCGATCAGCTCGATGCGTTGTTGACGGGTGCCCAGGTGAAGGACGACGATCCGCCGTGGCGACTCGCCCGCGACACTGCAATCGTCGAACTCCTGTACGGGTCGGGATTGCGCGTGAGCGAACTGTGCTCGCTCACCTTCTCGAGCATCGATCTCGCCGGTGGCGCAGCAACGGTGTGGGGCAAAGGCTCGAAGGAACGCCGCGTGCCGCTCAGCCCCCCTGCTGTACTTGCACTGCGCGAATGGTTCGCACTGCGCAACGAGGTGTCCACCGAATCGGCGCGCCCGTCGGACCCGTTGTTCCTGAACGGTCGTGGACATCGACTCACGCCTCGCGACGTGCGGCGCATACTCGACCGGCGTTCCATCGACCCCACGCATCCCCACGCTCTGCGTCACACTTTCGCCACGCATCTTCTCGACAACGGCGCCGACCTGCGTGCCGTGCAGGAACTGCTGGGCCACGCCAATGTTGCAACGACGCAGCGCTACACCCACGTCAGCAAGGAACGCCTGCAGGCCGCCTATCTCGCATCGCATCCCCGGGCCTGACATGACCGAACGTCCGTTGCGCTACACGCTCGAGTCGGCATGGGACCATTGGCACGACGAGCAGCATCCCGCCGCGCGTGAGTGGCTCGTCGTCAACTATTCGTCGCTCGTCAAGTTCGTCGCCGGTCGTCTCGCGGCCGGTCTGCCGAAGTCGGTCGACATCGGCGATCTCGTCAGCGCGGGCGTCTTCGGCTTGATGAATGCGATCGACCGTTTCTCGCGTGACCACGGCGTGAAGTTCGAGACCTATGCGATTCCGCGCATTCGCGGTGCGATTCTCGACAGTCTGCGTGCCCTCGACTGGGTGCCTCGGTCGGTACGCAGCAAGGCGCGTTCGGTGGAGAACACGATTGCCGAGCTCGAGCACACACTCGGTCGTGCACCATCCGAAGAGGAAATCGCCGAGGCGCTCGGCATCGAGGTCGAAGAGTTGCAGAAGTGGTTGTCCGATGTGGCGGCCGGGTCCGTCGGTCCGCTCGACCATCTCGTGGCCGACAGAGCACCGAGCGGTGTCGGTCAACAAACCGATGCTCCGGATGTCGCGCTGGAGGAACGTTCGATGCGTGATCACATGCGCAACGAGATCAAGAAGTTGCCCGAGCGCGAACGCACGGTTCTCGTTCTCTACTACGAGGAGAACCTCACCCTCGGTGAGATCGGCGAGATTCTCGGTGTCACCGAGAGCCGTGTGTCACAGATCCATTCGAAGGCCGTGCTGCAACTGCGCTCCCGTTTGGCCGCTGCCGACTTCTGACGCATTCCCGGGAGATCGCCCATGATCGGGGCGATCGTCGCCCTCGCGGTGTGCATCACGGCACCCACCGTCGTGCCGGTGCCGCCAGAGACTGCGGTGGTCACCGATTGGTTCCGCCGTCCCGGCTGTTCGTGGTGTCAGGGGAATCGTGGAGTCGAGTTCGCTCTGCCCGAGGGAACATCGGTGGTGGCGGCGACGCCGGGAAAGGTGGCCTTCGTCGGTGGGGTCGGCGGCGTGCCTTACGTGGTGGTCCGGATCGCCGACGAAGCGTTGGCGCCGGCCCCGCCCGAGGGGGTCTATGCCGTGTACGGGGGAGTGGACGGTCCCTCGGTGAGAAAGGGCGACCGGGTGGGTGCGGGCCAGATGCTCGGCCGGAGTCGTGCCTGGCTCTACGTCGGATTCCGCCTCGGACCGCGGCGCGACGATCGCCACCTGGACCCGGCCCCCTTGCTCGGCATGAGCCGCAGTCGCAGCCGTTTGGTGGTTCGCGGGGGTTCGGGCACTAGCCTGCGGGGGCGCCCACACCCCTGGGGACACCCGGAGGCGCGGACGTCAACATCCACCAAACAATGCTCGGTTCTTCCACCTGTGGTCGCTTCGGCGCGCTGAACCGGGCCCGCAACCACAGGAGAGGAGCAACTCATGGCTGTCATCACGATGCGGCAAATGCTGGAGGCTGGTTGTCACTTCGGACACCAGACCCGTCGTTGGAACCCCAAGATGAAGCGTTTCATCTTCGGCGAGCGCAACGGCATCTACATCATCGATCTCGAGCAGACGATGCAGCGCATCGAATCTGCCTATGTCTTCGTCCGCGACCTCGTCGCCGACGGTGGCACCGTTCTCTTCGTCGGAACGAAGAAGCAGGCCCAGGATCCGGTTCGCATCCATGCCGACCGTTGCGGCATGCCCTACATCAACGAGCGTTGGCTCGGTGGAATGCTCACCAACTTCGAGACCATCTCGAAGCGCGTCGCCAAGATGCAGGAGTACGAGCGCATGATCGCCTCCGGCGAGTTCGACGCAATGCCGAAGAAAGAGGCCCTCCTTCTCTCGCGTGAGCTCACCAAGTTGCAGAAGAACCTGTCGGGTATCAGCAAGATGTCGCGTCGTCCCGACGCCGTGTTCGTGCTCGACACCATGAAGGAGCACATCGCCGTGACCGAGGCCAACAAGCTCGGTATCCCGGTGGTTGCCGTCGTCGACACCAACGTCGACCCCGACGTCGTCCAGTTCCCGATCCCGGGCAACGACGATGCCATTCGCGCCAACGACCTCATGTCGCATGTGGTCGCCGAAGCCGTTCTCGAAGGTCGCTTGATGGCCTCGAAGAAGGCCGCCGCCGAAGCCCCGAAGCCCATCCCCGCACCCCCCACCGCGGCCGTCGCAGGAGCCTGATCACCGACATGTCATTCACAGCACAAGACGTCAAGACCCTGCGTGAGGCAACCGGCGCGGGAATGATGGACTGCAAGAAGGCCCTCGAGGCCAACAACGGCAGCATCGAAGATGCCAAGCAGTGGCTGCGCGAAAAGGGTCTGGCCGCCAGCGCCAAGCGTGACGATCGCGAGAACACCCAGGGTGTCGTCGCTCTCGTCATCAAGGGCAACGTCGGCGCAATGGTCAAGTTGAAGTCGGAAACCGACTTCGTGGCCGGCAGCGATGCCTTCAAGGCCGAGGCCGAAGAACTTGCCAACCTCGTCATCGCCAAGGGTGTCGACGCTGTGGCCGAGCGCACCGCGCAGCTCGACGACCTGAAGATCCTTCTCAAGGAGAAGATCGAGCTCGGCGAAGTCGTGCGCATCGAGGCCGCATCCGGCAACGTCATCGACTCCTACCTGCACGTCCAGGGTGGACGCGGCGTGAACGGTGTTCTCGTCGAGATGGCGGGCGCCAGCCAGGAACTCGCCCACGACGTGGCCGTACACATCGGCTTCGCTCGTCCGCAGTATCTCACCCGTGACGAAGTCCCCGCCGACGTGCTGGAGAAAGAGCGCGCCACGCTCGAGACCATCACCCGCAACGAGGGCAAGCCCGACGCCGCGATTCCGAAGATCGTCGAGGGACGTATCGGTGGTTTCTACAAAGACGTCGTGCTCCTCGAGCAGCCGTACGCGAAGGACGACAAGCTGTCGGTGACCCAGTTCATCGGTTCGGCATCGATCGTCAAGTTCGCCCAAGTGGAGATCGGCTGATTCCACGATGAGTTCGGACCCGACGCAGACAACTTCCGGTCGTCCGCGTTGGAGTCGCATCGTTCTCAAACTGTCGGGTGAGGCCCTGGCCGAACCCACGGGCTTCGGCCTCGACAGCGACGTGTTGCACCAGGTCGCCACCGAACTGCACGAAGCTCGCGCGGAGTTCGGTGTCGACATCGCCGTCGTCGTCGGCGGTGGCAACTTCTGGCGTGGCCTGAAGGGTGCGGGCAATGGCATGGACCAGGCGCAGGCCGACTACATGGGAATGATCGCCACGGTGATGAACGGTCTCGCCCTGCAGGATGCCCTCGAGCGTGTCGGCCAACAGTCACGCGTCATGACAGCGGTCGAAATGCCCAAGGTGGCCGAGCCCTACATCCGTCGCCGCGCCGAACGACACCTGGAAAAGGGAAGAGTGGTCATCCTCGCGGGAGGCACCGGCAACCCGTTCTTCACCACCGACACCGCAGCGGCATTGCGTGCCGCAGAGATCTCCGCTCAGGTCATCTTGAAGGGCACCCATTCCGGAGTCGACGGCGTGTACACCGCTGACCCGAAGCTCGATCCCGCGGCCACCCGCTACGAGCGGATCAGCCACCTCGACGTCATCACGCAGGGCCTGAAGGTCATGGATTCCACGGCCATCACCTTCTGCATGGACAACAAGTTGCCCATCGTCGTCTTCGAACTCCTGAAGCGCGGCAATGTGAAGTCCATCCTCAGGGGTGAGCCAGTCGGTACGCTGGTCGGGTGATCGAAGAGACCATTCTCGACGCCATCGAGAAGATGGAAAAAGCCGTCGAACACGTCCAGGGCCAGTTCCTCACGGTGCGCACCGGTCGTGCCACGCCGGCACTCGTCGAAAAGTTGATGGTCGAGTACTACGGCTCCCAGGTTCCGCTCCAGCAGTTGGCCGGATTCCAGGTTCCCGAGGCCCGAATGTTGGTCGTGAAGCCCCACGACCGCGGAGCCATCGGTGCCATCGAAAAGGCCATCCAGTCGTCCGACCTCGGTCTCAATCCATCGAACGACGGCATCGTCATCCGCCTCGCCGTTCCCGCCCTCACCGAAGAGCGCCGCAAGGAGTACGTGAAGGTCGCCAAGTCGATGGCCGAGGATGCCCGCGTCGCCGTGCGCAACATTCGCCGTGACGCCCGCAAGACGATGGAAACGGCGGAAAAAGACGGTGAGATCTCGAAGGACGAACTCGAGCGAGCCGAAAAAGAACTGGAAAAGATCACCCACGATCACGTCGATGCCATCGACAAGGCTCTGGGCCGAAAAGAGCAGGAACTTCTCGAGGTCTAGTCTCGGGGTGACGCGAAAGGCAGACCATGACCGACGATTGGAATCGCCGCGACGACAGTCGCGAACAGCGCCGCGACACCACAGGTGACTACGGCACCGACTTCGGCGACGACTTCGGCACCGTGCAGTTCGCCGACGACGACGATGCGCCGGTGCTGTCCTTCGGTGACGACACCGGACCATTGCCGCACTGGACCGAACCGCCCACGTCGGAGATTCCTCGGGTGGCGGCAACCGAGCCGGAACCCGACGACGTGTGGTCGACCTTCTCGCGTCCGGCCGTGCAGCGGGATCAGACCCCGCCCGCCGCTGGCGGTCTGTTCGACGATCTCGCTCCCGAGCCGGCCTACCGCGACGAACCCACACGCGAGGCTCGCTACTTCGACGACGAAACAGCGCCGGCACCTGCGCCGCGCCGCGAGCCACCGCGCCGCGAACCGCGTCTCGTGATCGGCAGTGATCCCACCGACGAACGACTGCGTCGCCCCGAGATGCGTCCGGGTGGCGCTCCGTCGCGTCCCACTCCTCGTCCTGGCCAGGCCGCTGCGGCCGGTGCCGTCATGCGTGGTGCGCGACCGGCTCCGTCGCGTCGGCCAAGTTCCGGTGGAGTGGGCGGTCGTGATCTTCCGCAGGCCGTCACTGCCGGCTTGGTGCTCGCCACTGCGTTCATCGCGGCACTCATTTGGCGTCCCGCCGCAGTCATGGTGTTCGTCGTTGCCGTGGTTGGATTGGCCGCGGTCGAGTTCTTCGACAAGGCCACGGAGAAGGGCTACCGCCCCGCCACCGTTGCCGGCATTGCCGCATGTGTTGCCGCGCCGTTGGCTGCCTACTGGATGGGTGACGCGGCATTGCCGTTGGTGTTCACCTTCGGGTTCATGGCGGCTGCCATCGGGTTCATCGGGGCCAACGGTGTCCAGAGCGGTCCGTTGCCGAACATCGCCATCACCACGCTGGCCATGGTGTGGATCGGTCTGCTCGGGTCGTTCGCCGCGCTGATCGTGCGGTACTCCACGTTCGGTCTCGGCGTCTCCGGCTTCAACGTCGGTACCGACACCTTGTTCATGATCGCCGCTGGTGTCGTGGCCAACGATGTTGCGGCCCTGTTCGTCGGCTCCGCCGCCGGTCGCACGCCGCTGCGCGAATGGATCAGCCCGTCGAAGTCGGTCGAGGGGCTCATCGGCGGAACGGTCGGAACCTTCGTCGTCACGTTCCTGATCAGCACCCAGAGCGGCACGTGGAACCGGGCGACCGAGTGGTTGCTCATGGCCCTCGTCATCTCCGTGTTGGCTCCTCTCGGTGACTTGGTGGAGAGCATGTTCAAGCGCAACCTCGACATCAAGGACTTCGGCACCATCATCCGCGGACACGGTGGAGTTCTCGATCGTTTCGACGGATTCCTCTTCGTGCTGCCCGGTGCCTACTACCTGACGCTCGTCATCCAGCCTTGGGTCAGTTAGACCGCCGCGTCGCCGTTTCCGTCGCCGGTTCGTCCGGCTCCATCGGCGCGCAGACACTCGACGTCGTGCGGGCCGAACCCGACAACTACGAAGTGGTCGGCCTCGCCGTAGGGTCGTCGGTCGACACGCTGATCGCACAGGCACTCGAGTTCCGTCCGTCGCACGTTGTGGTGGGCAACCCTGCGGACCGTGCCCGCGTGGTCGATGCACTGCCCTTCGCCGAGGTCTCGTGCACGCTTGCCGACATCGTCGGTCCTGCCGACGTGGTGGTGAACGCGGTGGTCGGCTTCGCGGGGCTTCCCGTCACCCTCGAGACGTTGCGTGCCGGCAAGCGCCTGGGGCTGGCGAACAAAGAGAGCCTCATTGCCGCCGGTCCGGTGGTGGCACCGTTGCGCAGCACGCCCGGTGCAGTGATCGTGCCGGTTGACAGCGAGCACTGCGCCATCCACCAGTGTCTGCGTTCGTCGTTCGATCCCCACCACGAGGTGCGCCGCATCATCCTCACCGCCAGCGGGGGACCGTTCCGTGGTCGCACGCGCGACGATCTCGCGACCGTCACGGTGGAACAAGCGTTGGCTCATCCCACGTGGAGCATGGGCCCGAAGATCACGGTCGATTCCTCGACGCTCATGAACAAGGGGCTCGAAGTGATCGAAGCACACGAATTGTTCGGCGTCGACTACGACGCGATCGACGTCGTGGTACACCCCCAATCCATCATTCACTCCATGGTCGAGTTCACCGACGGATCCACCATTGCCCAACTGTCGATGCCCGACATGCGTCTGCCCATCGGTTACGCACTCGGGTATCCGGGCCGCATCGCCACACCGTTCGGAGCCATCGACTGGACACAACTGTCCCGCCTCGATTTCGCCGCTCCCGATACGTCCACTTTCCGCTGTCTGGATCTTGCGTACCGCGCCGGTCGGCAGGGTGGAACCGCGCCGGCGTTCATGAGTGCGGCCAACGAAGTGGTGGTCGAGGCGTTCCTCCGGGGCGAAGTGACGTGGCTGCAGATTGCTGACACAATCGAGTCGGTCATGGACACGTACTCCCCGGTCCACCCCACCACGGTGGACGAAATCCTCGAAGCCGACGCCGCAGGGCGCCGGGCCGCCCTTGCGGCACTCGCCGCATGAGCCTCTACAACCGCTTCAAGCACGAGGCCGTGGTCGGAGGCGCCGTCGGCGACAGCCAGACTCCCGAGATCTCGCCAGCCCGCTCCGTTCTTGCGGCTCTCGTCATCGTCGGTCTGCTCGTGTGGCTCGGTGTCACCAACCCGTGGACGCTCGTCTTCGTCATCGGGCTGTTGATCTCCATTCTCCTGCACGAGGTCGGCCACTTCGTCACGGCTCGTCGCACCGGCATGAAGGTCACCCAGTTCTTCATGGGCTTCGGGCCGCGTTTGTGGAGCACGCAGCGCGGTGAGGTGGAATACGGCGCACGTGCTCTTCCATTGGGTGCCTTCGTGCGCATCATCGGCATGAACATGCACGACGAAGTCGACGCTGCCGACGAACAACGGGCCTACCGCAACAAGAGCTATCCACGACAGCTGCTGGTCATCACGGCCGGGTCGTTGATGCACGTGGTCATTGCACTCGTCTTGTTCATGGGGATCTACACCGTCTCGGGTCGTTACCAGGAGACCGGCGACGTGCTCATCGGTGTTCCGCCAGCGGCAGGTTCACCTGCAGAGTCCGCAGGTCTGCAAGAAGGAGACGTCATCGTCTCTGCCGGGGGCCTTCCCGTCGAGACGCGCGACGAACTCGTCAGTGTCATCACGGCCACCGATCCGGGCGAGGTACTCGAGATCACCT
>Ga0164292_10004457_pt1 | contig 11393 bp, 3 predicted proteins | sample GEODES117metaG_FD_111486 | JGI IMG/M metagenome (GOLD analysis project Ga0164292, IMG submission 111486) | Eutrophic lake water microbial communities from Lake Mendota, Wisconsin, USA - GEODES117 metaG | ecosystem: Environmental > Aquatic > Freshwater > Lake | place: USA: Lake Mendota, Wisconsin... | reverse complement strand
TGGTTGGCGGCCTGGTACTGACCAATCCGGGTCCTGAGGCGTTTGAGGACTTCGCCGCTGACCAACTGGTGCAGTTGCTGACGCAGGACCTCTGCAGCGATGGGGGCCTGCCGATGTTGATGCGGGTAGTGGTGCGTGACTGCCCCGGCTTGGTGCGCGCCCAGCGGACGCCCCTGGGGGCCTGGGCACGCCAGGGCACGCGCCGTCGCAATTTCGGCCTTTTCAGCCTGTACAGCACCAACCTGGGCGGCCAGCAACTAGCCCAGTGGCAGATCCCCCGCTACAAGGCCACCACCCTGGCGGCGGCGGGTCGCTTTGTAGTGCTCCGCACCGGCCGTCTGCAGGGGCTGGAGCCTTGAGCCTGTTGCCGCCCCTGCGCATCCCCCGCATGCTTCTAGATCCCCGGCATGGGCGATTGCCCCAGGGGGATGCCGATGGCTTGGTGTCGGTGGTGCTGGAGATTGCAGCGGGGCGCATCCTGGCACTGCATCCGGCGCCCGAGCCCCCAGCCGCCTCTGGCTCGGGGCGCGACGCCCAGGGGCCCGCCCCGCCCGAGCCGCCTTTGGCCCTCACCCCCCTGGTGGAACCCCACGCCCACCTGGACAAGGCCTTCAGTGCAGCCCGTTTCCCCAATCGCGCCGGCACAATTGAAGCGGCCATGGTCGCCAACCAGGCCGAAACCAGCTGCCGCACCGCCGACGATCTGGAGCAGCGGGCCGAGCGGGCCCTGGAGCGGGCCTGGCGCCAGGGTCTGCGGGCGATTCGCAGCCATGTTGATTGTGGGGGCGAGCGGGGCGACCTCAGCCTGGAGGTGCTCGACGGCCTGCGGCGCCGTTGGGCCGATCGGCTGGAACTGCAGCTGGTGGGCTTGGTGCCGATCCACCACTGGGGCACACAGCAGGGCCTCCTCCAGGCACGCTGGCTGGCGCAGCGGGGCGGCCGGCTTGGGGGCGTGATCGGCACCCCGTTCGGGATCGGCTCTGGTGATGGCGACGCTGTGCTTGAGACGCTGCGATTGGCGGACCAGCTGGGCTGCGGCGTCGACCTACATCTCGATGAGGGCGTCAGCCACCGGGGCCGGGGCGTGCGGCTGGTGTGTGAGGCGCTGGAGCGTCAGCGGGTGCAGGTGCCGGTGGTCTGCAGCCACGCCTGCAGCATGGCCCTGTTGCCGCCACGGGCCTGCCAGCGGCTGGTGGATCGCATCGCCCGGCTGGCCCTGGGCGTGGTGGCCCTGCCAAGCACCAACCTCTGGCTCTTGGATCGCCGCGCCGAGGCCACCCCCACCCGGCGCGCCCAGGCCCCCATCCGCCAGCTGCAGAACAGCGGTGTGGTGGTGGCGGTGGGGGGCGACAACGTCCAGGACGCCTGGTTTCCAGGCGGTGATTTCGACCCCCTGGAGGTGCTGCGCTTCACCGTGGTGGCCAGCCACCTGCACCCCTGGAGCCGCCAGGGCCTCAGCCCCTTCAGCACCGCCGCCGCCCAGCTGCTGCAGCTGGAGTGGGATGGCATCCTGCGGCCCGGATCCCCCGCCGACCTGGTGGTGCTCGACGCCCACACCTGGAGCGACCTGCTGGCCCGTTCCCCCCAGCGCCGGGTGATGCGCGACGGCGTCTGGCTGCCAAAGCCCGAGCGGGAGGAGCCGGCGGCGCTGTTGCGGGGGTGGGGGGAGCCTGGGCTGACGCAGGGGAGCGACTAGGGCGCATGACAGGAGCTGATGGGTCTCCAATGCCGCCGGGGATCAGATAAGCCAGCTAACCAGCCAAAGCCTGCGGGCGGGGAGCGACAGCACCGCAGGCCAGCTCATTTCTGCCCAGCCCAGCAAGACGCTGGCCGGCTCGTTTGAGCTCGTTTGAGCGGGGTGTGACGATGGCGTGAAACGTACTGTCTGAGATAATTCCATAGAAACTATCGCGTAGGGGTGGTGCGCAGGCTGGCCGCCACGCACTAGCCATAAGGATGAATCAGTAAGGTATATTCTTATATTCAAGAATTAGCCGTCCATCAGGTGCTACCAATATCTGCGTTGAAGTGGTTGGAGCAATCCTTAGCTGTTCCCAACCTGGAGGTCCTCCTTGGAATCGGAACAGGAAACCCCTATTGTCATGCTGAGTTAAACATTTTCCACCACCTCGCTGGTACATACAGGCTGCAGCACGGTAAAAAGCGAGACCACCATGGTTTCGTTCGGCCGCCATTCTGGCAACATTTACAGCTCGTCTCAGGGCATCTGCGGATGCAGATGTTTGCGGAATCTCCGCATAGGAATTTAGAAATGCTGGACTATTTGTTGCGAAAGATTTTCGAGGTTCTTTTGAACTTGCATCCACGGGAAGCAGAACCCTTGCTTTACGTTTAGCGATTATTTGAGCAATTAAAGTATAACGATAATCGAGTGACTCGTTAACCTCTAAATTGTTGCGCGGAATCAAAACAGACAAGCTGCCATCCTTCCTCCTCAAGCCGAAAGACACTTTGCTGCCCTCCTGGCCACGGAGAAGATTCATGGCTTCTTCTACAGACATGCCTTTCGTTGACTTTTTATTGATACTTAACAACAGATCGCCGTTCTTGACTCCCATAAGGCTTGCCGGCGAACCCCTTTTCACAGAGCTAACGAGCAGATCTTCATTCACCTCACCACTTGCTAAATCAATACCTACGCCATACAATTTGGCACCAACAAGCAACTTGAATTTACCATCATAAGGCACATCAAGGTCATATCTAGCAACTTTTTGTTTGTTAAACCCTTCCACAGTCTTTGAGGTTCTATTGGACCCATTAATCTGTAGGTATGGATAGGCCCCTGAGACAATAGAGCGATCAAAAGATAGCTTGAGCAAAACTTTGTCCCCTTCAGCAACATCAAGAAGGTATTCATGCGCACGGATGTTACCGCGAACTAAGCTTCCACTGTTGATTACACACTCAACTGGGGCACCTATCTCAAGGTTTGGGGGAAGATCTGCAACTGGCCCTTCGGTGCTACAGCCATATATTTTTGGTATTGGTTTGGCTTTAGGTGCGGGTGCTCTCCAGTTCGCTCGTGGTGATCGGCCCTGCGATCTGGGAGGGGTGGATGTGGTGGGAGGGGGGGCAGAAGTTTGGGGTGCAGGTGCCGCTGGTGCGGGGGCCTGAGGCTTGGCTGGCTCTGGGCTGCTTGGTGGCGGCTTGACCTTGATGGTCCCGGGATTGGTGTCCACGGAATGGGCAGCGGGCAGTTGGATGAGTTGAAAAAGGGCCAGGAGAAAAATGAATGCAGGAGCGAAAGGCTGGTACGTTGTAATCCTAGAAAAAGCCAACATGATTTGAAAATTTGGATCAGAGTTTGGGTTGCAAAAGAGAGTATTTAATTGAAATTTTCCCCTGGGCAGTCTTTATCGGTACCTAACTTGCATGGCAGGCCCCTTATTACAATTAGTTTGTTTGTGGTAGCGTCTTTTTCCTTATAAATGCCAAGAGCTTGGACAGGTTTGTCATTTTTAAATAAACCTTCAAACTTACTACCATCATTATTAGTCAGAATTCCCATTCCATTGAATTTGCCATTGGCTAAAGAACCTTTATAATGTTGTTTGCCAACAAGCCAGCATTCTCCTTGCCCATGTAGCTCTCCTTTGCTCAGGGGAGCTACGCAGTAAGAGCCATCCCTAAAAATACGGAGTCCTTGGTTCTTATCTTGAGCATCGTAGCCCAAGAATTGATTACCCACAAATCTACCGTTAAAAGCCTTGGAGCCAAGTGTGCATGAGGCCTCTTCTTCTCTACGCCTATGATTACTATTTTGTCCCCCAGGCTCTCTGGCTTGGCATGTAAGCCCTCCCTGGGCAAAGAATCCTGGTGGTGGATTCTTATCTGTATACTTTATTGGTATAACATCTGCACATAGTTGTTGGTTACGGGTTGTATTCAAGTAATCCTCTGCCAAAATGCAGCCTTGAGAAAGCAAATAATCTGCATCAAGGTTCCATATCTTAATCATGTTAGACATATTCGCGACAATGGTTTTTCCATCAGGGCTAATGGAAAGCGATTGAACTATCCCGCCGTCTACAGGCAGATTCATAATAAGTTTTCCATTTATACTCCAGATTTTGACAATTTTATCGCTACTACCGGTAACAATGGCTTCGCCATTGGGCATGAATGCTAAGGTAGTTAAAGGTTCTGTATGGCCCTGTAGAGTTTGTTTTAGATCACCCTTCAAATTCCATAGCTTCACGTTCTTTTCGTCTTTAGTAGCTAATATTTTACCATTCGGACTAGCTGATATAGCATAAAGTGAATTCCTACTCATTCTTTCTTGTTGCCCTCTTATTATACTTCGATGGACTTCTTCTTGCCCTTTTAACCTTATTGTTAGTTTACAATCGCCGCGTAAATTACATAGCTTCAGTTCAGGTCCTGCATTTAACAGAAAAAGAGTTTGACCATCTTCTGTCCTGATAAAACCAAAACCATCAAAAGATAATACTTTGCCAATAGTTGCAATTTTACTGTTCCGCTCAAGGCTATGTAGCTCATATGCATCATCGGTTTCAATTGCAAGTGTCTTTCCATCTGGGCTAAGAAATAATTTATTAGCAGAAGAAGTGTCAAGCATTCTGAGGCTGTAGCTCTTGACATCCAGATTAGGTAATCTTATATTTATCTTCTTCTTCCCATTGATATCCTGGCTTATATAAGCGAGAGTTTTGCCATCTGGACTAGTCACTACAGAAAGAAGTTTGTCATTATTCTCTATCAGTCTAGATCTAAATCTTCCATTCTTATTCCAGGAGAATATCGAATCATCGGTGGTAGTGGTAATCGTTTGACTGTCCGAGCTAAACATCACTGCATTGATATTAATACCGTGGTCAATATAAGAACTCGTGGTTTCTCTGCGCCAATCCCACAGCTTGACTGAACCATCATAGCTCATAGAAGCAAGAATATTGCCATCTGGGCTGAATTTAAGTTCACGGGTACTTTCAGGAATTTCAATTCTACCATGATCTTCTAAGCCGTAAAGCATTATTCCGTTAAAGCCGGCAAGTGCGAGAGTTTTGCCGTCGGGGCTGAAGGAAAAATGTTCGGAATAATGTTTGCCGGCTTCGTCCTTGAGAAAAATAACCTTATTCCCTAACAAATCTTTTATTCCAATATTGCGATTTTTATGGCGATAGGCAATTGACCTCCCGTCTGGTGACCACTCAGGAAAACCAGATGCGTCATCAACTCTGATATCCTTAAATGGATGCCCAACGATGGATGTCACTCTAATGGTGTTGTCCGTAGCAATTGATGAGATTGACTTTCCATCTGGACTTAGCTTGGAACACAAACTAGCTCCAATCGGTGAACCCAATTTCTTCATAGCAACATTTGTACCTTGAATGCTGGATTCTATGATGTTATCATTATTATCAGTGGCGCTAATCAAGTTGCTATTCGGCTTAAAGATTACATCACAGATATTACCAGCCCCCCCCTTAGGCAGCTTTATAAGCATTGATTCTTTTGTTTCAACATTCCACAGTCTTAAAACTTTAATTCCATCATCTTGAGCTAACGTGTAGGCGATTGTCTTGCCATTGGGTGCTAAGACAAAGTGTTGGATAGGAAAAAGATGTGGATCAGACTCTTGAATTTTTATTCCCTTAGCATTCCATAGATTCAATCGCGTGTTGGTTCCAGTTGCGATCATATTTCCATCATGACTAAATGAAATAGAATTCCCTTGGAGTATTTGTTTTTGCCTAATTCCGGAAACAATTTGATCTAGAGTAAGAATTGCCTTTAGTTTAATATCATAATCTATGCCTTTGCTCTGCTTAATTAACTTAACAGCCTTCAAAGAATCTACTAAAGCTTCCAGCTCAGTACGATTTTTCCATTGCTCATCTGCTTGTAGTGTATTTGAAACAACCTCAGCATTGACCCTTCGCTTTTCAGAGCTCTGCCATTGCCATAAGGCAGTGAGAGTCAAGCCACTCAACCCAAGAAATACTGAGGCGACAATGCGCCACCGCCAGCTGAAATTTTTGCGTTTTTGCAATGTACTCTTAGTTACAAACTCAGCTTCAAGCTGATTTAACCAGCTTTCATTTGAGCGGAGGTTTTCATCTAATATGGAAAGGTGAGGATCGGTAGTCCAAAGATAGCCTACAGGTTTGCCCTCAGAGCTTCTCTTTTTATTCTGCGAACGTAGCCCAAGATGGGTAAATCTACTCGAAAAATTGCCAACTCGATTTTGGACAGGTTCTATGAAACGATCAGCAAGTAGTTTAGGTACATTACTCGCCTTTTTTTCGAGAGGGAATAAGAGACGATCTAGCCAATCAAAAAACAGGGGCATAGGCTTGGATAAAAATGCTTGAGTTTGATGGATATCTTCGTATTTCTGAATTTCTCTTTCCCATTCTTGCGCCGCAGGGGTTAGACGGCGCTGCAGAGATAGGCTTTCCTCTTCCTCACGCTTCCACTTCAAAAGCTTTTCCCATCCTCGGACCAACGCATCATGGGCCGGTTCGACATATTCATTGCCACTGGCATCTTTACCCATAACCAGTAGCCGTTCGTTGGTAAAACGGTCAATAGCTATCGTGGCTAGCTTATTTTTTTCAAATGGGTACTTCAATTCTGATAGTGGAACTTGCCTGCGAGCTAATTCACCTCCTCCGATTGCAACCATCCGCAACATCACTTGTCGAATAATCTGTTTATAAGCCGGATTTTCCTTCACCAGCTCACCATAGAGACTATCTGCTCTTTGAGTCATGGATTTCATGACTCCACCCAATTCATTGTAGTCTTCACGCGTCAGCGATCTGTCAATTTTTTTTTCTCCGGCAATGTCTGCTTCCTTAAACCGCTTTAGATACTTGAGATAAAGTTCACTCAAGGCAAAAGAAAGCAACGGCAGTGAGCCCGGCTCATCTGCCACCTCATCGACTAGTTCTTCTACTAGATGGTGGGGCTCAAAGTACATCACATTTGCTTCTGCCGGCTTTTCGATCGCCTCCCTCAAATTAATACGTGTCATCTTCTTAACCACAAATCGACCCTCTTGCCAAACATCCTTGAAAGCCGTATCTTCAAACTGCGATTCAAAGTCAGCCCTCACGGTTAGTACAATGCGTAAGTACTGCGGATGAGTTCTGATTAATTCTTTTAAGTGCTTTAGGAATAAATTACGATCTTTCTCTGAGCAGAGTGTGATGAGTTCCTCGAATTGATCAACAATTAGGTAGAGCTTTGTGTTTGGATTGTTTTTGAACCAGAAATTCAACTGTTTTCGAGATACTTCTGCTAGATCGACGCATTCTTCTGATTTATCAATATGTCCCAATCTTTGTTTTTGAGCTCGCATTAGGGACTTAAACGGATCTTTGCCTGGACGGAAGGGCGATATTACAAAGCATTTTTCACCCTCTAGTTCCTTTACTTTGGGAACGAGGCCCGCCTTAACCAAGCTAGACTTTCCGCTACCCGAAGCACCCAGCACCACGGTCAGGGGTTGACCGCTGACGCATTTATAAAGACTTTGGATTTGCTCGGTGCGACCAAAAAACAAGGCACTATCTGCCTCTTCAAATGACTCCAAGCCTCGATAGGGGTTTTTTGACTCATCTAGAGGCGGCGCTGGGGGTAAATTGAGAGGATGGCCAGGGACAAGGAAGATATACTCTCCCTTATCGTGCTTATTAAGATGGCAAGAAATAGGTGTTTGCCGTTTGCCTTTCTTTACACTGCTAACCTCCACTGAATCTCTTAGATACATATAAAGTTCGGTAGCTGTGATCACTCCATCTCCTGCTGGGTTGCCATTCGCTGCTGGTGGGTTAGCATCAGCCTGGCCTTTTAATGCCCCGATCAAAGCAGCCGCAAACGGTGAATTTTCACCTACTTGACCTCGATCGCCGCTAAGGGAGAAGGTATCAGCGGCTGTCTGGTCAGAGGCGGCACTCGCGATGACTTGCCAAGCAGGATCGGCGACAAAGCGATCATAACGTTCCTTGTATAACTTCCCTTGTTCAAGCAAAATTCCGCGATTACTCGACCACCGAAAAGCCCCAGCAAAACAACAGTCAAGGAGACCTAAGAAGTGGCGGCAGGGCAAGCTAATCAAAGCCGCATGCAACTCAGCCATTGGCAGAAGGCTTTTTGTGTCTCCTTGCTTGGCATCATGTGGGTATAAGTACCCTTCAGGGCCATCATCTCCATTTTGTGCTATACCATGACCAGCAAAATAAAACAAAAGTCGATCGTTTTCTTTCAACCTACTAGGAATTTCTTCCTTCAGAAGTTGATTGATTGTGGCTAAGCTGGCTTCCCCATCGATAAGCAACTTCACCTCATAACCATGCTCCTGCCTCAGGAGCGCAGCAACGGCCTTGGCGTCATTCGCTGCAGTGGATAACTCAGGCACATCTCCACCGTATTGATTGATGCCAATCACAACGGCCAGGCTAAGGCTAAAATTAGAATCTAGAGTGCTTCCTATTTGCTCAACCCGGTCAGATACGCTCTGAACAGTTGTAAAGGTTCCTTTGGCTAAATCTGCTGGGCCGTCTTGATTTAGGGCTGAGGCTTGATGTCTAACAGTCACAACCGCTGTCGGCATATTCTTAACAGTAGGTTTTGCCTTCGAAGATAGACCTGTTGCCAGCACAGCCTCGGCAAGGGCTCGTTGCCCCTCAGGATGGACGAAGTAAACCAAGTGGTTGCACGCAACATTGAGAATGTGTGCTCGAATAATTCTACCAGTAGGAAGTTTTGTGATACTATAGACTGAAGCAGCAATGTCATTTGGCTGGCCAAGAAATGGAAATTCAAGTGCACCTTTGCGAAGCTTATTCAGCATTCTCTGCAAGCGATTTGAGGATTCTTCATTTGTCGGCCTGATCAACGAGGTGTTCCCAGCCAAGATCGTGTAGGGAACAGCTGGATCGGGACTTTTCTCCAATGATCTCAGGAAATCAGAGCCCGGCTTCATCTGATCAAGATTCACATCAATTGCTTCCACTCCTGCCAGCAGGTTGCATAACGCTGCGATTGGCATTACAGTCACCGCTAAGCTATTAATGCCGATGGTTAGGGCGCTTATGGCATACTCCTGCACAGTTGACCAAGGAGAACCCCCATTGGGTGTTCCCACCATGATCAAGTGTTGCACCACCTTATGGCCTCCCGCCTGCTCGATGAAGCTGCGAGACACCAGCCCCCCCATTGAGTGGGCAACAATATGAAGGGTCTTTCCATGGTTGGGGCCAAGCCCCACCGCCGCCAACCTCTGGCCTAGCTGCTGGCCTAGTTCTTGAATCGGTGTATTGAGATTTTCATAATCAAACGCCAAGACTAGATCGTAGATATTGTTGAGACATTTTGCATCTCCAAATTCTTTGATCTCCTCTTGGGCGCAGGGCACAATGCTTTGGGTATCTCCAATGATGCCGTGCAAAAATAAAAGGATTTTATTAGCGGATTTTACATTAGCCGCTACATCTTCAACTTTGGCAATGTATTCGGGTTCATCCTTATTTTTGTAACTTACTGCCGAGAGAATGGGGTACGGAAAATCAAGTCCAAGTTTTTTGGCGAAAACCTTTCTAAAGAAAATCCGGATCGATCCTCCCAGGCTGCGCTGGCCCTGCGAAATCGGATCGGTCAAACGCTCAATCGTAATCTCAGTGGTGTTGTCTTTGGTTTTACCAAGCCCCAATGGAATATAGAATTCGCCGTCAAAGCTAATGGGCAGAACATATTCACCTTCTTCGAGTTTCTGCTCCACAGATAGCTTCAATGGATTCTCTTGCGTAACCGACTCCCAACTCTTATTCTCACTTTTGTCGTGGGTCTCCCCGGCGGTGAGCTTGAGTTCAAGGCAACTCAAGCCTGGATCCACACCTCGGCCGTTGGTGAATTGAAATGGTGACGTATTTTCCAGCAATTCGGGAGACAGAATGCTGCCGCCAGCATCCCTTGTTGATGAGGAAATCGTTGTGAGTTGAACTTTGGCCTCCAGTGCAGAATGCGGCTTGACCGTGAGATGACTCCCAAAATTCACTTCCTCACGGTTGGAGATACTTGTTTCAACTTGCGGTCGGGTTGTGATAACCGTTATGGAACTGGTCAACCACTCATCGAATTCCTCAGATTCACCAACGACAATCCCTCTTTGGCCAACTCTTTGCATCAGATGATTGAGCTGACCATGGCCTAACGAGATGCTGCGATTCCGATTTCGTTCGGGAGGCAAAAGGCCAGTCTGCTCCATCAATGAAGCATCAAATTCTTGTGTGCAGGCGATTAACATTAATATATCCTGAGACTCGGTTATACCTTGCTTCCAGTTATCTTCATCTACTATTGTTTGGATCACTGTATCCTTGGCTGCCCATAACTCCTGGCCAGCTTCAATCCACTCGCCTTGGTGTTGAAACAATGGAGCTTTGATTGAATAGTCTTCTCCAAGAACGAGAACTGTGCAAAACAATTTTTTATCACTATGATTTGATAGCTTCATGCGGAAACCTGGCTTCTTCCATTCGCCGGCATCGTGTGTATAGGTCAGGCGAATTAAGGATTCTTCGATTTTTTCTTCTTTATCGGCTGTATAGAATTCCATCTTTACCTCATCAGCGCTGATACGGCATCCTGGGCTGCTTGCCAACTGCCCCGCTGTTTCCCAGCGCGCCATGGCTTCTAGATGCTGGACGGCTCTGCGGCCATTGTCAGGACTGAAACCCTTGAGTTGCTGAACAAGGGGACGCGGATCGGCAGGTTTGGTGATTACATACTGTTCTCCTGTTGCAAGCAAGCGATACTTAGCCGCAGACGTAACTTCCTCTACATACAGTGAGGTTTTCAACGCTTCCCGAACAGCATCTAGAGCGGCCTGGTCGCCTTCAAGGCAAACCCCTAGCTTTGGCAGGGGAAGATTGACAAGTACTCCGTTATAGGTTGTCTCATGCTTTAATTCATGGTTTGTATCTGTTACTGAAACTTTCACAACGCTCTGATGGGCTAGAACTTCGACCACTGTTGCCCTGCCAATGGCGTTCGCCACCTTCCTCATCGCATCAACGGAACTCCCAAGCGGATATAAAGCCAGTTCGGTTCCCACTGGAATCCCATGCACGGCCCCTTTGTCAATCAGCCACTTCTCGTTTTGCCAGCTCAGGGTGACCGTCGGCTCACGCTTAGCGATGACTCCGCCTGCTCCTAGAAAGGGCAGCTCCATGTCATCGCCTTTAGCTTCTAGTTGTGGTGTTTGATCCTTAATATCAGCACGCACAAGGCTACTGGTTTGCTTGTACAACTCGCGATAGGTCAGTGTGCTGTTCGTATTTTGTAGTGTTCTGAGTAAATACTGTGAAAAGATACCCCGCTGTTTGCCTTCATGCGCA
>Ga0164292_10004456_pt1 | contig 11393 bp, 10 predicted proteins | sample GEODES117metaG_FD_111486 | JGI IMG/M metagenome (GOLD analysis project Ga0164292, IMG submission 111486) | Eutrophic lake water microbial communities from Lake Mendota, Wisconsin, USA - GEODES117 metaG | ecosystem: Environmental > Aquatic > Freshwater > Lake | place: USA: Lake Mendota... | reverse complement strand
GCTCAAGCGTAATGAATGGCTTAAGAAAATTGCATGGCAAGTTGGAATGTAGGAGGAAATGTAGGAGGAAAGTTGATGAATGTGGTCAATGTGAAGAATGTGAGGAATGAATGTGAGAATGTGGTGAATGTGGTTAATGAATGTGAGAATGTGGTGAGTGTTGGGAAGGTGGGAATGCAGTTCCTAATCACGAATAACCCCCAGAAGTGGTGGGCGATTTTGACAGTGAGTAGGATTTTGTTGACCCCTTCGTTTTATCAGCCTAAAGGTTTTTGCAGCGATGGCCGGCGGGACCACTCCGATCTATTTAAGCTCAATCAGCATGAATGTTTTTGCGGGGATGGTCAGTGAATTGGATAGAACAATGTTCTGCCCCGAGACGATGTCCTTACCACCCGTCTTGCCGGCAATCCCTTGAGAGAACCTGTCCATGCTGAGCGTTTTTGAGGCAGCATTGGGATTGACTATGCACATAACACGCTGGGTTTTATCGTACCTGAAATATACATACACATTCTCCTGGGGCTGGAACTGAAGAGTGGATCCTTTTTGCAGTGCGGGTGAGCGCTGCCGGTATCGCGCGATGTTTCGGAAATAATTGAAGAAATCATTCTCCTCAGCTGTTCGGCCTGATGCTAAGAATTTGTCTGTCGAATCTTCTTTCCAACCCCCTGGAAAATCACGGCGTACTTCGGCGTCGCTGGGGACTTTCTTGTTCTTCATCAACACTTCTGTACCATAGTATACCTGGGGTATTCCCCTCAAGGTGAGCAACATTCCGTTGGAGATCTTCAAACGATCCACATCATCTTCCAATACGGAAAGGATCCGGTCCATATCATGATTCTCCAGGAAAATGCAGTTCTTCAGGGGATCCTTGTACAGAGCATCCTGCGATAATACATTATAGAGTGCTGTGGTGTTTTGTAATGCAGCGTCTTTTATGCCAAAGGCAATAGGAAAATCAGTGACTCCCTGCAGGTTATGTTTGAACGGAACGTTCAGGTTGTTCTTGACAAAATAAGCGCTGCCTAACGGCGTGTTACACCATGCCTCGCCGAAGATGGTAATCGCAGGAAATTCCCGCTCCAATGCAGCGTTCACATTGTTCATGAATTGTTCATCACAATACTTGTATGTATCCACGCGCCAGCCGTCAATACCGAACTCCTCCGTGGTCCAGATGGCATTCTGGATCAGGTATTTTGCCAACCAGGGGTTGCGAAGATTCAAATCAGGAAGGTGTGGTACAAACCATCCTCCCAGCATGATGTCTTTGTCGTGCTTTGACACATAGGGATCAAAGAAAACTTCTTCCTTATGATTTGAGCCCTGGTAAGCCGGCCAATTATTCAGCCAGTCGTTCATCGGTTTATCGAGAATGAACCAGTGGTGACTTCCCACATGATTATATACGGCGTCCTGTATCACTTTCAAACCCTTTACATGCGCGGCGTCAATCATCTTTTTATACGCATTGTTCCCGCCAAACCGGGGATCAACTTTGTAATGATCCGTAAACCAATAGCCATGGTAGCCAGCCACCTTGTTGCCCCACTCTTCCATAAGCGGCATATCGTTTTCCACTATGGGTGTCAGCCATACCGTTGTTGCTCCCAGATCTTTCAGGTAGTCGAGTTTGTTCTCCACGCCTTTCAGATCGCCACCATGCCTTGAAAACGGATTGCCCCTGGCGAGGAGGTTCTCCCTGGTTGTACTGACCACGTCGTTCAACGGATCGCCGTTGCAGAAACGGTCCGGCATCGCGAGATACACCAGATCTGCTGAAGTAACGCCCTTGATGCGTGCCGTTCCGTTCGATGGATCCTTCTTTCTTAATTCATATGAAAAACCTGAGCTTTCATTTCCTTGTTTGATCGTAAAATTGAGCTTCCCCGCTTTGGTTCCGGGGGTAATGGTGATATCCACAAACACATAATTTTTATTCTCGGGCACGTAGGTTTTCACCAGTTGCACGCCGGAATAGGGCGCCATCCTAATGGTTCCGTTGCCAATGTCTTTCTGATGGATCATCAACTGCAGCGAGGGATCTTTCATACCCACCCACCAATGGGTTGGATAAACATTTGTTTGGGCAATAGAGGTAATGGAAAGCAGCAGACACACCAGTAACCTGGATAGGCGTTTCAACATAAAATAATTTTTAGGCTTCCTCTCCGATTCTAATGGAAGCAGGGTCATACACATAGATCACACTTACGGCCGCACAGAGCATGAAAACACCAGCCATGATCAATGCATAAACGGGCTGATTATTATACAAATGTTTAACCATAGGGCCGCCGATTGCACCATTAAGGATCTGGGGAATGGTAATAAAAAAATTAAATATACCCATGTAAATTCCCATTTTCCCGGCAGGAATAGAACTGGATAAGATCACATAAGGCATGGCCAAAATACTTGCCCACGCTATACCCACGCAAGCCATCGAGAAGATGAGAAACTCCTTATTGGGGGCAAAGAAAAATGAGATCAAGCCGATGCCACCAATGATGAGGGAGAGCGAATGGGTTTTCTTCCGGCCGAGTTTGGCGGCAATGGCGGGCAACATGAGTGCGTAAACAGCGGACACACCGTTATACACGCCAAAGATCACACCGGTCCACGACTGCGCCTCCCGATACAGTGACGAACTCTTATCATCGATAGGCAGTTTGAAAATATGGGTAGCAATGGAATCTGTAGTGAACACCCACATGCCAAACAGGGCGAACCAGGAGAAAAACTGCACCAGTCCCAGTTGTTTCATGGTACGGGGCATTTTCAGAAAATCGGTCCAGATAGCACCAAGGCCAGCTTGCTGATCTTCGGTTTTACCATGGTAGCGTTCATATTCTTTAGGCGGATACTCCTTTGTTTTGAAAACGGTCCACAGTATCGAAGAAATGAATACGAGTGCGCCGATGTAAAAAGAGATCTTCACGTTCTGTCCTACCACCCCTTCCGGTGCGTCTTTAGAAACACCGAACCAATTATTCAGTATATAAGGCAGCAACGATCCCACTACCGCGCCAATGCCAATCAGGAAAGTTTGAATACCAAACCCTTTAGTGCGCTGCTCGTCCGGCAGGTTATCCGCTACCAGGGCCCTGAAGGGCTCCATGGCCAGGTTGAAGCAGGCATCCATGATCATCAGGAAACCGGCCCCAACAATTACTAAAGGCGCAATGGCGCCAAGCATGTTGGCGTTGGGCATCAGGGTCAGTGCACTGGCGGAAAGGATGGCTCCGGCTAAGAAATATGGCCTGCGACGGCCGAACTTTGTCCAGGTCCGATCGCTGTAGTGGCCAACGATCGGTTGAACGATCAGACCCACCAGCGGGGCCGCGAGCCAGAACAACGACAGATGCTCAACATCTGCTCCGTAATTCCTCAGGATGCCTGAGGCATTTGAGTTTTGAAGTGCAAAACCGAATTGAATGCCGAGGAATCCAAAACTCATATTGAATATCTGGGCAGTGGAAAGCCTGGGCTTTTGCTCAGGCTTCGCATGGGTAATTGATGTTCCAGTGGATGGCATGTTCTTGTTCTTTAAAATCAAAACGACTTTCTTCGCGTATGTTCCCATTCTATCACCACGTCATTCATCATATTCTCGCATTCATCACATGTCAAATGACAAATCCATTCGGTAGAATTGCTCCTTTCTTCACCACCACAATGCCCTCTTTCACGGTATACAGCGAGTGGTCGGCATTGGGAAGATGGGGACCGCCATTGATCCTGACATCGTCGCCGATGCGACAGTTCTTATCGATGATCGCATTCCGGATATAGCTTCTTTCCCCAATGCCAAGTTTAGGCAGACCCCTTGAAGAGGCGAGGTTCATATCCTCAAAAGTTTCATAGTAATCCGAACCCATGATATAGGTATTCACCACCGTGGTTCCCGAACCGATGCGCGTTCGGATACCGATCACACTGTTCTCTATCCTGGAGGCATGAATGATACTGCCATCGGCTACAATGGTTCTTTCCAGTGTGGTACCGCTGACTTTCGCCGGCGGCAGCATCCTGGAACGCGTATAAACGATCTTGCTATTGTCAAACAAGTTAAATGGCGGTAGGTCCTCGCAGAGGGAGAGGTTGGCTTCGAAAAACGAATGGATATTTCCAATATCGGTCCAATAACCTTCATACTGGTAACTCACTACCCGATGCTTCTCGATGGAAGAAGGTATGATCTCTTTACCAAAATCCGTTGCCACCGAATTGTCTTCCAGCAACAGATCAAACAATAACTTCCTGTTGAAAATATAGATACCCATACTGGCCAGATAAATACGACCGGCGGTTCTCATTTCTTCACCCGTATCACTGACCCAGTCGCCCAGTACTTCGTGCTTGGGCTTCTCAATGAAAGAGGTAATGAAATTATCATCATCAGCCTTGAGGATGCCAAATTCGGTTGCATCTTTCTCGGTTACGGGGATGGTGGCTATGGTGATCTCGGCTTCCGATTTGATGTGATTCTGCACCATCTCTTCGAAATCCATTTGATAAAGCTGGTCTCCAGAAAGGATCAGTATATATTCAAACTCATTTTGTTCGATATGTCGTAAGCTCTGCCTCACCGCATCTGCGGTACCCTGAAACCAGTTTGGATTGTCCGTGGTTTGTTCCGCGGCGATGATGTCAACAAATGCCGAGCTGAAGGCACTGAAATGATAGGTATTCTTGATATGCTTGTTAAGCGATGCTGAATTGAACTGGGTAAGCACAAACATTCTCCCGATGTTTGAATTCAGGCAATTTGAAATGGGAATATCAACCAAGCGATATTTACCGGCAATGGGTACCGCGGGCTTGCTTCGGGTTGCAGTTAACGGCTTCAGTCTTGAGCCGGCGCCTCCTCCAAGGATAACGGCGATCACCTCTTTATTCATAACTTTCGTTTTTTATCAGCATTACTTTAAAGACTTGTACAGGTCCACATATTCTTTGGCACTTCGGGTCCAGCTAAAATCCAATCCCATCATCTTCTTTCTGACCGCTTTGAATTTCTTTTTATTGTCGTACAACTGCGTACCCCTGTAAATCGCCTCCGTGATCTCTCCCACTGTGGCATTATTAAATGTGACCCCATACCCCCCGGTTTCACTATAATCGAGCACTGTATCTTTCAGTCCGCCGGTTTTTCTGACAACCGGGACGGTTCCGTATCTCATGGAGTACATTTGGTTCAACCCGCAAGGCTCCACCCGAGAAGGCATGAGGAGGAAGTCGGCCCCCGCATACATCAGGTGACTGAGCTTTTCGTTGTAACCAATATAGACATTATAATCTCCCCAACTTATATTTTTCATCACTTCCAACTGCCCCTCTACATCAGGTTCTCCACTGCCCAGAATCAGGAAATTCATTTTCCGGCCAATATAATAAAGACTGTCACCAATGGCCTGCGGAAGGAGATCAGCAGCTTTTTCCCCAACCAAACGCCCGATGAAAACAAACAGGGGTTTTTCTATATCCAGCTGAAAAGTATCGCATAGTTCTGCCTTGTTAGCCGCCTTACCTTTATCCGCGGTGTCTGCATCATAATGGTTATCCAGGTAAGTGTCTTTCGCCGGGTCCCAGACATTGACATCAATGCCATTGAGGATTCCGGTACATTTTCCCTTTTCATATTCAAACAGGTCCTCAAGCCCATTACTCATTGTTCTGAGTTCCTCCATATAACTTGGACTTACCGTAGTTACTTTCCAGGCACACTTGATACCCGCCGCGAGGGGATTGATGGATTTCTTCCATTCCAGCAGTCCGCTTTTCCAACTGTCCCACGCGGGAATAAAAGCGCTTTTATCCCACCCGAACTGTCCCTGGTACTGACCGTTATGAATAGTGAGCACCGTTGGTACTCCGGACAAGGCCTGAAAGGCAAAGCAATGCTGCATCATGAAGGGTATGAGGGCGGTGTGGTGATCATGTACATGCACCACATCGGGCCGGTGCTCCCACCTGGATAGCCAGTCAACGAATGCGATCTGAAAAGAAATGAAGCGCTCGGTATCATCATTATACCCGTACACTTTTTCTCGATCGAGTAAGCCATTGATATCTATGAGGTAGAGGTCGAAGCCCTGCTTATTTGTTTGCTCCCTGATAACTGTATAATCGAACCAGGTGCTGCCGAGGTTGGTTGCACCTTTATGCACCACTTCCCACTGGTTATTGTATAGGTATTTAGTGCGGTACATGGGCATCACTACCTTGGCGGTATGTCCCATATCAACCTGATATTTGGGCAAGGCGCCAAGTACATCCCCCAATCCTCCCGCTTTGGCAACGGGGTAACATTCTGCCGTTACGTGAATGATCTCCATCAGGTATTGCAATCGTTTTGTTGTCCATTGAATGTAAGAACGTTTTTCGGATTGAGGGGGCTATGATAAAAAATTTTTATCCTTCTAAATTCTTGCTATTTTCAGCACTTCAAGAACCAAAACCAACAAACTTCATATGTCGCAACCCAAACAGCCTACCAACTACAGTGCGCTGGGAACCCTTGTACTTGTTTTCTTTTTTTGGGGATTTATCGCTGCTTCCAACAGCATCCTGATCCCTTTCTGTAAAACTCATTTCTCGCTCTCCCAGTTCCAGTCGCAACTGATCGGTTCGGCTTTCTATGGTGCATATTTTATCGGATCGCTTATCCTTTTTATCGTATCTAATATTATAGGATATGATATCATCAATAAGATCGGCTACAAAAAAGGGATCATTTACGGACTTGGCATCTCCATTATCGGTGCCTTGCTGATCATTCCCTCGGCCAACGCAAACTCCTTCAATGCGATCCTTGGATCCCTGTTCATTGTGGCACTGGGGTTTTCGGTTCAGCAGACCTGTGCGCAGCCTTTCGCGATTTCCCTGGGTGACCCTGCCACGGGCTCCCACCGCCTCAACCTGGCGGGTGGTGTAAATTCTATTGGTACAACCATCGGACCCATCATCGTCAGTTTCTTCCTCTTTGGTTCCATGGGCAGTGAAGGCACAGAGGTCACCGTTAAAAACATCAATAACCTCTACCTTATCGTTGCTGCGGTTTTTGCCGCCGTTGCCCTTTTCTTCATGTTCTCAGGGCTTCCAGAGGGCAAGAACGATGAACCGTTTGAAAAGGCCAACAAAGCATCGGGTGCTTTATTGCTGATGACCGCGCTCATCTTCGGCATCATCCTGATAGGCCAGTTTACCGAAGTATCCAAACTGATGTTGCTCCTGGCATCCATGGTGGTTGTGATCGGAATTCTATTTTACAGCAACAACAAGGCTTCCGTTAGCGATGTGGGCTGGGGCGCGATGAAATACCCCCAGCTGATCTACGGCATGCTCGGCATCTTTGTCTATGTGGGTGTTGAAGTCACCATCGATAATAATTTTGGCGCCTTGCTGAAACAACCCGGCTATTTCAATGCAACGGGGCTCGACGAAAGTGAGATCTCCCAATACATCTCTTTATACTGGGGCAGTTTGATGATCGGCAGGTGGACGGGCGCTATCAGCGTATTTAACCTGTCGGCCTCCGCTAAAAGGATTGCCACCATTGTTGTCCCTTTTGTGGCGTTTGGGGTGGTACTGCTGGTAAACAGGCTCTATGGATCGGATATCACCAACCTGCTTCCCTATACCATCGTGATCGCGATCACCATAGTAGCCTTCTTCTATGGGCAGGAGAAACCCGTTAAAACCCTGCTGACCTTATCCTTACTCGCAGCTGCGGGCATGATTATCGGTTCATTTACAACGGGCCTGGTATCTGTTTTCGCCCTGATCTCCGGTGGTCTCTGTTGCTCGATCATGTGGCCCTGCATTTTCTCCCTGGGCGTGGGTGGTTTGGGCAAGTACACCAGTGAGGGTTCGGCCCTGCTGATCATGATGATCCTTGGCGGTGCCATCATTCCACCCCTGCAAGGAGTTGTAGGCGACGGTGCTATTGGTCTCCATAAATCATATCTTGTAGCCGCAGCCTGCTTTATCATACTCGCATTTTTAGCACTGAAGCTGAAGAGCGTACTGAATAAACAGGGATTGGACTTTGACCAGCAGATCGGGGGCGGACATTAATATTTGAGTTGTAACATGACAATACCCATTTCACAACAATACGCTATTGGTATAGACATCGGCGGCACCAATACAAAGTTTGGACTCGTCAACCACAGGGGTGATATTTCCTACCATGGAGCCATCCTCACCCATAAACACGAAAAGATCACCGATTTCATAGATGACCTCTTCGAGGCCCTTATTCCGGCCGTTGAGGAGTCGGGCGGAATTGAATTTATCCGGGGTATCGGCATTGGTGCCCCAAACGGAAACATTTATAAAGGAACGATAGAATACGCCCCCAACCTTCGCTGGAAAGGGGTGATCCCTCTGGCAGAGTTGATCGGTAAGCGCTTTGGCCTACCTGCCAGGCTAACCAACGACGCCAATGCGGCAGCCGTGGGGGAAATGACTTATGGATCGGCGAAAGGCATGAAAGATTTTATCATGATCACACTGGGCACTGGCGTGGGCAGCGGTATTGTGGCTAATGGTCAGTTGATATATGGGCATGATGGGTTTGCCGGCGAACTCGGACATACCATCATCATCCCAGAGGGTCGTTTGCATCCCGGAACCGGCCACAAGGGATCCCTTGAAGCCTATACTTCGGCCACGGGAGTAGCGCGTACAGCCCTTGAATTTCTGGAACTAAGGCCCAGGGAAGAAACCCTGCTCCGCAATTTTGCAAAGGAAGAAATTGATTCCCGGGTGGTCTATGATTGCGCTATCCAGGGCGATGCAATGGCGAAAGAAGTCTATGAATACACGGGTAAGATCCTTGGACTTGCCTTTGCAAACTTTGTGATGTTCAGCAGCCCGGAGGCCATCATCTTATTCGGGGGGATGTCAAAAGCAGGTGATCTCATCCTGAAGCCAACCCGCGAGACCATGGAAAAGAATCTTCTTCCCATTTTCCAAAATAAGGTGAAGATCATTTTCTCTGAACTTAAGGAAGCGGATGCTGCGATCCTCGGTGCAAGTGCGTTGGTTTGGGAAAGCAGGATGGAAGGCCAGACCGTTTAAAGACTTCTATGCCTTTAACCGGTTCTCCCATTCAGCTTTGCCGATGCCTGGAAAAACGTGGCGTTCCGAGTGATAGGAAGACCTGACCAGCGGGCCGCATTCTATATAGTCGAACCCTAATTCATACCCGATCTCCGTGAGTTTATTGAATTCATCCGGGTGTACGAACCGTACCACGGGAAGATGTTTCTTGGTAGGCTGAAGGTACTGCCCAATGGTGATCACATCTACGTTACTTGCCCGAAGATCGCGCATGGTTTGTACCACTTCATCCATCTCCTCTCCCAGTCCCAGCATAATGCCGGATTTAGTTCGCATACCACCATCTTTCAGGTGCCGGAGCACTTCCATGCTGCGCCAGTACTTGGCCTGTATCCGTACTTTGCGGGTGAGGCGTTCGACTGTCTCTATATTATGCGAAACCACTTCTGGCGCTGCTGCGATGATGCGGTCGATATTCTCTTTTTCACCTTTAAAATCAGGGATAAGGGTTTCCAGTGTAGTACCTGGGTTCAATGCGCGTACTGCCTTAATCGTATTGTACCAGATGATACTGCCACCATCCCTGATCTCGTCGCGGTCAACATAGGTGATCACGGCGTGCTTCACTTTCATCAGGAAAATGGCTTCTGCAACGCGCTGGGGTTCGTCCCAGTCCACTTCTTCAGGTCTTCCGGTGGCAACTGCGCAGAAACCGCAGCTCCGGGTGCATACATTGCCGAGGATCATAAAGGTTGCAGTACCAGCGCCCCAGCATTCTCCCATATTCGGGCAGTTGCCACTTTCACAAATGGTATGCAGTTTATGGGAATCAACAAGATTTCGAACGTTCTTATAACCCTCCCCAATGGGAAGTCTGACCCTAAGCCAATCCGGCTTTTTGGGCCTTTGTTCCACCACAGTGTCAAGTACCGGCAATTCCTTCATATTATGATAACAACGGGTAGCGAAATTAGTTACTTTCTATTTCCGAAAACCACGGCAAGGTAACCATTCAGGAAAAACTGGTTAGGCTCTACCCCTACCATTTGTTCCACTTTCTTAGCATAGAATTCAACATTTGCACCTACTTCAATCGCTGAAATGGCATTATTGAACCGTCCCCAGTCAAATCGTAGCCCTGTTTTAGCATGCACTCCGGGGGCAAACTTCATTTCACCCCAGCCTTTTGTAAAGCCAGAGGCGCCCAGTATCTCCTGGCTCATGAAGAGCGCGCTATCCGCCTGAGAATATTTAATTTGCCTAGTCTCACCCGAATTAGGAGGATCCTGCACGTCGACATAATAGGGTTTCAAGAGGCCGATGGAAAGCCCTCCTGCAAAAATGCCATAAACGGCCACGCCGTTTTTATTTCCCTTACCTCCGATCATCCGTTGCTGGCCAACGCCCAGTTTCAGCTGGTAAAAATTGTTTTGCTTGCCATAGACAAACGGATTTCCAAATATCACGGTGCCGTCGTTGCGCGACTGTTTATCTTCTTTTCTGTGTTTTTTCTCGTTGAACTCGACCTGTAACAGACTGGTTTTGAAGGCTGACTTGATCTTGCCCTTTTCATACATTACTCCATAACCGTCGGTATGGAACTTAAAACTGAAGACCGAATGTTTGCTGAAAGCAGACTCGCCCTCCTCTTCCAGCCGGACCATTTGATTGACCTTCTCCCGTTTAGCCTGCTTCTTATCTTCCTTGGCAGTCTTCCTTTCCTGTGCCGCAAGAGACATTGAAAGCAGTATGGCAAGAGATATTGTTGAGAATGTTTTCACGCTTCAGATTTTACTTCTGTGTAAATTTATAAAAAAAAGGTAATGACATCTTCTGTAATCTATGAAGGCGGCCTTAGAACCACCTGCACACATCTCCAATCCGGGTCTTTTTTTGAAACCGACGCCCCAACTGATAACCATGGAAAGGGTGAAAGGTTCTCTCCAACCGACCTTGTAGCCACCTCTTTAGCCAGCTGTATGCTCACTACCATGGGCATTCGCGCAAAAGACCTGGAGCCCGCCATCCGAAAAATCAAGGTAGACACCGAAAAGATCATGAGCGCCAATCCAAGACGTATCAGCGGTATAAATTTAACGTTTCATTACCCGGCCGGGTTTTCGCTGCCCGCTGATCGAAGGGAAGAATTAGAGCAAATCGCTTTCACCTGCCCGGTAAAGGAAAGCATTCATCCCGACATTGTTCTTGAGATCAAGTTTAACTGGCCGGTGGAGGAAATGTGATAAATGTGATGAATGTGGGGAATGAATGTGATAAATGTGAGAAATGTAGTGAGGATGCATTGTGATTCGTTG
>Ga0164292_10004454_pt1 | contig 11395 bp, 9 predicted proteins | sample GEODES117metaG_FD_111486 | JGI IMG/M metagenome (GOLD analysis project Ga0164292, IMG submission 111486) | Eutrophic lake water microbial communities from Lake Mendota, Wisconsin, USA - GEODES117 metaG | ecosystem: Environmental > Aquatic > Freshwater > Lake | place: USA: Lake Mendota, Wisconsin... | reverse complement strand
AGGATTTTTGAAGAAGTGAAACTCCGGCCGCTGTATTTGGTGCGTCAACGCTGGGAGCAAGGATGAGATGTGGTGGCGAACCCCCTGGCTGCGGCAGCGATGGCTAATGCTCAGCCTGGCCCTGTGCGATGCGTTGCTGCTGCTGGGCTCCTACAACCTCCTGTTCTGGGAGCGCTTCGGTCGTTGGGCGGGCCTCACCGGCTCCGTAGGGGCGTTGATTCTTGTGTGGCTGAGCGCGTCGTACCTGCTCGGCCGCTATTCGCGCCCGGATCCAGGCCAGCGCGACAGCCAACGCCGACGGCTCACCAGAACTCTGCTGGTGGGTGGACTGGTTCTGGCGTTGGTTGTAGTCGTGTTCAGTTGGGGGCTCAAGCTTGACGACCCTCGAACCTTCCGCAGCTTCGTTGTTCCGGCACTAAGCGCCGTCACTCTGTGCTCAGCGCTTGCTCAGCTATGGGTGACCAGCCGTCAAACCCAGCCGCGACACTGGCTCCTGGTGGGTTCAGCACAGGAACTGGCTGTGCTCAAACAGGAACTGGCCAGCCCCAGCCATCCGAGCAGCAGGCTATTTACACACTTCTGCACAAGCGACAACCTGAACAAGGCCTCGTTATCGAGCGATCAACCTGTTGACGGGATCGCGGTGAGCGAACTATGCGCACTTGAGGATGACGTGGTTCAGGAGCTTATCTCCAGGAGAGGACATGGAGCCATGGTTTGCAGCCTAGTTGGTTGGTGTGAACTACACCTACAACGCGTTCCGCCCGAGCTATTTTCCAGCCGCTGGCTGGTGCAGGCTGAAGGATTTGAATTACAGCCAGGTCGCTGGGGCTGGCGATTGAAACGGCTGGGAGATGTGCTTGTAGCAGCCACCTTGCTACTTGCCAGCGCGCCCATTATGCTTCTCGCAGCACTTGCCATCAGACTGGGAGATGGAGGCTCAATTCTGTATTGCCAGGTGAGGACTGGCCTATATGGAGAACCATATCAAATCTGGAAACTACGCAGCATGCGGCCTAAAGCCGAGCCCAACGGGGCCCAATGGGCTGGCCATGGGGATCAACGGATCACGCGCGCTGGCCAATGGCTCCGCCAACTCAGACTTGATGAGCTCCCACAGCTTGTTGCCGTCCTCAAAGGCGAGATGAGTCTGATTGGACCAAGGCCAGAGCGGCCAGAGCTGGAGGTTGAACTGGAGGCGCAGATCCCCCATTACCGTGTGCGTCATTGGATCAGACCCGGACTCAGCGGCTGGGCCCAGGTTTGCTTCCCCTACGGAGCGAGCTTGGCCGACAGCCGACTGAAGCTCAGCTACGACCTCTACTATCTGCGCAACGCCAGTCTGCCCCTGGATTTGCTGATCCTCATCAAGACGATTCGCCTCGTCACGAGAGGCCAAGGGGCACAGCCAAGGCAAGGCCAGAACCTTGGCTAAGAGAATAACCTTGGCAGCCAACTACAGACGCCCAGGGCATGCAGGCAAGACCTCGACTCTCAAATGAAGCCGTCGTTATTAATCAGCCAATGCAGGACAATGGCTCGCCTAGATCATAGACTGGGAATCGACAAGAAGCCAGGCAGTGGCATCAATCGCCCCATGGGCAACGGCTGCACGGGTGAGACACTCACTCTAAGCTGAAACCAGACTCGATCAAAGGGCTCTCAACTCATGGCTCACTGTTTGGTCATAGGGGGCACCGGCTTCATCGGCAAGGAGGTCACCTGCCAACTGCTTAAGCGAGGACGGGAGGTAATCAGCCTGAGCCGCGGCAAGGCCCAGCCTCAACACCAGACCTCCATGCTGACACATGTCCAGGGCGACTACAGCAACCTGGGCCTGTTACGCGATCTGCTCTGCCGCGGTTGCGACGTCATCAATCTCGCCTATTCGACGGTCCCAAAGACCAGCTTCGGCGACCCAACCTTCGACCTGACCTCAAACCTACCTGCCAACGTAGCCCTGCTACAGGAGGCAAGTCGAGCAGAAGTCAATCGCCTCCTTATCGTGTCCTCAGGTGGAACAGTTTATGGAGACCCACAGTCACTGCCGATCAGAGAAGACCATCCCACCAATCCGATCAGCCCCTACGGGATCACCAAGCTGACGGTTGATTGCTACGCTCGCATGTTCTACCGCACCATCGACCTGCCGGTGCTGATCGTGCGCCCTGCCAACGCCTATGGAGAGCAACAACGCACAGGCGTAGGGCAAGGATTCATCGCCGCCGCAATCAATGCAATTCAAAGCCACAAGGCGGTGGAGATCTACGGACCAGAAGGGACGATTCGCGACTATATTCACGTCCGCGATGTTGCAAGCGGGATCATCTGCGCGCTAGAACGCGGAACCATCGGCGAGACCTACAATCTAGGGACAGGCATCGGCCACACAAACCTGGAGGTCCTGCAGCACCTGAAGGTAGAAGCCGCACGGGATGGTTTCATTGTCAGCACGGCACACTTGCCCGAGCGAAGATTTGACGTCAAGGCGAACATCCTTGATTCGAGCAAACTACAAAGACACACCGAATGGCAGGCTGATGTAGGTCTGGGAACAGGCCTTGGAGACATGTGGAGGCATGCCATGGACGAGACGGGCAGCCATGTGTGACAGACAGCAATGAGGCTTGAGAACTAGCACCATCAACGCATCAGAGGAAGAAAGGATCGGTCACTTCGCCATGGCGACCCTATGACAGTCTCAGATCATCTGCTGCAACTCGACTCACAGACCGAGGCATAGGCAGGGAACATCAGCAAGAAACGAATCTGCTCCGTCCCCGAACAGATCTTCGGCAAGCTCACAACCGCCCAATCAGAAAGGCACGAGCTTCAACGGCCTCTGCCGCTGGGAATACAACAGCCAAGAGATCAGCTCGACTTCATGTACAGGCCACCATTCGGCATGCAGAGACATACACACTGGAAAGAGCTCAAGCAGGTCTGGCGTGACCAGCCACACGCATTAAGCCTTCAACAATAAGGGGCGAGAGGTCAGGCACTGCGCCACCAAGACGCCCGCCACAGCGGCCGGACTCTCTTGGCTGATTCTTACCGGTTGCATAGATATGTAAAGCGCTATCTGTTGAGCGGTGAGGGGAGCAGACATGACCAGGTGTCCTGGCCATGGGAACGGGATTCAGCAGCCCCCCTCCAGAGCGGTCAGCCAGATCGGCACGACCACGCAAGCGGACTGTCGTGGACTAGGGGTCTGTCGCCAGCTAGGACGAACGTCACGAACAAAACGCCCCTCCACCGGAGGCAGCGGTGGCAGCTGAGGCACTGCATAGCAGAAAGGAATGGTCAGCACAATCAGAAACAGGCCCAATTCGGGCGCATTACATTGGCAATCCAATAGGGGCCTCGGGCCGAGCAAAGGGTCACCCTCATCTACGTGTCTCGGCTGAGATGAGTCGGTCTGTCAAGTCAGGCGTTGGGAAAAGGTACACCCTGCCCGAGAGGGCGTGCTCCGCCAAGGACTTCCGGTCGCAGAAGGCAGGCCAGAACAGAAGTTGAGAGACGTGATGCACAGGGGTAGGATCCATGGACAGACAGCCATCAGTCGTAAGGGAGCCGATCCTGAAGCACACGCAAACGCACATGCGGCGAGGAGCATCTGCCGCTCCCACTCCAACGGCCTTCCGGTCCGAGAGATTGACATGGAAACCAACAGCTCTGGCCTAGAGCCCGCGTGGCCTAGAGCCTCGCTCACTTGAGCCCACGCCAACCCAAGGGCTCAAGAAACCCATGAAGCCCACAAGACCCCAAGCCAAGAGATGACGATCACCCGGATCACGCCAAAGCGAAGGTTGTCCCTGTTTGAGTGGAAAGAGCTGATCCAGTATCGCGACCTTCTCTACTATTTGTCCCTCAGGGAGGTCAAGCTGCGCTACAAGCAGACAAGCCTTGGCGTCGTCTGGGTTATTCTCCAGCCGTTGGTCCCTGCCATCATCTTTGCGATTCTCTTTGGGAACTTTGCCAGACTACCTAGCAATGGCCAGCCATACCTCTTGATGGTTTTCACTGGGCTCATTCCATGGACGCTCTTCAGTGCAGCCGTGGGCAGGGGTGGAGGCTCATTGGTGGCTAATTCCAACCTACTCTCGAAGATATACTTCCCTAGACTCATCATCCCACTTGCCTCGATCAGCTCCGTTCTCATTGACACGCTAGTGAGCCTAATTGTGCTCACAGGATTGATGGCGATGTTTGGAATCGCGATCGGCTTTAAGCTCCTGGCCGCGCCCTTATTCCTCGCATGCGCCCTGGCAATGGGCGTCGGTGTGACGCTACTAGTGGCATCCCTTAATGTGTACTACCGCGACATTGGCTTTGCAGTACCCTTTGCATTGCAACTATGGAATTACATCACTCCAGTTATCTACTCATCGGAATTGATTCCCTCGCACCTGCGAGCCTTGTACTCGCTTAATCCGACAGTTGGCCTTGTGGAGGGTTTCCGGTGGTCTGTCCTTGGCGGAGCACCAATCACTCCTCTCATGGTGATCAGCATGCTTGTTGGCTTGGTCATTTCAGTGATAGCAGGGATGAGCGTTTTTCAGAAGATTGAAAGGGGGTTTGCGGATATCGTATGACACTACCGGAAGACATCGCCATCCGAGTTCTTGACATCAGCAAGAACTACCAGATCAAGCATATCGAGCAAATTGAAGCTCACGGCAAACAGCGGGCTAGGCATCGACTCAGCTGGCTTGGCCGGCAGAGGGAAGGCATCAGACAGGCTGTCAGCCATGAAACATTCTGGGCATTACGTAACATCTGCTTTGATGTCCCATCAGGCCAGGTCCTAGGTATCATTGGCCGTAATGGTGCTGGCAAGAGCACGTTTCTAAAGATACTCTCACAGATCATCGAGCCCACTCAAGGAAGCGCCTTGATTCGAGGCAAGGTCGGGTCACTACTTGAAGTCGGCACAGGATTCCACCCAGAACTGACAGGCCGGGAGAACATTTATCTTAATGGCACTCTGCTCGGCATGAGAAGACGGCAGATTAGCAGCGTGTTCGATGAGATCATGGCATTTGCCGAAGTTGAACGCTTCATCGACACTCCGGTCAAGCGCTATTCAAGCGGCATGTATGTTCGCCTTGCCTTCGCAGTGGCGGCCTATCTTCAGCCTGATGTCTTGATCATTGACGAGGTCCTGTCGGTCGGCGATGCAGTCTTCCAAGAGAAATGCTTAGGGCGGATGCAGAGCCTCGGCGACGCAGGGCGCACGGTGATCTTCGTGAGCCACAATATGGAAGCAGTCGCAGCGTTGTGTGATCGAGCGATCGTTCTTCATCAGGGCATGGTCTATTTCGACGGCTCTCCACAAGAAGCAACGGATGCTTACTATTCACTCTGCAGACAGGATAATTCCTCGACTCAACTAGAGTATCGCGAGCGGGGCGGCAGCCGACCCGAGATCATCCAAGCAGTCTCGTCAGCATATAGACCTCCGGAGAATGGCAGCAGAGATGAGCACGGTATCCTTACGATTACAATAACAGGCCGCATAGAGCCTAACGATCCGCTATCTAACCGTCGACTCCACCTTGCCATTGGAATCAATCAAGAGAATGGCCACAGACTTGGCACTTACGTAGCCAATGATGACGATGATGAGGGCCTAAGGCTTCATCAAGGATCATTCTCCTATGCGTTCAGGGTTGATGATCCGCCATTGCATCCTGGAACATACTTCGTTGACATTTCTCTCTTGTGCAGGGAGGAAACAGTGGACTCTCTGCAGAGATGCGCAGACTTCCGAATCCCCCACCCCACATCAAACCACTACAAAAACCGGGATGCGGCCTGGGGATCGGTTCGCTTTACCTGCACAGGCTACAATTCCACAATGTCCGGACCTGAGGACGCCTGAATGCCAAACTCGGTGACGCAGCACCTTTCATCCAGATCTGACAGAAACAGAGACGCTTATATTAGTCTTCTGAAGAATGCCTTGCTGAACACAATATACGAGGACTCCGTTGTCGTAGAGAATCCGGTATCAAAGTGGAAAGCGAAGTTACTGAAAAGACTTTATGGAGCAGATGCGAGTCTGGTTCGAGTAGAGAAATATGACGCCGATAAAAGGGCCCTAGGAGTGGACTGGCCAGCGCACGCTCACACCATGATTGGCGTCAAGCGCATGGACAACCTCAGATCATGCCTGGAAGATGTAATCGAGAATAGTGTAAAGGGTGACTTTATAGAAACTGGCGTGTGGCGTGGAGGTGCGAGTATTTTTGCCAAGGGCATTCTCAATGCCTATGGGCAGACGGATCGCAAGGTCTGGCTAGCTGATTCTTTTGAAGGGCTACCAAGGCCCAATCCCAGGGACTATCCCGCAGACCAGGGAGATGAACATTATAAGTATGATTTCCTTCGTGTCGGGGTTGAAGAGGTGAAGTCTAACTTCGGCAAGTATGGCTTGCTTGATGATAGTGTCATCTTCGTCAAAGGCTGGTTCAAGGACACACTTCCAACTCTGCAGATTAGCTCCATCGCGGTCTTGAGACTGGATGGCGACATGTATGAATCAACGATGGACGCACTGAAGGCTTTATACAATAAGGTCAGCCTTGGTGGGTATATTATTGTTGATGACTACTGCATCCCATCATGCGCCAAAGCGATTGCGGATTTCCGCGAATCACATCACATCTCATCTCAGATGCATGAGATCGATGGTACAGGGGTCTTCTGGAAAAAGGAGGAAGCCAATCAACAAGATCAGCTTGTCTCCCCATAAGCCATGTATTGCAGGCCCCATGGCTCCTATGCGATAGATGATGACGCCATCCAGAGGATTCTCGATGACGCATCAAATCCACTGGCTAGAATCGCTCGCACCATCCAGTCAGGTCATGGTGTTCTCGATATTGGCTGCGGCAATGGGATTCTCTCGCTGCTGCTGAAAGCACTCCACAAGGACTGCCTTATTGATGGCATTGAGCCCAATGCAGAAGCAGCTGAGCTAGCACGCAATCACTATCACAGTATCTATCAGCAGGGATTGAACGAAGCCCGACATCATGTTTCGAATACATATGATCATATCGTGCTTGCTGATGTTGTAGAGCACACGTTCGACCCGGTTCAGACACTAAGAGTTGCCGCTTCATTTCTCAAGCAAGATGGTCGCCTTTGGATCAGCGTCCCCAATGTAGCTTTTGCGCCAGTGCGCGCAGAGCTACTCAATGGCAAGTGGCAATATACAGACTGGGGCATTCTCGAGAGAACGCATATCCGGTTTTTCACACTTGATTCCCTCGTCAACACGGTGCGAGCTTCTAGTTTATCCGTGCTACAGACTAGCTGCCTGTGCCGGAGCCCGTTTTTGATGGATAAACGACTTCAGGATTATTGCCTCGATATTCATACGCTTCTGCGATTACGTGCTGATCCGCTTTCGTTCACGTACCAGTTCTTGCTTGAGTGTGCATCTGAAAATAGCCAGTCACAGCAAGACCATGACGAGGCAATCGCCTGGGTTGGCCTGAATCAGCACATAGTCCGCGAGTACATCCGTCTGCGGAGACTGGCAAAAAAAAGCTAATGCAGGCAAAAATCTCTGTTTGCATTCCCGCCTACCATAATCCGCAAGGACTTGGCCGGCTACTACAATCACTGAGGTGCCAAAGCTATCGCAACTTTGAAGTGATAGTCACGGACGACAGTAACGACGAAAGTATCGGCGAGATATGCGGACAATTCGCCGATCTACCTGGCATCAGATACATTCGCAATAGGCAGAGATTAGGGGCGCCCCGCAATTGGAATCAAGCCGTATCCATGGCTTGCGGAGAATGGATCATGGTGATGCATCATGACGATTGGCTTTCTACGAACCATAGCCTGAGTAGCTTTGCAGAAACAGCAGACAAGATAGGTGGTGGATGGATCTTCAGTAGCTGCGATGCATACAAGAGGGGATTAGTCAAAGGATTTACACACAGACCCTTCGGCACTATTGGGCGATATCTTTCGACGGACGAGATCAGCGGGTGGCCTTTGCTCTTTGAGAACAAGATTGGATGCCCAAGCGTATTACTAGTGCACCACTCGCTATCTATGGTCTATGACGAGAAACTTCTCTGGTTCGTGGATGTTGATATGTACATGCGCTTGCTGAGGGAGTGTCAGCCATACTACATCCCGGATCTTCTGGTCAACGCGACCTATGGATCTGAAGAACAAATCACCTATAAGGCATCTCGTGATACCGACTTGGCCCTCAGAGAACTCATGTATCTTTATGGAAAGCATCATCTTGCGAGGATGCCTGAATGCCGGCAGCGACTGCGACAGCGAGTCAACAACGTAGACGCAGCTCACCTTCGGCAGATGCTAATCCAAAATATCCTTCCATGTTCGGCCTACACTCGCACGCTGATAACCCTGGATATCCTTAGACACATCCATGAGAGTGACTCATCCTTGCTGGTAGAAGCAAAAAAGGTTATGATGGCTCCCAAGATGAAAACTCGATCAGCAATTCGTTTCATGCACGGTTTTGTAGATAAGACTCGTACGTCCATGAAGCGCCTATTGGGATTGCACCCAAGCCAGTCAACCCAAGAAGCAAGCAGCGAAGCGGGCCAGCCCCATGACGTCCGGCCATATCTACGCTTTCCAGACTCCCTGGAAGCCGCCTCAAATGCTAACAATGACATGGAAAGGATTTTCTACAGTCATCACGGCAGACCGTCTGCAAAATGGCACCATTACTTGGAAGTTTATGATCGACACTTAGCTCGCTTTAGAGGCAAGCAAGTGCGACTGCTGGAAATTGGAGTTCAGCATGGTGGGTCTTTACAGATATGGCGCCAGTACTTCGGGCCCCAAGCAATCATCTTTGGGATTGATATCGACGAGAAGTGTCGCGATTTTGATGATGAGGATGGGCGCGTTAGAATAGGATCCCAAGCCGACCCAGAGTTTCTCCAAGAGGTAGTAAAAGAAATGGGTGGCGTTGATATTGTCATTGACGATGGCAGTCATGTTGCCAGCCATCAGAGGATAAGCTTTGATTGCCTTTATCCACTGCTGAGTAATAACGGTGTTTACCTGTGCGAAGACCTGCAGGCTGCATATTGGCCTGTCTTTCATGACGGTGGCTACAAGCGCAAGGGAACCTTTATTGAGGTAGTCAAGGAGCTCATCGACGATATTCACACTTGGTACCACGATCAAGGTTCAACTGTATTAGACACTGCAGCAGAGAACATCCATTCACTCTGTGTATATGAAGGCATTGTGGCCGTTGAAAAGCGCTCTAGGTCCCGAAGCTTTTTCACTCTCATGCCGCCCCCGGAAGATCGCTAAAGAATCACACTGAATGCGGTCATGACAGAAAAGCAGCCTCAGCAACTCACAGACATGCCACAACAAAGCCTCTCGGAGTATTCAGAGAATGTTACGTCCCAAAACGGGGAAGATGGGATTTTAGCTGAGATCTTTAGACGTATCGGAATCTCATCGAAAACATGCATAGAGTTCGGGGCTTGGGATGGAGTATATCTCAGCAATACTTGGCATCTATGGCATGATCATGGGTGGACAGCTCTACTGATAGAAGGCGATGAGGTTCGCTATACTGCTCTTCGTGATTCACTTGAGGCATATCCAACAGTAACCGCACTGCACGCTTTTGTAGGGGTTCAAGGGAGCCGCAGGTTGGATCACATCCTCAATCAAGCACAATGGCCGGGGCCGCAGTTTGATCTACTTTCCATAGATATTGATGGAGACGACTATGGCGTTTGGGAAAGTCTAGAGGAATTCCGCCCTCGCGTCGTAGTTATTGAATACAATCCAACAATTCCTCCAGAGGCCGATATGGTCCAATCACTTGGTGAATACTTTGGCGCATCTGCATCTGCACTCGTAAAACTAGGACATCGCAAAGGGTATAGGCTCTCGGCTCTAACTGCTACAAATTGCATTTTTGTTGCCGACCAAGATTTCGATAGATTATCCATACCCGAAGTCGATCTTGCCCTCGAGTTTGACAGAACCAGACTATCCTACATTATTAATGCATATGACGGCCGTACTTTTCTTTCCTCTCATCCCATTTTTTCGAGGCCCTTTCCTGAGGAGTCGTTTACCTATTGGAAGCAGCAGTTAATTGCCAACATTGCAGAGCCTTGTGGTGCGGTTAGAATCCCAGTTGATGGCGTTATCCCAGTATCCGTCCTGCGGTTGGCATTGTTGCCAAGAAATACACCGATGAGGCGTTTTGCGACGCGCTCTAGCTCTATTGTTGCGTCAGCTCTCGTCTCTATCGGCTCTCAAATCAGCAAGCTTCCCCCTATTCATCTCGGCTTACGTATCAAGAGTTACATCGCTCGCAGGCAATCTGAAAATCAGCTCATTGCGGCTTGGCGTAATGACGGAAGCCCATTACCGCCGCCTCATCTTCTAAAGCAGCGAATTGTATTGCAGTATGGAAACATGAATAATTTAAATCTCTTTGTAGAAACAGGCACCTATCATGGTGACATGCTTTATGCAATGAGTGGCAGGTTTAAAAAACTATACTCAATTGAATTAAGTCCTGAGCTGTGCGCTGACGCCAAAAAACGACTCTCCAATTATCCCAATATCGAAATCCATGAGGGTGATAGCGCCCAAGTGCTACCACGGTTGCTCCAGAGCCTTCGGGTTCCAGCTCTCTTTTGGCTGGATGGACATTATTCGGCTGGCAACACAGCACGAGGCCTCCTGGAAACCCCTATCAGCAATGAGGTACAAGCCATACTTGATCATCCCGTGAAAGGGCATGTGATCCTGATTGATGATGCCAGAAACTTTGACGGCAGTCATGATTATCCAGACTTGGGCAGCTTGAGGCAATCCGTACTATCTCGATGTCCCCATGCAACATTTGAGGTAAAGGATGATGTGATAAGAATCGTGCTGTAAGCAGTTAAGCGTCATGCCTGCTGTTTCGGTTTTACTGCCGGTCTACAACTGTCAAGAATACGTTGCAACGGCTATAGAGAGCCTGCTCAATCAGACGTTCTCTGATTTTGAAGCCATTATTATTGATGACGGTTCGAGTGACGCCTCTGCAGAGGTCATCTCGTCGTACCACGATCCACGCATCAAGTTTATTCGCCAAGCCAATCTGGGACTGGCATCAACACTGAACAAAGCCATAGGCCTGGCCTGCGCACCGCTTCTCGCCCGGCAGGATCAAGACGATATCTCGATGCCGGATCGATTAGAGAAACAGGTGGCTTACATGCAAGCCCATCCTGAATGTGGCTTGCTGGGATCTTGGGCGCAAATCATGGAGATCAATAAGCTATCAAGCCGGTTTCATCGACATCCCACCAGCGACTGGGAGCTCCGTTACGGCTTATTGTTTAACAATCCGTTT
>Ga0164292_10004452_pt1 | contig 11396 bp, 13 predicted proteins | sample GEODES117metaG_FD_111486 | JGI IMG/M metagenome (GOLD analysis project Ga0164292, IMG submission 111486) | Eutrophic lake water microbial communities from Lake Mendota, Wisconsin, USA - GEODES117 metaG | ecosystem: Environmental > Aquatic > Freshwater > Lake | place: USA: Lake Mendota... | reverse complement strand
TATCTACCGTGCGAGCCAAGAGCCTGAGGAGAGTAAGCCTGAGAAGGCGAACAACAAGATTGAGGGTCGCAAGTCAGAGTCTGACAACATCGACGGCGTGCGGCGCGTGTTCCACATCTACACTTGGATGGAGCTCGAGGACGATCAGAAGTCCAAGGGCGAGCGTGCGCCCTACATCCTGATGATCGATGACCTGTCATCCGAGGTTGTGGGGCTGTACCGCAACTGGGAAGACGGCGACGAGCTCATGACTAAGCTCGACTGGATCGTTGAGTTTAAGTTCATCCCTTGGCGAGGTGCGTATGCAGTGGGTTTGCCCCATCTTATTGGCGGTCTGTCTGCTGCTCTTACTGGCGCTCTGCGGGCTCTGCTTGATTCTGCTCATATAAACAACGCCCCCACGATGCTTAAGCTCAAGGGCGGCAAGGTCTCAGGGCAGAGCATTGTTGTCGAGCCCACGCAGGTCACGGAGATTGAGGGTGCACCGGGCGTGGACGACGTGAGAAAGATCGCGATGCCGATGCCGTTTAACCAACCCTCTGCGGTGTTGTTTCAGCTTTTAGGCTGGCTTACATCGGCGGCTAAGGGTGTAGTGACTACCGCCGAAGAGAAGATCGCTAACGTCACCTCTAACGCCCCCGTAGGCACCACGCAGGCGCTGATCGAGCAGGGTGCTGCGGTGTTCTCATCCATCCACGCGCGGCTGCACACAAGCCAAGCACGGGTGCTCAAGATCATCGGGCGCTTGAACCGCTGGTACTTGGATGACAACCCTGACGAGATGAGCCAAGAGTTAGGCGTCACCTCAAAGGACTTTGAGAAGAACTCTGACGTTGTACCAGTGTCTGATCCCCACATCTTTGCGGAGTCACAACGCTATGCACAAGTACAGGCTCTCGCCGCACGCGCGCAGGCGAATCCAGACTTATACAATCGACTGGCTGTTGAAAAGCGAATTCTTAAGCAGATCAAGCTTCCTGATATCAATGAAGTGCTACCTGATCCGCAAGACGTTAAGGAAATGAACCCCGCGCTTGAGAACGTCGCCATGACGCTTGGTAAGCCCGTGGGCGCGTTTCCCAACCAAGAGCACTTAGCGCACATGCAAGTTCACTTGGACTACGCCAAGGACCCTATGTACGGCGCAAGTCCTATCATGGCCCCGGTGTTTATCCCCGCGATGCTTGAGCACTTAAAGCAGCACTTGACGCTCTGGTACCTGAACTCGATGGACCGGTACGCATCCAATGCGCTAGGCGAGCAGTTTGACATCCTGAAGGTGCAACCCATCATTCAGGAGGCGCAGAAATTGCTTGCAGCGAGCTCGCAGCACGTGCACCAAGACACGCAGCAGCAGTTTGCGGGTGTGGTGCCGATCATGCAGCAGATGATCCAGACCATCCAGCAACTCAAAGCGCAGCAACAGCCTACTGATCCGTCAGTGCAGGCGCTTGTTCAGACCCAGATGGCCGAGACTAACCGTAAGGCGGCCGATGATCAGGCTCGTTTACAGCTTGATGGCGCAAAGCTCGCGGCAGATACGAAGGCCAAGCAGGAGAAGAACGTTGCCGACCAGCAGATTAAGGCGGCAGAGCTCACGCACGACATCAACTTACTCACGCTTGAGCAGCAGCACGAAGCACAGCGTCAACAACTCGCAGCACAACAGCAACAACAATTAGCAGCACAACAAGCAGCACAACAATCCCAACCTGAAGCACCACCCCAAGGAGTTTAATCATGTCAGACGCAATTTCACAACACAAACGCATGGCAATGGGCGAGTCTGTGCCTATGGCTAAGGGCAAGTCAGTCATTCAAAAGTACGCCAAGGGCGGCGCAGTCATGGCAGAGGGCGGCGCAGCTAATCTGCCAGCAAGAGGCGGCGTTCTAGAGCCAATGAAATCAACGGGCGCAAAGATTGCCAGCCTTAAAAAAGGCGGCGCAGTGCCTAAGAAGGGCATGGGCTTGACGATCGCCATTGGCATCCCAGTGCGCAAAGCGGCCGGCCGTGGTCGTTAACCCAGTCAGCGACCTGATCGGCAAGATAAAGGAGCGGCGCTTAGAGTTGGCGCTGTCGCTTGCTGACGGCTACGCGATAAATATTGAGTCCTATCATCGGCTTGTCGGAACGTATCAGGGCTTAGGTGAAGCTCTAGACATACTTGACGAGATTTTGACAGAGAAAGACGAAGATTTGTAACGCCTTTAGCAAGCGGGGTCGGGCTTTTGATAAGGGTCACCGACCTAACCACTCGGCTTTAGAGTTGACGCCTCGGAAAGACGAGGATAACCGCGCCGAATGGCGCTTTTAACCAAGTGCCGAATGGCGCTTTAAGGAGTAGGTATGAAGGACTTTGAGACCCTCGACGAGGCGTTCCCGCAGTGTGTGCACGGCATTACCCCACTGGGCGCTCGAGTGTTGTTACAGCTCAAAAGCGTCAAAAAAGCGAGTAAAGGCGGCATCATTCTAGTAGAAGAAACACGCGAAACTGAGCGTGCGCAGTCAATGATCGGCAAGGTCTTAGCACTTGGCCCGATCGCATTCAAAAACCGTGACACTTTATCCGAATGGGGCGAAGGCATCTGGTGCCAAGTCGGTGATTACGTGCGCGTGCCTCGCTGGTCAGGCGATCGGTTCACGGTTCCCAACCCAAACAACGCAGAAGACCAAGTTTCGCTGCAAATCCTGAACGATTTTGAGTTATGGGCAAAGGTTGACCCTGACCAAGTCTTAACCATGAGGCAATTCGTATGAACTCAACAGAAAAAATGGAAATGCAGGTTGACGAGGAGCAAGACGGCTCCGCGATCGCCCAGTTACCCGAGGGCGAAGCGCCCGAAGCCGAAGAAAAACCCGAACTTGCCGAGGGTGGTGAGGTCGAAACTAACGACGGGCTCGATTCTGACCCCGATCGTGAGCAAATTCGTGCTGCCCGACGCGAAGAGCGCAAGCTCAAGAAGCAAATTCATCGTGAAAAGACCAAAGAATCCAGTCACCTTATCAACAACTTAAGAACACAGAACCAGCAGCTCTCGGAGCGCTTAGCGCACCTTGAAAAGCGCACCTCGGGGGCTGAATTAGCGCGTGTGGACAAGGCGATTGACGACACCGAGGTGCAGATCGAGTACGCAAAGATGAAAATGCGTGAAGCGGTCGCAAATCAGGACGGCGACGCAGTTGTTAAGGCTCAGGAGCTGATGTACGAGTCGCAACGCAAGGTCGAGTCGCTTAAATCTATCAAAGATCAGGCAACCCGGCAGATGTCGCAGCCACCTAAGCCCACGATGAACGTGCCCGACCCGTCTGTTCAGCGCAATGCCGCGGAGTGGATGGAGCGCAACCCGTGGTACGACCCACAGGCAAAGGACATGGACTCTGAAATCGCTCAGCGCTTGGACAAAAAGCTCACCGACGAGGGTTACGACCCATCTTCGCCCGATTACTGGGATGAGCTTGATGATCGCGTCTCAAAGTACCTGCCGCATCGCACCGGCAATGCTGCACCGCAACGTTCTGCCCAACGCCCACGCATGACGGGCTCAGGGCGTGAGTCTGCACCAACTGGGCGCGGTAACGAGTTCAGGCTCTCTGCGGATCGTGTGCAGGCAATTAAGGACATGGGCGCGTGGGATAACCCCGATCAACGCGCAAAGATGATCAAATCCTACGCAAAGTATGACCGTGAAAACAAAAGGAACTAATCATGGATAGCCGCTTAAAACGCAGTGCCGGCGAGAGCCGCAACAACCGCACCGAGCAGGACGCATCGCGTGCAGCGCCCGAGGAGAACTTTCCGATCGTGCGCGAGCGTCGTCGTGCGCGTAACGAGTTTCAGCAGACCGTGCTACCGAATATCCCCGAGATACCCGGATTTCACCTGTGCTGGCTCGCTACAAACAGCCAGTATGACCCGATTCACCGCCGGTTTTCACTAGGTTACATGCCTGTACGCGCCGACGAGATGCCGGGCTACGACATGTACAAGGTCAAGGAAGGCGATCAGTCGGGCCACATCATGTGCAACGAGATGCTGCTTTGCAAGATGCCGATGGATGTTTATCAAGACATCATGCTCGAGCACCACCACTTCCAGCCGATGGACGAGGCCGACAAGATTCGCGTCGACCAAGAGCAACTCGTGAGCCAGCGCGACCGATCAGGCAAGGCGGCGGGTAGCATTGAGGGTAGCTTGCCAGATGAAAGTAACGTGAAATTGCCACACTTTAGTTGAAATAGTTTTACTTTTTGTAAAAACGTATTAAAATCAGCATCAAGTCGCCCGTTTTGTATAAAGCGGGTGACAACAAAATTTAGTCCTAAAAATCATGTTTCAGATGATTTTGCCTGTAGCTTTGAAGAAAGCGAAAACATTATCCCTTTAACTGTTTTTTAGGAGCATCCTATGAGTGCAACCTCTGCACCTTTTGGCCTGCGACCTGCGTATTTCCCAACAGGGTTGGAACGCGCACAAGCACTGGCTAATGGAATTACTTCAGGCTACGGCACATCAATCCTGAAGGGTCAAGCTGTTCAGTACTCGCCTAACGCTGGCGTCATCTTGCCAGTTCTGGACACAACAACCAACAGCGGTCAAGTCTCTGGTGCCTTCGCAGGCGTCGAGTGGACTGACACAACTGGTCGTCGCCGTGTCTCTAACTACTGGCCTGCAAGCACTACTGCAATCGCCGGTAGCGTCGTCGCCTATTTCTACAACGATCAGCAGATCGTCTACGAAATTCAGACTGACGGCACAATGGCTCAGACGGCAGTCGGCAACGAAGCCAATCTGAGCAACTTCACTGCGGGCTCAACAACTACAGGTCTGTCGCAAATGACCCTGTCAGCCTCCTTGGCTGGTTCAGGCTCTGCAGCCCAGTTCCGCATTGTTGATCTGGCTCCCTATGTAGACAATAACTGGGGTGACCCATACGTGATCGTTCGCGTACAAGTCAGCAAACCACAGTTCGTTGCTACTGTTAACGCTATCTAAGGGGGACTAGAAAATGGCCGCTCCAATGCGCAGTACGGACTTCCGATCGATTGTTGAGCCAATCCTCAACGAATGCTTCGACGGAATCTATGACCAACGAGCCGATGAGTGGAGCACAGTGTTCCGCGAGCAAATGGGCATCCCACGCAACTACCACGAAGAACCCGTCCTGTACGGCTTCGGCGCAGCACCTCAGTTACCTGACGGCACACCCGTCTCGTACCAGCAGGGCGGCGTGCTGTTCCTCCAGCGCTATGTGTACAACGTCTACGGCTTAGCCTTCGCGTTGACCAAAGTTCTGGTTGAGGACGGCGATCACATCCGTATCGGTCAGGTCTACGCTAAGCACTTAGCGCAGTCGTTGATTGAGACAAAAGAACTGCTCGCAGCTAACGTATTGAACCGTGCGTTCAATAGCAGCTACGTCGGCGGCGATGGCGTTTCACTCACCAACACCTCGCACCCGATCGTAAACGGCGTGTTTAGCAACCAGCTCACGACCGCAGCTAACTTGTCGCAAACTTCGCTTGAGCAGATGCTCATCCAAGTGCGCCAAGCTGTGGACAACAACGGCAAGAAGATCCGTCTTCAGCCGCTGAAGCTGATCGTTGCACCGGGCAACGTGTTCCAAGCAGAAGTTCTGCTCAAGTCTGTGCTCCGTACCGGCACCGCCAACAACGACATCAACCCAGTCAAGTCGATTGGTCTGATGCCCGAGGGCGCTTCGGTACTGAGCCGTTTGACTTCAGCCACCAACTGGTGGGTGCAGACTGACGCGCCAGAAGGTCTGAAGTTGATGATGCGCCGTGGTCTTGAAAAGACTATGGAAGGCGACTTTGAGACTGACTCAATGCGCTACAAGGCAACAGAGCGGTACACGATTTCGTGGACTGACCCTCGCGCAGTGTACGGGACTCCCGGAGTCTAAAGTAGAACAGGGGCTAGCATAAAACCTAGCCCCTTTTTCAATCAACCCGAGTGGTTCAAGCCACAGGAGATTAAAAATGCCTCAGTTTTCAGACGACCTATTCTTAGGTTCCGCTATTACCGTTCAGGGTATGGATGCTTACCCTGCTGTCTCAACTTTTACTGGTTCAATTGCTACCACTACATTAACTGTCACCGCAATGCTTTCTGGTGACCCAATATTTGTGGGTATGTTTATTGACAGTTCAACATCACTTACCAATGGAACTTACATTACCGCTTTTGGTACAGGTTCTGGCGGTACAGGCACTTACACTGTAAGCGCCTCACAAACTGTAGCAAGCGCCACAATCATTGGTTCTGGTAATGCTTTGTTGCAAAACCCATCTCCAATGAGCGTAGGTGTTGGTCCGGTGGGTCGCCTTTATGTTTGGGATGCTGTCCCACAGGCAAAACTGACAACAAACATCGTCGCCGCTGTTATCACAACTGCTACTACGCTCACGCTCGCAGCAGGTGCAGGCGTGACATCAGCCACGATCACAGGTGGCGGTACAGGCTTGCAACTCGACTGCCCTCGTGCGGTCTCTACGACCACAGGCGCGGGTAGCCCGACTACTGTAAACATTACTGTCTCTGGTTACGACTACTACGGTCAAGCCATGAGCGAAGTCATTGCAACAGGAACAGTGGCATCAACAACCGTCAGCGGTAAAAAAGCCTTTTACCAAATCGCCAGTGTTGTCTCTTCTGGCGCAAGCGTGGTGACCGTCGCGGTAGGTACAACCGACATCTTAGGCGCGCCATTACGCATTACTGATGCTGGATACATTACTCGTGCAGGTTGGAACAACACTCTAGCAGAAGATGCTGGTACTTTTGCAGCCGCCGCTACTTTGACGGCTACGACAACCACGGGCGATGTGAGAGGTACTTATTTACCTTCCTCTGCTTGTGACGGTATCAAACGTCTTGTAATGGGAATAGCCCTGCCAGCCATTGCGGCAGGTCCAAATGCAACCCGTACTGGCGCTCTCGGCGTCACACAAGCCTAAGGGGTAGATCATGGGTTTCAAAGAGATGAAGATGATGAAGTCAACCGAGCCCTCAGTTGATGAGGCCGGCAAGGGCATGAAGAAGGGCGGCAAGCTAAAGATGCAAATGGGCGGTGCAATGCCTACTGCTCCTCTAGCCGCTGCAGCCCAACCTATGGGTCGTCGTCCCATGCCCTCGCGCCCAGCAATGGGTCGCCCAGCAATGGGTCGCAAGCCTGATCCTCGCGCAGCAATGCTCGAGGCCGCGATGGCTCAGCGTGCAGGCGCTGGTGCTGCCCCGATGATGCGCAAGAAAGGCGGCGAAGTTGAGAGCAAGGCGATGCACATGAAAGAAGAGCGCCAGATCAAGGGCATCAAGAAAGAGCTGATGTCTCATGAGGGCAAGCCAGCGTCTAAGGCTCACAAGGGTCTTAAAACTGGCGGCATGCCCAAGTATGCAACTGGCGGCGTTGTTCAGAAGTACGCAACCGGCGGTGTTGTGCAGAAGTTTGCAGACGGTGGCTTCGCTAAAGTAGCGTGCAAAGACGGCGGCGGCTTTAAGGCGATGAAAAAAGGCGGTTGCTAGTAATAAATCGGGGGCGGCTTCGGTCGCCTCAACTCAGCCAAGGAATAGCAATGGGTACATATTCGTCAGCAACTCGTCAGGGTGCGTACGAGCCGTTTGAATTGCAAGTCGCTCGTAATCAAGTTGATGGTCACAAAACTTTGTTTAAATTTGGCATCAACGGCGATGTCGGCACATCCGTAGAAACAGTTTGGGCGCAAGGCGGGACATATGTGTACCCCGCTTCTGCCACGGTAATGAAAATTTCTAGTTCAAGCGCAGACGACACTTCTGCTGGAACTGGAGCAAGAACAATTGCTATTTTTGGTCTTGATGCAGATTACAACGAAATTAGCGAGTCTGTTCTTTTAGATGGGCAAACAGCAGTCAACACTGGCAACAGTTATTTGCGTATTTCTCGTATTTATGTGACCACCGCCGGTTCTGGTGCAACTGCCGCAGGTACTATTTACGCTGGCACAGGCACTGTCACTTCTGGTGTGCCTGCAATTGTTTACGGCATGATTACCCTTACTGCAAACCAAACACAGATGGCGTTTTGGACAGTGCCAGCAGGGTACACACTGTATTTAATGGGAACTTTCTTCACATCTGCAAACTCAACCGCAAACGCATCGACCAACTTTCAGTTGATTCAACGTCCACTTGGTGGTGTTTTTATAATACAAAGTTCAGCGCGTACCCCCGGTAATGGAGACTTCGTGATTGACCTGCACACCCCTTTGGCTTTTACTGAAAAGACAGACATTGAAATTAGGGCGATTGCTTCAGCGGGGGCTTCAAATGTCTCTGCTGAGTTTGAAGGCATCTACATCAAGAACCCAGACTAATCATGCCGAGCAAATCACCTGCCCAAAAGCGCTTGATGCAGGCCGCCGCTCACACTAAGGGTGGGTTCGGCGGTGTGCCTCAGAAGGTCGGTAAAGAGTTTGCGGCGGCTGATAAGATGAAAAGCGGTGGGCTATACGCCAACATCCACAAAAAACAGGAACGTATTGCTGCGGGCTCGGGCGAGCGTATGCGCAAGGTAGGCAGCGCAGGAGCACCGACCGCAGCAGCTTTTAAGCAGTCTGCAAAGACTGCAAAGATGAAAGACGGCGGTGATGTCTCTTTAGCAGTCGGTCGGGGCGAGAAATTGCCAACAGATCAGGGCGCGGGACTCACAGCCAAAGGTCGTGCGAAGTACAATGCAGCAACAGGGTCGAACCTGAAAGCCCCTCAGCCAGAGGGCGGTAGCCGTAAAAATTCATTTTGCGCCAGAATGTCTGGTGTAGTCAAGCACGCAAGCGGCGATGCGCCACGCGCAAAAGCCTCCTTAAAACGCTGGAAATGTCCGGGGTGGTAGATGTCAACTAGCGGCACAGTCTCTCAGACCACAATCTCTGTCCAACAGCTAATCGATCACGGCGCACGCCGTGCGGGTAAGCTCGCCGAGGAGCTGACCGTCGAGCAGGTGCAGGCCGCTAAAGAGAGCCTGTACTACCTGCTCTCGAGCCTGAGTAACTACGGCGTCAATTACTGGGCGATCAACAAAGTCATCGTTGGTCTGCAACCAAACAAGTACGAGTACTTCCTGCCCGTGGGCACGGTCGACGTGCTCAACGCCAACTACCGCACGCTCACCAACATCAGTACGGGTGCCAACAGCACGTCAGGAACGACCCTGAACGCATTTAACGGCGTAGGTGACCTGATATGTCAACTGAGCAACAACACGGGCTCTATCGGCATTGCAAACGGCACGAGCAGCCCTGTCTACATCAGCACGATTGGTATCTTGCCTGCGGTGTCAGGTTCTGTGACCGTGAATCTGCAGTACTCGCAAGATGGCACGACTTGGGTGACGGTTTACGCACCCGGCGCAGAGACGTGGGCATCTGGCACTTGGATTTATTACGACCTTGACCCCTCTGAGACAGCGCCTTTCTGGCGTATCCAGCAGACTGCGGGTGTCAATATGGGCTTCTATCAGGTTGTATTTGGCACGATGCCGATGTCAATTAACATGTCGCGCATGAACCGTGACGATTACAGCTCACTGCCTAACCGCTCGTTTACGGCGTTGCGCCCTTTGCAGTACTGGTTTAATCGCACGATCCCTCAGCCCAACATGGAAGTCTGGCCCGTGCCTGACAACATCAGCCCTCAGCTCGAGCTGTGGTTAAACCGCTATATTCAAGACGTCGGCGATCTAAGCGGCGAGATTGAGATCCCTCAATACTTTTACATGGCAATTCAAAACGGCTTGGCGCACCAAATGGCGTTGGAGTTGCCGCAAGTTGATGCCGCGCGTATAACGTACCTTGAGCAGCAGTACGAGAAGCACTTCATGTTGGCTCAGAACGAGAACCGCGACAAGTCACCCATTATGATCTCGCCCAATATCAGCATGTACACGAGATAGGGGTATGAAATGCCTCGCTTTTTGAATACAATTGGTAACAGTAGTTTGAGTGTTTTCATATGCGACCGTTGCAAGATGAAAAGAGCTTATAGCGACATGCGTGCAGACGGCAACATACCCGCTATAAAGGTTTGCTCTGAGTCGTGTAGTGACCAGTTTGACCCATATAGGTTGCCGGCAAGGCAGTCTGAAAAGATTAGCTTACGTTTTCCTCGCCCAGATGAGGATGTTGCAGAGCAGCACAACAACATTATCCTTGATCCTGACATTCAGAACAAAGATGACGTTGGCATCGCAACTGAGCAAGCGAATACGCCGAATGACGGTAATTTAGACGTACTTTCACCGTAGAGATTTATATGGCCGATGTCAGGATCACAGCCCTACCCGCAGCTCAGGCCATCACAGGCACTGAGCTAGTGCCTGTCGTCCAGAACGGATTAACGGTTCAAACGACTGTCTCTGCGATTACCTCGAGCCCCTCGCTCACGCAAACATTTTTGACTGTTGGCCTGCAAACAACGCTGCCCAATAGCCGTTACTTCTCAACAGGCGTCGGGCTCGGCATCACAGACGGTGGTGCGCAAGGCGCGTATGCGATCAGTTTAAACGGCACTAGCGGCTCATTAGAGACCGCAGGCACGGGCATCGTTGTTAAGACTGCTGCTAATACCATCACAGCACGATCGTTCGCTGTGAGCGGTTCTGGGCTGTCTTTGACCAACGGTAGCGGGGTAAGCGGTGACCCAACGCTCGCTTTGAGTGGTTTACCATTAGTCCTTGCAAACACGGTTGGCACGGGCTTATTGGCGGTCAACGGCGCGGCACTTACGCCACTCACGATTACAGGCACTGCTAATGAAATCGCGGTCACAAGTGGCGACGGCGCAAGCGGCAACCCGATTATTGGCATTGCAACAAACCCAGTGCTACCGGGCACAGCCGCGGTGCAGGTACCAAGTGGCACGACCGCGCAACGCGCAGGCGCTGTTGGCGCGTTCAGGCTTAACTTAGACACAAACCTATTTGAGGGCTTTAACGGCTCTTGGAACTCTTTTGCAGCGGGCTCAGGCGTCACCTCAATTTTAACGGGCACGGGATTAACAGGCGGTCCGATCACCTCCACGGGCACGATTGCAATTGACTCAACGGTTGCCACGCTCGCAGGCACCCAGACGCTCACCAACAAGACGATTAGTGGCGCGAGCAACACGCTGAGCAATATTGCAAACGCATCATTGGCCAACTCTGCCATCACGATCAACGGCAACTCAGTCAGCCTTGGTGGCTCGACCACCGTGACAGCAACGGCGTCTAATCCACTTACAATAGGCACTGGGCTTTCAGGTACAAGCTACGACGGCTCTGCTGCTGTGACTGTGGCGATTGCCAACACCGCGGTGACCGCTGCGGCGTATGGTTCTGCCTCGAGTGTGGCAACGTTTACCGTT
>Ga0164292_10004451_pt1 | contig 11402 bp, 10 predicted proteins | sample GEODES117metaG_FD_111486 | JGI IMG/M metagenome (GOLD analysis project Ga0164292, IMG submission 111486) | Eutrophic lake water microbial communities from Lake Mendota, Wisconsin, USA - GEODES117 metaG | ecosystem: Environmental > Aquatic > Freshwater > Lake | place: USA: Lake Mendota... | reverse complement strand
CGAGTATTGACCAGACGTATATGGATATTTCTAAATATGTCTACCCTACTGATATATGCCAGTTCTGCCACAATGGCGAGATGATTCCGATAGAGAGTGAGGGTATTATGGTGTGTAATCAATGCGCGAAGCAGGTCGTGTTCCTGATTGACAATGAGAAGCCGTCGTATAAAGAGCCGCCGAAAGAAGCCTGTTTTTACGCGTATAAGCGCATCAACCATTTCCGCGAAATCCTCGCGCAATTCCAGGCGAAGGAGACCACGTGTATTCCCGAGAATGTGCTCGAAAGCATCAAACAACAAATCAAGAAGGAGCGGATTGAAATTACCCAATTCACGGATAAGAAAGCGAAAGAGATTATGAAGAAGCTGGGATTTAATAAATATTACGAGCACATTCCATTTATTAAAGATAAGTTGGGGATTAAACCACCGGTGATGACGCCTGACCTCGAGGACCGATTGTGTAATCTGTTTATGGAAATCCAGGGACCCTACGCGAAGTTCTGCCCCGACGACCGGGTGAATTTCCTGAATTATTATTATACGGTCTACAAGCTGTGCGAACTCTTGGGGCGGCGCGAGTTCTTGCCGTTTTTCCCGATGTTGAAAGACCGCGAGAAGCGGATAGAGCAAGACCAGATATGGAAACAGATATGTATTGAGTTGGACTGGGTGTTTATCGCGACGCCGTAGAGGAGGATGATTTTATTTTTGATGCTATTGCTCCATCGATTGTAGATTTTGATATTGTAATATCAACGATATTTGTTTGACCAGTACCAGTTAAATTCAACTTAACTGGCAAAATCGGGGTTAATTGTAAGGCACCTTTATGTATTATGGGTGTTGAATCAATTTCCCACCCGCCTGATGGAGATTTTATGATTGCAGTCATTATATTGTCATTTTTATCATATCGTATTATTACGCATTTACAACGAAATGTCATAATCGGTGAACCATTGGTTGCTACAGAGTATCGTACTGTTGCATCAAGCATATGTTCTAATTGTGGACGAGTTGAATTGTAACTATAAGTATTGGGCAATGACATATATAATTTTTCTATTTCCGTGTTGCGGTGCAAGGGCTGGTCAGCCGGGGGGTCTTCATTCGGGTCTTTATCAATGAAACGTTGATGTTCGGATTGTGTAGTTGTATCAGAATTAACACGATTCGCATCTGGTCTGGATGACCAAGGCCACATACCCCCCCTCATAACCTTCCTAGATTTCCTATTCCGCCGTTTCAACGACCGCCCTTTTTGTCGTTTCGACCGAACATTGCGTCGTGTTTTTTTGTAAGACACCATAGTAATAACAATTATAAAATATACAAAGATATTTAATTATTTGTAATTCTTCAATCAAACATCCTCACCACCCCGCCGTCGCATCCACCTTCGCCCACGACTCCGGACATAAATCCCGTGTATCATGTGAAACGCCTGGACCGAACCAAATACTTGGATAGCAAACGACCTTCCCGGGGTTCGCATTAAAATACGCACCCCACCAGTTTATAAGTTGTGCGAACTGCTTGGACGAACCGAATTTCTGCCATTTTTCCCGATGTTGAAAGACCGCGAGAAGCGGATAGAGCAAGACCAGATATGGAAACAGATATGTATTGAGTTGGATTGGGTGTTTATCGCAACGCCGTGATGCGATACGCGTCCGTCTACGTCCTCCTCGCCTTCTTCCTATGATTGCGCACCCCTCCCACCCCGCCACTTGCTAAACTATGCGACTTATAGTATACTCGCGCATTGTCCGTATACAATCCAAACATTGAATAAGGGTGACGCGGAAGCACGGTGAGTGTAACGGTGGTGAAATTGTAACTGCCGCTGTTACGAATCGTGAGTGTATATACGCCGGGTTCGGTGGCGCGTGTCGTATAAATAATCCCCGTATTTCGGTCGACAGTGATACCTCCATACGAAGCAGGAACGCCGTCCGTAATGCGGTATATCGCATACACTCGCCCACCACCAGTAATGATTCCTGGCGCGGCTGTTTGCGCGTCACCAGAAACGACCGTGGTCGAAAACGAACGCACCATCGCCGGCGGCGTCCCGGTAACAACCGTGCGCGCATAAGGCGTATATCCCATCGCGTAGATTTCATAAGGTGTATTGACGCCGGCGTAGACCCATTTCGCGCCGATAGGTGCTGCGGCGGAGGCGGGGGTGCCCGTGAGTGTGGTATTTGCGCTGGCATTACTCCAGTTCGTGCTTGCCGCGTTCCCAGAGAGAACAATGGTGCCGTCCACCACATTGACCGACCCCGTTAGCTCGCTATATCCCGGAATGATATACCCGCCATTTACGTGGCTCGTCGCACCGACGACATAACAATTTGATACAGTTTTATTCGTGGTATTCCCGCCTTGATTTCCGAGAATACCGCCGCCGCTCGCAGGTATCGCGCTCACCGAGTAACAATTGGTGATAACGACTACGCCGCATTCACTTCCGATGATACCGCCACCATAGTCTCCAATCGCGCCTCGGCTATAGCAGTCACTGATGGCGTGTCCGTCGGAACTGCCAGAATACCGCCCCGAAATACCTCCCGCATTTTGGTTCATATTTCCAGTGGAATAACAGTTCGCAAAATTGGCAGCGCCCGTGTACTGACCCGCAATCCCGCCACCATATGTGCCAATGACGCCGGTAGACCAGCACGACTCGCAACTCAATGTGCCCGCGGTGGACGGAGAATTCGCGCCGATGATACCGCCACCGGTTTGACCGATAACTCCCGACGAAGAGCAGCTGACGCATTTCACAGGCCCGGCATATTGCCCAATGATTCCACCGCATCCTTCTCCCGTCGCCCCCGTTGAATGACAGTTCAAGATAATATTCGACCCGACAGTGCCCTTCCCGAAATAGGCTTGCCCAAACCAACCGCCCCCAGCGACGAGGGTTGCGCCGCCCGCCGCGCGGATTTCCATATTCATCGCGTAGATATTGCTGTATCCATTACTACTGACATTCCCATTTCGGATAAGACCCGGATAGTCCGTGATGCCTGAAATGGTGACCACCGGGCGCGTCCCGTCTTGTTTCAGAATTCTAGACCCGAATTGAATACCGTTTGACCCGCAGATGAAATATCCACCAGCACCTCCTACACTTCCGTCGATTGTAATATCCGTGAGGAGTTCAATATGTAATAACCCGAGCGGTTGGTCAGAATTTACGACAGTGATATACCAGTATGCTTCTGTCCAGTTCGATAAGTCAGTGCTATAGTAAATCAGTTCGCCAACCGCGTTTTGACGTAAATACACAGTGGTTCCACCTGGATAGGATATGGTAGTATAAGTCGGTAAACCACCTACTGCGAAACCCGTCTCACTCATTGGTCCAAGTAGAAGACGTGGTTCACTGCTCGTATCAGAAGTTTCGTGTGAAACGCCTTCGGAGAAAATAAACCCATCACCGCGGCGAATCGGGTATTCCATCCCGTCAATAATGAGACGACCGACACTATCTGTCAAATAGACTAAATGTGTGCGCGTAAATTCGGAAACACCGGTATCGTGATGCGCGGCTGTATCTCCCTTTATCCATCGCATCGGAATGGTGGTTGTGTTGGATGGGAGTCGTAGACCCATATTCGCATATAAATCGACACGAATCGCGGCTGTAAGTGGAATTGTAAATTGTTCCGATGCCGATGCCGATGCCGTTGCCGATGCCTTCGAAATCACGCGTTGTCTTGCGGTGGCAACTTCACTTCGCGAGAGAATATATCCAATCGTTTCGGATGATAGAACATTTACAATACGATGTCCTTGACCTTCCATTGCCGTATTGTGATACTATTGTATAATATACTACGAAAATATTATACAATTCGCGCACTCACGCACTCACGCACTCACGCACTCACGCACTCACGCGCTCACGCGCTCACGACGCCTGTATATTCACCCACGTCTCCGGACATAAATCGCGTGTATTATGCGTCACCCCCGGCCCAAACCATATACTCGGCCGGCATACAATCTTCGCCGGATTCGCGTTGAAATAAGCACCCCACCAGCTAAAGGTGCTATTCGCAATAATGTTATGGTCGCATACACTCATCAATAGCATTTGCTGCCAATCCACAATGGTGTCCCGCACAAAATGAAACTGGACGTCCTGACAATGATGAAGGGGGTCATCCATAGCAGCAGCAGCATCAGCAGAAGCAGCAGCGGCGATGCAGTCCCTTATTTCAGTTACATTTTTCGTCACAATGTCTTTGTCGCACGGTTCGTAGAAGACAAGAACCGAAATTGGGCCTACCCCCGACGCCGCCACCCGAGACAATGCGCGACAATAATAATTCACTGTCATCAATGGGTGTATATGTAAATTCTGAACGCAGTCTCCTATTCGAAAATGCATACTAACTAAAGCGCGTGTTTTTGTCGGGCTTCCGGGGTAGTCACCGCTCCACGACTCGTTTGCGTAGATACTCTTTATCCACGTTTGTTGTTGTGGTAACTGAATAATGTCGCTAACTTCAGTATACTTGTCAGAGAAATACTTCTCGCTCTGAAAATACCCGTGAAGCCGAAGTGGTTTTGTATATTTCACGGTTTCCGTAGGAATCGGGTGGTATTCAAATCCGATTTCGTTCCACATAGGCAATGACTGAAACATTTTTTCGGTAACGGGATTACTCTGGGTAAGATATTTGCGTAATCCGCGCAGGAGTGTGCTCCAGTGTGTATAACGTGGATGTCCTGGATTCCCGTATACACTTTGATGATGAATAAAAAAGAATGTATCGTTATTTCGAAGAGCACCGGCAATCACCGTAAATATTTGGAAGAGTTGGTTTCCCAAACCGCCCATAATCGTCGCAGTAATCATTTGGCGGCGGTGGCGAAAAAAATGAAAATATATATAGAATATTTTTATGCCTTTAAGTCCGTTCGCTCGCTCACTCGCTTGCTCGCTGTAACAGAAAATCCCGAAATAGGAACCACGAGTTGCCAATACTAGTATTATCACTTGAGTATATGATGCGAAAGTCTTCGTCACGTGACCCCGTAAAAATACAATACGAAATGATGTGCTGGTCATCTTTCATAAACGCGCCGGCATTGATATACTTTTCCAACGCACACTGAAACGTATCATTCCACCAAATCGCCTTTTCACGCCCGGTGATATAAAACCCGCCACTAAAATAATGTGCGTCGGGACGATACAAATCTCTCGGAATACCCGTGGTTGAATCTATATTTGACGGGTGAAAATGTCGCGCCATCCATCTCGTTGATTTCCCCATATGCTTTGGTTGAACATTACACCCGTAATATATTTTGTCTTTATGAAGACGCTTGATGGTGATGGGATTGGGCCAAGCGTGGCGTATGGTATCGCGATAGACTGACGTCGACAAGCTATCACGAAAATACCCGATATCACACCAACCATAATACTCAGTGTCGAAATACCGTTTTTCGATTGTTTCACTCACGAAGTGCGTTTTCTCACACCAAAGCATAGAAAGGCGCCAATCCGCGACATCTCTCAATATGTTTTCAGAGCGTTCATTGTTACTTCTCCAAAATCTCTCGTGTTTGTAATTCTGAAAGTCCGTAAATGGTTTGACAATCAATTTTATTTTATTTCGTGTATCTTCTTCACCAATCGTGTCGATTTCATTTTGTAACACCGGGTATTCATTTTCACCGGTGTAAATCACTAGGTAAAATCGATTGACGACCTTAATAAAATCACGAAACCATTCCAAGTGTTTGTCTATTCCGTGTCTATTTTTTAATTGATACAAACACGAACTAAATGTGATGTTTGGACACGACGTCATTGGACCCGTAATATTATATAAAACAATGTATATGATATATCGCATAAAACAAACGTGGAATATGCTCCGTTCATTTTCGGATATCAAAAACGCGATATACATCAACCTAGACTCGCGGGTCGACCGACGCGAATTATTTGAAAAGCAGTTTGCGGAGTTGGCGGCATTGTATCCTAAAGAATACACATTTGTGCCTGCTGCGCGATTTTCCGCCATAAGAGACGACGCCAATGGTGCGATGGGATGCACGCGAAGTCATATCGAGTGTTTGAAAATTGCGTTACACAATGACTGGGAACACGCTGTTATTTTTGAAGATGACGCGCTTCTCATCCACCCAGAAGTATTGAGTCACCAAGTTACGTCATTTCTCTCGTGTTTTCACGATAATTGGGATGTTCTATTACTGTCTGGAAATAATTATCCACCATTTAAGATAGAGTCGCCTAACTGTTTTCGGGTGGCGAATTGCCAGACGACGGGGGCTTACTTAGTATGCCGAAGGTATTACAAGACACTGATTCAAAATTTCGAGGATGGTCTTGCCGCACTACAGAATGCACCACATAATAAAAGAGAGTTTGCGTGTGACCAGTATTGGAAGCGACTTCAACGTGTCGACCGCTGGTATCTCATCACACCCATTTGCGTGATACAACGACCCGGATACAGCGATATCGAGAAACAGGATGTGGATTACGAGAGATTGATGACGGACCTTGTTAAAAAACGACCCGTGCCGTCGGCGGCGCTACCTAGGCGGCGTTGACGCTCGCGCTCGCGCTCGCTATGTGTCAGTGAAATAATTATCAACCACCCACCACGCAAAATCACGGTCGCTCGGGTAATGATGTCCTGCCATAATCCGGATATTCGCGCATTTGGTTGCGACCTCCATAATCGCCTGGGTCTTCGCCGGGAACTTTTTTGCGAGTATCTTTGCTAAATAATAGGTCTGAACCGCGTGTCCTGATGGATAGGATGGTGTTGATGCGGAGTCCGAATGTAATAGCGTGCCATTTGCTTCATTGATGACTTCGGGTGCGAATTGCGCGGGTCGAGCACGGTTATATTTCCATTTCAGCATTTTTGTGATGAATAGCAGACGCGTGCTCGTCATAATATGGTCCATCTCAATCACGGACATTTCATCGGGTGTGATTACCTGCGTAAATGCTGCGGCGGGGTTCATATCTGTCATACGAAAAAATGCGACGTCACTCGGCATTCGCTTCATAATATACTCGGTGATGACGATATTGATTTCATTCTTACTCTCGGGATATGCCTTTCCAAAACCAGGTATCGAGAGATTGAATGAAGGATACCACCAATAATATCGTGTAGGTTGGACGAGAAGAACAATAATATATACAATGGCTAAAGCCACGAAAATACGAAAACGGTCGGGGTCGCGTTCTACGATATGATAGTGATAACCACTAAAGCGTTCACGTAGTTCGGTGACGGCACCGCTTTCTTTTTTAGATGATGATAACCGAAGACGGAGGCGACCTTTCAAGTCGTTTATAACGTCCATAATGGAATGAAATGGAATGAAATGAAATGGAATGGAATATATACTACTTGAAGCATATATTACGAAAGTATATTACAGTTTAGACACGAAGAGGGGTGGGGAAACCGACGAGGTTGGCACCGATACCGAAGCCGGCACCGGTTCTAGCAGAAACGGCAAGGCTGGGGACATAGGTATCCAAAATGCTGAAGGTGGCAGCAGCAGTAAGAGCAATGAGTGCGACCTCCTCAAAGGACAGACTGCGCTTGGGGATAGCATAAGCTGCGATGGCAACCATAACACCCTCGACCAAATACTTAATGGTTCTCTTGACGAGTTCACCTAAATCAAAAACTCCGGACATCTAGTTATGTATTATAAATAATAATAAGAAATTAAATGGAATGAATGGAATGAATGGAATGAATGGAATGAATGGAATGAATGGAATGCGTTAAAACACTTAAATAAACTATAACCTAGTATATTATAATTCCATTTCGCTTCATTCCATTCCATTTCGCGATGTCCGCTCCGTCCGGTGTCGAATTAAAGCACACAAATTCCGGTGCTATCAATCCTAAATATATTGACTTGCTTGAAGAAGACAAGCCTATCGCAGGTCAGAAGTTCGCGTGTCTCTCCTTTGTGTCGCCAGAACACATTTTGAAGCAGAAAGACCACTTCTTCTTTGAGAAGTTTCTTCATTACTGGGACTACCAAAAGTCAATGGAGAAGTTCATCCAGTTCCTTAATTTCGTTAGTTTTAAATACAACGTAAGTTTTGACAAAATGTCTGCGGATTTTCAAGAGTTTGCTAAAGAAGAGAAAGATATCCTTCAAAAGACGAACATCTACGACGAATACAAGACCTTTTTGGACAAGCACGAGGATGACCTTGAAAATGAATTTAACGAGAAGCACAACTTCCAGACTTCGGTGAGGGGTTTGAAAGTGCGCGGTGTCTTTGGCTCACAGAAGGAGGCCGAGTTGCGTTGCCAGATGTTGCGCGAGGTTGACCCCAATCACGATGTCTTTGTCGGGCCCGTGGGGATGTGGGTGCCGTTTCATCCTGACGCGTATAAGACTGGTCGCGTCGAGTATATGGAAGAGACCTTGAACCAGTTGATGGCGGAGAAGAAGAAGAACGAGGAGCAGGCCAAGACGGAGTTTGATAAGCGTGTCAAGGAGACGAAGGCAAAGGCGATTCAGGAGAATATCAAGTTGGCGAAGGAGAGTGGGAACAAGTTGACGCAGATGTTGGCGAAGGACGGTGAGACCTTGGTGGATGCGAAGCCGAAGGACCTCGAGAGCACGGGCAGTGCGGGCGAGGGAGTTGGCGGCGGCATTTGGAACGCGGGCGATGACTCCGCTTCCGTAACAATTACCGTAGAAGAGATGCGCAAGGAACTGTTTGAGAGCGAGGACGTCGTGATGGATAAGAATAACGACCACGGGTTGTCGCGGTTGTCCTCGGCGGGGGGCGAGGGGAATTAGTATTTGAATATTCTAAATGAAAACAAAGGTCATTATTACTACTGGGAGATACAGTAATAATAATGTTATAATAATGTTATCTACCATTTCTTGGTAAATGTAACATTGGCATTCCAGCCACTCGACTGGCTGTAGCCACCACCAAAACTAATAGATGAATTCTTTGCTTCAGCAGCAGTTACAGCAGAAAAATCGGTAGAAGACGCGGTCTTCGGTTTTGTAAATTGGAGAGTTTTCATTCAAATGTGTTATAATAAACCATAAGATTATAATCCGGAGATTGTAATGATATTATTACTGGTCGTGTGAACTCGTTACCTAGACGGACTCTGCGACACAGTAATAATAATCTTTGAATACTGTTTTGTCTTTGACACTGCGACTCATTTTGGCGGTGGATATCTGTAGAGGTTAATATATAATTAAATTGATTAATATGTAATTAAATTGAAACAAATTTTTGTTATAAAAATTATATCATAAAGCAAAATGTGCAACTCAAAACGATTATGTGATGATGAAAAATGTCAAACCTGCTTTGAAAATTCATTTGCTTCACACGACAACTCAAAATACTGGAGCGAGAAAAACGGTGATGTAAAACCAAGACATGTTTTTAAGGGAACATCCAACAAATATTGGTTTGATTGTGAATGTGGTCATCAATTTGAATGTGCTTTATCCAATATTACCGCACTAAATCGTTGGTGTCCTTATTGTGCGAAACGAAAATTATGTGAAAAAGAAGATTGTCCAAGTTGTTTTAAAAATTCATTTGCTTCACTTGACAAATCAAAGTGTTGGAGTGATAAAAATGGTCATATAAATCCAAGACAGGTGTTTAAATCTTCCGGAAATAAATATTGGTTTGATTGTAATACGTGTTGTCATCAATTTAATATTCGTTTGGCTTGTATTTATGGGTCAAACAAGTGGTGTCGTTATTGTTGCAATCCGCCTATTAAATTATGTGAAAAAGAAGGTTGTCAAAGTTGTTTTAACAAATCATTTGCTTCAAACGAAAAATCAAAATATTGGAGTGAAAAAAACGGTGACATAAAACCAAGACAAGTGTTTAAATCGGCAAATACAAAATATTGGTTTAATTGTATATGTGGTCACGAATTTGAAAGTAATTTAAACCAAATTACAGGAACAAATTCTTGGTGTCCTTATTGCACCAACCAAAAATTATGTGAAAATGAAGATTGTAAAACCTGCTTTGAAAAATCATTTGCTTCACACGGAAAATCAGAGTTTTGGAGTGAAAAAAACGGTGATGTAAAACCAAGACAAGTGTTTAAATCGGCAAATACAAAATATTGGTTTAATTGTAAGTCTTGTTGTCATCATTTTGAAAGTGTTGTAGCTAGTATTACGTCACTAAAACCAACGTGGTGTCCTTATTGTGCTAATAAAAAATTGTGTGAAAATGAAGATTGTCAAAGTTGTATGATAAACTCATTTGCTTCACACGAAAAATCAAAATATTGGAGCGAGAAAAATAGTATTGTAAAACCAAGACAAGTGTTTAAACATTCTGGAAATAAATATTGGTTTAATTGTAAATACGGGCACGAATTTGAAAGTGTTTTATCTAATATTACTTCATTAGATAGGGGGTGTCCAATTTGTGTAAATAAAACCGAAAAAAAATTATATGAACAACTATTACAGTCCTATCCAAATATCATTTCACAGTTTCGCGCGGATTGGTGTAAAAGTCAAATTACCGGTCATATTCTTCCATTTGATTTAGTGTTGGAAGAACAAAAAATTATTATTGAATTAGATGGGAGACAACATTTCATTCAAGTCATGAATTGGAAAACACCAGAAGAACAATTTGAAAATGACCAATACAAAGAAAAATGCGCGAATGAAAACGGGTATTCTGTAATAAGAATTATTCAAGAAGATGTATGGAATGATACGTATGATTGGTTGAATGAATTAACTCAAAATATTATTAAAATTACAAGTGAACATACAATACAAAATATTTATATGGGCAAGAAAAACGAATACAAAAACTTTAATTAGTGTAGTAGAAAGCAAGATAAAATTGAAATAAATAGACTTGTGGATAACTCTAATATATAATACACCGTATTTACGTTATGCCCGAGTTCACGCGCGATTTGGATGAGTTGGTCTGTCATTTCAAGACACAAAAGGTCCAATTAACATTACATTTGGAGAAGAACTACCGAGAGAATATCCATTATATCAAATATCCGGTCACTGCTGATAGTAAAACAAAAAAACGAAATGGCGGACAAAACCGTATCGTATATATGCTTACAGAAGAAGCGTTTGAACTGCTGAAGAACTCATTCAAGTTAAGAAGTAAGTATATTGTAGACGTTTCTGAAAATGTGAAGTGTGTCAAATTCCCGATGTGTATTGAAGGACAAACCATCGGGTTTATTGAAAATGCGTATCGCGGTTTACATGCGATGTCCCGACAGTTTCGGATTGGACCGTATTTCGCGGATTTGTGCTTTATGGACGATTTCATTGTAATAGAATGCGACGAAT
>Ga0164292_10004449_pt1 | contig 11403 bp, 5 predicted proteins | sample GEODES117metaG_FD_111486 | JGI IMG/M metagenome (GOLD analysis project Ga0164292, IMG submission 111486) | Eutrophic lake water microbial communities from Lake Mendota, Wisconsin, USA - GEODES117 metaG | ecosystem: Environmental > Aquatic > Freshwater > Lake | place: USA: Lake Mendota, Wisconsin... | reverse complement strand
ATCTCTGACTTTAATAATCCTCGTTTCAATTTCCTGAATTTTTCGTAAAGCGAAATTTTTGTCGCTAATAGCTTTAGGAGTAGTTCTTGTTGTGTTTGCGTCGTTCCAAATATCATCAACTTCGTCAACAAGTTCATTGTAGTTTATTCTGAATTCAGAAAATTTTCCAGTGTCGTTTGCTCTGAAAGCTTTTAATATTTCAAGTTTGATTATTAGCCGGCTGTTCAATTCACGAATCAAAAGTTCTCTCAACAAATCCAAGAAATGATTTCTCTCAATACCATTTGCAACTTGTGCTGAATCTTCTCGGCTATCTGAAAACACAACTAATTTTCTTTCGTCTTGCTTGCTTGGTAGCTGATACATCAACTCTTTAGCAAACATTTGACTTGATTTAGCGAAACCCGTTCTGAAACCTCTGATTGAAGAAATTTTGTTTTTGCTTGCTCCTTGCTTGTGCTTGCTATGATTAACTCCGCACCCAGGGCAAACACATGGCGTTGCCTTATGTGTATCTACGGATGAGGTGTTAAAAGCAATATCTAATCTTGAAGAATCTTTGTGAGCAATTTTAAAGTAATATCCTTTTCTCCAATTGGTAGGTTCTTGCTCTGCCTTTTCGTGAGTTTCTTTTATGTCTCCTGAAAAAATATTTATTGATGCTTTCTCCCAAGTAGAGATGTAATCTTTTTGATTGATAGAATTATTAACTGTCGCTTGCCGCCAATATCCGCTTGGTCTTTCGTGTGGTTCTAATTCTTGTTTGCCTTGTGGCCAAAAGATAGCATACTCTTGGTATGTTCGTCTTTCAAGAAGCTTGTGAGGAGTTTTTTCTGGAATGCCTTCTATGTTTGGACTAAGTGGAAGCAATTCAAAAAAACTATTTGCTTCATCTGATGCTTTCAACCGGCTTCCTCCAAAAAGCGTTGTTCCGCAATTATCGCAATAGAGTAATTCCAAAACCCTGTAACCCTTCTCTGATTTTATTTGAGTTTGCGGATATAATTTTCCAACAGTTCTTTCATCATCTTTAAATTCATCTTCAATGTCTTCGGGATTAAGTGAACCCCACAACCCTTCAATGTTGCGGAAGAAATAGTGAAATCTAAGTCGTGGTAATTTTGATTCGTTGTTGTCGGATTCAATTTTTCTGAAATCAGAAAGGTCATACATTGAACGCAGAATTAGCAAGCCACTTAGTGCTTTCCTCAAATCTTCTTTTGAATTTTTTTCTCCAAATAAGTTTTCAGTTAAAATGTCTTTACCTTCAATATCACCATTGGCTCTTAATGAACATACTGCTCTTTCATTTCCTTCAATGGTGCAAGCATTGTATAAGCGTTCTCTTAATTCTAACTTTTTATCAAGCAGAACTTTTAAAACTAATTGTCTTGGCTCTGCTTCGGTCAAAGTAATTTTCGCAAAGGATTTTAATTCGTTTGCAGAAAGTAAACACTGCTGAATAAATTCATCTGAATTTATATTTCCCTTGTTTGCATAAAAAACTTCACTGATTTTTTTGAATGGGTCAATAGGGAGTTTTGCAACTCTGCTTGATAAAGGATGAACTTGATTGTTTTCTCCTTTGATAATTGCAAAAGAATTTCTTGCATCAGCAACACCAAAGAAATCTTGAATGAAGTCAATACTCTTTGAATCATTTGCATCAAGTGAAGCAGAAGAAGCAAGTATCTTCAATTGAGAGTGATTGGGGTGCAACCCCAATCTATTCAAGATTAGTTTTACAAGATATGCTACTTCTGTTCCTTGCGTTCCTCTATACAAGTGTAACTCATCAATGATTAAATGAAAAACCCTGTTATCTTTTTCTTTCTTCTTTTCTTCTTCTGAAAGGACTTTTGAGAACTCATCATCGCAGTTGAGCCAATCTTTTGTCTTGTCAAAAATTCCACTATCAATATCTCTCATGAGCATGATACTCAACATAGAGTAATTCGTAATCATGATGTCAGGCGGTGCAACTTGCATGTCAAACCGTGTTCGCATTTCTGCGCCATCTAACCTCGGATAAAATGCAATCAGATTTTCCGGTGTGTCACTTAAACCATCCGGCACGCCTTGATTTTCCTCAATGTGTTGCTTTATATCATTTGAAGATTTTTCAAGTGCTGCAAGTTCTTTTCGTAATTGCTCAACTTTATACTTATTAATTTTTTTTGCTCCACTTTCATTGAAAGAATGTAACTCGCCAGATGATGGTGTGCTACCGGTATATCTTCCAAAATATATTGAGTTGTTGTTTGCCTTTTTTTCCAACCATTCTCTTGTCTTATCCGAATCAAGTGCTTTTCTTAATCGTGTTAGTTGGTCTTCAACCAACGCATTCATTGGATAAAGAATGAGTGCTCTTATGGCTTGTGGTCTCCCATCATTTGGTCTTTGTCTTACTTCAGGACTTAACTTAAAATCTTTGACAATATCTTTATCTGCCAAATCAGAATCGTTCCACCAATAATTTTTATTTGTGCCGTAAGATTTTCCCCACCTTGAAAGTTCTTTTGATAGTTGTGCAAACAATGGCAATAGAAAAGATTCGGTTTTACCTGAACCTGTTCCTGATGTAATGATGCAATGCTTATTGCTCATTGCTTGCTTGAGCATATTTGCCTGATGTGCATACATAGGAAAGGAATCTGAAAACAATCCAGTTTTTACAATTGACTTAAATGTTTCCAACTCTGTATCCGTCATGTTAGGAACATCACTTTTTGTAAGTTGGGAAATCGTAATGCCACTTGATTTATAATCTGGCAATGGTTCAATCCAAGGTTCTCTATACAAAACCCTGTCAGTATTTAACTTGGTTCTTCTCTCTGCGTTTACAGAATTAAATTTTGTATCAAATGTAGTTTCTACATAGCGGATGTAGTTGTCTTTTATTATGTCAAATGCTGTGATAGGGTCTTTCATGATTTACCAGTCATTTCTAAGTTGAATATTTTGATTGAACTTCTTAAATAAATTTTCTGCAAATAGTTTTGGAATATTATGATAAAACTGATAAACCAAATTGCTGCCGTCAATACTTACATTTTTGTAATATGGAACTTGCCCACTAAGTAACATAATAGATTCGGCAATAAGTCGTGGAAGTTGAACATATTTCGGAATTGCCAACTCGTTGGTGGTTTCGTTGTAGTAAATTACTTTCTTATGCTTTTCAGATAGCAACAAAAATTTTCCCCAGTTTTTATCTACCTCGTATGATTTGTAATCAAGCCAAAGAATGTGGGTGTATTGATAGCGGACATAATATTCTTGCAGCGAAAGTTTTTTATCAATCTCTCCTATGTCTTTAACAAACTTCAAGAGATTGATGTCAAACACTTTTCTTGCCCATTCGTAGTTTGGCTTTTCTACAAACTTGTTTGCTAATACATTTTTCTTGTAACCTTCAATGGTTTCGCTGAAATCTTGTAAACCAAATTGTGCAATCTGCGGTTGTGGAATTGGCTTCTCTGTTATTTTAAATTCTATGTTTAATTGTTCTGCAATCTGTTGTAATTTTTTCCAAGCATCAGTGCAGTTTTTACAGTTTGCCGGAGTAAGCCGGATTAGGTCAGGTAGATAATAAATTTCAAGTTGCTTGGCTTGCGGAATGATTTCAACATTGATTTGAGAGTCATTACAACTTTCAATCAAGGTGTCAACAAAATTTTTAGAACGGCCACCAATCAAAATTGCTTTTACAGATGATTGAGATGGGATGATCACGAATTGTGGTTTATTGATTGAAATTTTATTCAGGAAGTAATCATAGTCCAAACACCCTAAGTAATCGTAAAAACTGATAGCCGTTTGTTTTATGTATTTTGGACTTTGTTGGAACTTTGATAACTCCCAAATTTTCTCAATGTTTTCAATTGAATCAATGATTTCGGAAAACTCTTGGAACTTTAAATTTCGTTTTATGCTTAGAATTTGCAGAATGAGATTTCCTTTATGAAGTTCAAATTCAAATCTGTTTGGAACAAATTCAGATTCTGTGTAAAAAACAGACAAGAAAGGCAATGAACAAGTTGCTTGTCTTTGCCAATCATTATAAGTTGTATTGCTACCAATTACGAAAAAAGCATCATCAGGACTACTAATTTCTCCAAACCTGTTTCGCTTGGTTAAATTTTCATTTACAATATCAAGTGGATTAAAATCAATGTCAATAATCTGATAAGGTAATTCAGCATTGACTAAGGTTTCATTTTCAATTCTGACTAAAAACTTTTGATTGCAAATAACACTGACGGGAATAATGAATTCTTCTGGAATGACTGAATTTCTGCAAAGTGAAATCTTTTGATTTGATTCTGTAAATTCTAAAAATAAACTTTCAGTTCCATCAGCACCATCAACATAAATTTTAGGAAGTAAGTTTTTGAGGTAGCTTCTATTCTCAACTTTAATCCCACCACGAAATTCTAATTTCTTTCTTGTGTTTATTTTTAATATTTCCTCTGATGGATGGGAGCAAGGAGGATTTTTGAATTTGAAAAGATTAAAACCGACAGGAACCTTGTCATAGTTAACAGCAGTAAAATCACCTTTTTGAAATGTTGCTCCCCAATCTACAATGCTTTGCTTTTTTGAATCGGTGCAGAGCAAATACATTAATGATTGTCGGCTGACTTTGTCTGTTTCAATTAGATTGTCTGCTGGCAAACCAAAGTATGAACCTGATATGTAAATAACTATTTCGTTCTGTGTGGTGCTTGCTCTCCATTTGTTTTGGTTGTCTTGCAGATTCAATCTTTGATTGAATGTAATGCTTATTGGTTTTGAATATCCGTTTCCTGAATTGCGGATATCATATTCACCCAAATGTAATTCATCCGGAAAGTCATATGGTGAAAACAAATAGTAGAAGTGATTGAATGATTCATCTGCCTGATTCAGATTAAACGCTGATAGCAGTGTTGCATACACCCAACCTGACTTTGGAGTTAAAACCTTTTCGTCTTCGTCATATTCAATTACATCTCCTTTCCAATTGGAATACTCTCGCCTGACAATATCAATTATAATTTTCCTTAAAGGGTTTTCTTCATCAGCTGCTATAGAAATAATTCTTGGGTTGAATCCTGCCTGTGTTACACCGTATAGTGTGATTATTCTTTGAAATTGCTTTTCAGGAATTATTGAGTTGGGTGCAATGTCTGCTTTTGAAAAAATATTTGGGATGTCTCTGATATTAATTGGTGTCAATAAGCATTGAGAAAATGCTTTGTTTACATAAACCCAATTGTGATTTCCTAATCGCCTTTCATTGAAATAGCCATAATCGGTTTTGTAATATTCTTTACTCCACTTTTCTAAGTTGCTCCAAACCCAATCAACATCTTGAATTGTCCCAGTCCTTGTGCTTGTAATTCTGTTCTTCTGTAAAAAATCATTAAGCGGTGGAAAAAAAGAGTTGGCTCTGAATTCATTCACATTATCGGTCAATGGAATTATCAATGCTATCAAATAAGCAAGGTAAAACGGATAAACAATATTATTATCAGGACTGTAGATTGAAACAGAATCAATCTTTAAATCATTTTTGTTTTTGAGTTCAAATACTATTCTCTCATAGTATTTCCATTTGTTGGCAACAACTAAATATTTGTCAATGAAGTTTGCCTTTGATGTAGTTTCGGGAAAATCACCTTTAAGTGCTTTGCAAAAATCTTCCCAACTTTCTTTTTCACTTCCGAAGTTGAATTTGATTCTTCCTAAATCAGAAATCTCTCTTTGAGTTATATACAATAGAACTTCTTTATCCGCTTTGTTTGGATTAAAAAAGTATTCTCCGATTATATGATTCCATTCAAGATATTTCACTTTTCAAATGTAAAAGAATTAGAGGGAAGGTTATTTGGCTCTTTTGCTTTTGCCTCTGTATTGACTTGTGTGTTTGCGGAAAAAGCAAAAGTGCCAAATGTATGGGGCAATAGAAATTGAAATTTTTTGTGCGGTGGGGTTGTTTTATTTTTTAATTACATAGGCATGAGTGTTGGACTATCCGCCCGAACTGTCCCAAAGTTATGTTGCCTGTATGTTGTTGTCCACATGTCAAGATTTATTATTTTTATGTTTATTGTCAGTCAGTCTGTTTAATATTTGCATTGTCCCAATAGCATTACCGGTAACGTTTTGCGGCTTGGTGAAGGTGGCGAAATTTACCACAAAACTTAATGCGGAGAACCAATGTTTGATTAATCACAATTGTTTCTGAGGAGAACGAAACCGCCACTTTTGCCAAACCGCTGTTCGCAGCTGGGCTTATATTATTGCTAATAGTCTGTCGTGAATATTTATCCAATCCGTATTTAAATTAACTGTTCTTATTTTTAAACTGTGTTCCCCATATTTAAAGTTCAAGTCATAATCTTTTACAATTGTCGGGTAAAGTAAAATACCAATGGCTTTTTTTGTCTTTTCAGTATCTTCTTCTTAATTTATTAAGTAACTAAAAAGTTGGTATAAATTTTCGGATTTGATTATTTCTTTATTGTAATATAACTTCATGGTTTCTTGATAATATTTTGCATCAATAATTACTTTATTGCTTATATTTTCAAGAGTAATATCAGTATGCATCTGGGGCAAATACTGATCACTTTGCTCATCTACACTTTCAAATTGCCAGTCAATAGTTTCTCCTTTGACTGTTGGAAATTTGGACTGCTCTATTTTATAAAAATTCCTTATGAAAGCTTGAAAAAGGATTGGCATTTTCTTTTCGTCTCTTGTAAAATCTGAGAATAAAAATTTGCCTTTTTCTTCCGAGGGTATGGTGCTTTCAAATATAATTTGACAAACATTCATCACAAAACCATAGAACCTATTGTTTCTATTAAGTCGAACTTTTTTAAATAGCGAACTAGAAATTTGAATTTGATCAATCCCAATAAACATCTTATGAAGTGAAACTAATTCACTTTTCAATTCTTTATCAATTCCTTTTGTTCTTGTTAACCCGTAAATTGTTGATAGAAGTATTTGATTATATAAAATATTGGCTGAAAAATCATCGAAACTGGAGATAGTTCTCTGTTTAAAAAGAATATTACGCTTTATTGTTTCACTAATCAATAATTTTCCTTTCACTCCGGCAATTTCTTCGGTATGTTCTATATAGTTCTTATCAATGCCTCTTTTGAGAAGTACTTTTGTTGAATTGATTAATACTTTTGCAAAAAGGTCAACCAGTTGAGTGCTGTCATCAATTGAAACTTTTACACGTTCCTTTTCATCTAGCTTATTCCAAGCATAGCAAAGTAAATAATAGATATTTTGAATGGGTATACGCATTAATTATCTGGTTAATATTTGCAACATTTCTGATACTTTAGATGCGTCATCAAACCAGATTTCTTTTAGAAGGGGTTCTATTTCATATTGTAAAATTTCAGCCCACCAAATTTCTTCTCCAATTGCATTTGGGCCATTACAAAAATAGCTGTGCCCAATTTGAAAGCCATCACCAATATTAATATCCTCCTTAATAAATGTATTAACTCGTGAAACGGTAGAACAGATATGTGTTACCATTCCTGCTGACAGCCCATTTGCTATAAGAAAATCTCTAAAACTAATTCCAAAGTCAGGTTGTAAAGAAACAAAAGCAAATCTCCTTCTTAAGGCATAATCAACGATAGCAAGAGACCTGTCCGCAGTATTCATCGTTCCAATAATATAAAGATTGTAAGGAACAAAAAATCTGTCATCTTCTAATTCTGAATAGGTTAGTTTAATTGAGTATTGTCTTCCTCTTTTGTCGGCTTCAATCAACATTAAAAGCTCACCAAATATTTTGCTCAAATTCCCTCGATTGATTTCGTCAATAATGAAGAAAAAACTTTTATCGGGATGAGCTATAGCTTTTTGACAAAATCGAAAGAATACACCAGGAATTATTTTGAACCCATTAACTGTTGGTCTTAATCCTTGAATAAAATCTTCATAGTTGTATGATTGGTGAAATTGTATCATTTCAATAAATGCATCAGCAGATTGTCCCATAATTTGATAAGCAATTTTACGTGCTATAAATGTTTTACCAACTCCTGGAGGACCTTGAAGAATAATATTTCTTTTTCGTTTTAATAGGTTTGTTGCCTTAATAAAGTCTTCTCTTGTTATGAATGGTTTATCTGGGTCAGTATCGAAGTCATAAACAGGAATATCATCTCCTTGATCATTAGGTGTCGGATTAAAGCAAGTATGATAAAAGGTTGTTATCGTTTGTATGTCCGTCTGCAAAGCTATTTCGTCTATTACCTGATTAGTAGGATAAACTGTATGAACATATGAATTTCCATATTTTCTTGGTGGTGTAATATTATTTTGGTCAAAATAGTCACTAATAGAAACAAGTGCTTCTGTGTTTGGCCATTGTTCTATTGGTTCGTTATTAGCTGAAACACCATATGCAAGAATTAATAAATTCTCGTCCTTATAATAAAGTAATACAGGATAAATACCTCTTTGAACTCTTTGATTATATCCCAAAAAAGCAATCCAAGGTATTGAAGTAGCTCTGCCAATCCCAAAGCTTATCTCTACTTCCAGATTGTTAAAAGGTTGGTCATTTGCCTGTCTATATGTGGTAGCAGTTTGATTAATTCCTTGTCCAGTTGTCTGGGCATTTGCTGCGTTTATAAAATCTGTTAGGTTTGGCATATTATTTTTTATTGTCGTTGTTTTTTAGCCTTGCTGCTAACGTTTTGCAGCTACAAGAAGTTGGCGATTTTCACCACTAAACTTCATACGAAGAACCAATGTTTGATTGCCCACAAAATTGTCATACGAAGCACTGAACCGCCAATTTCTTGTAGGTGCTGTTAGGCGCTGCCCTTTGTTCGGCTACCAATTCTTGTCGGTCAACTTGTCGTAACCTCTTTGCTTTATAAATTTCAAAAATTCTTTATTGTCTGTCGCTGGAAATTCAACTTGTATTTCGTCCGTTAGATTTTTAAGAACTTTGTCGCCAATAGTTTTTGCATATTTCCCTCTTAGTGCCTTTTCATACCAAGCAAATAAATGACTTTCGGTTACTATGCTTTGTATTTTAGATTTCCACCCCATTTGATTAAGGATAGAAACGATAATTTTTTCTTCTGTGTCCTTACATACAATAACGATACGGTCAGCCGATACAGAGGAAACAATATTTTCTGCAAGTTCTTCTGTGAGGGACAAATGTTTAATCTGAATTGCAAGTCCAAAGTTAGCCCACATATCAAGTCCTCTGTCAGCCGCATTAGTTATACCAACACGATTTATTCTTGCTTTTAATTTAATAGTTGTTTGTGCAGGCGTTAACTGAATTACACTTTTAGCAAAATCTTCAAATTCTTTTAGGATGTCGGTTTTATTTGGATTCATACTTACTTCTACTGAAACTTCAAGTGCTTCAACTAATGCAGAAAAAAGTGAGTAAACAATTATTTCATAAATCTTATCAATGCTTCTGCGAAGACCTGGTTCATTCCAAAACATTGCAAGAAACTCATCGAGTTTAAAATTACTTTTGTCGTGAGTGATTGTGTAATCTAACCCTGTCGACATTTGACTAAAGCGTTCAAGGAATTTTCGATAAACATACGCTTCTACAATTCCATTTTTCGTTCTATTTTCTTTTCCAAGTATATCGAGAACGGTCGGAGGAACAGCGTTGTCATTGAAAACATCGTCTTGATAACGAGCAGATGAGGTACTTGTTCTACCTAAAAACTGAATGCAAACAATATCACGCCATTTTTTTGAAGTTGTTCGATACGTGGTAAGGTCAGATAGTGTAATATCTTTTTCGATTCTATCTCTATGTAAAATTTCTGCTACTTGAATTGGTTTATAAAGGTGTACCCTTGCTTTGTCAATTACTTTATCTAACGCTTGCTTTGCTTCTTGTATATTCATTTTTTGGTTCTAACAAAGTTAATTGAATTGTTTCTTTTACTGCGTCCTTTTTTGCTTGTAAAGCATTCATTATTTCCCCTGCAATTGCTTTTATTACGGGAACAGAAACAGAATTTCCCGCAACTTTTCGTGCTTGTGAATAAGGAAGATTAATTTTAAAAGTGTCTGGGAAACCTTGCAAACGCAACATTTCTCTGTCCGTTAATCGCCTAACACCGTTTACTACTAAATAATTATAACTACCGCCAGCACGTAAAGCACAAGAGTACGGTAGCGCAGAAATATTTCCACCAATGTTTTCGTGCCAAATAGACGGAAAGGGCGGAACGCCCTTTACAGCATTCATTCTTTTTTCTATAATTGTGTCGGAAAGAAAATAGCTTTTCGGAATTTCATTATCGTTTTGTAAAATTTCTGATAATGGTTTATAGTAACCTAAAGGTTTTGGAAATTTGAAATAGATGGGGTCTAAAAAACCTACAATATAAATACGTTCTCTTTTTTGAGGAACACCGAAGTCTAATGAGTTAAAAACTTTATGATATACCGTATAACCAAGTCCTTTTAATTTTTCTAGAATAACTGCGAATGTTTGTCCGTTGTCGTGTGTAGTTAATCGTTTTACATTTTCCAACAAAAAAGCTTTTGGTCTTTTCTCTCTTATTATTTCTTCAATGTTAAAAAATAAAGTTCCTCTTGTGTCAGCAAATCCGAGACCTTTACCAGCGATACTAAAAGGTTGGCAAGGAAAACCTGCCAATAAAATATCGTGGTCTGGAATGTCTTTAGGTTCAATTAAGTTAATATCTCCAAATGGTTTTTCTCCGAAGTTAGCTTCATACATTTTCTGAGCTTCTTTGTCCCACTCCGAAGAAAAGACCGTCTCACAGCCGTGTGCCTCAAAACCAAGTCGGATGCCTCCGATACCTGCAAAAAGGTCTATTGTTTTATATTTTTTCGCCATTGAAATCCGTATTTTTTAGTCAGCACTAATTTAGTCAAAAAAGGTGCTTTATTTTTCATTTTTGTCGGTTAGTTGTTAACTGCCATTGTCTGCTCGGTCGGTTTTTTAGGGTTGCGCCTAACTTACTTATAGTAGCTATTTCCTATCTCCTATACTTCTTATAACCGCTGGCTTTGTGCAGTTGTATAGCCTCTATTTTCTATGGCCAAATGCTTGTTTTCCATGGTTTTTGGGTCGTAGTGAATTAAACGAATCTGGAACTCCTTTCGAAATTAGGATATTTTTCTTGGTTTTTTAGATGGAAAAGTGATTTCTTGATTTTTTGACAAATAAGGTCAATTTTATGGGATCCCAACCAACAACGAAGGTTTTCTACGGAAAATGCGATTCCGTATGAATCGGCCCCTTTTTGGCTTCGACAAGCCCACTTTCTCGAGAGCGGGAACGGCCCTGTAGTCAAAGTCAAACAATATTTGATTTTTCCAAACGGAGGCGGTGGTTGATGGTTGGCCCTTGAT
>Ga0164292_10004448_pt1 | contig 11403 bp, 9 predicted proteins | sample GEODES117metaG_FD_111486 | JGI IMG/M metagenome (GOLD analysis project Ga0164292, IMG submission 111486) | Eutrophic lake water microbial communities from Lake Mendota, Wisconsin, USA - GEODES117 metaG | ecosystem: Environmental > Aquatic > Freshwater > Lake | place: USA: Lake Mendota, Wisconsin... | reverse complement strand
TCGGCTCAGAAATCGGGAGTCTCGCAGTGATGTTCTCACTGTCAGCGCCAGCAGAGATATCAGCCCGACGAACAGCAGCAGAATCCCGGCCGTTGATTCCGGCAAATCCAATTCTGTCGTCTGAAAAGACTGCGAATCGACCTGAGTGCCGACCTCAGTTGGCGAAGGCGAGGCGGCACTGGCAGCGACGGACGGCACTGCCGATTCAGGTTCAGGTTGCTGAAGTAAAATCATCATGATGGGACTTTAGCGAATGACAGTTCCGGATTGAACCATCGCAGGGGCTGATTGCCAGCCGCAAAATCAACAGGGATACCGTGAAACTGGACAAGAGTGAGGTCAGAGGGGCTGTGATGCAGGCTGTTTGTTTCTGGCTCGCGTGATTCGTGACCCTGCAAGGTGAGTGTCGTCCTTCTCGACACCATTCCCGGCAATTGGTTTGATCGCGAACCATCGTCGATTGACATGGCTCTTTCGGAATCGTTCAATCCCACCGGCTCGGAGTCTGAACTATGCCTGTCTCCGATCTTTGATAACTCGGCCATCGACGGAATCAGTGCTGCGGCGGAAGATGTATTCGCAGTGTTTCGCATTCCCGCTCCTCCTGCCCCTATGATTCAGCCATGCAACGTTTTGAATTGATTGCCACGACCACTTTTGGCCTTGAGACTGTCGTTTCCAGAGAACTCGAAAAGCTGGGCTATACCGAGCTGCGCGTTCTGGATGGCAAAGTTCATTTTTCCGGAGATGAACGAGATATTGCACGCTGCAACATGTGGCTGAGAAGTGCGGATCGATTGTTGATCAAAGTCGGTGAGTTTCAAGCTCCTGATTTTGGTGCATTGTTTGATAAGACGGTCGATCTGCCGTGGAGCGATTACATTCCCGTGGACGCTAAATTTCCAGTAGCGGGCCGAAGTGTTCAATCAAGACTGCACGCTGTGCCGGCAGTGCAGGGGGCTGTCAAAAAGGCGATCGTTGAAAGTCTGAAGAAGAAGTACAACCGGTTTCGCTTTGAAGAGACGGGAGCAGAGTTCCCCGTTGAGGTTTCCCTGCTTCGCGATGTGGCGACGCTAACCATCGATACGTCAGGAGACGGGCTGCATAAACGAGGGTATCGAGAATACGCCGGACCTGCTCCGCTGCGAGAAACGATGGCCGCCGGGTTGATTCAGTTGAGCTACTGGAACCGTGATCGCCAATTCGTTGATCCTTTTTGTGGCAGTGGAACGCTCCCCGTTGAAGCTGCAATGATTGGGCGCAATATTGCTCCCGGATCGGGGCGTTCCTTTCTGGCCGAAGACTGGCCGTGGATGGACCGCAAGATGTGGAAGGATGTTCGCAGCGAGGCTAAGGATTTGCGTTTGCCAAGGATGCCTGAGCCAATTTTGGGTTATGACCATGACCCCGCAGCCATGCGACTTTGCGAACGAAGTGCTTCGGAAGCCGGCGTCAGCGGCGACATTCAGTTTCGCGTGCAGGAAATCAGTGAGTTCAAATCAAATCGTGAGTATGGCGTTATTGTCTGCAATCCGCCTTATGGAGAACGGATGGGCGATCAGCAGGAAGTTGAAGCCGTCTATCGCGAACTGGGACGGATTTGTGATTTGCTTCCAACCTGGGGCGTCTATGTAATCACGTCCAATCAGTGGTTTGAGAAACATTTCGGTCGTCGAGCTCCGCGTCGCAGAAAACTTTATAATGGTCGGCTTGAATGCCAGTACTATCAGTATCTGGGACCAGCTCCACCGAGATTAGCGGACGGTGCGACCGGCGTAGATGTTGAAGAGAATAAACCGGAGTAACTTAATCCTCCGGGATTGAATCGTGAGTTCCCGGGACGATGCAAACTGGTACATCGCAGGATTTTTTTCGCGCTGACTCTTGTTGGAATACGATAGTCTATGTCTGCTGCACAGCCATGGCTTGAGAATAACTGGGTAGAGCATACTCAGATCCTGTTGAACTCGTTTCGGCGATTTGTCGGAAGAGATTTGATTGAACGGTTGGGTGATCCGATCGATGAAGCACGAGCCGTGTTTGAGGCGCCGTTCGTTGTTGTCTCGCATGCGACTCAGGACGATCCCATTTTGAACTACGGGAATCGGACGGCTCTGGGGCTTTGGGAAATGGATGTTCCCACGTTGACCTCAATGCCTTCGAGGTTGACCGCTGAACCAATGCATCGCGATGAGCGTGCTCAATTGATGGCTCGTGCTGCCAGAGATGGTTACGTTGACGATTATCGAGGTGTTCGCATCAGCAGCTCTGGAAAACGATTCCTGATAGAAGAGGCGATCGTCTGGAATCTGGTTGACGCCGAAGGAAATCGGGTTGGGCAAGCGGCCACGTTTTCTCAATGGAAACCATTGAATTAGGCTTGGCGAGCAGCAGATATTGGACGTTTCGGCAGTCGATCTGCAGGAAGAAGTTCCGATCGGTCGATTCTTATGGTAGGCTTTTCACAGAATGCTGCCTCAGGGCGGTATTGCCTACCAGCTTCTTGCCCACCCATAACATCGAGAGACCCTGCTCATGCTCTCAATCTTCGGTCATAGCCGCAGTACGCTTTGCGATGGATTGACTCGTCGAGATACGCTCCGCCTCGGAGCTTTAACACTCGGCGGTCTTACGCTGCCTCAGTTGTTGCAGGCCGAACAATTGGCAGGGATCAGGAAGTCGCACAAAGCCGTGATCATGATCTACATGTGCGGTGCTCCTGGGCATCAGGACATGTACGATCTGAAGATGGATGCACCTTCCGAGATTCGAGGTGAGTTTCAGCCGATTCCGACAAATGTCTCAGGCATCGAGATCTGCGAACACATGCCACGCATGGCCTCGATCATGGACAAGTGCGTTCCGTTGCGGAGCGTCTACGGTTCTCCTGATGGAGATCACGATTCGTTCATTTGCTACACCGGACATTCCAAGCGAAATCAGCCCGCCGGTGGATGGCCATCGATGGGTTCAGTCGCATCAAGACTTCTGGGGCCTAAGAATAAAGCAGTGCCTCCATTCGTCGGGCTGTCGCCGGACGCGGGGCATCCACCGTATGGTTCACCCGGGCTGCCCGGGTTCCTCGGGGTTGCCAATTCTGCCTTTCGCCCTTCGGGACCGGCCAGTGCTGATATGAGACTGGAAGGCATCAGCAGTGATCGCCTGAATGATCGGAAATCTTTGCTGAGCAGTGTGGATCGACTTCGCCGAGATATGGATAACAGTGGCACGTTGTCTGGTCTGGACGCATTGTCACAACAGGCCTTCAATATTCTGACCAGCAGCGAGCTTGTTGATGCTCTGGATATTTCCAAAGAGCCAGCGTCTGTCCGAGAGAGATATGGAAAAGGTGACCCAAATCGATTTGGCGACGGGGCTCCTCGCAATCTTGAACATTTTCTGATGGCTCGACGTCTTGTTGAAGCTGGCTGTCGAGTAGTCACTCTGAACTTTGGGCGCTGGGATTTTCACAGCGACAATTTTAACGGCATGAAGAATACTCATTTGCCGCAGTTCGATCAGGGGCTCTCGGCACTGATTGAAGATCTCCATCAGCGAGGCATGGACAAAGATGTGGCTGTGATTGCCTGGGGTGAGTTCGGCAGAACTCCTCGAATCAACCCTGATGCTGGTCGAGATCATTGGCCTCAGGTCGGTGGTGGATTGCTGGCTGGCGGTGGTTTCCGCACGGGGCAGGTGATTGGTGCAACTGATCGACTGGGAGCAGAAATCGCGGATCGTCCGGTGCACTTTGCAGAAGTTCTTGCGGCCTTGTACCGTCATCTCGGGATTGAACCCGAAGCCACCAAAATGAACGACCTAAGTGGGCGACCTCAATACCTGCTGGAGAAAACCACACCGATGCCGGAACTGGTGTGAGATCGATAGTTGATGTGGAGCGAAAAACGATTGAGGCGCTGGAGATGATTGATGCTGTTTGTGTTTCCGTTCGACGGAGAGTGATGAGATAGCCTTCAACGGGGATGAGGGGTCTGAGATCTCATTGACGCTTAAACAAGTATCTCCTGAATAAGTCCCGCACGCAAAAAAGGGCCCGACAAAGTCAAATTTGTCGGGCCCTAAACTTTTGCACTACTTCAGACTGTCGAGCGATCTTTGCTAAGATGATTATTCATCATCCTCACGCAACTTCGCCAGCACATTCAGGTCTTCCAGAGTGGATGTGTCCTGAACTGATTCGCGACCAGCAGCGATGTCACGCAGAAGACGTCGCATGATTTTTCCGCTGCGTGTTTTGGGTAGAGCCGCCGCGAACTGAATCTTGTCAGGCGTCGCAAGAGCACCAATCGTCTGGCGAACGTGATTGATGAGCTCCTTCTTCAGTGCGTCGTCGCCGGAGCCACCTTTCAGGGAGACAAAACAGCAGATGCCTTCGCCCTTGATCTCGTGAGGAAATCCGACAACTGCGGCTTCGGCAACCTTAGGATGAGCCACCAGGGCACTTTCGACTTCCATTGTGCTGAGACGATGGCCCGAAACATTCAGTACGTCATCGACTCGGCCCATGACCCAGATGTAACCATCTTCGTCATGGCGAGCACCGTCGCCAGCAAAGTAGCACCCGGGAATATCATTGAAGTAGGTTGTCTTGAAGCGATCATGGTCGCCATAAAGAGTACGCAGCATCGATGGCCATGGCTGTCGCATTACGAGCAGTCCACCCTCGTTCGGGCCCAGACTTTGACCGTCGCGAGTTACAATGTCCGGTACTACGCCTGGCAACGGACGAGCACAACTGCCCGGCTTTGTCGCTGTGACACCCGGCAATGGGCTGATCATGATTGAGCCCGTTTCCGTTTGCCACCAGGTGTCCACGATCGGGCAGCGTTCCTGGCCGATGATTTTGTGGTACCACATCCATGCTTCCGGATTGATCGGCTCACCAACGGAGCCCAGCAATCTCAGGCTCGACAGATCGTACTTCTCCGGCCATTGATTACCCCACTTGATGAATGCGCGAATGGCGGTAGGGGCCGTGTAGAAGATGCTGACTTTGTATTTCTCGATCATTTCCCAGAAGCGGCCTTCATCCGGCCAGTTCGGGGCACCTTCATACATCACGACGGTCGCCCCGTTGGAAAGAGGGCCGTAGCAGATATAGCTGTGACCGGTGATCCAGCCGATGTCCGCGGTGCACCAATAGGTGTCATCGCTCTTGAGGTCGAAGACCCACTTTGAGGTCATCGTTGTTCCCAGCAGATATCCCCCGGTTGTATGCATTACGCCCTTCGGCTTACCGGTTGAACCTGACGTGTAGAGGATGAATAAAGGATGTTCACTGTCGAGCTGTACGGCATCGCAATCGGCCGACATCCCTTCCATCAATTCATGCCACCAGAAATCGCGATCCGGCACCATATCGACATCTCCGCCGGTGCGGCGAACGACGACAACCTTTTCAACAGACGGTGATTTTTCAAGGCTGGCATCAACAGCAGCTTTCAGAGGGACCTCTTTCCCTCGACGCCATCCCCCATCAGACGTCACGACGACCTTCGACTGTGCATCGTTATTGCGATCGGCGACAGCATCAGCACTGAAGCCACCAAAGATGATAGAATGCACGGCACCGATTCGAGCACACGCCAGCATCGCAATCGTGAGCTCTGGAATCATCGGCATGTACAAGGTGACTCGATCGCCAGTTTGCACGCCAAGCTTCTTCAGCACATTGGCGAACTTGCAGACTTCACGGTGAAGATCCTGGTAGCGGAGAACTCGAGTGTCTCCGGGTTCGCCTTCCCAGATGATCGCAGCTTTGTTGCGAGATGGTCCGTTCAGGTGGCGATCGACACAGTTGTAGCTGGCATTGATCTTGCCGCCGACAAACCATTTTGTATCAGGCATATGGCCTTGAACCACGGTGTCCCATTTACGGAACCATTCCAGGTTGCCTGCCATCTCGCCCCAGAATCCTGCCGGATCATCCTTGGCCCGATTCCACATTGCCTCATACTGCTGTTCACTGCTGATATGTGCATTGGCGGAAAAAGTGGCTGGTGGTGCAAATGTTCGAGTTTCTTTCAGAACGCTTTGAATGCTCTGACTTCCCGGTTGAGACATCTGTCAATTTGCTCCTGGGCAATAATGGGCGTGGCTGGAAGAGGAAGGAGTGGCCCACAGGCCGAACGAAAAGGGCTGGTAAATTCTCCCAACAGCCAGCGTTGGAAGTTTTCCTGTGGTTGCCGCATTTTGTGGACGTTTCATGCGATTGTCCACCAGACCGCCCCGGTTTACGAGGATGCTGTCAAAATGTTGAGTATCAGCGGACACATTTGTTAACGATTTCTGCATTCTCTGTGTCGCTGGCTCAGTCCGGCTACCAATACCGCAATGAATGTTCAGAAGAGTGACTGCGAGTCTCTTAACAATAGGTTTTCCGTCCGGCATTTTTTGCACATCAGCCCTTGTGAAGACCATGCCGTTCCTAACGAAGTTAACGATAGTAAAGAATCGCCTATCGAACATCGGCAGGATCAGCCAGATAATGATCCGCGTGTTAATTCTGCCGCCTTCACATTGTTAAGACTCGGGTCCTAGGAGGTTAATTGAATCGTTCTTTATCCGATATCGAGTCTCTGTCCGGAATGCTCCTGGCAGTAGTTTTCCGGCAGTGAATCTCACGCCCATTTCTGTTGAGCTGGAACGCAATTTCGATGGGCCGAAAATCGTTCACCGGGTGGACTGAACTGCCATGGGTGAACTGACGAGAGCACCGCCGGAGGAAGAGCACGGTGTGTTCGCACAGACAAGTTCCCGCGGGAAGGGGAAACAGACAAGATGAACGGCAAAACGAAGCGTGTCGGCACCTCTCTCCTGGTGGCATGTGTGTGGTCCCTTGGCCTTGAACTGCACGCTCAGCAGTCGGTTGTTTCAGAAGATCGTTTTGCTGATAGCTTGCGCGCCATGGAATCGAGAATGGCGGAGCTGGAGGAAAGCAATGCCAGACTGGAAGCGGAATTATCTGTGTATGGAAGACCGGGCACTTCATACCTGACCGGGATGTCTCAGGAAACGCCGGGGACGGCAGATTCCTTCGAAGAGTTGCTGCAGCGAACTCAGCAGGCTGATGAGAGGCTGGCAAAGATAGAAGAGAGCATTCAGAAGGATGCTGAAGCCGCGAAAAAGAAAAAGGAAGAGGACGCTAAGAAAGACAAGAAGTGGTTCGAAAAATATACCATTCGAGGGTACGCCCAATTCCGTGTTAACGACATCATGGACAATGATGGTCCAGCGCCGGCACAGTATGTGGGCGACAGTTCGATCGGAAACAACCAAAGCTTTCTGATTCGGCGAGCTCGGCTCATCTTTTCTGGTGATGTCTCAGATCATCTGTCTCTCTATTTCCAGCCGGACTTTGCGTCCAGCGTGCCTGGCAGCCCGGATGCCAATCAGTTCGCGCAGATTCGGGACTTGTATGCCGACGTGTCACTGGATGATCAGAAAGAGTTTCGCTTTCGAATCGGCCAGTCCAAGGTTCCGTATGGCTGGGAGAATCTGCAGTCCAGTTCCAATCGTTTGCCGCTTGATCGTAACGATGCATTGAACAGTGCGGTCCGAAATGAACGCGATCTGGGGATCTTCTGTTATTGGACGCCTGTCGATGTCCAGGACACCTTCAAGTACATTATGGACGAGGGCTTAAAGGGTTCGGGGAACTACGGAATGGTCGGCTTTGGAGTCTATAACGGGCAGGGTGGCTCATTCCGAGAACAAAACGATGACCTTCATGCAGTAGCCCGTGTCGCTTATCCTTTCTGGTTGAATGACTGCCAGCTTGTTGAAGTGGGTATGCAGGGTTACACGGGGCAGTATTCGGTCCTCTCAAGTTCCATCAGCCCCCTTGGTGTCGGCCCGGCCGTGAGACCTTTGGGAACGCTCGAGAACGGAAACCCGAACGGCATTCAGGAAGAGAGACTTGCCTGGACCTTCATCTACTATCCTCAGCCTCTCGGTTTCCAATCGGAATGGACCGTGGGGAATGGGCCCGCTCTGAATGCTGCCCAGACAGAGGTGACTGAGTCTGCCCTGTATGGCGGATACGCCATGGCGATGTACCGTCAAAAGCTGGAGAAGGGAGAGCTGATCCCGTTCGCTCGCTGGAACTATTACCAAGGTGGGTACAAGACCGAACGAAACGCACCATTTGCTCAAATTGAAGAATGGGAGTTTGGAACAGAGTGGCAGTTTTCCAAGTCACTGGAACTCGTCGCCATGTACACGATCACCGATCGCACAAACACGCAGGCAAATAGTACCGCCAACACGCGTTCCTATGATCAGTTCAGCGGGCAGCTTCTGCGGTTTCAGGCTCAGGTCAATTATTGACGGAGTCGTTCCTGGATTTCACTGCGGCAACTTCCGCTGTTGGAATCACGCCTGATGATGTGACGTTTTGTGCCTGAAGATATTGGAGTGGCATAACCCAACGCGGTTGCACCAGAACTGGAACATAACCCAGAGTGTCAGCAATCCGTAACGAGTGCTGCGGCGAAAATTGATGCTGGAGGCTTCCGCAAAATAGCGGACTGGAACGGGGATATCGCCGAGACGGAAGTTGAAGAAGACGGCTTGAGCAAGAAACTGCGTATCGAAGACAAAATCGTTGGAGTTTTCCTGCCATGGAACATTCTCCAGGACTTCACGCCGATAGGCTCGAAAGCCACTATGAAAGTCTCCCAGGTTTTGTCCGAGGGCGACGTTCTCGAAGATTGTGAGGCAGCGATTCGCTATGTACTTCCAGGCAGGCATTCCGCCTTGCAGTGCTTCCTGTCGAGTGCGAATCCGCGACCCAAGAATTACGTCGCAATTGCCAAGACGAATTAGTTCTGCTGCCACCGGGATCACGCGGCTGTCGTACTGATAATCCGGGTGGATCATAACGACGATGTCAGCTCCGCGTTCCAGTGCAGCTGTGTAACAAGTCTTTTGATTGCCACCGTAACCGGTGTTCTTCTCGTGCCGAATCACGGTCAGCCCGAGTGATTTGGCCAGCTCGACTGTATTGTCCCGACTGCAGTCGTCAACGAGAATGATCTCGTCGACTGTTCCCGGAGGGATATCTTTAAGCGTTCGCTCCAGCGTGGTGGCCGCATTGTAGGCTGGCATCACAGCGATGATTTTGGGCTTAGCGGTGTCTTGCATGCGCGGAGTGACTTCAAAGGCCGGAAGCAGAGGATTCGGACCAGTAACCATGCCTCAGAACGGCACGTTTTGCGGGTGTTTGTTACAGGAAACAAGGGATCTATACCGGCAGATTTGATTTTGTCCGGACAACCGTCACGACCAGATCAGCTTCTGACGCACCGTCGTGGTTCAAGCTATCAATTCGGAGCGGGTGCAGGCGTTTCGCTGGCGGGAGCTGCTGCACCAGCCCGTGCTTCCGCCGACTGACGAAGTTGCTCGATTTCCTGTGCTTCTCGCAGACGCTTGTCACCCGCAAAAAACAGAGTCAGCGATTCGCCCATTTTTGTACACAGCTTTTCGACCTTTTTGCGGGCTCCAGTATTCTTCTGCTGATCAGCTTTTGTTAACGCATCCGTCTTGATCTTGTTGAGTAATTCATCAAACCGCTTTTGTCCCGGCAGGGCATCAAGTTGAGTGATTGCAGCTTCCATCCCCGGAACATTTCCTTCGGCCGCCGACTTTTTCGCAATGCTCATGTAGACGGCTTTCTGGGCGACCATATCAACAAGCTGATCTCGCAACAGGTACAGTTCTCCTTCAACACCAAGCCGCACAGAGTCATCCGGCAATTTCATAGTATCGCGAGGAATCAAACCCGGAGCGTAAGGCACGCGAGCCAGCAATACGCTGCCGCTGTAGACATAGAGCCAGAAGGTTGGATTCTGTGGATCGACTTCAATCTCAATATCTCCGTTGCGATCCGACAACATGCGCACGCCGGGCGCTTCGTTAACATCGGTTTGACGAAGCTTTGAAACTCGGTCGACACGAAAACAAATCAGTGGTCGATCCGGACGCGACTGTAGCACCAGTCGCACTCGACTTTTTGTTGCGGCCGGGCGTTGACGCAAGGCAATCTGCTGAACACTTCTTGCTCGCCCGCCGAATGGCACCAGGCCATGCGAGATGAGGACGCCTTTTACATGACCATTGTCTGTATAACTTGCCGGAACACTTGTTACGTCTGCAACTCGAACGGGCGCATCCTCCGGTGACACGGCATCTGTTCGAAGTTCCTGATTGAATGAAGTGACTCTTATGTAACTCAGGTCAAGTCTTTGCAGGCTTTTGACTTTTCCAGGATTGCGACGGTCCAATTGTCGGAGAAATGGTCGAAGAACGTCGCCGTCTGCAATTTGTGCCGCACTAGGATCTGGCGGAGTCAGTGTTCCAGCCTGCAGTTCGAATTCCAGTTCCGTCTTGTCGACAGATGGAGCAAAGAACATCGTCACAGGGCGAAAACTGTCACGAGCCAGACGGCATGCGATGGCTCCCACTTCCTGAACATCATTCGTTTGCAGCTTCAGAAGCGGCGTCAGTTCCTGAACCCTGACATCGAATTCTCGACAGCTCACCTCAAATGCATTTTGATGTCCGGAGACACCAATCAGAATAACCTTTTCCACCGGGGAGCCATCGTAGTGAGACTGAACGTCTGCTTCTGTGAGACGCTCAAGCCGGTAGGAGCTGGCGGGAATCAGCCAGCCACTGTTGCGTACCTCGGCATTCCACATATGCCCATACATTCGCTGCAGACCCTTGCGGATGTCTTCAGTCAGTAAACTTTGGGTCAGTGGACCGCGAGTGTCGCTGCCATCAAAGCCTACCTCGACCACGACCTGGTAAGGGCGCTGAGGCAGAGGCAGCTCAACAACGGGTTCAGTGGCCGGAGCCTCGGTGTTGGACGATGTGGGGTTTGCAGCAACAGCGGGAGACTCGGTAGTCCCGGTATTTGCTGTCGGTGCTGAGGCTGTTTCACCTGCAGTTGGGGTCGGACCGCCGCACTGTTTTGCGGAGTAAGTGCTTAACACAACAGCCGTCAGCAGCAATGATCGGCAATTTAGTAGAATCAACTTCATGGTCGCACGATCCAGCGTTCAACGTTCTGATATGTAGACAGAGGCCGTTCGGGCATACCGATGATGGACTTTCGCCATACGGCGAAGTCATCGACTTCCCAAAGCGGAATCAGAAACGCTTCCGCAGCGATATGATTGTGAATGGTAAACAGTCGCGTCTGCGCATCCTGGAAGCTTGAGGCATAGTCCAGATTGATCAGCTCCTGGCGCATCCAGTCAGGAAACATTCCGAGGCGGCTCATTTCCAGAGAGTTGTCATTGGCCAGTAGTGGCCAAAGCTCAAGCAGCGGTTCTTCCATTCGAACGCGACGATAACACATGTCCCATTCGCCATCTG
>Ga0164292_10004445_pt1 | contig 11404 bp, 9 predicted proteins | sample GEODES117metaG_FD_111486 | JGI IMG/M metagenome (GOLD analysis project Ga0164292, IMG submission 111486) | Eutrophic lake water microbial communities from Lake Mendota, Wisconsin, USA - GEODES117 metaG | ecosystem: Environmental > Aquatic > Freshwater > Lake | place: USA: Lake Mendota, Wisconsin... | reverse complement strand
TGGAAGCCAGCAACAACGGCAGCTTGCGCCCTGTTACCGCGGCCTCGGTGCTCAGCGCATGGCACAGTACCTGCGTCAAGCCAGCGTTGACCTGCGCAAACGCGCTTTCGTCAGCGGGTCGGTTCTCACCCGCCAAGTGCACCACAGCGTCGGCCCTCGCTACCAGTTCGGGTAGATTGGCCGCGTCGTTTCCACGCACAAAAGTGCTGACAAGCAAACCTGGCAACTCGCTCAGGCGCACTTGCAAGTTTTTGCCAATAAAACCATTGGCGCCAGTAATCAACACTCGCGTCACGCTTTGTCTCATGCTGTCACTCCTCAGCCTCTAACTGCTCGCCACGCACCATGGCCTGAATGAAGCGCAGCTTTTTCAGCATAGCCTGCATGCCTGCCACATCAAGCCGCTCGGTGTTGTGGGAGTTATAGTCTTCGGCTTCGGAAATTTGTGTTTCGCCCTGCTCCACATATTTGCCGTAGTTCAGGTCGCGCAGGTCTGGCGGCACGCGGTAGTAGCCGCCCAGATCTTGAGCGGCTACCATTTCTTCTCGGCTGAGCAAGGCCTCGTACAGCTTTTCGCCATGGCGGGTGCCAATCACGTTGATCGGGTGCTGCGGCACACCCAGTAAATCGGTCAGCGCTTTGGCAAGTGTTTCGATGGTGGCAGCAGGCGCCTTTTGCACAAACACCTCGCCCGGCTGCCCATGCTCGAAAGCAAACAACACCAGATCCACGGCATCGTCCAATGTCATCATGAAGCGGGTCATGTTCGGGTCGGTGATGGTGATAGCCTGTCCAGCACGAATCTGCTGGGTAAACAATGGAATGACCGAACCGCGTGACGCCATCACATTGCCATAGCGGGTAACATTGATCACCGTGTTGCCGCTGGACCGTGCTTTGGCCACAGCCACCTTTTCCATCATAGCCTTGCTGATGCCCATGGCATTGATGGGATAGACTGCTTTGTCAGTGCTCAGGCATACCACTCGCTTGACACCGCAGTTGATAGCGGCTTCGAGGACGTTTTCGGTGCCCAACACATTGGTCTTAACAGCCTCCAACGGGTGAAACTCGCAAGATGGTACCTGTTTCAGAGCAGCTGCATGGTAAACAAAGTCTGCCCCCCGGACCGCGCCCAACACCGACTGGTAGTCACGCACGTCGCCAATGTAGAACTTCAGCTTGGGGCTGTTGTACTTCTTGCGCATGTCGTCTTGCTTCTTCTCGTCGCGACTAAAGATGCGGATCTCGTGTAGTCCGGAGTCTAGGAAGCGTCGAAGTACAGCATTGCCGAAGGAACCCGTACCACCAGTAATTATCAAGATACCTTGCACTGAATATTCCCTTTCAAGAGTTTACAGGGATTTATGAAAGGGTTCCGCCGCATGGTTACTATGCAGGCAACCATAAGTAGAATCAGTGCCACATTGGCACGATTAGCTGTTAAAACTGGGCCGCCCAAGGATGCAATCACTACGAATAGCAGCAAATAGAACAAGAGTTTGCCTTCTATGCGCCGAGCGTGTGCCACCGCTGGCAGAGCCAGTGCTACAAGAGACACCGCATACCCGCAAAGGGCCAAGACTCCGCCTTGATAAAAGTACTCTAGGTAGCCATTGTCAAGAGGCAACTGCGAGCCCACTCCACGACCGTAAACCCAGTGTCCTTGTGTCCACAACTGGGCGAACAACTGCGATACCTCTGTGTCACTTGACCCGAGCCTACCAGCAGTGAGGGCCATTAGCAGGTTGCCATCTTCAAAAAGATCAATCAGAGAATGCACGTAATTCGGATTAATTTCAATAATTAATGCAATGAAACCCATAGCAGCAGTAGCGCAAAGCAACAGCGCAACTCGTATCGAGAGCAAATGTATAGAAACTGCGAACGCCAAGCCTAGGGCCTGACCAAGTACTATAAAGTTCTTTGAGAGCGAGAGCAGTCCGCCAATTAAAATTAATGCGAGTCCAAGCCCGTTGAAGATGCGTTCTCGCGGGCACGACTTGAAAAGATATAGTACGGCAAGAAGTGCAACACTGAAAAATACGCCCGCCTCCAACGGTTGGTTGAATAGGCCGGTGAATCGTCCGATAGCAATTGTCTGCGACCAGACGGATTCGTCATCAATATTGACCCACAGTGAGAGTAGGGTTGTCATGTCGAATAATACACTCGATAAAGAGCAAAAACCCGCGAACATACCTCCACCGACGATGGCTCTAGCAGCACCCGTTAGTACAAACGAAACATGCGCAAGCGCGAACATAAATGTCATCAAGATCAAAGGGGGCATGCAAAGGCGAATGAACATGCCCAATGGACTAGCCATTGCGCCAGTAATTTCTGACTGTAAGCTGCCAAGAGCCACCGCTATTAAGCTGAAACAAAGCGCCAGAACGCTTATTCCGGCAGGTCCATAAACGCGTCTGGTCAGCTGCAAACTGTTGACCATGGTGAGCAGAGCCAGAGGAGGGAGCACAAGATGCTCCATCCGCAACCCGCCTGGCAGATAGGGCATCATGGACATAGCCATTAGAAAAATCGGGACGTATTTGGATTGCACCGTCACTTCACTGCACTTCAGAAGGATTGATTACGGCGATCCCCAAACGCCGTTATCCAGCCAAGCCGTTCGCATACTGCCATTCCGAAAAAGGATACTAACATCCGATAAAATCGCAGTCTGGGGATAGTGCACGCCACAGCATTCGCCGAAATGCTCAGTGCCAGAAATCCATCGACCGTCTTCTCAACAGAGAACTCGCGTGCCTTGTGGTGACAGGCTTCTGACACTGAGGCATGAAAAGCTGAATCCAAAAAAAGGCGTTCGACCAACATAATCATCGGATGCTTAGAGACGCTTGATACGTTTTCGTTATAAGAAAGTCCCTTGATGTCGGACAGAAACCCGTAGGTGTCAGGCGTCTCGATTGACTCAATCCCAACCATCGCTGGTACGCCGACGGCCGCCGCTTCGATAACAGCAGTGCCGCTGCCAACGAACAAGGTTGCACCATTAATCGTCTGGCGGAATTGAGAGTAGGGAACTGCGCCCATGAAGCGCACACGCTCTTCGACCTTGTGCTCGACAGCGAGTGCTCGCAGTAGAGACTCTTCAGGGCCAGTGCCGTAAATGTCGTAGTGGATATCCGGATGCGTCGCGGCTAATTGAGACGTTAATCGGATCATGTGTGCGTTATATGTCTTGAACTTGACGAGATTACCTACCGAGACTATACGTTTGGTTCTTTCAATACTGCAGGAAAAGGGGGCGGTGTGAGGCAGGTCAATTCCTATCGGGACTATGATCGAAGCCGAGTAGTTAGCGTGGAAGAAGCATTCGTAATTCTGACGAGTGACCTCGTTGAAGAATACTAAGTTTTCAGCGGGCATTGCTGAGAAAAGACGTATTGCTTCTCGTGCGAAAAAGAATGGTGGCGCCTTGAATAGAAACTCGTTCTGGTGATAGACCCCTACAGTGATTTTTTTGCCTGTAAGACGGCCATACATACGAAGGGCAAAGACAAGACCGAAAATACTCATTACATGAATATGATCACCAAAAGCGGATAATACTTCTTTAAGTTTCGACCAACGGACATAGCCGAAAACTCCAAGGTGGGCACGAAAAAGTCGACCTCGCTCGATGAGAAAATCGTTCAAGCAAAGCACTTCAGCATAACGCTCAAGCTCGGTACGCAATTGCACATCAAACTCTGGTCTGAGAAGCAATACGGCGCAGCGGGTACCCCGGGAAGCCATTTCTCGACAGGTGCGAATCAGAAAAGTCGTGCCGCCATTCATGACCAGCACGTTAGCGAAGAAGATCAACTTGGCCTCCGGCTGTAGATAATTAGACCGGTTACTGATATGCAAAGGTAGATGAAGTAAGTCAAAGCGTAAGCCTGGTGCACCCCAGGTAGGTCCCCGCCTTGAGAAAGCACCACTGACGACAACGCAACGTACAATCCTGACTGTGCGAACTCTGCTGCCACATAAAGCTTTAATGCAGCCTTAGCCACTCCGAGGAATCCGATCACATAAGCGCTTACCCTGAAAAAATCTCCAAGTAACTGCCAGCCGAAGAGCTCAGACATACCGCCGAAGGCTTCCGAAAAAAGGATACGAATAACGAAGTCGCGCAAGGGATACAGTAACAACCCAAAGATCGAAAAAGCAATACCTATGAAGACAAGATAACGGCGAATTAACAGGACGATCGAGTTGCGATCGTCCATGGTGGAAAGACGGGGCATAAAATTCGTCGCGAGGAAAACCGTAAAGAACCCTAGGTATGCGCCAGAAAGTCGAGTCATAGCCTGCCATAGACCGGCAGCCTCTAACCCCAAGGAGTCGATTATGCGGGTGCGAATGACGATCTCGGCCAGTGGAAAAAGCGTCGCAGATGCAAGCAACATCATGCTAAATCGCGCCAAGTTCAGTAAATCTGTACGGCCTATGGTTAATCTAACAAGGCGGGTAAGCCGCGACCTCGCCACCAGCCACAGTGCCGAAAGTCCGGTGCATGAAATGCTTAACAGAAGCGCTATCGCAGCGCCTTCCATGCCGAAATGAACAATCAGTAAATAGACGATGGGCAAGGAGCCCAGGTAACCTGTGATAGTGATCGCAGCGAACAAATCTGATCGTAACTGACCGTTGACTATCGAGATAACTGCAGAACCTATGAAACAAAACAGGTGGGCTACGCCGAGGCTTGGCAATAACCAAGAATAGCTTAAGTCGCCAAACAAGGCTTGGGCCAAAGGCCTAGCTGCGATAATACTAACTATTAAGACTAATAAACAAAAGCACAACCCATAGGCAATAGAAGCGCCGACGAATCTGAGCATTCGGCGGGGCTTATTACGGTACTCCGCTACGTACTTCGCAATACCATTACCAATACCCCCACCGGCAAACACCGAAACCATGGTCGACATACTCATGAAATGACCAAGGATACCCATGGCGGCCGGCCCTAGATAAACGGCAATCATCTTGACGATAACAAGATTTACGATCATCCGCAAGCCATGTGCGACTGCGGCTGCTAGGGGCGCGGAAAACGCTTGCAATTTTGGCATTGCTTGAGAGATTTTTCTCGAAAACAGAACTCTCAAATCGCCACAGCCTTGATCACAGCCTCGGCTACACGGTCAACTTCGACGTCACTCATCTCGAAGTAAAGCGGGAGCCGCACAAGGCAATCGGTAAAACGATCGCTGTTAGGGAGCTGGCGACCGTCGTGGCGTTGCTGAAAGAATGGACTGCTGTGCAGCGAAAGGTAATGAAAGACGGCGTGGATTCCCTGTTCACGCAAATGCCCAATGATGGCACTGCGTTGAGCGAGATTGCTCGCCACTAAATAGAACATATGAGCATTATTTGTCGCCCAATCGGGCAACTTGGGCAAGCTAACGCCATGTCTTGGAAGGACATTAGAAAAATGACTAGCATAGCGGTTCCAAATTGCTTTTCGACGCGTCTGGATGGTCTCTAGGTTTTCCAGTTGGGCGTATAGGTAAGCCGCCACTATGTCCGCAGGCAGAAACGAAGAGCCGATATCAACCCAGCCGTACTTGTCAACTTCACCGCGAAAGAAGGAAGATCGGTTAGTTCCCTTTTCACGAATAATCTCAGCCCGCGCTGCGTAGCGCGGATCATTAACTGACAATAATCCACCCTCGCCTGAAATAACGTTCTTGGTTTCGTGAAAGGAAAATGCGCCAAGTCCGCCAAGGGTACCCAAAGGACGTCCACGGTAATATGAATCAATGGCTTGTGCTGCGTCTTCAACTACAACTATTCCGTGATCGGCTGCGACTTTGAGGATCGGATCCATATCGCAAGCAACGCCAGCGTAGTGGACTACCACGATTGCTTTAGTAGAGGGAGTGATCAGTGCTGTTATCTGATCCACTGAGATATTCGGATTGTCAGGTTCGCTGTCGGCAAATACCAAACTCGCCCCACGTAGGGCGAACGCATTTGCAGTAGATACAAAGGTAAAGGATGGAACTATTACCTCATCTTCAGGTCCAATGTCCAGCAGTAGAGAACACATTTCCAGCGCATCAGTGCAAGATGTCGTTAGCAGCGACTTGTGCATACCGTAGCGCGTCTCGAAGAATTGATGACATCTTCTTGTGAAGATTCCGTCTCCAGATATCTTCCCAGAGGCCACGGCTTCGGCTATGTAGACGAGCTCGCGGCCATGCAGGTAAGGTTTATTGAATGGTATTGGTTTCATGAATTTTTCACCTCATACATGTAATTGCCGCGTATCTGTCAAATTAGGCCATCGCTTATGACACCCCAGAAGCAAGGACTCGAACTGGAACTCGAAACGCCGGTACAGATTGACAATAGGAACGTTGGCCGCCGAAATCAGCGTATGCGTCTCGCGCACGCCGCGTAGGCGATTAAGGCGTAATGCCTGCGCCCATAACGACACGCCCAACAGAGCATGGCTGCGCTTGACACCGGTCAGCACTAGATCCACTTTCTCGCCTTCTTCGCGCTGAATATGAAGGCCAATCACCTCGCCCTTGAGACGGTAGGTGTAGACCTCATGCTGCTGTGCCAGCAAATCGGTGAGCCAGTTGCTATAGCGACGCGAAGCCACCACCGGTTCCACCCATGGATCCTCATGAATACGACCATGTTCAAAATCACTGGCCAAGATGGTGCGCAGCGCCTCATGGTCAGCCTCTTTAGCTGGCTCCAACAATAGGCCGGGACGAATCAGGCGGTCAAAGGCTTCACTGCCTTGCAGCTTGTGATGACGGATGCGGTAGCTGGCCTCGGCGAAGTAGAAACCAGCTTGGTGCACCAGCTGCTTGACCAATCGTGTCGGCTCGAAGCGTCCGTAAGCGAACTGCACCCCTTGCGCCTGCGCCCAGGTCTCAAACTGGTGGAGCACATCTAGCCCGGCTGCCTCATGCTCTGCCTGAAAATAGGTGATTTCGGCGCAGGGGAAACCGAAGACGCGTTCATCCCAAGGGGTCAGGCGACATTCAAGCGTTGCGTGGTCGTTATGCAAACGGGGCATTGTTTTCTCAGAAAGCAGGCAACAAAAGCTTGCGACTGAAGACGGTGATCAGGTCCTGACCATCCCACACCGGGGCAAAAGACAGCGCCTCACCGATAGGGGCTATGCGGTCCACGGCCCGCGCCGGCAGCGCCAACGCCAGATCCCGCAACTGCGCGCGTGTGAAGCCGAATACAGACAAGGTTTGCTCTTTGTCACTCAACTGCGCAGCCAGTTTGACCAGCTCGGGCAGATGCAGCTCCAAAAACAGACCGTTACCGCAATGCAGGGCCTTGGCGGTCTCATTGAGCGGGCGCTCGAGAGTCAGCCGCAGGGGTTGGCTTGGCGACAGACCCACATCGCCATCGGGCCGCGCCAGGGCAGCACCGGCGTACTCGAAGCTGGCAGCCACCCGGGCCATGCTCATGGCTTCGGCGTCCTCAGGCTGGCGCCGCGCCAGCTCGTGTTCTAGTGCTAGCCAGAAGCGCGCGCGCGCCGCGTCGATGCGCTCGGGCGAGCCCACCCACGCCACCAAACGCGGCGAGGAACACGCTTGCTGCGCGAACCAGAAGGCATCGTTGTAGAAGCGGCTGGCAAGCTGTGCCAGCGCTGGCTCGTCCAGCGCCAGTAGCGCCATTGCCTCGATGGCACAAGCGGAGAAACGGTCAGGGAAGCAGATTTCTATCGCCGTTGGCCGCAGCGGGATGGCGCGCAGTGTGCGCACCGTCGCATCCCCGCCCCACACCACACGCAACTGGCAGGCGTCGGACAGCGCCCCAGTGATTGCGTCATTGTGTGGGTAGGTCAGCAGCACGATGCGCCCCTGCACCGGCACACCCACCTCTTCGGCCAGTGTTTGCGCCAGCACGCTGATAAGGAAAGTTTGAGCCGCGCTGGCTTTTTGCGACACGCGCACCACGTTCACGTTGCCCGCCAGCAGCGAAAGCAGCCAAGAGTACATAAACACCGAATCCACATTGCTCGGCGCCACATGAAATGCCAGGCCACGCCCCATCACCAGGGCGTCGCCGGTGTCGGTGGGGTACTTCTGCGCCAACTGGTGCAGGTTGGCACCACGAAACCAATGACCCAGCGCCGCCAGCTCCGGGTGCTCACGGATACCCGCCGCAGTCAGAAGCTTCTGCGAAAAGCGCTTCACAAACTCCACCGCCCGGGTGTCAAACGGCTGCCAAGCCGGGGCGGCGCGCAGGGTATGGAGCACATGGGTCAGCGAAGCGGGAGCCTCAGCCACCCCCAAGAGGTAGTTCACGCTGTTCATGCCATCACCCGTGTATCGCTGCACCCGCGCAACTCCACCTGCGGTAGCCGCCCACTCACCGTGAAATGGCTGCCGGCGCGGCCGCAAGGGCAGTCATCCTGGCCGTGCAATGTGCCCACATCCTCAGTCAGCAGGGAATGGCCGGGATAGCTGAGCGGAATCGCGCTCTGCACCTGGATCACCCCCGGCTGACCCACCCCAAGCGGTTGCAGCGTGTGCGGGTCACGCATCAGAACGTCGGCGTAACTCGGGCTGTGTAGGTGACCGTGTTCACACTCCATAAAGATGGAGCCGACTTGCTCCACCATGCCGTAGTAGTTGTAGACGCGCTCGATGCCGAACTGCTGGTGCAGCCGCGCCTTGAACTCCTCGTTGCTGACGCGCTGATCCAGCAGGCGTTTCCAGCCGCCGCCGTGAATCAGCAAGCTGCCGGGCGGGAAGCGCAGCTGCACGCCCTGACGCAACGCGCTCTGGTAAAGCCCCTGCCACACCACGAAGGTGAAGCCGAACAACAGCACTGGCGTATCAGAGTAGCGTGTCAACCACGCTTGCAGCGCTTGAGCGTCCAGCTCCAGCGCGTCGTTCAGGCAGTACCAGTGATCGCGGCCATAGGTCGAAAAACCCAGGATACCGGCCGCGCGCGCGTTGAAGCGACGACGATCCTTCAATACATCGGCGGAATCAACGATCAACATCGGCCAGCGCTTCTTGCCCAGGAAGGAGGCCATGATGGCGCTGAGCACACGCGTCTGGCGCATCGACGTTTCACGGTCAAGGTAGATGCGGGACACGGCTTGGCCGGTGGTGCCACTGGAAGTAAGCGTCTTGATGACTTCGGTTTCGGGTACGCTACGCAACTCCAGCGTTTTGAACAGGCGCACCGGAAAGTAGGGCACCTCCGCCCGCGTGGCTGCTTGAGCGCCCGCAGGGAACAGGCGCTCCACCATGTTAGCGTAGGGTGCACTGCGTTGAATGTGCCAGCGCGTCAGCGCGTTCAGAGTATCCAGCAGCGCCGGACCCTTGGCGTCAGCGCGAAAGCCGTAGGGCTGGGCGATGTCCAACGGCAGGTCAGGCCAGGCCGGCACGGCCTCGGAGAGGGGATCGGTTTGCATCATTAGGAGCTCAGCAATGCGACGTAATCTTTTTTGCCGCTAGGCAGCAGCGGCAGCTGTTCCACCAGTTGCAACCGGGTCATGGTCGGGTGGATGGCGAACTGCTGGCGGACGAACTCCCGCACCTGATCCAGCAAGGCAGCCTCCTGACTTTCGAGCCACACCACAAGCCGGTCATCCGTGCCGCCCACCGCCAACGGCACGTGCAGCGCTGCTTGCAGCGCTTTTTCCACCTCATCCAAGCCGATGCGGTTGCCGCTGACCTTTATGAAACGCTTGAGCCGACCGGTGATGTAGAAGAACCCGTCCTCATCTACCCGACCGAGGTCCCCGGTGGATAAGCGGCCCTGGCAATCATCCCCCCGCATCAGATCGGCGAGCTGCTCGGCGTAGCCCAGCATGACATTCGGGCCCGAAAAGATCAATTCACCACTTTCTGTTGCAATCTCCAACGCACCATCTGGAATCGGAACACCAATACTGCCAATCTTTACACTAAGTTGCTCAGGCGGCACGTAACTGATGCGTGCGCAAGCCTCGGTCTGGCCGTACATAACGAAGAATCGCCGACCGCTAGCCTGCGCATGCTCTGAAACCAAGCGAGTGAGTTTTTCATCAAGCTGACCACCCGCCTGAGTCAAGGTTCGCAGCGCAGGTAGTTCTTGTTTAAAGAAGGCCATCCGATGCAACATCTGATACGTGTAAGGCACACCCGCCAGCGAAGTCACCTCCTGCTCTCGCATGCGTTGCAGGAATTCATGGCTTAACACACTATCGGTGTTGAGCACCAATGTGCCGCCTACCAATAAATGACTATTGATTATTGACAAACCATAAGAATAGTTCATCGGCAACGATGTAATTGCGCGCTCTTTAAAATCAAGACACAGATAGCTGGCTATAGATTTTGCATTCGCCTGCAATGCCTCCCTCGACAACCGAACCAAACGCGGACTGCCCGTTGTGCCTGAAGTGCTGAGCAATAGCCCCAAAGAAGGGTACAACTCGGCCAAAGACACCTCTGACTGTGCCTGTACATTACCCTGAACAGCAACCCACTGAGGACTGTAGAGGGATTTCAGTGCATCTAGCTGACCTTGTGGCATTTGTGCAGACAGTAGTAGCGGTACATGGCCTTGCCTTAGACAAGCGAGGTATAACGCTATGTCGGCCAACTGGTTATTGCACAAAATGAAACCCAGCGAGCGTGGGCCGTGGGCCTCCAGAACTCGCTCCTGATTTGTTACAAGCGAGCGAAGTTGGTCATAGCTGTGCGAATGACCATCAGAGTCGATGACAGCAACGTTATGCTCTGGCGCAACGCCCAGATCCCAAAAGTTCATAGACTCATTCCACCATCGACGCCAATAACCTGACCGGTTAGGTAACAAGCCTGCTCGGATGCCAAGAATCGAACCAAATGAGCAACCTCGTTCGGCTTACCCATCCGTCCCATACGTACGCGGGCTAAGTTCTGCCGATGAACATCATCACTGTGCTGGCGATTCATTTCAGTATCTATGTAGCCCGGGGCCACTGCATTGACACGGATATTCTGCGGGGCCAATTCTTTGGCTGCAGCCAAAGTAGCACCAATCAGACCGGCCTTAGAAGCAGCATATGCGACTTGACCCTCAAACCCGTAGCGTCCAACAATCGATGACATATTGATGACCGAACCACCACTAGAACGTCCCATCAGCTTCGCCGCGCCCTGCATGTGCAGGATTGCCGCCGCAAGATTCACATCCAACGTACGCGCCAAGGCGGATTGAGGAATCATGCCCAGCTTAGCCGGCTCCATGATTCCTGCATTGTTCACCAATACATCTAGGCGACGAAAACGCTTAAAAATATCTTGGAACGAACGACTGATCGCCTCATGATCGGTAAGGTCGTAGGTTAAGGTAAGACTGCTTTCAGCACAGGAAGGAGGCAGTGCAGCCAGCAGTTCGTCAAGAGCGGAACTTGTGCGGGCAT
>Ga0164292_10004443_pt1 | contig 11404 bp, 8 predicted proteins | sample GEODES117metaG_FD_111486 | JGI IMG/M metagenome (GOLD analysis project Ga0164292, IMG submission 111486) | Eutrophic lake water microbial communities from Lake Mendota, Wisconsin, USA - GEODES117 metaG | ecosystem: Environmental > Aquatic > Freshwater > Lake | place: USA: Lake Mendota, Wisconsin... | reverse complement strand
AGTTTGTCACAGAGGTCTTTATTCTCTGGCCTATTTGATGAGGAGAATCGATTAAGACAAAAATATTGACCCATCGATGTCTTAAGGGAAGAACAGCCATCATCGGATTGAAGACTTCCTGAATAATCGTTGAAGCACATTTCATAATTCTTTTTCAGACACGTTTCTTCAGTTTCAATAGATAGTTTGCCTCCATCTATGCCTTTTATGTCTGCAATAATGAAATAGAGACATTTTTTATTCTCACTGCACGTTTTACTTAATGTCAGATGGGGAGGAATGTAACCAGCACCACAATTTCTGCCAGGTACAGCGCATTCGGTCCCCTTATTGAGACTGATGCTGACAGAAAAAGGTGAGTCTTTAAGTTTTATGACATCACCAGGTTTAAAAGTTACTTCTTGAGAGATTGTTACAACATGACTCTCTGAAAAAGAGAGAGTCGAAAAAATGAATGTGAGGAAAACGAAAATCATATTTAGACCTGGCCGGCCGTGATTTTATCCACCATTAATTGAATTGTTTCATTCCCGTTGAAGCGATTCACTCCAAGGGTGAACTGGATCGTGAGACCAGATTTATTTTGGAGATCAAATAATTCTTCTGGTGTCATTTCATTCCATTTTCCGAGATAATTAAAGCTCACTCCTTGAACAGACACTTTTGAATTCACACCAGTAAATGTCCAACGGACATGGGCCTCTTTCATGATTCGAAATGACTGAATCTGGGCATTCTTCATCCGAAAAACAGGTTTCTCATTTCCTGGGCCAAAGGGTTCAAGCTTTTCAAGATCTTTCAATAAGTTTGCATTTATCTCTTCGATGCCGATTTCAACATCAAAAGAACTCAGTTTGGTTCTTAGCATTGAAGGAATCGGTCTAAGAAGTGTATTGATTCTCTTTTTAAATTCAGAAAAATTTTCTTTTTTCATAGAAAGTCCAGCTGCGGCCTTATGGCCTCCAAACTTTATGAAAAGATCTTTACACTGATCCAGAAGTTCAAAAATGTTAAGATCTCCAGCAGCTCGGCAGCTCGCTTTTATGACTCCTTCCTCTTCGGCATTAGTAAAAACAAAAGCTGGTACTTCGAAAGTCTCAACGAGTTTTGAGGCCACAATACCAATGACTCCTTCATGCCAGTGAGGACGATAGAGAATATTAATAAGGAGTTCTTCGGAATTAAGGGAGCTTATGACATCTTTTTTGGCCTCTTCAAAAACTTCGGCTTGAATCATGCGTCGGTCTCTGTTCGCCACTTCAAGGTGAGTGTAGTGTTCTCTACATTCAGAAATAGTATCGGCGATAAGAAGTCTTAAGGCGCGATCAGGGTGATCGAGTCGTCCTTTAGAATTAATATGAGGTCCAACATGGAAAGATATTTTCTCAGATGAAACCATGCTGACTTTCAGCTCTTCTGGTTGAAAAAAAGCTTTTATCCCATTGTACTGAGACGTTGGAATTTGTTTAAGGCCGTGTCGTGTGAGTCTCACATTCAGTGGAGTCATCCGTGCGAGATCAGAAATCGTTCCAATCGCCACGAGCTGAAGAAGGGGATAGATACTTGGTGTTTCAGTTCCGCGAGCAGCGAGATCATTTTTAATTTGAAGTGCTAGAGCGAACGCCACACCAACTCCAGCAAGAGGTTTTAGTGGAGAATTTTCCGGTTCATCTCTTCGAGAGGGATTGATCACGGCAAAAGCCTCAGGAATATGGGGAGCAGCATCTTTGTGATGATCTGTGATAATAAGATCGAGTTTTCCTTGCGCGTACTCGGCCGTTGCTATACTTGTTATACCGCAATCTACTGTGATGAGAACTTTTACTTCTTTTTCTACTGCTGCATCGATAGAAGAATTATGAACTCCATATCCCTCAATAAAACGGCTTGGTTGGAAGACTTCGACATTTGTTCCAAGCATTTTGAAAAAATGCCAAAGAAGAGCACAGGAGGTTGTGCCATCCACATCATAGTCACCGTAGATCCCAATCTTCTCTCCTTCTGAGAGGGCCCTTAAAATTCTTTCCGACGCTTTTTTAAGATCTATCATTTGTGTGAGATCAGGAATGTCTTTAAGATTCCAAGAAAGCATCTCTTGAACATCAGTGGGATTGAGTCCACGCTTTTTAAAGAGTCTAAGAATGACAGGATTTAATTCTGTTGAAGAGAGTGATGATAATTCCATTTTTAGAAATTATCATAGGGGAGAGGGATTTCACCACAAAACAAAGAGGCCTTTGATTAAATCTTCTTCCTCAATGAGATCTGTTGGATAGAAGTAATTCTCCCACTTTGTCTCTTTTTCATGGTGAATCTTATCGAAATATCGAAGAGGTAAAAAAGATTTGTTGCAGTGCGCACAGCGCTCAAGTTCTTTTTCGGATTCGTTTATCTTTAAGCACGAATGGCAGGTTCTGATGAGTAACTTTTCTTTAGATTTTTTTTCTATTTCATTCACATCCTACCCCGCAGGTTGGGCCAGTCTTAATGACCTCTTCGGGTTGTGAAAATTTTAATTTAATAAAAAAGGCCCGAGTGAATCGGGCCAGATTTAAAATCTATATTAGTGAAAGTTAAAATTGAGTCAGCATAGGAACAGGGGATCCCATATTAAAGCTAAAAGGATCATTACCAAACTGACCTGGCGCCATGAATTGAGTTTGGAAGCGTGGATCTGGGAAGAACTCTGTTGGACGCATAGACCAGTCTCCTTGGTTATCTTTCGGAATGGGCGCTTGATGAACTTGATCTGGATAGAAGCCACCACCTTGTGGAACGAAAATATTTGGCTGATTTGGTTGAAATCCATTTGGATAATAAACCCAATTACCCGCTGTGGTTGGTTGGTTATAGCGATATAAGCTGTGCTCGTAAGCATAACTGTTAGCGATAGGATTTCCCTGTTGGTTTTGAAACATCGACACCATCATTTGGGCCATACCCATCATCGTTTGAAGAATTTGTTGCTGCTGCTTGAGGAGCTCTTCCACTTGAGCGGTTAAAACTTTATTCTTTTCTTCTGATTCACATATTTCTTTCTTTGGTTCTTCTTTTTTCGGGTCTTCTATTTTTGGTTCTTCCTTTTTTGGATCCTCTTTCTTTGGTTCTTGGGCTTTTGCTAATAAAGATTGGTTCACTTCAAGATCTGTTAGAAGACTCTCTATCATTTTCTTAGATTCAACTTCAGCTCTTAGTGAAGCTTCTTCCTCGCTTCCAATCAGTTTTTTCTCTTGAAGATCTTTTAACTCAGACTCTACGATCAGAACTTCCAGGGCGAGAGATTCAATCACCTTTTTCTGTTCCTCAACGATGGCTTTATCAGATTGATCCTTCTTAAATGCTTCTCGCTCTTTATTAAGTTTTCCGCTTAAGGCATCTCTTTTAGCTTTGAATTTCTCGAGAGTATTTTCTTGGCCTATCTGAATGGAGTCTGGTTTTTGAGCTTTTCTAAAAGCCTCTAACTTTGGAAAGGATTCAGAAATAATAGCGATCGAGGCTATTGATCGGTGATTAACCGTTGATTCCATCACACTAGGTGATGCAGATAAGATGGCAAGTAATGGTAAAGTTGCCAGGTGATGGCGATTAAACCTTTTCATAGTTCCCCCTCAGGACATGATGAGTTGAATTCATTTATCCAACTTCGATGCCAACGGAAGCATTTTGCTTGGGCATTTGGGGTAAGCCCAAATTAACTTAATAGTATCAGTAAGTTAGGGCTTGCTGAGACGATAGGAAATTGGATAAATTTTAAGTCTTCAATTGGCCAAATAATTCACAGTTAGAGTGAAACTGTCCAAAGATTGGTCATATTCGTCCTCCTTTGAATCTCCTAGAAGATAATAGGAGAGAGGGTATAATCAAGACTTAAGTAATTGAAAGGGCGTAGTATTCAAAAACGGAAAGATTATGCGAAAGAGAAGAAGTGCCACCCGGCAACCAAAGAAAATAAACTTTAATGTCGATCCCACTCATTTTTTAAATAGAGATATCTCTTGGCTTCATTTTAATCGAAGAGTGCTTCAAGAGGCGGCAGATAAGCGTAATCCTCTTTTAGAGAGACTTCGCTTCCTCATCATTTTCTCTACGAACTTAGATGAATTTGTGATGAAGAGAATTGGTTACTTAAAGCACCAGATAACATCAGGAATGAACCATCGATCTGTGGATGGCCAATCGGCCGAGGATCAGTTAACAAATATTAGAAAGCATATCAATGAAGACCTAGAGACTCAAAGATCCATTTATTTAAATCTCGTCGTAGAGCTACAACGTCACGATATTTTCATTTATGATTACGAAGATCTAGATGGAGAGGATCAAGAATATCTTAGAAGTTATTTCAAAAGAAAAATTTTTCCCGTACTAACTCCACTCTCGGTTGATCCTGGACATCCTTTTCCCTTCATTTCAAATTTATCTTACTCCTTAGGAATTATTTTAAAAAACCCACAAACCGAAACTATTTTATTTTCTAGAGTGAAGATACCTCAGGTTATTCCGGGTCTTATTACTCTTCCTAAATCAGATGGAGATAAAAAATTTAGATTCGTTACAACCGTGACCCTAGTGAGGTCTAATCTCCCCATGCTATATCCAGGCATGGAAATTCAAAATACTGTTCCTTTTAGAGTTTCTCGAAATGCGGATGTTGACCATAGGGAGGATGAGGCGCAGGACTTACTGATTCTTGTTGAAGAGGGGATTAAGGAGAGAAGACTTGCTGATTGTGTTCGACTTGAAATTCATAAAGACACTGATCACAACATTATGAATTTTTTGAAAGACTCATTAGAGATAGTAGAAGAAGACATTTACCTCATGGATTTTCCCATCGACTTTGGGATTTTAAAGGCCATTGTCGATTTAGATTTACCAAATTTAAAATTTAAACCTTGGTCTCCGATTATCCCGAAACAGTTTTTTGAAAGCAGCAATATATTTAATCTCATAAGACAAGGTGATATCCTTCTTCATCACCCTTATGATAGTTTTTCCGGAACGGTAGAGAGATTTATATCTCAAGCAGCAGAAGATCCCAATGTTTTAACGATTAAAATGACTCTTTATAGAACGGGAGATAATTCACCCTTCATTCGAAGTCTCATTAAGGCCGCTGAAAAAGGTAAGCAGGTCGTTTGTCTCGTGGAACTCAAGGCGAGATTTGATGAGCAAAGAAATATCGTGTGGGCACAAAAACTTGAGGATGCTGGAGTTCATGTTGTGTATGGAATTTTGGGACTTAAAACACATACGAAAACCTCTCTCATTATTCGGCAAGAAGCAGATGGAGAGATTATGAGTTATGCCCATATTGGAACTGGAAACTATCACTCCCAGACTTCAAACCTCTATACTGACCTTGGGCTTTTGACTTGTAACAAAAAAATCTGTGAAGAAATCGTTGAGGTTTTTAACTATCTCACGGGGAGCTCTCTTAAAACGGATTATAATGAAATTCTTGTGGCGCCGATCAATATGAAGTCTCGCTTCATCGCTAAAATTCAGCAGGAAATTAAAAATAAGAAAGCAGGCAAACCCGCTAGGATCATTGCAAAGATGAATTCTATGGAGGATGAGGTGATGACGGAGGCGTTGTATGAGGCAAGCCGAGCAGGGATTCAGATCACTCTCATCGTAAGAGGTTTTTGTTCATTGAAGCCAGGGATTAAAGGGCTTTCTGAAAATATTCAGGTGATTTCCGTTATTGGGCGATTTCTTGAACATTCAAGAATCTTTTATTTCGCCAATGGATCGGATCATCCAACGGAGGGCGAATACTTTGTTGGCTCCGCCGATTGGATGCATAGAAACTTACATAATAGGGTAGAGCTTATCACTCCCATATTTGACTTAAAGCTCAAAGAGAAGCTCTGGGAATTCTTAGACATCCTTCTAAAGGATAATCGTCAGGCCTGGTACCTAAATGAAAATGGAACTTACACTCAAAAAGTTCCGGCCGATGGGGAAGAGGAGCGAGGAACTCATATGGAACTCATGTTGAAAACAATTCAAAGAGAAAAGGCACACAATTGAAATTAATTTTTTTACGTCACGGTTTAGCGGAAGGTCATTTTTCCTTTGAGCAAGATAAAGATTTTGAAAGAGAATTAACTCAAGAAGGAATCAAAAGGCTTCATAAAACCTTTAAGCTATTCAAAAAGGTTCAGCCGTCAATTGATGTGATTTTTTCTTCCCCACTAGCAAGAGCTATTCAAACAGCAGAGTACTTTTGGTCATATTATCAAGATGCTGATTTAGAAATGATGGCCGATCTTGATATTCTAGATGACCCGAGACACCTTGTTGAGTACATCTCTTTTCTTCCCACCGATGGATGCTACACCTTTATTGGCCATGATCCTCATTTAACAAAAGTTGTGGCAGCACTTTTGGCACTTCATCCTGAGCATGATTTTATGACCATTAAGAAGGGAGGAATTTGTGTTCTTGAAGGTGGGATGTGGAAAGGTTTTAAAATGGAACTTCTTCTCCAACCAAAAATGATGAAAACGATGGTGGATGATTAATCCTTCATGATAAAAACTTTTGGTGCCTTTTCGAGCATTGAAAGGATAATACCTTCTTTGAGTCCCACTTTTGGAAGAAGAATTTTTTCAATTTTTAATTTTTGCATTAAGTGATGGGTCAGCATGATTGCCGGAAGAATAACATCCGCTCTGTTTTGATCTAATTCAAGTCTCCTAATTCTATCGACATAACTCATGGAGAGAATCGCTTCTTCCATATGGTTAATCTCGTTAAACATCGCTAGTTCAGAGCTCGGTTTTCCCAGAATCTTTTTACGGATTTTTCCAATCCTTCGAAGGTTTCCACCTGTTCCAATAAAGAGATCAATGTCCTTAAGCTTCAAGTGAGATTTTATGAATTGAATCATTCTCTCCATTTGATCTGAGATCTCTTTTTCTAGTGACGCCTGATCGAGTTTTAACAGTCTCACAGTTCCAACATTAAAGCTTTCCACTGCGAGGATTTCTTCGTTCTTTACGAGAATAAGTTCCGTACTTCCGCCCCCGATGTCCATGAGAATGGCATTTTTTCGTTTCAAATTCACTTGGCTTTTGACCGCATGAAAAATAACTTGCGCCTCTTCGCTCCCTCGTATCGTTTCAATCTCAATACCTGTGGCATGAGCAATTCTTTTTGCGAGAATTGGCCCATTTTTTGAGTCTCTCATCGCAGAGGTTGCCATCGCTTTGATATCGGTCACGTTGTACTCTGTAAAAATATGAAAAAGCTTTATAAAAGCCTCTTCTGTTTTCTGCATCTTCATTTCAGAAATGATGCCATTTTGGAAAACGTCTTCTCCAAGCCGTAATGGCTCCCTAAAACTTTTGACAATTTCTACCTTGTCGCCGTCCTTTCTCGCTATCACTGCTCTCAAGGCATTAGAGCCCAAATCAATCGCAGCGATGGTTTGAAACTCTCTAAATTTATTTAGATAACTTGGCATATGGGTTAATATTACACACACTCTGGCAAAAGTCGCCTATCTGACCTATTAAGCTTGTATTAAATATAGAGGAAGTTTAAATGAGATGGCACAAGCTCTTTGATCGTTATTCACTCACGAAGCGTCCAACTCTTCGAGTTGTGAGTCCCAGAGTTGGAACATCAGTCATACCTTTAGAAAAAAATGATTCAAGGATCTTTTTTCAGTACTTAACAAATAAAATTCATTCCTTGCACTTTAGAGGTTCCGAGAAGCAACTTGTGAGCATGATTCAAAAAATGCAAGCCGAAGAGGGATTTACGATAGAGAAGATGAGAACAAGCCCAGGGCGCAGGAAAGAGAAAATGGTGCTTCTTCATTTAAAGTTTCAGGATAATCTAGAATTAAGAAGAATTATAAAAATGGGTTAAATAAAAGGCCCGTTTCCGGGCCTTTCGTTTTTATTTCGTGAGTCTTTTTTGAAGATTAGCGTTGATCGCCTCTAAGAATCCTTCGGTCGTGAGATACTTATCCGAAGTCACTTTATCACCATAAATGCAGGCAGCAAGATCTTTAGTCATCTTACCTTCTTCAACAGTTTTAATACATACTTCTTCAAGTGCTTCGCAGAAGTTGATGAGTTCTTTATTCCCGTCAAGTTTCCCTCGGTGAAGAAGACCTCTCGTCCAAGCAAAGATAGAGGCAATAGGGTTTGTTGAAGTTGGTTTCCCTTGCTGGTGAAGGCGGTAGTGTCTTGTCACTGTTCCGTGGGCGGCTTCAGCTTCAAGTGTTTTTCCATCTGGAGTCAAAAGAACTGAAGTCATAAGACCCAGGGATCCAAAACCTTGTGCCACCGTATCAGATTGAACGTCACCGTCGTAATTTTTGCAGGCCCAAACATACCCACCAGACCACTTCATACAAGAGGCAACCATGTCATCAATGAGGCGGTGTTCGTAGACAATTCCTTTTGCTTCGAATTTCTTTTTGTAATCTTTTTCATAGATTTCAGCAAAGATGTCCTTAAAGCGGCCATCATATTTTTTAAGGATGGTATTTTTTGTTGATAGATAAAGTGGCCAGCCTTTAACTAACGCCATGTTAAAGCACGACTCAGCAAAACCACGGATAGACTCTTCTGTGTTGTACATGGAAAGAGCGACACCAGGACCTTTAAAATTAAAAACTTCCCATTCCTGAGTTTTTCCATCTTCACCAGTAAAGGTCATCTTAAGAGTTCCTTTACCAGGAATCACTGTATCTGTAGCGCGGTACTGATCTCCAAAAGCGTGACGGCCAATGACGATTGGTTGCGTCCATCCAGGAACAAGACGAGGGATATTCTTAATAATGATCGGTTCACGAAAAACGGTACCATCTAAGATATTACGGATCGTTCCGTTTGGTGATTTCCACATTTGTTTAAGTTTAAATTCTTCCACGCGCTTCTCATCAGGGGTGATGGTGGCGCATTTAATACCTACATTGTACTTTTTGATCGCTTCGGCGGCTTCGACAGTGACTTTATCATCCGTTTTGTCACGATTTTCCATACCAAGATCAAAGTATTTAATTTCAAGATCAAGATAAGGAACGATAAGTTTTTCTTTAATGAAGGACCAAATGATTCGAGTCATTTCATCGCCATCAAGTTCAACGACAGGGTTTTGGACTTTAATTTTTGACATAGATTTCTCCACAGAACTAGTTAATGGAAGGTCTTTTTATTTTATTTGAAATCGTAAAATTGTCGAGAGAATGCAGCGCGTGAGTTAATTAAAAGTTTTGTGATGCGGGGTAAGAACCTCAAGTTGAACATCATATCCTTTTTGTCGAAGATCAGAATAGTCCTTCATAATGTTACTTGGTTCAGATTTTATTGATAAAAATCGAATTCTTGGTTGATAGTAATGTTCGGAATATCCTTGGCCAAGAATGTTATTTCTTAGGGATTCATTTATCCCTTTGAGATGAATAATGGAAGAAATAGGGTAAAGAGCATTTGTCATTCGGTTGAGGGCCACCGGAATGTAGTTATGGTTTGATTCTGTTTTAAAAAAAACGAGCCCCATATGCTCATGAATAATTGGTCCCATCTTCGGAGAGTAATCTTCTTTTGTGATTGCTCCCACATTGGTAATGAATTCATTACCCTTTGAGACAACAATGCTTGGATCTTCTTGGAAGTCAGATTGAAGACTTTGAGGAGTTCGGTCTAAAGGAGCTAAGTTCTCTTTCTCTGGTTCTGATACAATGATTGTATCCGGGCGAATAAACTTTTTATCAGTTACGGTTTTACTAACGGAAGCAATCTCTCTTCCTAAAGAGATCTCAGCAACAGATGAAGAAGTAGGGGGCTCAGTTTTTGTAAACCAGAAAATTCCAAACAATGGAATCAAAAAGAGGGGGAGTTTTTTAAGCCATTTTTTCACGGTTGCTCTGTCCATTCTTTAGCCTGAACGCTTGAATACTTTGGTGGTGAGCTAGGTTCTTTCGCTCTGACTCTAAATTGATAAACAGTACCTCCGACTAAAAGCCCAGCTGGTGCCGTAAAATTCGTCGAACTACCAATGTTTTGGTAAGGATGAACTGCCGCTCCTGCAGGAGTGAATATACCCACTTCATATTGTGTTGTCGCTAATGCTCCCTGTGATGGAGAAAATGAAAATGATGTAGTTGTGGATCCAGAGACATCACTAATGATGATCCCTGTTGGAGGCAGAGGATTATTAATCTCTGAAGCTTTTCTGTGGCCACTGATATTAATTTTCCATCTCGTAAGATTTCCGGAACCAGTTGTCGCAGTGTAAGTTGAAGTCAAAGGATTATAAGATATATTTTTAGTTGAAATACCTCCATCAATAATTTTTAATGTCCAAAAACCTTCAGATTCTTCTGAATAAAAGGCATTTGAACTCATTCTAAAATCTGTGAGTGCACCACCAAATATTTGATTATTGATTGTAAGTAATCGACTTTCTGTTCCAGAGGGAGAAGTAAGGATAATGGCTAAATCTCCTGAGAAAGTGTGAGTCGTTGTTAATTCAATTTGTACATGCTCTACTTCAAAATTGTGGCCGACCCAAATTTTTGAACTCACTCCAGAAGTGGCAGTCGTAATCACTTGGTTAACATTACCTGAATCATAATACCAAGTTCCTTCAGAAGATGGTGTTGATGGAGTTTTCGTTTCCACAAAAGTGCCTAGAGAATTTGAAGTATATGCCATTGCCGCTTGGACAGCAGCGTAGGCATTTACTTTTCCAAAACCATATCGATTAGAGAAACGAACGTTTTTAGCATTTTGTACCCATTTGTAATCGTAGACATGTACCGAAGGATCAATAAGATTATCTTCACTTGTGATCTTATTTGAAGGATCGGCAGTGTAATAACTGTTTAAAGTAGGTATAGGACTAGGTAAATCGACTTTATCAGACGTCGTCGCAAGAATATGTTTTACATCTCTCCAAGTGAGATTTGGATTTGCATCTAACATAAGGGCTACAACACCTGACACAATTGGTGTTGCCGCTGAAGTTCCATTAAAAATATTTGTGTAATCACATCTAGAATTTGCAGTATGGAATCCAAAATTAAATAAATCTGGATATAGAAAACTTCGAATACTATATCCAATCTGGCATGAGGAAATGTCGGTCGTGATCATCGCAGGTTTACTTATTCCATCTTCACCACCGGGGGCGGACACCCAAATGCTACTTCCGATGGTTGAATAACTGGCCTTCATTCCGTGTGTCGTATCACTTTTCCCACTAAGTGCACCAACTACAATTTTAAAGGGGCTAGATAATTCCTCGTGGGCATTTGTGTTACCTGAAGCTGTTCTTTCTGAAAGTGCATCAAGTGGCCCTGCACATGGGCCGGGATAACAGTATGGTTCTGAAAAACTATTTCCTGCTGCTTGAATATAAATGGCACCCTTTCCGT
>Ga0164292_10004441_pt1 | contig 11405 bp, 12 predicted proteins | sample GEODES117metaG_FD_111486 | JGI IMG/M metagenome (GOLD analysis project Ga0164292, IMG submission 111486) | Eutrophic lake water microbial communities from Lake Mendota, Wisconsin, USA - GEODES117 metaG | ecosystem: Environmental > Aquatic > Freshwater > Lake | place: USA: Lake Mendota... | reverse complement strand
TTATTTTATCGCCATGTGGTAGAATAAAAAAGCGGGATATATCATTCTTAATTATAAATATTACAAATTACTATAAAAAGTGCTTTATTCATCTAATAGCATTAACGCCATTGCAGAATAATTATGTAAATCTATTAGGGTATCTCTAATTCCTTCATCATTTACTAAATTTACACCATTTTTTGTTATGGACACTGACCTCTGTAATTTATCCTCTATTCTCATTAATACGCCTATAACGCCATATTTCGCAAAAGCATCTCCATAATCAGCATTTTTTTTGGTAAATAATTCTAATGCTTCATTTTGTATTTTCTTCATCTGTTCTACTCTATCCATCTTACTAAATTTTTTAATTATTACTATTCTTTTATGTTTATATTATTATAATATCAATTTTTAATTAGTATATGCATCTCTTGTTTGTTTTTGTTATAATTATGTATACGTGCATATATTTTTAACCAAATTATCTTTATTAGAGCACTGTATTTTAATTGTAATAAATTTTTGGGGTTATACCTATTTTTGAATAGGTTGTCATTTGAAATAAACATACGAAGGACTATAAGTTATAAATAATGCGTTTTTTATACATTGAGTAAAAGCAGGATATATTGAATGGATTATAAATAACATATAAAAATTGATTTATAGTTTGTATAGTATTAAAAATATACAAATTAGAATTATACAAATTACAATGATTCAACAAGGAAGAATGATATATAATCCAGAAAAAGGTATTTATGAACCTGAAGAAGCACCTGGTAAATATTTAACTGCAACAATGGTTTTTAATCATACTACTAATATATGGGAACCTCGTACAGATGATCCAACAAATCCTTCAAATACTAATTATTCAATAAATGCAACACATAATATGGTTTATGATAATTGGTCTGGTGAATGGAAATCAAAATAATTATTACACTTTTTTTATTCATTAAATACTTTTACCAAACAATTATTCATATATATTTCAGTAAAATTATTATAATTTTGTATGAACTCTATTTTTGGACAGTTTACTATTTTTAGATTACAATTATTTTCACAATGAATAATATTATTTATAATTTTTAAGTTTGGACAATTTTGTATAGTGATATTTAATATATGTTTAGGTATCCAATTAACCTTACAACCTAATTTAAATTTAATATTATCATAATTAACATTATTAATATTTTTAATAAATCCATTTATTATTATATTTGCTGGATAAGTTGGAATGAAATCTAATAAATCTATATATTCTATATCTACATTATAAATTACTAAATCAAATGTTATATCATGTTCTTTAATTGTATAAGATTTTGAAAATTCTTTATATGTTATGGTCAAATCTGTTTTATCACCATATTTTAATTTTAATTTTATTGTTTCATGTTCTTCATTCATTTTAACGTGCTCTAAAATTTTTTTATCACATTCATAATAACTCTTGACAGAAAAATCATAATCATCACATTTCAAAGTTATTTTATTTATTAAATTGCTAATATATTTTGTGTTATTTGGGTTATTTATTAGAGTATAATGTGTTTCAATATAACAATTCGCGTCTGGTTTTAGATTTATAATTTTATTTTTATAATTTTTAACTTCAGTATATATATCAGGAATATTAGAAAATGTATTAGGAATGTTAGGAATATTACCAATATTATAATATGTGATTTTTATTTTATATTTTGTATTGGCGTATTGTATTAATATAACAAAACTGTTATTATCAATCTCTTTAATAATAACGTCTTCTTTTAAAATTTTAGATAATTCTTTAGATAATTCTATTGCCATTTTTTCATTTTCTAATCGTATTTTCTCGTCTTCTAATCTTCTTTTTTCTTCTTTTTCTAATCGTTTTTTTTCTTCCAATTTTTCTGTAAACTCTATATAGTTATTAGCACAAATATTACAAGTTTCAATCTCCTTTATTATATTATCATTACCATAACATACTTTAACATTTGAACATGATGATATGTTATATCCAAATTCTTTGTTTATACTATTTAGATATTCATTAACTTCTTTATAAATTTCAATAATTGATTTAATATTATTGTTATTACTAACAGTTAGTTCAATATTGCCGTTGTCAGTAATAACAATAATATTATCTTTATAAGTCATATCAATATTACAATCAAAATTAAATACTTTACTTATACTGTCTATATATTCTCTAAGCTGATTATATATTTCAAAGGTTGATGTAGTTTTAGTATCAATTGAAATTATATATGCAACATCTTCAGCTTCATCCACGTATTCAATATTAATTTTGATATAAATATTATTATCATCGTCGTCATTATAATTATAATGTATATAAAACGCATAATCGTCATTTATTTTATATTCTATAACTTGATTATAAATTTCAATAAATGATACTATATTGCTATTTTTCACATTATTTATTCCAATATTATTAATATTATTGTAAAAACAAATATAATCAATTTCCTCACAATTATTGTTAACACGAATATTAAAATTTTTATCAACTGATAATATTTGATTTCTTATTTCTTCTATTTTTTTAACTTTTTCAGTCAATTTAATATAATTTTTTGAGTTAATATTAACATTATTGTATTTTAGTGTAATATTACTTATTAAATCATTATTATAACATGTTTCAATACAACAATCCAAATTAAATTCTTTATTTATACTATTTTTATATTCTCTAACATTATTATAAATAACAATAAGATTTATATTATCTAACATGATTATTGTAATTTTATCAATTTTATTGCAAATTCTAATAATATCATAATAACTGCAATTAAAATTAAATTCTTTACCAAATGATAATATTTGATTTTTTAATTCTTCTATTTTTTTAACCTTTTCATTCAATTCGGTATAATTTTTTGCATTAATACAACAATCATCATATTTTATTGTAATATTAGTATTATTTGTATATTTTTCAATGCTACAATCTAAATTATATTCTTTATTTATACTATTTCTATATTCTCTAACTTCATTATACATTTGAATAATTTTAGTTGATTCAAGTTTTTGAGTATTGCTATGAATAACTAATTTAATTTTGTTTTTATCATCTACCATATTCCACAAAGAACTATAAGAAGTACAAGTTATAGTAATATTCTCATTTAATTGTGTAGATAACTGCTCACTTAATTCGTCCATGCTGTAAATTATAACTCATATTTAATTACATTTTAATCTATAATCAATTTTTATAAACATGCTTGATTATAAGAAGCCAAACTTAAAATTGAATTATGTATTATATATCCTTATGTTCCTAATATTCTTATATAAATCTATAAACATGCAAGATACACGATACTATCTAAATGAATGTCCTCAAAAACCCAACTGTTTTTATTGTACAGCAAGAACACATAATACAGGAGTTGAAAGAGGACATTTGCAATATAATATTGATCCAAACATATTGAAAAAAAATACAATAAATTACATTGAAGATGAAAATATAGTTTTTGAAGAAAATACTGAAGAAAAGCTTAAAAAGTTATTACCAAAAACTAATAAAAATAATAATTTCAATGATTGGCAATTATTGCTCGTTGTGGGGTTAGGTGGTGATAGTAACTGGATTAAAGGCGCATTATTAAATAAAACAACAAACTTATTAGCACTTATGACAAGTTCAAAAGGTAAAGATAAAATTATTGATAATGGTAATCGGGCTATACATTCCTATGATTCAGAATGGTTTATTGGTCACTATAGATTAGTAGCACCTGCTAAATTTTGGCATGAACTTATTAGAAGGTTGAATACTAATGTCTGGGAAGGCGGAGAGGATGGTAAGCACACCTGGACCGAAGAAGAAACAAAAACAATTTGCCAACTCTACATTGAAAATAAAACATATCAAGAAATTGCAACAAAATTACCAAATGTAAAATTATCAAGTATCAAAATGAAATACAGTAATTGTGTATATCTTGATAAAGGTAATATCAATGGTTCCTTAAATAATGTATCAAATTTACATTCTAAAGTTTGGCATGAAATTAAAAAAACTATAATTAGTAATCACGTAAAAAGTACCAAGTTGCCAAAAATTAAAAAACAAGAAATATGGAGTAAATATATTGGTATTGATAAAGGTAGGGAGAAATGTTTGTGTTGCAACTTAAATGATATAACACAATTTGAATTTCATAGTGGACATATTATTCCAAAGTCAAAAGGTGGTAGTAGTAGTATTGAGAACCTGCGTCCAATATGTTCTCTTTGTAATTTGTCAATGAGTGATAAAAATATGATAGAATTTATGGACTTTTGTAATTATGATAAAACAAGAATGAAATTTCCAGAATCTATAGTTAAAACAGTAGAAAACAAAAAGGTTGTAATCAAGTGTAAAATGAGAAATAATCAATGGGGTAAACATTTTAATGTGTTTGATACCATAGTGAACACCAAGAAGGTAGTTTGTCCATGGGGCCATTGGAAAGATACAAATAAAATGTTTAATGATGGAAAATTTAGAAATGAAAAATTTTCCAATATATTTATAAATGATATATATTGCAATGATTTAGTATGCATATTTGATAGAGAATATGATTATGGTTTAATAGTTAAAATAATAAGCGAACCTATAACAGAAAAGTTAAACGAAATTATAATAGTAAGAAATAATAAATGCTCTCATAAACCAATGTTATCTAATTGTACAGATTGTAATGAGAGCGTTGAACTGGTATTTACTGATAAATATTATAATGAAAATAGTAAAAGTTTTATTAAATACCTAAATGAAGATTACCATTTTGAAAATATGTACGCTATAATTAGAAAAGTAGAAGTAATAGGTAAAGTAAATGATAATTGCACTTTTTACACATTAGGCAAGAAATTACAATCATCAATATGTCGCTCTAATGAAGAACTTTTACATACATATATTTACGATGATTGAAACTTGATAATAAAGGATGGAATCCATGAGCAGTGGTATAAATAATTAAAGATTTTTACCAATAATAATGTATGGTTTTATATTAACTTTATCTTTAACATAAACGTACATTCCTAATAAATTAGATATTTCTTCATATAAATCCTTATTTTCTTTGGCTGATACGTGTTTACAATAACATTCATCAATTACTTTTTTTAATGTTGTTGGGTCAACTTCAAATAACTCTTTTCCAGAAACTAACTGATTTTTCTTTAATAATAATTTAATGCATTTTTCTATTAGTAATGGGTTTTTTACTAAGGCAAGATATTTAAGATGAACTTCCATGATTCGTCCTACATTATAATTTCTTAATCTTTCAACAATTGAACTTGATTTACCAACCTTGAATATATCTTCCTTTCTTTCATCGGCTGCAAAAAAGTAAATTGTATCCATTTTATTATACATTTTAAGATTGGCTTTTTTATTCATTGCTTGATATATAACATGCTGATTATCTGTTATAAATTCTCTTAATTTTGTAAAATACATTCTTACAACTTCAGATTGTTTGCTATCTCCTGACATTGCTAATTTTTCAAAACATGCATAGTTTAACATGTAAGTTATATTATTTGATATTCCCGTTTTAACGCGTACAAAGTCAACGTTTTCAGTGAATCTTTTTGATTTTGAAAATGCATTAGATAATCTCTTGCGTAATGTAGATAATTTTATATCAAGATATTTAGAGACATTTATATCTTTAATATCAAAATCCAGTTCTCCGCCAATTTTAAAGCGTTTGAAAAATGTATCAATAAAATCTTCATCTATGTTTGTATTTTCCTTTAATAATTGTATAAAAACACTATCTTTTTTTTGACTCATTTTGTATGTATATATATTAGAAAATTAATTTTATATTGATTTTTTACTTGTAGGGTACCTGCAAGTAATTATATAACAAACTCTGTTTTTAAGGCACTATTCCTTATATATATGTCATTTTTAGTGTAATTATTCATATTTTTTCTTATATATAAAATTACAAATAATCAAGAGAATATCAAATAGAAGCAATAATATTTTATCATATAATCATGAAAATTGCAGATGTATAACTTTTATAATTTATTATCTATATAAAAAAATAGTGATATACTTAATTAGAAAAAATATTATGAATAATTTAGAAACATTTTTAGATACATATGATAATAAAATAATTGATTTTGATTTATGTATTTATTATAAACAATTTGGTTATAACAATTCATATTTATTTAATATTGACTTGGACTTTATGTTAAACAATTTTTATAATATTAAGATTATTGAAAATAAAAAGAAAAGATTACATCAAACAGAATTTAGACAAAAATTATTAGAAAAATATAATAATAGTTGTATTATTACTGGTATTGATTGTGAAGCAGAATTAACTGCATGTCATATAATTCCAATTTCTGAAGATGAAAATTATGATATTGATAATGGATTACTTTTAGTAGAAAATTTACATAAAACATTTGATAAATATTTATGGTCTATAAATCCAAAAACAAAGCAAATTATTGTTAAAGATTGTAAAGATATGAAAACATCTATAAATCAATACAAAAATAAATGTCTTGATTTAGATATAACTCCTTATATGTATGCTAACTTATTGCAACATTATAACTTATTTCTATCAAAGTAATACGTTTATAAATATAGATTTTAGCCTTGATTATAATACAGTTTTAGCCTTGATTACTATTATTTACACTGAGATTAAGAAAGAAATAGAGTTATTACAAGAATATATAAATGATTATGATAAGATTCCAACACCATATATCGGAAAAAATTGAAAAGTATGATTATTTAAAAGCCTAAATTATTAAGCAGACGCGCTTGTTTATTAAAAATGGCATCTCCGGTAGAACTTGATATGCAAACGAAAGATGAGGAAGGGACGCAGAAGACGATTTCTGAACTACTGGGTATGGGTCATTCACAACATGCTCTGGCCCGTTTTATCGCCACCAATGAAATGCCCACTCATTCGCCTCAACAAACCCCGTGCACGAATTCGTTAGAACATGACATCATGTCCAACATTGTAGTCTTCTTTACGGTGACGGGGGGACGTTTGCCATCGTTGACAGAATTTTGTTTTTTGAGTCGGCTTACCGTGGCAGGGGTTCTTAAGAACACGCAAATTTCCGATGCATGGAATGCGCTGACGCATAATATGGACCCAGTTCGGTTCTTTTTGTCAGGTCCTTCACTCCTGAAGACTTTTCTATTGGCGGTTAATCGCGCCTATTATCCAGATGAATCGTGGAAACAATTCACTGCGTTAATTCTCTCGAATACGGACTCGTATTTCCACCAGATGGTGACAAAAGTCTTTGACACTCCTATGTACGCGCAAAGAGGAGAAGGAGGAAACGTGGAGATTGTTTGTGATTAAAAACCATCCCGCTTTTTGTTGATGTATGAAATTAATTTATATATCATAATTTTCTATTTTTAAATAGTCCCCGTTGTAATATATCTTACTAATAATAATTTTGCTTTAATCTGTATGTTATTTCCAATAAATATAAATTTATTATTATTAGTAATAGTTGACTGATTAATTGGTGTATAATCATCATTACACATACTTACAACCTATTAATTTAGATCCATTATGGAAAATGAAACTTCAATTATAGAATTATTAATAACATTTACAGTACTATTTATAATATATATTCTTACTCGTAAATTTTGTATTTTCTATAATATCAGTGTTAATTATTATATAAAACAATGTTATAAATTATTCTTCTCTATCTATACATATTTTTTATAATCATAAATTCCAACTTAATTTTTATAAATATGTCATTTTTTGAACCAATGTGTGTATTTTATAATATCATATCCATTAAACAACTTTTATGGATACTAATATTATTATGTAATTTATATTATTATGGTTAATTTTTTCTATTTAGATAAAGATCCTGTTAAATGTGCTAAATATTATTGTAATAAGCACATATTGAAGATACCTATAGAAATTGCTCAAATATTATCTAAAATACATCATGAATTAGAAACAGGTATAGATTATTGCAAAATATATAAGAGTTCACTTGTTGTTAAAAATACATTAGGTCCTTATTGCTGGATTAAACAATCTTATGATAATTATATGTGGACGTGTAAGTTGGGTTTAGCGTTAATAAATGAATATAAGTTGAGATACGATAAAGATACGCATAAAAGTGAACCTATATTGCTGTACTTGGTGGACAACCCTCCTAAATTACCAAAAATAGGAATTACGCGTTTTATTGGAACAAACAAATATGACATGTTTCAATATATATCAAAAGATCCAATAATATGTGGACGTTATAACTATGCAGAAATGAAATGTAAAAATGATAAATGGAATATTCATGGACCACCAAAATGGTATTTACAAACTGAAAAATATATTTTAGATGAAAAGGATAAATTGATAGCAAAAATATTAGAACAAGTTAAAGTTAAACTTCCTTCTATAGTCGTTCAAGGAGATAAGGTGCGTAGATTTCATAGTTTCTTAAGAGTTACATATGACCACTTATTTCAAGGTAAATGGGATGTTAAGGCAAAATTAATGAACAAGTATGATAAAAATAAGCCTTTATTGTATCAACTAACTTTTCCACAATTATATTACACGTATCAAATATCTAAATTATTAGAAAATAAAAATATATTATCAAGACTAAATATTGAATCTTTACGATATCGCAATAAATTAAAATTTCCTATGAAAAATATCAATTATAGAGAAAATCAAGAATATTATGTTTATACAAAAAAAGGCAGTTTAGATGTAGAACCGTATTTTACTGAAATACGCAACGTAATTGATAATTATAAAAAAATGTACAATTTATTGGTAAAATATGTTAAAAGTGAAGACTTTATTGGTATTGATATGATTAGAAAATACTGTAAATCTAATAAATTTTTAGAAATAGAAGATATGGAAAAGTTAATAAGGGAGGTGGAAAAGTTAATGGGGGTAGTGGAGGTAAACGATGCATATAACACATGGTGTAATAAATTTAATTGGAAAATAGCAGAACCATATCAACCAACCCAATACATTTTGTAATAATTAAATATATATTATACTCTTATCGCTTTTTATAACTATGACTTTACATATTGTTAGGTAACCGCATTATTATTATTCCACATTCCTTCTGTTTGTATATTACCATCAACATTATAACATATACCATATCCATTCCATAAATCATTTAACCATCCTCCTATGTATTGTCTATTACCATTTTCATAAAAACTTGTTCCAGAACCATTTTTATTATTATTTTCCCACTCTCCTTTATATGTAATTTTGGGTACATTAGTTGTTTGGACATTATTAATTTGTTGATAGTTATTAACTTTATTTGGAGGTAGGGCATACAGTAAACCATATCCACTTTTGCAATTATTTTTCCACTCTCCTTCATAAATTAAATTGCCATATATATCATATAACTTGCCTTTACCATTACAACAATCATCTTTCCATTCTCCTTCATATTCTATATTACCATTTTTATGATATTGCTTTCCAATTCCATGATTTAATCCATTTTTCCACACTCCTTCATAAATAATATTTCCATTGTCATCATAACTTGTACCATTGCCATCGGGTACACTATGCAACCAATATCCCTTATACGTCACTATATTTGCTATATTATAATTTGTACCATATCCACTGTAGTAACCATTGTACCAATTTCCTTCATAAATTTTATTTTTATTAAGGTCATAATGTACACCATTTCCATTAGGAATACCTTTTACAGAATTCCCTTCAAAAATTAAAGATGTATTATATAAAATTTCTAATTTGCTATTATAATCTTTAATTTTATATTTACCGTTAAAATAATACCCTAAACTATCTTTTACTATTTTATTATTACTATATCCATTTGTATGTATTGTAAAAATATGTGGCAATAATATATATCTATCACTGTCTTTATATTTTAGTTTATATATTAGTATGTCATCTGCTTTACACGGTTCATAGGCCTTACACTGTTCATCAACTTTACACGGTTCATATGCCTTACACGGTTCATAGGCCTTACACGGTTCATTAATTTTACACGGTTTATCGGCTTTGGTGTCTACTATGTTCATAATGTCATGTCCTATAATCGTCATATCAATCTTATATACATACACTTTTATACTTTTGCATTCTGTTTCTACAATCATTGAAAAATTATAATCTTCCAATTTTATTGATTTTGTCCAATTATTCCATGACCCTACTATTTCATATTGATTAAATTTGGCTATATTTATATCATCTTCATCTAATAATATGTACATAATATAAAAGAAGGGTATAGTTATATGCTTATATATTCTTATACTATCAATTTTTATATATACTATCAATTTTTATATATACTATCATCTTTTATATATACTATCAATTTTTATATATACTATCACTTTTTTAGTTATATTGCACTAAAAATTGAACTTTATAATAATTTATAATGCCTATATATTAAAAAATACACGCAATGCGCTGTATAAGTGTTTCGCCTGTATCCTTCCTGGCAATGATGGTTGCACTTGGAAATGACGTCCAAGGTTGGATGCTTGGGGACAATAATTTATTTTACATCTTATTGCCTGATGAACCGTTGCAACAAACAAAGGATGTGTTGCTACAATGCGGTTATGTGCCTACCGTACTTTCTGAAAAAGAACATGACAAGTTAGTGGGTAATACGCCCATGAACCTTCGCCATGCAATCCAAACGGGTGCATTACAGCCTCCATCAGACACGCATCGGCATTTGTGGGAACAGGTGTGCGCCAAAGCGGGGATTGTCGAGGAGTCCTACGCAAAGACGATGTTTAAAGCGCTGCAATATGCCTTCGCATTGAGTCTTCGGCGTTTGGATGTGATTTAGCCCTTTTTTGTTGTTGCTTCTGAAACCCTTTTTTTGTTTTTGTAAATAAAAAATAAACAATAATAATAAACAATAATAATAAACAATAATAATAAACAATAATTAATATATATACATAATTATAATGAAAGTTCTATTGTACGGTGCAAATGGTTGGATTGGTGGTCAGGTGAACAATATCTTACTTAAAGGTGGACACGAGGTTATTGTAGGCAAAGAAAGACATGAAAAAATGTTAGAACAAGAAATTATTGCAACAAAGCCAACACATATAATGTCATTTATTGGTAGAACACATGGTTCAATAACAACAGTAGATAGCGAGGGCAATGAAACATGCAAAGAATATACAACAATTGACTATTTGGAACAACCTGGCAAACTTGTTGAAAATGTCAGAGATAACCTTTTTTCTCCTATTGTATTGGCACTATTGGCGCAAAAACACAATATTCATT
>Ga0164292_10004440_pt1 | contig 11406 bp, 11 predicted proteins | sample GEODES117metaG_FD_111486 | JGI IMG/M metagenome (GOLD analysis project Ga0164292, IMG submission 111486) | Eutrophic lake water microbial communities from Lake Mendota, Wisconsin, USA - GEODES117 metaG | ecosystem: Environmental > Aquatic > Freshwater > Lake | place: USA: Lake Mendota... | reverse complement strand
GTCGAGATCCTGGAGAATACCACCTTGATGCCCCACGAGCTGATGAAGCACCGGGTGGAGATGCTCCCTGTGAATGTCCGCCCCTCGGAAGAGGATGTCGTTCGCGAGGCGCGTATCACGCTGCGGTTCCCCCCAGCCGACAAGGATCGTGTCCTCACGTCGAATGATTTCGCAGTACTGGGTGCTCGCAACAACATTATGCTCAAGGACCGCGAGTACGATACACCCGTGTTCTTCCTCAAGCTGAAGAAGGGTGCGGAGGTGCATATTACAGCACAGCTCACGGTGAATCAGAAGTCGTCGCAGGTATGTCTAGCAAGCTACAATTATCATGTAGATGAGGACCGGGCGGAGCGGGATAGCCAGGCGCACGAGGATAAGCAGCTGTTCAAGAACTTCCATATCCAGAAGTCGTACAGCGTGGATGAGAAGGGTCGGCCGAACTGGTTTGACTTTCGTGTGGAGAGTCTGGGCGTGGTTCCACCGAAGGAGCTGGTCCGTCAGGCGGTAGGGCAGATTCGGCAGCGGATTCGGGCGTGGAGCAAAGAGCCGATCATTCGCATGAAGGAGACGGGCAAGTTTCGGGTAACGACCACGAAAGAAGGGCACACGATCGGGGCGCTGGCGCAGGTTGTGGGCTACGATCTCGGGGAAGACATGTGCTGGCCGATCAATTACGATGTTCCGCATCCTCTACGCCCAGAAATGAACCTTGACTTCCAGACCAAGAAGGATCCGCAGGTGGTCTTGGACGCCATCGCCACAAAGGTGGAAGAGTTGTGCGACGCTACAATTTCTAGCATTGATAAGTAAGACGTGGGAATGTCCAGCGCAGCGGAGCTCATATTCAATCCAGACACAGACTTCAAGATTCTAGAACAGTTTGACTTCCAGGAGGAGATTCAGCGACCCGAAACAGTTCGCTTTTTCACCTTTCAGGAGCAGTCCCAGGATTTCAAGGAGAAGCTGATTCCGAAGAAGGGCAAGATCTCCAAGGCGGTGGTGCGCAAGATCGAGTATGAGGTGGATACGTTCTCAAAGCTGTACTCCCGGGCAGTTCAGGAAACTGCTTCGGGGTTTGCCCAGAAAGAGTACTCTCCCCCCACCTCGCTTCCATGGGTGCATTACCAGAACTCCCACCCCCTGCAGAAGACGGCGTATTCATGGAAGCAGAAGTGGTCTGCGCTCTACACTGACGCCAACGGACTGGCACCAAACTTCTACCACTTTCTCTTGGACTCTCTGCCGAAATCTGCTCTGTTTTTCCCCGAGGGCGATGGAATTCCCGTCTATACCCATGGAAAGACTCGGATCAACGAGCTCGTGTTTCTGCCGAACTATACGTACACGCAGACGATCACGCATGAGGACGGGCGCTCTGATATTCGTCCGACCACGCGGGAAGATACGGGTGATAATGTGCGTTTCACGGATTACCGGATTGACCCCCCTCCGCTAGCCCCGCCAAATCCGCGGACAGACCATCCCTTTCTCTCGTTGCACCCTGAACCAGTCATCCTTAAAAATACGGACCCCCTACCCGAGATCCTGCCCAACATTGATGATATTCTCACCCATGCCGTGCCCGAGACGTCCGATCCGTACGGAAAGGCAACTCCGTACCTCAAGATCTACGACCTCACATTGAAAGATGTCCCGAATGCCCAGTGGGTGAAGAAGTTTCCCCCCGTGCCACGGGTAGATGAAGCCCCGCAGCCTGTCGAACTCAGTTTCCCGGTAGGAGCGGAGGATGCGCCGTCCAAGCTGCTCCTCGATACGTACGGAGCATCATGGTATGCGGGTCTGTCCCCCCGCAAGTGGCTGAATGCGCAGGTGGATGGTGGTGCTCTCCTCGCCAATATCCTGCTGTCTAAGGCTGGAGATCTGGGTCCGCTGGCTCCTCCCCCACCTACGATTCTACCGGAAGCCGCAGTGATCCAGGGTACGGCCGAAGACTGCCTGCCGTCCGAGATCACTTCGTTTGACGATTTCATGATTCTGGGAGTGTTCCGTCCTGCCAAGTGTCCATCGTGCGGAGCCGCAGGTCACCCAGGACCCATCTGCCCAATCAAGAAGACGAAGGCCGAGTATTCCCCGGGTCACGGATGTATTCCGCTGACCTTCATTGACCGCGAGCGCGCAGATGCGGTGTTTGACGGAAAGTCCCCCTGGCTGCCGCAGACAAAGGATGAGCTGGTCAAGGGGCATATCGATACCCTCGCAGGATTTGCAGAGTATGAGACGGACAAGTTTCCGAAGTATCCTGCCGCTGACCCTGCGTCTGCGACAAACGAGGTGCGCATACTGATTGTGTCTATTCTGGACGACGATGCGCGGGCTCCTGAAGACCAGTTCAGCGAAATCTCCGATCTTCTGAAGAGTGTTGGAGCGGTGGTCAAGAACCATCTCTACCTGGACAAGCTGACAGGAGCATTTCTCATCTGCGAGCATGAGATGGAGCGGCTGCAGGGCGATTACGACAAGAACCCGCGGGCGTTCATTAGCAAGTGGTGTGCGCCCCTGGACGGATACTACGTGTGCCAGTACTCCGGTGAGCGGGTCGCAGATATCCTGGAAGCCCAGAATCAGTACGATGAGGGAGGACATATCACCAATCGTCGGGATGCGATTCAGACGGGGCCTGTGCATAAGGATATTACACATCTCACATTTGCGGCTTCGCTGAAAGATATTCAGGAGAACTTCCGTCCCACAGAGCCGGCGGAAGATATCATGTACCTCATGATTACGCTGCTGCAAGTCCTGCCGAATGAAGGTCCTCTGCTGGGAATGCTGGGGTATGTTCGCGACCAGAGTTCGGATACAGTAGCCAAGTCGGCGGGGAAGGGAGTAGCGAAATCGACGGTAGAGACGATCCTAGCCAGCATTGGGTTTGCCGGGATCATTGTTCTGATGCAGACGCATCGTCCGCAGTTGATTCCTCGTCGGTCGTTTGGAAGTGGTCCGGTAGTGCTGCGTGGATACCCCCGCGACACGGACGATATCAATGATGCTCCTCTCGTGGATTCCCTGCTGAATGCCTTACGCGAAGTGTTCTCTGAGTTCCCCACGACATTCAAGGGTGCATCGGTATCCTTTGTGCGGTCGCTGCTGGACAGTCGGGCAGGGGTGCGCAAGCTGGTGATGGCCCAGCTGAAGCGGGCAAAGAAGACGTTCGCCTTCGAACTGGATCAGGCGCGCGCGGTTCTGGATAGTGTGGCGGTGGGCGAGGAACTGGTGCAGTGTTTCAGTCCGCCTATCCTGCCGCCCACGAAAGATGTAGGATTCCTGAAACCAGCGGAGGTGACATCCGCAGTGAAGGAGACGCGGTTCCGCTGCCCAGGGTCGTTTTCGTGGTATTCTGCAACATCTGCATTTTCATTCACGCAGGGTGAAGTGCATCTAGAGACACTGGTTCGCGAACCCCTGCGTCCCGTGGTCGCCCCGCCGGAAGAGATGGAGCCACACACTCCTACGGCTGCTGAGATCGGAAAACGCAAAAAGACTCCAAAGTATGCGCCGCTCGACAACTTTCTCAAAAAGGCAGATGACAAGCCAGCGATGCTGCAAGAACTACTACTTCTGTCGTTCCGGGTCATCTCCGAGAGCGGGAAGAGCGTGGGGCACGATAATGAGGTGATGAAGTATATTCGCGAAACACGGCCGCTGGTCACGCACGCAGCTGGATCGCCATCCCTCCTTCGCGATTACTTCAAGAGTGTTCTAGGAGAATTCTTTAGCCTGGTCTCGAAAAACTCGGTCGCCAAGACCAAGTTTGAGCATGCGGTTGGCACAGATACGTCGTTGAAGTCCCTGCTGTCCAGCGCCGCCGAGTCGCGTAAGCATCTGGATTCCCTGAGTGCTCGGGAGCGCGAAACGTTCAAGGATCGCATGCGTGCGATGCCAGATCCTCAGCGCGAGATCACGAAGGCTCTCATTGATCTGGGTCTTGCACCCTATCTCATCACCAAAGCAGACCGTGAAGGGTTTGTCAAGGAACTGCGGGCAAAGATTGATGACGACGCTGAGCCGCCCACTGATAATCCGTATGTTGCTCCCGGAGACCAAGAGCAGCCGGAAGATATCCCGGAAGAAGGTCTCCACGCCGAGCGGGGAGTGGGTGATCAGGGAGCAGAAGCGCAGGCAGAGGATGGGGAACAGCTTCCAGTCGATACAGGGGATTACGGAGACGTGCAAGCAAGGACCGCAGAGGGTGAAGAGTATGCGGAAGCTGCTGCCTTCGATTACGAGGAAGAATTTTAGCGGTCCAGTATAATGAACTTTCTACCCTCCGTTGAGCCTGCTTGGATGGAATCTATTCCTTCAGCTGCTATTTGCCAGTACTTCTTTGTGATGTTCGGTCTGATCGCTTTTATGGCTGGACTGGTCGTCCTGGGTGATCTACTGGTCATCCTGAAGTCGGGTGGTCGGTCTGGATGGGGACTGCTGGTCCGTAGTATCCTGGCCTTTATCCTGCCGTTCGTGAATGCCCTCTTCCTGTATATTCTCTGCTCTCGTTCTCTTCTTGAGAAGAAGTAAGTAGTATGCAGCTGGGTTGGTTTCTTTACGGACTCCACCAGTTTGTGTTTGTAACCTTTCTGTTGGTGTTCGCCTTTCGCCCTGTCCTACGCCCCCTCTTGATCGCAAGTTTCATCCCCATCTTCTTTTTCCATGTCAGCGGATACGGATGTCCCTTTACGCGCATTGAGCGGCATTATCATGGTCATAACGTGACCATTATCGACCCCTTCCTCCACATGTTCGCCATCCCTGTGACCACCCCGAATCGCAAGACATTCCAGGCGTATTTCAGTTCGCTTCTTCTTTTGTCTATGGTTTTAACAGTATGGGTCTATCCAGCAAAATGACCGACTTCTTCGTGAATCATACACGCAAACACATTGTTCGGGCAGAGGCAGATGCAATGTTCAATCTCACGAAAAATCTACGTGAAATCATCTCTCGCTATCACTGGTCGATCGATGACCATGTGGAGTTTTTGAATTCAGACAACATCAGTCATACGCGTGGTCGCACGCTCTTGATTGAGGATAAGTATGTCTTGGACGATTGGATGAATACCCTGCAGTACTTCCTGAGCACATGTACGCAGGAATACCATGATATTATACTCGCCGACTACGCCGGACCTTTCGGCGTTTAAGTGTCTTCTTCTTGAACACGCGACGATCGCGTCCCTTACCTGCCTTCTTGCGGGTGAGGGGAACGTAGCCTGGACGAGGAGCCTCCCCACGATCGTCAAAAAACGACCCCTTGCGAGTCATTGCGGAAGAACCGGAAGAAGGGGCACTTTCGATAGTCGATGGAGGAGCACTGGTGGAGTATGCAGGAGTTGAACGAGGAGCTGTAGAAGAAGTTGGCAGAGATTCCTCGCTCTCGCTACGGGGAGTTTGATTTCCAAACAGTGCAGTGAAATCCATTATATCTTGATAGTATATATTTCTCAAACTGCCATTTCATCCACATTATAGTTTCTGTCTTTGTAGAGTTTGAGACGCGCCTGGAACTGTCTCCTGAATGTGGAATCCACTATATCCACAATCAGCGGATGCACGGTGCGTTTGGTCTTTTCGGTCCGCAGGATACGACCCACGATCTGATCAATGTCGGGTCGTGGAGTTGCCATCACTAGGGTATTCAGTGTGGCCACGTCAAAGCCTTCTTTGCACATGGAGTAGGTGGCGATGAGAATCTTCTTGGACGCACAGAACTCGGCGCGTTTGGACGCAGCCACATTCTGGGCAAGGATAGCGGCTTTGCCCGGGTCCAAGAGCGCACAAATATCCTTGCAGTGCTGTACTCTGTCCGAGAGAACCAGAATCTGACGTTCAGGTTCCTGTTCCAGGATATCGTTGATGATTTTTACCAGCATATCCGTTCTGGGCTTGAAGTCAGCCAGTTTATTCACCATCCCTGCAACATTCATCACCCCCTGGCTGTTGTAGAGAATGTGGTTGAACTCCACATCGGTGGGTTCGTGCTTGTACATCTCCACTTTCACGAGGTCATCCACTTTATCGCCTGATTCGGAGCGGTAGAGAATAGGGCCAAGAAACCATTCAATCACATACATCAGTCCGTCCTTGCGGTCAGGGGTAGCGGACAGACCGAGCATGTGGGACGACGTGATTTTCTGGAACGCCTGTACAAACACCTCGCTCGCAATGTGGTGACACTCATCCACTACTGTCAAACCGAACCCCCTGAAGACCTCTTTGGGGTAATCTTTCATCGATAAACTCTGGATCATGGCAATTACGATATCTTTCTCGGTATTGGTCGTTTCCCCCTGGATATGTCCAATGGTCGCCTTGGGCAGGAAAGCTTTGATACGGTCTTCCCACTGATCTTTCAGGAACGTGTTATGCACCACGATCAAGGTCCGCTTCTTGATTTGCGAGGCAATGTAGAGCGCACACACCGTCTTGCCGCCTCCTGTCTGGAGACAGATCATTCCGTCATGCACCTCGGGTTTCAGGTAGGCATTCACCACGTCCACCTGGGCAGGACGGATAGACCCTGCAAACTCCCAACGATCGGAACTGACGGACGTGATATCGGTCTTAGCGGGTGCGCCGTATTTCTGGATACCCCACTGCTTCGGGACGTAAATGAAGTTCTCGGTCTCGTGATAGACCGGATACTTCTTCACGTACTGCGGGCGCACGAACACGGATGGAACGTATGGTTTCACAGTGAGTTCTTTCTTGATTGTTTCAAGTTCGAGTAATCCCGCTTTTTCAAGTTTATATCCGTTGCGTGTCAGTGCTGACATCTAGTGTTCTAGTGTATTGTTGCCCGCGAACAAATATTCGTTTTATACAATACACGATGGCACCGTATGTTGTTGAATTTCTGGGCACGCTTCTGGTGATTGCAACATTTGCCTTCAGCGGAAACCCCGCACTGATTGTAGCCGCGTTCGCGTTCGCGGTGGGTCTGGGAGGTAAGATTTCGGGTGGGCACTTCAACCCTGCCGTGAGTACTTGGGCGTGGTTCTCGGGCAAGCTGACGACGCCTGATTATGGGACATACGTCCTGGCTCAGCTAAGCGCGGGCGTCCTAGTCTGGGTCTTGGCGTCGATGACGTAAAAACGGATCAGAATACCTTAAGGATGTATCGATGCAGTCACAAGATGCTACGCCGACGACGAACTCCCCATCCCCCCATGCCCATCAATCCCGACGATCGCTATCTGGAAGTCAAAATGTTCGTGGAAGTTCTTGCTGACGACCTCATCGACTACGACCATCTCAATGTGTATAACTCTGTGTTCCGCAAGCGGGTCGATGACTACTTTGAGGAGATTGACTTCTCGATGACCGAAGGGTTCTCGGCGGAGTCGATACGGCTCCTGACTATTCTAAAGATTCTGGGAACAAAGATCCGAGAGACGGAGACGACCAAGACCCGCGACTTCCTCGCCTTCTACAAAGCGATTATCGCCTTTAACGAGTCTCTGTAAAATAGCAAAAACGGATCACCTTTTTGGGCTAGATAGCCAACAGCATACCACAAATGAGCGCCTCTATCAATCTCCTCCGCAATACCGAGCTTGCCAGCCAGCACACCGACGACACTATCATCATCCAGAAACAGAATGAGCTCACGTGCGTGGTCACCTACACGGACTCTTATTCCGGAGTTCGCCATTGCTTCGCAGTTGCTACGCCTGAACTGCCAGAGTATCTCTACAACCTTCTTGACCTGCTGCGTCTTGACGATGATCCGTTCAAGGCGCTGCAGTTGAATGCCAGGGGGTTTCCATCCATCATGATGAACCTGCCTCTCTCGCGTGGTGCGCGTACGACGATTATTGATGTCATTCGTGATGTCATTTGCTCTTACGACCGAGTGTAACAAATGTGTCTAGGACGAAGATGAAGAAGACACCGGTAAAAACAAATAGGAGAAGATCAGCAGTCGGCGTCTCACGAGACGACTGCTGTTTTTGCTCTTGGGCGCGCATGTGGTGGAGGATAACATCCAGCTTGCGGTCCCATCCCCGCGACGAGTTCTCTCCGGGAACAGGGGACTCGTAGGCAAATCCTCCTGTTGGAGGAATCTCGGGCGACCGATAATCCTGGACGGAGAAGGGTTCGCGCTGGTTCATCCCGCTGCTGGTTCCAACAATACGAGCAGGTCCATATGTATCGGACATATCCGTATCGGCCGTGGCAATAGGGAGAGACTTGGTGAGATCAGTGATAAGTTTGGCATGCTCCTGTAGTGTCGCCTCGGTGCGGCGAGTGGGGCTGCTGAACGTCTTTTCAGCCTGCTTTTTTGCTGCCCATGGTCCGCCTTTGAAAGCGTCTTCCAGGGACGCGTATCCTGCCATTATCAAAATGCGAGCAGAAAAAATAGCCAACAAAGTAATAATGGCCCTGTCTAGGAATACCCAGTACATACTCGCAGGAGCGCTGGCTGTGTATATCGTGTTTTTCACCCGCCCTGCCCCGTCTGCTGTTGTGAATCTGCTTGCATCCCCCCTGTCCCAGCTTGCTGTTCTCGGACTGGTCGTGTTCGTGGGCGCGCAGGTCAGCCTGCTGGTCGCGGTTGTCGCGGCTATCGCGGTGGTGCTCTCGATCCCGGGACGTGAGTACATGGATGTCCCTGCGTCGGGCGCAACGAAGGATGCGGTCAAGAACATTGCGAGCGCGATTGATAGCGTGAAGGGCATTGAGGATGCGGTCGTACCGGAGAAGAAGGAGAAGAAGAAGGAGAAGATGACAGAGACCAAGAAGGATGTTCCCAAGCCCCACCATGGCGCCAAGCGCGAGCCGGAGGCAGACAAGAAGTCCAAGAAGGAAACATTTGATATGATGGGATCTGAGTACTTCGATTCTATGGGACCTGAGCCCGCGGGAGATCTGGCAGCGCCTATGGGTGGTGAGGCAAAGGGCAGTGAGAACTTCTCCCTCCTGGATGCGTCGCCTTTTTAATATTCCAAATTCATAATAGAGTATGCTCCTCGACAGCATCAACGAAAGCAAGTTGTTCGCTGGACTCATGATGATTTTCCTGAACATTGCTAGCCGTTACATTACCATTGAACTCTCGAAGACTCAGAAGGAGTACCTGACCAACTCGATTTTGCGCCAAGTCTTGGTCTTTGCCGTGGCGTTCATTGGAACGCGCGATCTCATTATTGCGCTGGTTCTCACCGCAGTCTTCACGATTTTGGTGGATGGGCTGTTCCACGAGGACAGCAAGATCAGTGTCTTGCCGAAATCGATGACGCCAGGAGTGAATGAGAACATAAGCCCGACAAATGGACCTTTTGGGTTTCTCCGGGTGATGTCGGGGGTTCCCGAGAATGTCCAGAACCCCGCTTTTGATTTGGCTGCACCCGTCATTGGGACAACGTGATTGCCGTTTCGGGTGAATTTAAAGATTGCGTAGTCTAAGATAACAGAGGGACAGATGGCGTCCAAAGATAGTTCGGATATAACAGACTTTATACGTTCCAAGGGCGTTGTTTTTGGAACGTATTGTCCGCCGTGTGAAGGAGGAGGTGGAGAGGGTGGAGCAGGAGCCACAGGTCCCACTGGTCCCACCGGTCCGGCTGGTAACACGATTCTCAACGGAGTCGGTCCGCCCAACAATGCCATCGGTGCGATCGGAGATTTTTACCTGGATACCTCTACCAGTATCCTGTACGGACCCAAGGCGTATTCGTACATCTCGACATGTGCTACGATCGCGCTGTATATGGATTCAGGGGCTACGAACCCGGCCGCCTTTGCCGCCTTTCCCAACGGAACGACGGTAGTGCTCTACATCAAGGCTACAGAGAATGTCCTGGTGACCTATGATGCCTACGACAATACGGGCACAGACGTGGATCTCACCTTCATGATCGGTGGATCCTTTGCAGGTCTAGGAGAGCCGTATCTTCTTCCGGCAGGAGTCACCACTCAGCTGACCTATACGACTACAAATACGAACTTCACGCAGTTTCGGTTTGCTGCACCAGGGTGCAATATTGTATGGTCGCGAGATCAGTGGGGGGAATATACGTCGCTGATAGGTGCGACAGGAGCTACGGGAGGTGGCGGGAGTGGAGGAGGAGCAACCGGTGCAACTGGTGGAACCGGTCCCACAGGCAGCACTGGACCAATCGGTCTGACAGGTGCTACAGGACCCACCGGTATTCAGGGACTGGCTGGAAGCAGCGGACCTACAGGACTCGCAGGCTCTACGGGACCCACAGGACTGCAGGGATCTTCAGGACCAACTGGAAGCACTGGACCCACAGGTATCACGGGTGCAACGGGTGCAACGGGTGCCACTGGACCAGCAGGTGCAGGTGGAGCAGTAGGGTACTGCGGAGTCTTTTCTGATTCAACGTCTCAAACAATTGCTGAAGACGATGTTACGCTATGGACATTTAATACAGACGAGTTGATTGGACACGGAATATATCGGGGTTCGCCTACATCGCGAATCGTCATTGAACATACTGGAATCTACGATATCCAATTCTCGGCACAGTTGGCATCGAGTGCAAACTCCGAGATTATCACAATTTGGCTTCGCGTCAATGGAGTTAATGTGCCCCGGTCCTCAACGTATGTGACGCTGAAGAATAATGAGTACGAAGTTGCTGCGTGGAACTTCGTGTATGAGTTCAATGATGGTGACTACTTTGAACTTGCGTCATCCTCAGACGGAAATGACAGCCTAGTCACGGCTATCAATACGGCTTTTACAAACCCTACCCGCCCCGTGATACCTTCGGTTATTCTTACGGTTACCCAGGTGATGTATGCGCAGTTGGGACCAACAGGAATACAGGGACCGACGGGTGCTACGGGTCTGTCAGGAGATGTAGGCGCTACCGGTGCCACTGGTCTCACAGGTGATGTAGGTGCAACGGGACCTACCGGAAGTACTGGACCAACTGGATTGCAGGGTTCTACAGGTCCAACAGGGCTCCAGGGATCCACGGGACCTACCGGAAGTACTGGTCCGACAGGACTCACGGGTTCTACAGGACCAACTGGAAGCACTGGACCTACTGGTATCCAGGGTCCCACAGGTAGCACTGGTCCCACGGGTCTGCAGGGTGCCACTGGTCTCACTGGCAGCACCGGACCCACAGGCCTCACGGGATCCACGGGTCCCACCGGAAGCACTGGACCTACAGGGCTTACGGGATCTACGGGGCCAACGGGAAGCACTGGACCCACAGGACTCGCGGGCAGCACAGGTCCTACCGGAAGCACTGGACCCACAGGACTCGCGGGCAGCACAGGTCCTACCGGAAGCACTGGACCTACAGGGCTTACGGGCTCTACGGGTCCTACTGGAAGTACTGGACCTACAGGGCTTACGGGCTCTACGGGTCCTACTGGAAGTACTGGACCTACAGGGCTTACGGG
>Ga0164292_10004436_pt1 | contig 11410 bp, 12 predicted proteins | sample GEODES117metaG_FD_111486 | JGI IMG/M metagenome (GOLD analysis project Ga0164292, IMG submission 111486) | Eutrophic lake water microbial communities from Lake Mendota, Wisconsin, USA - GEODES117 metaG | ecosystem: Environmental > Aquatic > Freshwater > Lake | place: USA: Lake Mendota... | reverse complement strand
GGGTCCAGCCCGGCGCGCTTGGCCTCGTACCAGACCGTCTGCAAAAACTCCTTGCGTTCGCGCCAGTCCACGTGGTGCCGAGTGAGGCGAACCGCCATTTCCACCAGCCAGCGCACATAGTGCAGGCGAGCCCCGGTGGTGGGAAATTCTGGTTCCGGTGGCGCCGCCTGGGCGACAGCCAGGCGCAGCGCGTTGCGCACCGCGTCGGCCAGCGGCTCCTCCAGCTGAGAACCGGCGTGGGCAGCGGGAATGAAGACGGGAAGGAAACCTGCTGCACCCACACCCGTCGCCACGCCTGTGACCAGCCGGGCCTGCCCGACCATCCACCCACGACGTTGAATCAGGGTCATGGCGGCGGCACGGAAAATCAGCGGAGGAATCTGCCAGGGCGATTCGCCGGGGACCGTGCCGACGCCCGGCTCAGACCTTGAGGCGTTCGCGCAAGAAGGCCAGCACCTCGGCCGATGCGACCTTGGTGGCGGCTGCGTCGCGGCGGTGCTGGTACTCCAGCTGGCCTTCCTTGAGGCCACGGTCGGAGATGACCACGCGGTGCGGCACGCCGATCAGCTCCCAGTCGGCAAACATCGCGCCGGGACGCTCGCCCCGGTCGTCGAGCAGCACGTCGACGCCGAGTGCGGCGAGTTCGTCGTGCAGCTTTTCAGCGGCGGCCTTGACCTCGGCGCTGCGGTCCATGCCGATGGGGCAAACCACCACGGTGAAGGGCGCCAGCGCGTCAGGCCAGATGATCCCGCGCTCGTCGTGGTTTTGCTCGATGGCAGCAGCCGGCAAGCGGGTGATGCCAATGCCATAGCAACCCATCTCCATGAACTGCGGCTTGCCGGTTTCGTCCAGGAAGGTGGCGTTCATCGCGCGGCTGTACTTGGTGCCCAGGTAGAACACATGGCCCACTTCGATGCCGCGCTCGATGGACAGACGGCCCTTGCCATCGGGAGACGGGTCGCCCTCGACCACGTTGCGGAAATCGGCCACCAGATCGGGCTCGGGCAGGTCGCGGCCCCAGTTGACACCGGTGATGTGCACATCGGCCTCGTTGCCGCCGCAGACCCAGTCGGCCATGACCGCCACCTCGCGGTCGGCCACCACCTTCACCGGCTTCTTCAGGCCGATGGGGCCCAGGTAGCCCGGAGGGGTGCCGAAATGATCAACGATCTCGGGCACGGTGGCGAAGCGAAAGCCCACGTCGAGCCCCGGCACCTTGCCGGCCTTGACCTCGTTCATGTCGTGGTCGCCGCGCAGCAGCAGCAGCCAGATCTGGCTCTTGATGATTTCGCCGGCCTCATTGGTCTGGTCAGTGGCCAGAACCAGAGACTTGACCGTGGTAGCGAGCGGCAGGTTCAGAAGCTGCGCCACGTCGGCGCAGGTGCTCTTGCCTGGCGTGGGCGTGCGCACCAAGGCCTGCGCAGGCGCCGGGCGCGGGCCAGCCGGGGCCAGGGCCTCGGCCTTTTCCATATTGGCCGCGTACTGGCTGTCGGCGCAGTAGACGATGGCGTCTTCGCCGGTGGCCGCGATGACCTGGAACTCCTCGGACAGATCACCGCCGATGGCGCCTGAATCAGCCGCGACGGCGCGATAGCGCAAGCCGAAGCGGTCGAAGATGCGGCGGTAGGCCTCGGCCATGACCTGGTAGCTGATTTGCGCGGCGGCGTGGTCACGGTCGAAGGAATACGCGTCCTTCATGATGAACTCGCGCCCGCGCATCAGGCCAAAGCGTGGACGACGCTCGTCGCGAAACTTGGTCTGAATTTGGTAAAGATTTTTGGGCAGTTGCTTGTAGCTGCGAAGCTCTTGCCGGGCGATGTCGGTCACCACCTCTTCGCTGGTGGGCTGGACCACGAAGTCGCGGTCGTGGCGGTCCTTGATGCGAAGCAGCTCGGGGCCCATCTTGGCGAAGCGGCCTGTTTCCTGCCAGAGTTCGGCCGGCTGGACGACCGGCATGGTGCACTCGATGGCGCCCGCGCGGTTCATCTCCTCGCGCACGATGGCCTCGACCTTGCGAATGACCCTAAGGCCCATGGGCATGTAGGTGTAGATACCTGCGCCGAGCTTCTTGATCATGCCGGCACGCATCATCAGGCGATGACTCATTACCTCGGCATCGGCGGGAGCTTCCTTGAGGGTGGAGATCAGGAACTGCGAGGCTTTCATCAGGGAAAACAGGGGTGTGGAGCGGGGCTGAGAACCGGCGCTTCATCTTGCAGCCCTGCGACCGGGATGCATAATGAACTCAGTTCAAGAATTGGGGTTTGATTATGCTTGACCGGGACGGCTTCCGGCCCAACGTCGGCATCATCCTGCTCAATCAGAAAAACCAGGTGTTCTGGGGCAAGCGCATACGCACCCACAGCTGGCAGTTTCCTCAAGGGGGCATCGACCGCGGCGAAACGCCGGAGCAAGCGATGTACCGGGAGCTGCACGAAGAGGTGGGCCTGCAGGCCGAGCATGTGCGCATTGTTGCCCGCACCCGTGACTGGTTGCGCTATGAGGTGCCGGACCGCTTCGTCCGCAGGGACGCGCGCGGCCACTACAAGGGCCAAAAGCAGATCTGGTACCTGCTGCAACTCGTGGGACAGGACCATCACCTGAACCTGCGCGCCACCGACCATCCGGAGTTCGACGCTTGGCGTTGGAACGACTATTGGGTGCCACTGGAAGTGGTGGTCGAATTCAAGCGTGGCGTGTACGAGATGGCGCTCATCGAGTTGGCGCGCTATCTGCCGCGGCATGAGCTGCATCGCAGCAACCGCTACCTGCGGGGCGCCGCTCGCCAGCGCGAGGACGGCGAAGCACCCGTGGGCAAGTCCTGATAGGACGAGCGCCCCTCAGCGCATGACCACTAGGTTGTCGCGGTGAATCATCTCGGGCTCGGCCACGTAGCCAAGCAGCTTCTCGATCTCGGTCGAGGGCTTGCGGCATAGCAGGCGCGCCTCAGCACTGGCGTAGTTGGCCAGGCCCCGCGCCACCTCGGCCCCGGCGGCGTCGCGAACCGCGATCACATCGCCGCGAGAAAACTCCCCCTCCACCGACACCATGCCGATCGGCAGCAGGCTCTTGCCATCGGCGCGCAAGCGCGCCGCAGCGCCCTCGTCGACGGTGACCGCACCGCGCAATTGCAGATGGTCGGCCATCCACCGCTTGCGGGCCTGGCTTTTCTGGGTCGGTGCAACCAACAACGTGCCGATGGCCTCACCCTGGAACAGACGGAGCAGCGCGTCGGGCTCGCGACCCCAGGCGATGACGGTCGAAGCCCCTGACCCCGCGGCCCGCTTGGCCGCGAGAATCTTGGTGATCATGCCGCCCTTGCCCAGGCTGGAGCCTGCGCCGCCGGCCATGGCCTCGAGCGCCGGGTCGCCGGCCGCGGCTTCGTGCACGAAGGTGGCAGACGGGTCCTTGCGCGGGTCGGCGGAGTAGAGGCCCTTCTGGTCGGTCAAGATGACCAGCACATCGGCCTCCACCAAATTGGCCACCAAGGCACCCAGGGTGTCGTTGTCGCCGAACTTGATCTCGTCGTTGACGACGGTGTCGTTCTCGTTGATGACAGGCAGCACCTGGTGCGCCAGCAGCGTGATCAGCGTCGAGCGAGCATTGAGATAGCGCTCGCGGTCAGCGAGGTCGGCATGCGTGAGCAGCACCTGGGCCGAGCCCAGACCGTTTTCGCGCAGCTTGCTCTCGTACATCTGGGCCAGGCCCATTTGGCCAACGGCGGCGGCAGCCTGCAACTCATGCAGTTCACTGGGGCGGGTGGCCCAGCCCAGGCGCTTCATGCCCTCGGCAATGGCGCCGCTGGAGACCATGATGACCTCGCGCCCCTCGCGCGCCAGCACCGCCAATTGCCGACACCACTGGCCGATGGCGGCCTCATCAAGGCCGCGGCCCTCGTTGGTGACGAGACTGGAGCCCACCTTGACCACGATTCGGCGCGCGCCGCGCAGCAACTGCGCGGCCTGCGAGCTGACGGTGGAGGACACGGGCGCGCTCATGGCTCCTCAGGCTCCTGCGGCAAGGCCTGCGGCACCGGCCCGGACACCGAGCCCGGTGCAAAGCGCGGGTCAATGTCGACTGGCGGTTGCTCGGCAATCTGCTGGGCCTTCACATGCTGGAAGATCGACTTGATCAGCGGCTCACAGCCCTCGCGGGTGAGCGCCGAAATCTCGAACACCGGGCCCTTGTGCTTGAAACGCTTGACGAAGTCACTCACCCGCGCGGCACGCTCCTCGGCCGGCACCATGTCCAGCTTGTTGAGGACCAGCCAGCGGGGCTTGGCGTGCAACGCAGGGTCGTACTTTTTGAGTTCTTTGACGATGGCTTTGGCCTGGGCCACTGGGTCGACGCCGTCGTCAAAGGGCGCGATGTCCACGAGATGCAACAGCAAGCGGGTGCGTTGCAGGTGACGCAAAAACTGGTGACCCAGGCCCGCGCCCTCGGCCGCCCCCTCGATGAGGCCAGGCACATCGGCGACCACGAAACTTTGCTCGGGGCCAACGCGAACCACGCCCAAATTGGGGTGCAAGGTGGTGAAGGGATAGTCGGCGATCTTGGGTCGGGCATTGGAGATGGCCGCGATCAGCGTTGATTTGCCGGCGTTGGGCATGCCCAGCAGCCCAACGTCGGCCAGCACTTTGAGTTCGAGCTTGAGGTTGCGCCGTTCGCCCGGCCAACCCGGAGTCTTCTGCCGGGGCGCGCGGTTGATGGCGCTTTTGAAGCGCATATTGCCAAAGCCGCCGTCGCCGCCCTTGGCAATGATGATCACCTCGCCCGGCGTGAGCAATTCAAACAGCACATCGCCGGTCTCTGCGTCGGTGAGGATGGTGCCCACCGGCATCTTGAGGGTGATGTCGCGGCCGGCGGCGCCAAACATGTCGGAGCCCATGCCGTGCTCACCGCGGCCAGCCTCGTGCCGACGAGAAAAGCGGTAGTCGACCAGGGTGTTGAGGCTGGGGTCGGCCACTGCATAGACATTGCCCCCGCGCCCGCCGTCGCCGCCGTTGGGTCCGCCGAACTCCTTGTACTTCTCGTGCCGGAAGGACACGCAGCCGTTTCCGCCATCGCCGGCGGCGATATCGATAAAGGCTTCGTCGACGAACTTCATGATGGGGATTCTAGGAAGGCAGTGGCAGGAGGTGGCAGGGCTTTTTTCCAAGAAAAAAGCCCTGCGCCGAGAAACGCAGGGCCCTTTCGAGGGAGGCGGAGACCTCAGTCCCCAAGCCCCCGACCCGCGGCCTTCAGGCCGCCGGGGTGACGTTCACGGTTTGCTTGTTCAGCGAACCCTTGACCGCAAAGGACACATGACCGTCCACCAGGGCGAACAGGGTGTGGTCCTTGCCGATGCCGACGTTCACGCCGGGGTGGAACTTGGTGCCGCGCTGGCGCACGATGATGGAACCGGCGTGGATCAGTTCACCGCCAAAAGCCTTGACACCGAGCATCTTCGGCTTGGAGTCCCGGCCGTTTCGCGTTGAGCCGCCGCCTTTTTTCTGTGCCATGTCCGTTTCTCCTTAGGCCGAGATCGCGCCGATTTGCAGCTCAGTGAACTGCTGGCGATGGCCCTGGCGTTTTTGGTAGTGCTTGCGACGGCGCATCTTGAAGATGCGAATCTTGTCGTGCTTGCCGTGCGCCACGATGGTGGCTGTGACAGTTGCGCCGGACACCAGGGGAGTGCCAACCTTGAGTTCACCGCCGTTTCCGACTGCGAGCACCTGGTCGATCACGATTTCCTGGCCCACGTCCGCAGCAATCTGTTCTACTTTAATTTTTTCGCCGGAAGCAACGCGATACTGCTTGCCACCGGTTTTTATGACCGCGTACATTGAAGACCTCTTGAAATGAGATTCCTCGGACGAATTTCCGAAGGAACCCGGGACTATAGCATGGGCCCAAGCCGATCCTTCGCCCCCTTGCGCCTGAGGACACAACGCCGACACAGCGCAGCAGGTGAGTACCTATGGGCTACAGCGGCGTTCCTATAATCCCACCCACTCTCGAAGCGCGCAATCCGCGCCTGTCTGCGGCACCGCCGCGCCCCGCTCCCCCACCCTCCAATTGACCGCCTCCGACTCTCCCCTGACCCTGATCGCGGACGACATGCGCGAGGTCGACGCGGTGATCACCCGACGCCTGGACTCCGGGGTGCCGCTGGTGGGGCAGGTCTGCCGCTACATCATCGACGCTGGCGGCAAGCGATTGCGCCCGGCCCTTCTGCTGCTGATGGCCGGCGCACTGGGCGTCCGGGGCGAGCAGCGTTTCAACCTGGCGGCGGTGGTCGAATTCATCCACACCGCCACGCTGCTACACGACGATGTGGTGGACGACTCGACGTTGCGCCGCGGCCGCGCCACCGCCAACCAAGCCTTTGGTAACCCGGCCAGCGTGCTGGTGGGCGACTTCCTTTATTCCCGTGCATTCCAGATGATGGTCGACGCGCGCAGCATGCGCGTGATGGAAATCCTGTCCGAGGCGACCAACGTGATCGCCGAGGGAGAGGTGTTGCAGTTGATGAACATGCACGACGCCTCGCTGGATGAGGCCGGTTACTTGCGCGTCATCCGCTCCAAGACCGCCAAGCTGTTCGAGGCCAGCACGCGCCTGGCAGCGGTGCTCGCCGGCTGCCCGACCGAGATCGAGGAGGCCTGCGCCCAATACGGCCAGGCCCTGGGGACGGCCTTCCAGGTGATTGACGACGTGCTCGACTACGACGGCAGTGCCGACGAAATGGGCAAGAACCTGGGCGACGACCTGCGCGAGGGCAAGGCCACCCTGCCCCTGATCGCGGCCATGCAGCGCGGCACGCCGGAACAGGCCGCCATCATCCGTGAGGCCATCGAGGCCGGCTCTGTCGATGCGCTTGCCGCCATCGTCACCATCGTGCGCGACACCGGCGCACTGGAGATTGCGCGGGCCGCCGCCGCGGCCGAGGCCCAGCGCGCCATCGACTCCCTGGCACTGCTTCCGCGCAATACGCATGCCGATGCGCTCCACCAGTTGGCAGCGTCGCTGCTGACGCGGAGGCACTGACCCAGCGACATTGAAGGAGAGGTCTCCATGGAAGGCGCCAAGCTACCGCAATTCATGACGCAAGCGCTACCAGGCGCTTCGGTCTACCTGATCGTGACGGCCGTCTCGGTCCTTTGGCTGGTCCTCCTCTACTTGCGCTCCAAACCCAAGGGCCTGCCTCTGCGCCTGGCTATCTATCCGGTGGTGCCTTTGATCTGGATGGCCCTCTTCGCGCAGCGCGGTGCGCTGGACCCCAGCCTGCGCGAGGTCGTTGAGCGCGCCACCTTCATGGGCCTGGCGATGTGGGCGCTGCTCACCGGGGTTTGGCTCCTGGGCAGTTTGCTGCGCAACCACAGCATCATGGACATCGCCTACCCTCTGACACCCTGGGCAGGCACGGTTGTGGGCTGGCTGCAGTGGGGCGCCAGCAGCGACCCCCACGTCTTGCTGCTGCTTGCGTGTGCCACCGTCTGGGCCTGGCGGCTGTCCGGCTACCTTGCTGTGCGCTACCTGCCACATGGGGAGGAGGCGCGCTATGCCCGTTGGCGTGAGCGCGGTGGATCGACCTGGTGGTGGTGGTCTTACTTTCAGATCTACCTCACCCAGGGCGTCCTGGTCTGGATGTGGACCTGGCCGCTGGCGCTGGCAATCGGATCGGACTCGGGCACCTCGGGCTGGACCTGGCTGGCCCTGGCCGCATGGCTTGTCGGCTTTGGCTTCGAGGCCTTCGGCGACTGGCAGATGCACCGCTTTCGGACCCATCCCGCCAACAAGGGCCAGGTGATGGACCGCGGGCTGTGGGCCTGGTGCCGGCATCCCAACTACTTTGGCGAAGCCATGATTTGGCTCGCCTATGGCTTGTTTGCGCTTGCCACGCCTTGGGGCTGGTTGGGCTTGCCCATGGTCGCCACCGTGTTCTGGTTCATGAACCGCGGATCGGCCCTGAGTATGACCGAGCGCTACATGCTCAAGACCAAACCGGGGTACGCGGACTACATGGCGCGTACGCCCGCGTTCTTTCCGAGGCCGCCCGCCTGGAAGTCCCAGTCAGACTGAACGGGTGGGCCGGGAGACCGGTCAGAGGTGGCTACTGAGTCGTAGGCAGCGTCATTGGTGATGAGCCCGGCGCTATGGGCCATGCCGCTGTTGAACATGCCATCGAAATTGCCGATGGAGGCGTTACCGCCATTCAAGGCGCTAATCACCTACCGCTCTGGCCGCCAAGCTCAGCAGCGCAGATATCATCCAGCCAATGGATGTCAACTTGCTGCTTTTCCTTGTCCCGATCGGCAGCGTCGCGTTCTTCATGCTATTCGAGAGACTGGCGCTGAGCCACCGGATCGAACAGCAGAAAATTCTGCCGATTTTGGCAATTCAAGGTCTGAACATCGCGCTGTCTCTTGGCTTGTCGGCAGGGCTCTTGGTCCCCTTCGTGATGCTGGTCGCCCCTTTGCAGGTGTTCAGCTTCTCTGACTGGCAAGTGCCGATATGGGTGAGCTTTACCGCGAGCATTCTTTTTCTCGACTCAGTGCACTATTTGCTGCATTACCTGAGTCACAAGATTCCTTTGCTCTGGCGGCTTCATCGCCTGCACCACAGCGATACGAAGGTGGACGCCCTCACGACATTTCTGCACCACCCGTTGGAACTGGCGCTGACATTTTTTGTCGTGGTACTCAGTGCAGTGCTTTTTGACGTGCCTACCGTGGTCATCGCCGTCTATTCAGCCATCTTTTCAGCGCATGCAGCGTTTACGCATATCAACTACGAATTACCAGAGAAGGTCGACCGACTCTTGCGCTGGTTCATTGTGACGCCGAATCTCCACCGACTTCACCACTCGCAGGATTTACAGGAGGGAAATTCAAACTTCGGGGCCATCTTCACGTTCGCGGATCACGTCTTCAGTACTTTTCTCCGCGCACAAAAAGGGCCCGCTAGCGCTCGGTTCGGCATCTCGAAAAAGCAATCACCGCGAGCCAACTCTCTCAACTCCTATTTACTCAACCCTCTCAAGTAGAGATACCAAAAAACCAATGAGAAAATTTAATTCAATCATCGCCGCCTTGCTACTCCTACTTGCAGGAAATACATCTGCAGGCCTAGCGGTTCTTCCCTCTGCGGTTTACAGCAGTGCAAGCCAAAATCAAGTCAGAGGCTATGCGGGACTGTCTTGGACCTTAGGCGGTCAAAAATCGGCGCTCCAGCCTGATTTGGTTGTGGGCATCCGTTCCCTGAAAGTCAGCTCCAGCGACAAAGTCACCAGCGGCGTAGACGTTAGCGCCCGCTTCAAGTTTGTCGGTGGCGTGGCCTATGAAAGCGCTCGCCTCAGCTATGTCGGTGGGAACCGGGATCTGCTGGCGCATGTTGGATTTGGCTACTCCAGTTCAAGCAAGTCCTACCTGGCCACCGTGGCCGGGCAAGGCCCATTCAGCCGGATAGGCCTCGACTACGAGCTCACCAATTCCAGGCTGGTTCCCTACCTGGATCTGATCACTTTGGGAAAGCCGAAAAAGGTCGAACCAATAACCACGTATGAATGCCCGGTAGGAGGATTCCTGCATACGTCCGGCAACTGTATACCCGCGCCCGTTTAACTGAGTCTGCGGCACCACGAGCTTCTGAGAGCCCTCTCCCGAGAGGGCTTTTTCACTCAGGCGAACTGAAGATTGCATGGCCCCGCCGCTCACAGGGCAAGCGGATGGGGCTCGACCCGGTTTCAGCCAGAGTTCATTTTGAACACTCGCTTTGGGCAGACCCGAGAGGGCAAGGCCCACGAAAGCGGCCCGCCGCCGGGAAGAGTTGTGTGTGCTGCTGCTCTACAATTAAAAGGAGAGTGGTGGCAGCAAAGCGCTTCACCGTACGACGCCATCCGAAGGGAATGACATGAGCACAGTAAAGGCCTGCCTGGCCCAAAAACCCCAACGCCTCATCCAAGTTTCGTCGACCGATTCGGTCTACCAAGCGCTCGAATTGATGAAGACGAACCGTGTACGCTCGATTCTGGTGATCGACGCGGACAAGCTGGTCGGTATCGTCTCCCAGGGCGACTGCGCGATCCGAGCCTTTCTGGCCGGGCTTGATGCCAAGACGACCCCGGTCGCGGCCATCATGACCGCCAACCCCATGACGGTAAAACCCGGCGACCCGATGGAACTGTGCATGGGTCTGATGGCCACGCGCAACATCCGGCACCTGCCGGTGGTCGCGCAAGATCAGGTGGTGGGCGTGGTGTCCATCGGTGACGTGGTCAAGCAGATGATGACCGACCTGGGCGAGCACGTCTCCTTCCTCGAGACCTACATCAAGGGCCATAGCGTCTGAAGCAGCGTTGCTCTTGAGTGGCAAGCAGCCACCGGCAAAACCATTCATTCAAGCCGCTGTAGCAGGCGCTCGCCGGGATCGACCTGCTACACTAGCTGTCTAAGCGGGGTGTAGCTTAGCCTGGTAGAGCGCTACGTTCGGGACGTAGAGGCCGGAGGTTCGAATCCTCTCACCCCGACCATTCAGGTCAAAACGAAACCCACAGCCTTTTCAGGTCTGTGGGTTTTCTTGTTTCTGGGCGGTTCGTTCACTGCTCTGTGGCTTGATTGAACCCGACTCCACTCAGCTTAAGCCGAAACGAACATTTCCAATGGCTTCGAAAAGGCAAGCGGATCATAGGCAAGCGGATCATGGGAACGAATGGCTCGGAAAAACCGGGCAGGTCACTATTCCAAAGTACGGGACAGAGGGTCGCCATGCCCATGGCAGCCGATCTCGCAGAACCGCCCCTCAAAAGGCGGTCAGAACGCGAAAAGTTGCTACATTTACAGTACATCCAACTTGGGCGATGATCGCCCCAACCTCGAACACCCGACCCCGGGCGCCTTGCGGATGGCGCCCCCCCACCCTCCGATGGCCGTTGCCGATACCACCGCCGCCCCTCTCCAGCAGCCGCCGGCCCTTCCCGGACTGGCCCGCGCCCTCATCGCCGCTGGCAAGCTCGAGCAGCAGGCCGCAGAGGCCGTCTACCGCAAGGCCCAGTCCACCGGCCAGACCTTCATTGCCGAGCTGACTGGGTCGGGCGCGGTGTCCCCGGCCGAAATGGCCCACACACTGGCAACGACCTTTGGCGTGCCGCTGCTCGACCTTGATGCGATCGACCCCCAGCGTCTGCCGCGCACCTTGCTCGACGGCAAGCTCTGCCAAAAGTACCGGGTGGTGGCACTCGCCAAGCGCAACAACCGCATCTCGGTGGCCACCGCCGACCCCTCCGACCAGCAGGCCGCCGAGCGGATCAAGTTCGCCACCCAGATGGGAGTCGACTGGGTTCTGACGGAGTACGACAAGCTCTCGCGCCTGGTGGATGCGCAGTCCACCACCGCTGCCGAGACCATGGACTCCCTCATCGGGGATGACT
>Ga0164292_10004435_pt1 | contig 11411 bp, 16 predicted proteins | sample GEODES117metaG_FD_111486 | JGI IMG/M metagenome (GOLD analysis project Ga0164292, IMG submission 111486) | Eutrophic lake water microbial communities from Lake Mendota, Wisconsin, USA - GEODES117 metaG | ecosystem: Environmental > Aquatic > Freshwater > Lake | place: USA: Lake Mendota... | reverse complement strand
CGGTTCAAAAGCTCGTTGCTTGCTGAAACCGTCAAACGAACCACCAAATTTTTTTGGCATTGATTAGAAGAAGCCGCCTTGCGCAGCAACGTGCACACCTGGAATGTAACCAGAACTATTGGGACCATCCGGGAACACGCCAACGTAAACACGGTCGCCACGCTCAAGGTAAATTCCTTTGTTACGCAGTGGAGCTGTAGTGCCAAGGCCGTTGGTATTACCTGCGCTCACACTGGGAACTGCCAGTTGCGGCATCACATCCGAACAGTCAACTACACCGCTGTTTGCGGGGATTGTTTTGGCGAATAACACTTTGTAGTCACCAGAGCCAGGGATTGGTGTGGTTGTGCCACGTGTCTGGTAAAAGACAAAGGTAGCAGCGGGTTGATTCCCGTATGCAATACCGTTGTACAAGAAACCAGACGTAGTGCCGCCCGAATAATTCAATGCACTGTTGACGCCTGTCAGCGTGCCAGAACCGGTGTATGTGTAATAGCCGTAACCACTGTATGGTGCACCGGCACCAGTGAGGGAGCCTGTGGCGGATACAAAAACAATCTGTCCGCTAACCAGGGAGACTGGTGTGCCTGACGTTGTGGAATTTACTGTGTAGTCGGGGCCGCGATAAAAGTCGTTACGTGTGATCGTGATGGAATCAATGACACCGCCACTGTTATTGTCTTCGCTCAGTGAGGCATCCATGTCTACCAGGATGGAAGGCGCTTGACCACCTTGTACAAACAAAGTATTGCTTGCTGCACTACCAACGGTTTGCGTTGTAACACGCACCGAATCAAATAAGGGCCTATCAACCAACAGTGGCTGCTTGTTTGTGGATGTCGAGCTCAATTTCCCAATGCCGCTTTTTGTTAATTATAACGTCAACCACCCATGCCTGACATCGCCATAAAGGCTTGGAAATTTGCAGGCAATTTCATCTTGGATTCAACCAGGGCATTGGGATTGTTTTGCAATGCAAGGAAACGACCGAACAAATTACCGTCTTCCGCTGGTTGAAATTTAAATTTCTGAGCGGCTAGGTAATCTGTTTCGGCTTGTGGTTCTGAGAGGAAGCTATCGCCAATCCCAACTTTCAAGGCTTCGCTTGGAAGGTAATCATAGTCAGAGTATTTGTAAAAACGAGACATTGTGATTACTGAAGGAAGCCAAAGGGATTAAGCAGTCCCGACAAATCTGGAAGCAGTGATTTAAGCACTGTTTCTTTCATCGCGTCAGCGATAGAGTTCCTTTTGTTTAACTCTGGTTTTGCCGCTCCCTGTAAAGCAGAAGACAAAATTTCTTCTACAGAACGTTGGCCGCTAGCCATTTGTTGTGGGGCGGCAACAGGAGTAGGTTGTGTCAGTGGGTCTCCCAGGGTTGTTTGTGCGGCCTTATAGAGGGAACCTCCAGATTTGAATTTAGGGATCGAGGAGGCAACAGAAGTACCAAACGAATCTTTTGCTGTCAAAGAAACATTTGGATTGCCGCCAAGAATCGTGGCATACGCACGATCAATACCCATTTTTCCAGGCTGAAAACCACGGTCCCGTAAAAACCGCTCAACTGCAGGCAATTGTTCTGCAATTGTGTAGTTACCAAGCTTGGATTTATCTAGGTACTTTGCACGTTCCGGGCCGCCAAACTGAATTAGTCCGTAGTAATTACCACCGGCACCACCGTACACATTCGGGCGGAATCCAGACTCTTGGTGAATGAGCGCACCAAACTCGTACGGATCCAAGCCAAGCCGCTTTGCTGAAGAGAATACAGCTTGCCTGTCTTCTGGTTTGAGTGTTCCAACGCGTACTGGTGCCATGGCTTTAGGTTTTTCAATCTCCTACCCAATTTGAACTTGCTCTGAGACCAGGGATAAATACTGTTTGAAGAACCAGTGTTGATGCCAGGTAGGTCAGGGTTCGTTTAACAAATTTTGGGCAGAGAATCATGGGTTTAAAGCAACTACACTGGCCCCCGTGAATCAAAAGATTCGTGTCCAGTCGGCTGGGCTTACATGCTTTGCAATGCCAGGGTATTACTTACCAGCCTGAAGAAGAAGTTTTTCCTTCATCTCCTTAATTTTGTCTGGGGTTAAACCGTAGGCAGCCGGATCATAACCGGTATCTCCCGTTGCGCGAGTGCCAAGGTCACCCATTTGGAACGGGGCCGCCCCAGGGGCAACCGGGACTGTGGAAGGATTGGTAATCGTCTGTGTAATTTGATTAGGAGACATGCCTGCCTGATAGCCAAATGTACTTTGCATTAAGCGGTTGAAAGCGCCTACAGCGCCCCCCGTGCGACCCATGGGAGTACTTCGATACTTGTTGCGCCACATCTGCATCCCAAGATCTTCTGCAGATTGTTCGGCAGCAGAACCAGGGCCTGCAAGTTTTGCCTTTTGGCGAGCTTCTTCGTAACGTTGAAGCTCAGGGTCTTGTGCGGTCAGCTGGGCAACACGCGAAACTTCCTGCTGGTAAGCAAGTTCTGCTGCAGGGGAACCAGTGGAACTTCCATTATTTAATCGACTGGAATAATTTGTATTAGCGCCGGGAATATCTCGTCCTGTTTTGTATTCTTCAAAACGCCGCGCTCGTTCGCCAGCGCCGGAGTAATCCGGACGGTTACGTTCGGGATACTTTACTGGTCGGTATTGTATTGAAGAAATATCAGGAATTAAACGTGCTTTTCGCATTTGTTCTTTAGCCCAATGTGCACTATCAAGCAGTGGGCTCAATGCGGCCGTATTGAATCCTGCCACGCGAGCAAGAGACGTGGAAATTGCTGGCAACCCTGGAGCAGGTATTCCTGCGCGTGCATTTAGGCGTTGCCGTGCAATACTGCCAGCATCTCGCCCGCGTGTATTAGCTTGGTTCATAAAATCAAACCAGGCCATAATTACCTCCAAACCTCATGTAAATAAATACGGGAACCAACTGCGGTGTCGGCAGGTCCAGGTAATGCCTGGATGAATTCAGCACCAGAGCGTTCGTAACGGTATCTGGCCTGGAACGGATCCTTGTAGTTTGGAACGTAAAGGATGCCGGCTAAACGGTTTGTTTCGTAGAGATAAATCTCATCCCAAACCTTTAAGGCTTCTTTGGCATTGCTGGATCTAATGGTACGATCAACGTCACCAGCAATGCTTTCGAGACGCGTGGAAGGAGAAGTAGCAACTTCAGTTTTCTTTTCAGCTGTGTCACAACGACCCAACTGAATAGCGAGCTTGTCGTAGAAGTACGAATCCGGCACGGTATTCATTGCTTCTTCCAGGCGGGCGTAATCGCCAGCCGGAACAGAAACAGTAAAGTAACCGAGGTGGTAACGAACTCTACTTTTGTCGTAGTCGCTTAACTGCACTTCTACGTGTCGTTGTCTTTCAATTATAAAAGCAAGTAATCAACCAAACAGGCCATTGAGGTAATCTAATGTGGCGCTGGATTGACCCATAAGTAACGGATCACTTGTTCTGTAGGAATCCAGGAATCCCATGGGGTTGAGTGCTTGTGAAATTAAACCTCCAACCAACTGTTCTTTAAGTGTGTCTTGTATTGTTTTCTTGGGTTTTTCTGGTTCTCTGCCCTGCAACTGAGCGCCGTACATGAATGCTTTAATGATGTCGTCAGCTCGAGAATCTGTACCCACCTGTGGCTGTGCCGCTGCTACTTGCGGTTGTTGCGTAGCACCAGGCATCACATCTGTTAATTTACCTTCTGGGTTTTTGTAACGTCCGGTCGCAAGCCACTCTAGCTGCTGATCAGTAATAAACTTTTTTCCTTTCAGTGCTAAATGCACGTGTGTATCATGTCCTTTATCACCAGGTCCCAAGGCTTCATTGAAAAGGCCAAGCTGTTTTGCACGCCACGACAACTCGCCTGTCCGTTGTTTCCAAGGAATAGGCTTACCTCCCACATAAGCAGGGGCCATGTCTGGACGCCAATCGCGGACATCAACTGCTTCGCCAGTGTAGTGATACCCTGTTGGTGAATGACCAGGACCTACGCCGCCAAGTGCAGGATGCTCTCCAAAATTTAAACCCTTCCCTGGGGCGTATTTTTTAATCCCAGCTACGACATCAAGAATAGAACGTTCGGCCATTATTTCGTTTTATTCTTCATTGTAAGATTAAAAAACCCCTGGTTTCCCAGGGGCTTGGTGGAGATAGTTATACGCGAATTAAATCAGCAGCAAGTACGCCAATAAAACGTTTCAGGTGCTATAGTTTTATTTTGCTGCTTTGGAATGAAAAGGATTAATCCGGATACGGGGCAGGCCTTTAAGCACGGGGATCGCCGAGAAGACGGCTTTATGTTCACTGGTTACAATTTTAAAAAAATAAAACAAGACGGCACTTTCCTGGAAGTATGGACAAGCCCTGAGCAAATAAACCACAAGAAAGCGTATGACAAAAAAAGAAGCCAACGCATTTCCATAGAAAACAGAAATTGGATGAACGAGTTAAAGGTGAGCCAAGGTTGCGCCTGCTGCGGATACAAAGATCACCCAGAAGGCCTTGACTTTGATCATCTTTATGATAAAAAATTTAACATCGGCAGGGGCGGCACGTTAAGCAAAAAAAGACTGGAGAAAGAAATTCAAAAATGCCAAGTTCTTTGTGGAACTTGTCATCACATAAAGACAAGAAATGAGCAAAAATTTAATGAACTAATGAAAAAGAGGGGTTGAAACCCCTCTTGTTTGAGTTATGCATTTAAATTAAACCCTAATCAAATCGGCCGCCAGGACCGCATTCCAATCAACACGCTTGATTTGCTTCAGCTGTTCAAGATTATTGAATCTTTCACCCGACAGAGACATCTGAAGGTCTTTAATCTCACGTGCTGTTTTAAGACCAATTCCCTTAATGTGATCCGCAAGCATTTGTGCGGTAGCGGAATTGACATTTAAACGGTGATCAGGGGGAAAATCCCGTGGGTCCTCTTTGGCTGCTTTATCTTTGACTTGAAGAGTTTTTACCTTTTTGGTAGCCTCTTCATCTGGGATAAGTTCAGAGTTGTAAGCGGTGTAAAGGCGACCGTCCTGATCTTCGACCATGAACCAATCGCCATTATCAAACTCACTAACAACTTTGACGCGAGCGCCAGTTTTTTTGTGCTGGTAAAGCATAAGGACCAGATGTTAATTCTGGTCCTAGTTTAGCTTATTCAGCTAACAGTGCGGCCAAGCAGGTAAGCTTCGATGTCTTCGTAGCCAGGGGCAATGTCAGGCTGGACGTAGCAGGTTTCCACAACCAGGTAACCAACACGACCGGCGGCGGCGTCACCGCTGGAGATGTAGAAACCACCGGAAGTTGTGGTGGAGTTTGCAGTTTCCTTAGCAAACACACGCAACGTGGTCGAGGCAGTAACCGGGTAGTTGACCACGGAACCAGAGACACCAGCGGCGCCACTAGCGGTCAGGAAGGCGTTGGTGCCATAACCGGCAGTGCCGCCAGCGAAGTAGATTTCGCCAGCTTGGAGGCCGGAAACACTGGAAGTCAGGTTGGCTTGAATCACGCCTTCACCAACGCCAGAAGCGGCGACAGGTGCACCACCGTTGCTACGACCGAACGAAATGACGTTACCGGTAGCGGCATACACACCAGAGGCAACACGACCGTCACCCCAACCAGAGGCAACCGAAATGGCGGTGCGGTACACGTAAGCAGGCAGTGTGCTGCTGCCAGAGATCACCATGCCCGTGATGTCGGGACGAGTGTCATCCTGACGATAGGGAGAAGGAACGATCACAGCAGCGGAGTTAACGCTACCAGCACCAGAGGTGGTTGTCACTGCGACATAGCCACGCTGCTGGAAATAACGGTAACCAGGCAGAGCAAGGACCGAGGTGGGGCCACCAAGGGAGCTGTCGAGAGCGCTACCGCCTTCGACAACAGAGTCAATGTTCTTGTACCAGCCGTTCAGGGGTTCTGCCCAGTTGCCTGGGAAGATTTTTTTAGCGGACAAATAGGTCATTTATTTTTCCTTTTGTTAGTTGTTTACGTTATTGATCAGATGTTACCGTCATCTTGCACGAAGCTGAACGCGGTGGTCACGAAGTCCTTGTTCAGGATTTCAAAACCGGCGTACAGTTGCCAAATAAGAATGATGAAACGGCTGAAATCGTCGTTATTGTTGATCAGAACTTGAGCGTTCGGACCACCGATACCAACGCCAATCGCTTGAGGACCGAAGAAGTAACCTTGAGCGGCTTCTTTCACGGCATAGGTGGAACCACCGTCAAAGGAAGTGCTGATGCTCTTGATCGGGAAGTTGGTGGATTCGAAGAACTTAACGCCTTCAAACTGCACACCAGTCGGCATAACAGGTTCGCCAGCCAGGAAGTAGGCTTGACCGGCCTGGGGGCCTTGGTAGAAGCTAGCGTTGTTAGGCAGCATGGGGTTGCCCATGTACATGCCTTGACCAGGATTACCAGCGTAACGAGCAATCTCACGGAAGTCAGGGTCACGACGCAGGTGCATCATGAACGTGGGATCGCAAATACAACGATACAGACCATCGGCATAGGTCGGAACGTTGCGCTTGCGCAGGTCCTTAACAACGGTCAGCAGGTCGGTACGCACCTGGAACTGCTGCAGGTCAGCGGTGTATTCAGTACCAGTGTAGGAGATACGCCCGGAAGAATCCTTAACCTTGTTACCAGCGAAGTAGTAACCGCCTTGAGTTGTGGAAGCAGCACCGTTGGCTTCAGCTTTGGCGAGTTCATCAATGAACACGCGGTCACGCCAGCGGCGATAGTCGTCAAGCAGCGTCAGGCTACCGATCGACTGGTGGAACATATTCAGGTTGCCGGTATCCAGCAGCATGCGCTGAGCGGTAACCAGTGTTTCGCGAGCAATCTTGAATGTGCTGGGCTGAGTCGGGTCGCCCGGATCCGCAGGACCGGTGTACTCCTTAAGCACCACCAGAACTTTCTCTTTGGTGATGTTACGGCTGTTAGCGGTACCAATCGTTTGGTCAGCAATACGCTCACGGCTGTCCTTAGTACCAGGGGTACCCCAGAACTTGTAGCGGTCTAACTGAACGGTTTGACCAGGCTGACGTGTGAAGTCGTGGACAACCACGGGCTCCACAGCCATCTCAGCGATGTACGCAGGGTGAGGACGATAAAGTTCCGCACCTAAAATCTTTGGAAAGTCGTTATCAATAAACACTTTGTTTTATCCTCCAGTGTCGCAGGAAGTGTGTTGTCAGGTGAAAGATTCAGACATGATTATGTCTTATCTAACACAAATTTTAGCAGCCCGTAATTTAATATTACATGTACCGCGTGGTTGCATACGGAGTTACACCGTATTTGGCACTTTGGGTGTTGCTAGAACCAGGAGATTCCGGATCAATAGCCATGCCTTGCTGAAAACCTGGCATGCCCATGGAACCAGGTACAGCGCCAAGAGCAACTCCACCAAGACCAGCGGCAAGTGCAGAAGCAGGTACTAAACCAGCAGCAGCAATTTTACCGAGTCCCCGTGGATCCGTTGCTCCCGTCAGAACGTTGGCCGTCATGTTGGCAGCACCTTGAACAGCTTTGGCACGAAATCCTTCTTGTCGATCAGCCGGGATTGATTTCCTAGCAGAAGAAAGAAGAGCGCCAATTCCCCTTGGCTCCTCACGTGTTCCAGTCAGATGAGTTTCTGCAGCTTCGCGAAGACCTGGGGCATACTTACCAGCGAGTCCACGTGCTGCAAGTAAACCAGCGGCGCCGCCAAGAGTGCCAGCAGCTCCAGCGAGAATTGCGGAACCGGGATCTTCCCCTTGAGAAAGGGCGTACCCACCCGTGGCTAAGCCAGCAGCAGCAGGTACACCGTATTTAAGGAGTGAACGCATGGCTTACTCCATTACAAACAGCTTGTTAGCAACAGTCTGAGGCTGAGCTTGGTTCAGGACGCGCCAGGCATTCTGAGGATCGCGATTCATCATCTCGCCAAAAGTGCCCCAGAAATTCTCAGGTGCTTGCGGAGCAGCAGCTGTCGGGGGAGCAGGGAAGTTGCCAGCTTGGAACTGACCAATCGACTGAGTTGGATAACCGCGTGTCTCAAGTTCCTGCTCGTTTTCGTACACAGGGTACGGACCTTCAGGACCAAAGAACTTAAGCGTGTAATCGCTCAGGACATCGGGATTGGTAAGGATCTCGTTGTAGGCAAGATTCTCTTGATGCTCGTTAATGGCGAAATCAGCGTAACCCTTGATGGTATCAGCGGCGCGGTTTCCCCACGCGACGGCGCTGTCCAGCATTTGCTCCAGGTTTAGAGCGTAGTTGTTCAGCACTGCCGGAGCTTCGATCCCGAACGCGTCCATCACGTACCGACTGTCCTGGCTCATTCCCAGGAGGTCCGCCATTTGGGTTGCCGCCTCCTGCAAGGATTGATTGGAGGAGGTTGGGGAATAGCTGGGCGAGTATGCCTGGTTGGGAGACCAAGTCTGCGGAGCCGATTGTTGCGTAGCTTGGCTGCTGTACTGTCCGTAATTGGCCGGGGTATACGCCGTCGTCGGCTGCGAGGGTTGACCCTGGAACGGGGATTGGACTGGTGCGCTCAGCAGATTCACCACCTTGTTGAACGCCGATTCCCAGGGATTCCCCGCCGAGTCCGCCGCCGGTTGGGATTGGGGGACGTACTGAGTAGGGCTGGATTGGTAGCTGGGGGCTGCCTGAGGTACCGCTTGGGGGTAACTGGTACCCACCTGATACGCCACCGGAGCCGGAGCCTGGTAGCTGGCCGGAGCTGCTTGCGGTGCTGCCACCACGTAGCTGCTCGGAGCGACGGCCACTGGTGCTTGGCTCGTCTGTGGGATCGATTGGACGGTAGCGTCCTGCATAACTCATCTCCTTTTGTAAAGCTTCTAGAGTGCGATATAGATAGGGTGTTAAATCTAATCGCGGGTCCGCAGCCATCGGTAAATCCGGTGATTGCGGATGGGGAGTTTGCATCATTCCCCCCACAAGGCGAGCAAATTGAGAGTATGCACTCTGCAATTCATTCACCATTCTGAACGGAAACCCAGATAACATCTCGGCCCGTTCCTCATCCGTCTTGGACGGGAAGAGGTATTTCAGTGCCTCAATGCTATCAACACCTAACTCCTGTAAGTTGCGTACCACGATGGAGTTGTTCAGGATGTCTTGAGTGGAATCCTCATACACAGGCCCAAGCCAACGCCACTGCATGGTCACATCGCCATCTGGAATCAAACCAGAAACACCGGGCGGGATCTGCTGCGTTTGAAGACAAGCCATCATCAACTGCTTGACCTGATCATCAAATGCACTCATGGCATCGTTGTACGCTGCCAAGTCTTCCGCACTAGATTCCTCTGGAAGATCCAGGGGTTTTTCTAATCCTGCAGCGGCGGCAAGCGTCTCCTTAAATAGACGTTCTTCTTGGTAGATGATCAGTTCAAAACAACGGCAAATACCGTAAGTGTAAATAGCGATTGCCTTTTTCTTGGACGTGGCAGAAACACGACCAAACAGTGACTTGTACTCAGTTGCGGTCACGCCTGCAGAAATTGACAGTTCGTCAACGCCGCCCAGGGCAGTGCGAATTTCTTCTCGGTACTGACGTGCGAAAGAATTCTGGTCGCCAGTGATGGCATCAGGAACAATGTAACCAACACGGTCGTTTGGTTCCAGGTTTGCAATGACGCGTGGAACTCGGATCTGTCCGTCAACACCACGGTGGATTGGATCAGCCTTGAATCGGGATTGACTTAGTCCACTGGGACCACTAAACCCAGAGTTGGCTGCGATAGAAGGACGCTGAACAACGTTCTCGCCACCGGCCTCCATTAAGTCAGTCTTGGGCCTGGAGGAAAGAAGCGTAGGGTTACCAAAGAACTGCACGTTCTTACGCATGGTGCGAACCATTTCATCATGCGTGCAGATGTGATTGGCTAACGCTTCAAATTCACCAACACCTTCAGTAGAGAAACCCTTGACGTTATGGAAAATTTCTACGCAAGGAATAAAGCCCAGCGTATTTGTAAACGTTTTTGTTCTACCAAAATTTGCTTGGTAGTTGCTATCAAACGACAGCTCACCTTCTGAGTGAGTTTCTTCAATCGTTTTGCGTTTGATTGAAAGGCGGATGTAACGCTTTGCGCCGCCCTGTCCCATGGTGGCCGGACCACTTAAACTTGCGGAATCAATGTCCTGCTGGTAACCAAACCCGTTCTTGACTTTGTAGCTGTAGATGATTACAACTTCATCAAGCTCGCCATCAATGTTATAATAGCTACGATATTCATGCTTGCGAAAGTAGTAAAGACGATAGTTGTTCTGAGTTGGACGGATGTAAAAAAGACCTTGTCCATCACAAAGTGAATAATCCCAGATTGAATCGAAGCGGATGTCAAGAGAGTTGTATTTAATTACACGATCAATAAAGTCTTTGCGCTGATTGCCAAAGTTATCCTGCACAGGAAAAAACTCGACACCCTGGCGGATACCGAATAATTTCATCTGCGCCAGGTGTGAAGCTACGACGCCAGTGTCAATCATTGACCCGCCGTCTTTTTCAAGATACGAGTCAATAATTTCCTTGAGTCTAGACTTAGCGTCGACGGCCATTAACTATTTTCCTTTTTCTTTGACTCAATCTTAGCAGCTTTTGCCTGCTTCTTAAGGTGCAACCATTTGCCAAAATACACCAGTTCGGCAGAGGAATAAAGCTCTGGATTATGCAGCGCTTGCTTTACAAGTTTTTTAGTTTTCATAGCGTTTCCTCACGAAACAAATTTGGAATTAAACCCAGCTTGGCCGAGCTGATAAGCGTCGGCCATTCCCTGAATATTACCGATAGCGCCAGGTAAATTGCTGGAACCAAACGCCATAGGGAGCTGTGGCCCGGTGCGCCGCAGGAAAATTTCTTTCTCGTTGGGATTATCTGTGTTGACGCCTTTGTTGTAAATTTTTTGTTGACGCGTATCACGCTTAAAAGCTTCTGGATTAATAGCGCTACCAGCGCCGCCCATAAAATTACCACCGGCAAGTAAATTACCTGGGGCTCCAGGGACGTTGAGTTCTCCGCCGTAATACATGTGCTTATCTTGTTTTCCCTTATTCTAGTCCTCTAAAACTTCGTAACCAGAAGCGTCATTTACCTTGGAAATTACGATACCTTCGCCGCGTACATCCCAATTTAAAACATCGCCTTCTTGCCAACCCAACTCTTCGATCACTTCGTCGGGCAAAATAATGTATTGATCTCCGTTTTCGTCCTCTTGTACTTCAAGGATGTAACTCATTTGCTCAAAAGCTTTTCCATCAGTTTATCAAGCTTATTATTGATCTCGCGAAAATTGTTGTGCATTTCTTGAATTTCCCTTAAGAAGTCCACCTTGAGCACGTAGTCCAGTGGCATGCGGTTGACTTGGTCTTCCAAGAGATCCACCCTTCGG
>Ga0164292_10004434_pt1 | contig 11411 bp, 6 predicted proteins | sample GEODES117metaG_FD_111486 | JGI IMG/M metagenome (GOLD analysis project Ga0164292, IMG submission 111486) | Eutrophic lake water microbial communities from Lake Mendota, Wisconsin, USA - GEODES117 metaG | ecosystem: Environmental > Aquatic > Freshwater > Lake | place: USA: Lake Mendota, Wisconsin... | reverse complement strand
TAAAATAAGATCCTGTAGCAAAGTCTTTAATTTGTAAATCAGGATATGTGTAATATGAACCTGAATAAGAATTAGGTAAAACAGAGCCTGAAGTCCATTGTGAAGACGATTCATATAAGTATCCTACTGATCCTGTTGTTAATGTAGGATTGTAAGATGTATTAAATTCATAGTCTTTAATAACACATTTTACAGTTTGCTCATAAACAATATATTTGTTTTTAAAGCGTATATTTGATATTTTAGGTATTATAGACATTATGGATATAATGATATTGGAATTTTAGTTAATACACCTACACCTTGTTCATAAAAAATATTACCTACATAACTTGATTGAGACAATATAGTTCCAATTGAGCTACTCATATATGGATTAGAAATAATACTTGTTCCACCAGCAGATATTGAACTTGAAGTAAATCCTTCTGATGATGTGTATTCTAAAGTAAATCCTGTACTAGCTGTATATAATAACGGTGTAGCTATTTCAACACTTATAGCACTTAATCTATTAATAATTGGATAATTAGTTCCACCTACATTTATACTACCAGATGAATCAATTATATTAGCATTAAATATTACAGAAGATTGAGTAACAACTGTTGAAGGTTGATAACTTTGACTAGTTTTAGTTAAAATAAAAGTAGAACCTGATGGAGGTAATACTAATAAAGTATAACCAGGAGCTAAACCAAAAGAACCAGTATATGGAGGCATGTCTAAACTTCCAGTAGCTGATGCTATGTAAGCATAACTAAGAGAACTTGTACCAAATTGAAAATATCCTGTTGCTGGTGTTACAGTTAATACTGTAGTATATGGAGGTCCTTCACCAAAAGATCCAGATAAATTAGCTGGAGGAGGTGGTATAGGACCTGATGTAAAATTCCATAATGTTGATGGTGTAAAATTTAAAGTAGATGAACCAGACACACCAGATGTAGAAATCATAGTAGTATTAGCAGCAGTAACATCAGTTTGAATAGTATACATTGTTAAATCACTACCACTTACTATAGATGAAGTATAATAACTTACTGTGTATGAACTACTATCTAAGTACAATGATGAACTTATATGGAATATATTATTACTGTCTCTACTAGTTATAGGATATGAATTTCCACCAACAATAAGATTACGTAAATTTACAGGTAAAGTACCTGAGTTTAGTCTTATTAAAGATGAACCTGAGTAAGCTGTGTAAAAACCAGAACCAGACCATCTTAAATTATATTCACCATCATCATAAATCCAACCTCCATTGACATCCATTATAAATGTTGATGGTTGAATTTTTTCATTATATAATGATTTTGGGATGTTTATAGTATAAATAAAAGAACTAGTACTTGTTGGGAAGTATTTTTCTGTTGAATATAAATTTCCTAATCTTAAAAGACCTTTATCATATGATTCTGTAGATAAAGTAGAATTAAAATTATTAGTTTGGTAATAAGAAGTCTTAGAATGAGAACTAGTTGGATAAAATTCAGGATAGTAGTTAGCTAAAACTGACCTATAAATTAAATTATCATAAGTATACTCACTAGGTGTTGACGCTGTTGGATAATAACCTATTTCAAAAAAAACATTACTAGAACTGAATGACTCTGATGTTACGCTCCATGATTTGTTAGCTTCATAGGGTAAAGTAAAAACATCACTTACATCAAGTCTTTTATTAAAAGTATCCGCCATGCCATTTTATTAGTAATCAAGTTTTACTCTGATTAAAGATTCTTTAGTAAAGTCTTTTTGTAGAGGTTTACTTAATTTAGCTACAGCTAACAATTCATTAGAATCATTATATAATCCAACAGTTGTAATATATGTTACAGGTGAATAAATTAATTGGTTAAAAATTAAATTACCGTCTGTGTCTATAATAGTTGGATTAGATGTGTAGTTATTTTGAGCATTTTTAGCTCTACAGAAAATATAATTTGAACTAAGTACTTCACTTGCTTGTAAACTAAAAGTTCTAGAAGATCCTGTAGTTAAAGCTTTAAATAAAACTCGGTTATTATGATTATAAAAAGGACTAGGTTCAACTGTATTTGATGTTAATGTCCAAGAAGCATTAATACCTCCACTAGATGTAGGTAAAGCTAAAGCATTAGGATTTAAAATGATAGTACCTAAATCTGGAAATACATAACCATAACTACCAGAAACAGTTCCTGAGTTGCTATAAACACTACCTTGAGAACCACTAACTAATGTATAGTATTGAGTTGAATTAATAAAAGTAGCTGATGTTTGGATTTGAGAATTATCTGTTAAAGAAATATAAGTACTAACACCATCACTTAATGTTAATGTTAAACTACCAGGATTAAAACTTTGTTTGTAACATGATCTTGCTACAGAAATAACAGCTATGCTATCTGATCCGCTAGTATAATCAAAAGTAAATTTAGAATTTTCATCACCTAAAATTAAAGCTCTCCATTGACCATAAATGTCTTTTGTAGGAGCAGAACTTGTAACAGCTTGATTAAAATAACGAGATCCAGATCCATTAATATTACCAAAAGCAATTGAAAATTGAGTAATGGCATCAACAGAACTAGAAGCTGTTTGATAAACATTTAAATAAAATTTACCAGTTGAACCGGATTCTTGAGCAGATGAAGTATAAAAGTTAGTTAAAGTGAAAGTATTACTAGACCATGCTGGTGATACTACAATTTCACTGCTAACTACCTGATCATCTGGTTGTATTATTGTAAAAGCCATTTTTTATATTATTTCTTAGTTACAGTTAAAGGAATACTAATTCTAGCACCAGAATTTCTACCTAATACATTAATTGTAGTTGTTACTGCTGTTGTACCAGCTGGGAATATATCATTTAATGAAGTAGCAGTAATAGTAAATGCTGTTCCAATTTGAGTTATACTTAATGGAGCACCAGATGTAGTAGGTGTAGGTGTAGTTGAAGGCAAAGCAGTTGTATCAACACCAGTACCAGTAAATGAAGCAATTACATTTTGGTTAGAAATTGTAATTAAGTATCCTAATGGTTCTACAGTTTCTGTAGTGCCTAAATAATTTAAAGTTGTAGGTTGAAGAGTAACAGTAGCACCTTGTTTTAATGAGAATGTAGCTCTACCACCTAAATTAAGTACAGGTAGTTTAGAAGTACCACGAGGTAAAGTTACTAATTGATATTTAAGATCTTGAGTATCATCAACAAAAGCTTCTAATAATGGTAAACGTTCAATAGCTTCACCATAATAAGCAGATCCTGATGGATGATTAGGGTTGTAAAGTGTGTAATCAATTTCATCATCTGCTAAAGCAAATTGAGTAATCCTAAAAGAACCATCATTGCGAGCTAATAATTCACGTCCTTTACGTGTTAATACAGCATCTATGGTTACAGTTTCATTATTTAAGTATGACATAATTTGTGATAAATATTAAGGTATTAAGTAATTTCGTGAAAGATTTTCTATTATTGATGGAAGATTTTCTTTTAAAGTTTTTGTAGGATATTTAGGTATAATAAAACCAGGACCATCTGCTAAAGTTGTATTTAGTATTACAAATCCAGGATTATCTACTAGTCTTCTTATAACAAAATAATTTATATTTTCTGATTGAGGTGTTTTATCTAAAAATAAACATAAACTACTTGGATTAGGGTCAGTACCTCCACTTAAAGTAAATAAATTATAATCTGTTGAAGAACCAGTTAAGAAAGACAAAGCATTATAACTAAACCCAACATTAGATGCAGTTAATTGTAATTGAGTACTAGAAGTATTAGCAGTTACTATATTACCTATGTAAGCACCTGAACCAGACAATATAAGATTAATAGAATTTTTTAAAGAATTAACAGAATCAGCTGTTGATGATCCTGTGTAGAAATAATATATTTGATTATTTCCTGTAGTTACAGAAGGAAGAGTATTTAAAGTAGGACTAGCTATAAAACTATAAGTTACATTATTATAATAAACAGAAGCGGTAAAAGGTAATGCCATAGATGCTATAGTTCCAGATCCAGAAGCTCTAGTTCCAGGATTTAAATTATAAGGATCATTAAATGAAGATGATATAATAATATAGGTTGATTCTTCTTTACCACCAAATCTCATTTGATCATAAGGTTGTATATTAAATAATTGAGGATCACTAAATCCACTATTTAATGTATATCCTTCTATAGTATTATTTTGTTTAAATCCACCGTAAAATGAAGACAATTGATTAGAAGCAGTAAGTACAGTTCCATTAGAACTAGTAGCCCAAAAAGAACTTGTAGCTGTTAATGATGTATTTAATATAGCTGAGTCTCTAACAACTAAATAAGTGTCATCATCTGATATAAAAAATCCTCCAGCATTCCATGTTTTACCAGCACTAGTATTATTGTAGTTTATTTGAACCCATATTTTATCTCCTTCTAGTAATGTAACATTATTAGCAGTTCCAGAAAGTGTTACTCCAGATGTTGTAACAGTTTCACTATCAAAACTAGAACCTAATTGAATGTTTCTTCCACCTCTAGTTAAATAAACAACAGATGTAGCTACTGAAGTACCTGTATTAGAATTAACATCAACTCTAATATGGTATGAAATGTCAGCTAAATAAATTGGAGTACCTAATACAGTATAATCATAATTACCTGAATTCCATCCGTTGTTAGGATTTTTTACAACTACATTATATTTAACTCTTTCAATTGCTGATGATGGATTATAATCACCACTTAAATTAAAATCTTCATCTAAGTTACTAATGTAATTATTAGAAGGTGTTACAAAAGACATAGTAGTAAAATAACCAGAATGTAAGTAATTATCACCATGTGAACCAGTGTCTGTGTATAATATAGTTTCAAACTGTTTTAAAGATCTGTAAACTGTTGTTTTTTCAGATGTTTGGCTTTTTACAAACACAGGCATATCATATATTGATATGTTTACTTCAGTGTCACTTCCAAAAGCTTGACTTACTGTGTACCAATAAGAACTTGAGTATTCAGGTTTATAAACAGAACCAGTTTCATCAATTAAAAATTTAATATGAAAATTATTTGAACCATATCTTTCAGCTAATGTATTACTAGTCCAATCATAAAACAACATATAAGGAGTAGTATATTCTATATTAGGTGTTGTACCTATAGATGAACCAAAGATCATAGGTTCATTGTAATTTAAAGATATTGTTTTAACACCATCTTTTCTTGATCTTATAAAACTAGTTTCAGTTTCTAATGAATCTTGCCACTGAATAGAAGAAGTTATGTAAGTAAAGTTAGTAATAGTACTAGGTACTTTATTAATATAACTGTCAAAAGCTACTTGAAAATTATTAGAAGCAGCATAAACACCACCCCCACAAAATGAAGAATCAGTCCAAGTAATAGAATCTTCTTCAGCTTCAACATATATTGAATTTGGATTATAACTAGGAAAAGGACTAGCATTAACAATAGCACATAATGTTCCTATACTATTACAATTTGTGTAAGCAAAATAAGCAGGCTTAGCTTGATCAGCTGGTGTTCCTCCTAATCTACCTAAATTAGTAACTTTATATCTAATACAACTTTTATTGCTTACTGTGCTTATAGAAGATGACACAGATGCTTTTTTAAATTTATTTCTAGATATTAAACTTGAAGACACATTATTATTTAAAGCGTCCCATCCACCATAAGGCATTTCAAATTTTTCTAAGTCTTCTCTTATAGGATACTTAGTAAAAGGATTTTCTTGTTCATAAGCACTGTCTAGTTTAATTATAGAACCACTTAGTTCTCCATTAAACATTTCTTCATTAGTTCTAGTACAATTACAATCAGAACCATCAGATCCAGTAATACTAACCATTTGTGTTGAACCATAATACACAGAACTAGTTGAAACTTGAGGTTCGTGTCTTTTTACTTTAGATCTTTCTAAAATATGAGGTTTAATAATAATTCCAGAAACAGTGTCTGTTCTAGCTGGTGTGAAATCTGTTAAGTATCTAAATAGAGATTTATGAAAAGTTTCGATTAAAACAACGAAATCTTTGTAGTTGTAAGACGCATCGTATTTATCAAAGTAATTGATTTTTAGCGCGTTTAACGCGGGATAAGTGTCTAAATTAGCGTTGGATGGATCACCTAAAATGTCATCTAAGTTATAAGTATTACCTAAGTGAGCTATGATGTCATTGTTGATTTGATCTTGAGGACTAAAACCAACTTGAGTTAAGTGTGTATCTAATGTTTTATAAGTTATTGATGTATTAACAACAGACTTAAAAGGATTTAATTGTGTTGTACTTAAAGACTGAGAAATAATTCGTACTTTATTAGTAACAGGCGTTGAATAACCTCCAATTGCTGGTAAAGAATAATAGTCTTCTGTAAATGAATTATACTTAGTATTAGTAATACTCATTGAAGCAGCGGTAGTAGGTGTAGGTTGAACACCATAAATTACATTACTAGCTGTTATTAAATCATTGCCTAAAGGAAATCTAAATAATAAATTAGTATATGCTGAACTTGTGTTATTACCTATGTAAGATTCAGGATTTAATGTGTGATTATTGATTACAGAACTAGATAATGATCCAGACCAACCTCTAAGTTCTTGTATTTGACCATAAAAACTACCTGTTGTTAAGTCTTTACCTAAGTATAATATTGAACCTGTAGGTAATATATTAGGTATTCCTGTTAATGTAAAACTACTAGTACTTTGATGACCTATTTCTCCATAAATTTCATTTTTAACAGTAAGTGTTATTTGAGTGCCTATTTTATTTACAATAACATTCCACCAATCATATTCATTATATGAACCAGTTTCATAAAAAGGTAAAGTAATAGAAGCAGAAGTAGATGAATTAGAATTATATCTATATTTTAATGTGCCCCAATTATAGCTAGAACTAATAGCAGTACTACCTGTATTAACAGTTCCATTATAACTAGCTGTAAAATACTCTAATGTTACTAAGTTTTGTAATGTAGAACCTGTTGCTGTAGTATATAATACTTGTTGTTTAGCTGATGCTGTGTAGTAAGGTTTAAATCTAAATTCTAAAGTTTCTACTTTAGGACTTAAAGTATTATTAACATGTAAACTAGCTAAAGACTGGCTAAATTGTAAAGCATATGAAAACTTAGAGTAGTTATACTCGTAAGTATTTGAGTCTTTATCAACACCACCATACTCAATAGGAAATAATATACTGTCAGGAATACCATAAAGTGTAGTTAAGTAATTAACAAATTTATTAGTTCCTTTTGATTTTAATAATGTAGGTAAATTATGATATAATCTTTTAAATACTGACTTAGCTTCATCTTGACCTGATAAAGTATACTGAGAAGCAGTTATAGCAGTTTGTCCAGAACCTGTTACAAATGTATAACTACCAGATGAATTAAGACCATATAAGTAAGTATATAAATCATCTTGATCTCCATCTGTGTAAAGTTTTATACCTAAAGACTGTAAAGCGTCTGCTACTAAGTCTTTTGAAATGCCATCATTTAAAGAGTTATTTGATTTCCATAAGTCAGTAATAGCTTTTATATAGACCCAAATGTCATCAAACATTTGTCCCATTGAATTAACAAAAGGTTTTATATACTCAAAGTCATTTCGTTCTTGTAAGTACATAGGTAAACCATATGCTAAATTATCATTATTAAATTCATCATAGTAACTAGCTGAGGTTTGGTTAATATTATACCAAGTAATAGCGTTAGATGATGAATAAGAATATAAAGAATAAGGTTTAACAGTATTTAATTTTGGCCAACTATAACTACTAGACTCATAATACATATAGTTTTCCCAACCATCAAAGCCTTGTATAATGTCATTTATTTTAGTTTGATAAACAATATTATCAGGATTTGAAGCAGTAAAACTAGCTGTGGCTTTTAAGTAAGTATTATAAATTTCTAAGTTAGTTACTTTATTTTTAAATGTTTCTAAACGTTTTACAGCTGAAGAAAAATGAATAAAATTATTATAGTTAGTATAATCTATATTTAAAGTTGGATTAGATGAACTAACAAAACTTAATAAAGTTTGTAAAGGATTATTAGATCCAGAAAGACTAGTTATTTGATTGTAATTATAATAATCTGTAGATCCTATTCTTTTATCATCAACTCCAATAGAAAAATTAGCTTGACGTAAAGAAGGAAGAGGTATAACTATAGGATCTGTTGTTAGTATAGCTTCAAAAGCTTGTGTATTAACAACTTCTTCAACTATATTTAAAGGAGTATTTAATGCTATATTACTTGGTAAAGCATCAAATAATTTAATTAATATACTAGTATTGTTATTAACATCTCGTTCAATAGCTAAAGAAGAAGCAGGAATAAGATTATTATTACCAAAATCTAAGTAAAATTCAATAAAAAATCCTCTATTACTAACTAAATCAATATATGAAATAGCATTAGAATAAATTAAGTCTTCAGATTCTGTAGTTGAAGACACTTTAATTTCTAATCTATCTGTAGAAATATTTTGAATAAATAAATCTAAGTTAGGATTTAAAGAAATTATAGGTCTTAAAAAATTATAAACTAAATTATAAGTACCTATTCTATAACCTAAATCAGTAATATTTTTTTCAGGATCAAATACTATTTCTTTATTGTTAACTATAGTATAGTCCTTAAAATTAGGACTAGTATTAATTAAAGTATTAGTAGTACCAGTATAAACATATAACTGAATAAAGTCTTCAGACAAACCAAAATATCTGGTCATCTGTTTTGATTCTACAAGATTTTGTTCTTGAGTATCTAAAATGTTATTGTTAACGTTTATTTGTCTTATTTGTACTGCCATTATCAGATATTAAAAGTATCTATTTGTTTTTGTAATTGTTCGTTTTGTTTTTGTAAGTCTTGCAGCTGTTGTAATAACTGTTGTAAGTCTAAACCTATGTATTCTGAACTTCTTTCAACAAGAGTTTCATGAGAATTATTTCCAACTTGTGGTATACTATAAAACAATATGTCATAATTATTAAAAAATTCTTCTACTGTAGGTATTGGTGTTGTTATTTGTGTATTAACAGGCGGAATATAATTAGAAAAACTTGTATCTACAACTTTATTTATATTATTACTGTAAATTGTTTTTTGGGTTGGAACATTAACATTAGCCATATCTTAAGGAGTATCTGAAATATAACAGTATTCAAAGAAATTATTTTGAATATAAAGTGAGCCAGAATATGAACCTGTGTAAGATCCTGAAGGAGTAGGTGTTGGAGGCACATATGATGCTGGTGTAGATAAAATTAATGGACTAAATGTGTCTCCTTCTGGTCCTGAATTTTGTACTACTTTAAATTGTAGTAAGTTGCTAGTTGTATAATAATTTCCATTTAAATATACTCTAACTTGAATAGTATAAAACCGTTCTGGTTCTAATATATCCATGTCTAAATTAAAGTAATTACTAGTATCATCAGCACTAATTCTAGTACCTCTTGAATCAAAAGGTATAATAATATCATTAGTGTCTACATCAACAATTTGATACCATGAATTATAAGGCAATAATTTATTATAAGCATATAAAGATGATGTTACAAATGATCTAGCTGGAAATGTGTCTCTAGCATATACTCTCATTTGTATTCTTTCATTAGATTGAAATATACCTTTATTGTTACCTAATGTAACTGCAAATTCTTGATTAGTAACAACTTTATCAGCACTAGAAGTTATGTTCCAAACTTGATCATTCCAATAAAATACTAAAGAAGGAGGATAAATAGTATTAGTGTCTCTTGAAAAATAAGATAACTTATATTCATAGTTAAGGTCATTTTCTATAGAAGATGTTACTCGAATAATATAACCATAATTAGAAATAGATCCTGAGTAATGTCTTATAGTTTGAGAAGTAACATTATTCCAAATGTCTTTATTAGTATATTCACTAATAGATTGAGTTGTAGTTGAACCTGTGTACCAAGAACCTCCACCTTCTGAACTACTAAAAGACATTGTTACTCCAGAACTAGTAGCCCAAAACAACACAGCGTCTGGGTCAGTTCTAGTTAACCAACATGCTCCGTTTTCTGTAGCAGGTGAATTAGCTAAACGACCAGTGCCTTGATCCCAAGATTGTCCTATAGGATCAATTAAAAGAGTTAAGTCTGTAGGTAAAGATTCTGCTTCAGAAGCAAATAAACGTAAGTAAGCACTCCATGATCCTGATGTTATTGTTGGATTAATTTTGTTATTAATAACATCTTGTAATTGTTGTTGATCAAAAGATATTAAAATTCTAGCAGGATCAGAAGTACTAGTTTTAGTTAATTCTAGTATCTCATCTAATCCTGAGTTAAGTTGAGGATATTCACTGTATAAAGTAGCGTCTTTTTTAGGGAATATTTGATAAACAGCCATGTTATTGATAAATATTACATACCAACAACTCTACCGTATATGTCTTGATCGGGATATCTTATTTCAAATATTGATGGATCTAATGAAGGATATATAACCCCATTTAAAGTAGCGCCAGTTAAATCATAAGAATATGGAGAATAATTTCCTCCTGCTTTGTTAACAAATTCTATTTTTTTAACAGCAGCCACACCATTAACACCAGCTGATGATATAGCGTTTTCTACTTGAGATAATATTATAGGTTGATTAATAGACCACTTAGTAGTATTAAAAAATTCTTTTAGTTTATTAATACATCCCACTAGTACTTGTTGAGCATTAAATCCTTGTAGTACTTGTATTTCAAAATTAATACCTATATTAACATAATAAGCGTCTTTAATATTGACAGCGTCTGTTAGTATTTTATATTGTGATAAGTATGTTTTTAAATTTTGTTTAACCGCGCTATTAGCGTTAACTAATTTACTTTCATTGTTGTTAGTTAAAATATAAACACTTAAAGCTAAAGGATTATTAGATGTAGTATTAGCCTTATCTGTGTCTGGGTTTAAATTTAAGTCTTGTGTTATGTAAGCTTTAGCAATATAACCAAATTCAGTAGGCATACTTAAAGTTCTAACTAAATAATCTGCTTGGGTTACGTTTCTTAATTGAGTTGGAAAGTTAGCTAAAGCATTTTGTCTAATTTCTTCAATAGTATCACCAGGCCCACCACCAGTAGATCCAATATTATTATTAAAACTAATTGAGTTTAATACAGTTTGAACAACAGATGATTCAAGACCATAACTATCAATAGTAGGATTTACTGTATTGGTAATATTAATGTCGTTAGGAGGTAAGTTAGATTGAGCTCCTCCGCCAACAACATATGTGAATGTTAAAGTTGTATTTACAGGAGCTTGACCATATTCATTAGTATAAAAGAAATTAGATGGATCAAACGCTGTATTGAATTTTGAAATACCGTCTTGTAAAC
>Ga0164292_10004433_pt1 | contig 11415 bp, 12 predicted proteins | sample GEODES117metaG_FD_111486 | JGI IMG/M metagenome (GOLD analysis project Ga0164292, IMG submission 111486) | Eutrophic lake water microbial communities from Lake Mendota, Wisconsin, USA - GEODES117 metaG | ecosystem: Environmental > Aquatic > Freshwater > Lake | place: USA: Lake Mendota... | reverse complement strand
CCGTCGGTGTGCTGTTGGCCGCAGCAGCTTCACCCCGACTGGAACGTCAATGTGTGGGGGAAGCCAGCCGCCTGCAAGGTCGGTGGCCAGCACGGTGTCGCCGTTGTCGAGAATCCCGATGGCCCAACGTAGTTGGGGCTGTTGCCTAGCCACGGCAGCGAGGAGTCTGCGTAGTCGGTTCTCGGCTTCGGTCCTTGCTGCCGCCGCACCGACGGCAGCCCCACCCGTAGCGGCGGCGACAGCCTGTTCGGTCAGCCCAGCTGCCACCGCCAGAGGTGTTGCAGCCGAGTGCTGTTGGCGAACCACCGTTGGCTGGCCGGTGGGCGCAGCGCTACCGGAGGGGTTGATCGGAGCAGAACCCGGAGCGGCGACGTTGACCGGCGGCGCGGCAACGGCAGCTACGGCCGGCGGTCGCAGATCGGCACCGTAGGCAATAAGAGGTGCCGGACTGGGCATGGCGACCGGGCCGGCACTGACGGGTGGCGCGATCACGGGGGCAACCGCTGCTGGGGGAGTGGGGGCGATAACTGGTGGGGCAACGTCGGCGGAGACGGGACCAACGTGGGCCAGGTCGGTGCCTTGGGGCGAAACAGCATGGGCGGTCTCGAAAACCGGCGGCGCTGGAGCGATGGTCTCCAAGGAGGTGCTGAGCGGGGGAGGTGCGGTGTGGACGGGGGTGACTGCCGCGGTCGCGATTGCCTCGGCGCTTGCCGACACTGGTGCGCCGGTCTGGATACCGGTGTCAAGGCTCTGCGCCAGTTCATATGGGAAGAGGGCGGATGCCCCGATTTGATTACTGGTGCTGGTGCTGGGAGCGGTTGCTGTCGAGGGAGAGTCGACGCTATGAGCAGGTGGAGTCGAGGCAAATGCACTGGCGAGGTCTGTGGCTCTGGGGCTGGTAACGGGGTTTGTAGGCGCTGGGAGATTTGGAGGGGCTGTTTGGGCGCCTTGATAGGGCAGGGTCGCTTGAGTTGATGCCGGGGGACCTACGGATGCAAGGCCATCCGCAGAGGTTTCGCGGGCACCTTGGTCGGGTAGGGCGGAGTGAGATGAAGGTGAGAACTGGGAAGGTTCGCCTGCCAGTCCGCCTTGGTCGGGCAAAGTGGTTGGGGAATGCGGTGCCAGGGTTTCGGGACGATCGGCCTCTGTTGCCTGTCCGCCTTGGTCGGGCAGGACTGTCCGCTGGGCTGGCGGAGCAGTTGCCCCGTTCGGTCCGGTGTTGGGCGCTTCTGCGCCCTGGTCGCCCAGTGCACTCGTGTCACCGTTGACGGGCAGAGTCGTACCTTCCACGCCATTCAGAAGATCAAGTCTCTTCCCAATTTCAGCTTTGAGTTCTGAGGAGTCTGTATGGACTTTTAATCTATTGTTCACAGCCTGCCCGGCGGCGAATTCCTGTGGTGATGCGTCGACTCCCTGGGCATTTAGTACGACGCGTATTTGATCACTGATCTGTCCTATGCAGCCGGCTGCCTGAATAAATGCATCGCCTCGGGTTTTAGTTATGATTGAAAAGATCTCAGCGGCTTTCTCCGTGAGAGGATTCCCCGACTTGTTGACCGCATCGATCGCAGTGTTTCCTACTTCGGCCAGATGTCGCAGACTGTTGCGGAGTTCGACCACCCGGTGACGGACATTTTCGTAAGCCACACTCTTGGTCGCATTGCTTTGCGTGATCTGATTGGATTGAGCTGCGCTGCTTTCGAATAGATTGCGGGCGACTTCGGCTGTGACGCCGAACTGAGGATCGAGGCTCTGGCGTTTAATGCCTATTAATAGATCAACGTAGTTATTGAAGTCTAAAGCTACTATTTGACGCGAATGCGCACTCGCGGAGACAGCTCTAAGTGAAGCTAAACCCGGCCACTGGTCACCGATTAGCAATGGCGTCCACTCGCCAGGCGGAAGGTCAGCTACTGGCATAACTGGTCGAGTTTCGCAACTGCTTCATTGACAATGTCTTTTTCAGATTTGTAATCGGAAGGTGTTCCGTTTGCCAACTGAATTAACGCAACATCTTGATAAGCCCTCGCTAATTCTAGTAGTGGTTCTTGAAGTTCAGGCGGTGCGGCCGGGTTTGCTGCTAGTGCATTAATGAAATAATTACCCACAGCGACCTCGGCGAGCCGGCTATTGACGGCAACCGGAAGTGTGTCGGCCGGGTTGTCAACAATTCTTCCCGCCACGACCCGCATTGATCGCACACCTTTGGTGTAGGCCTCGCATACTGCCGCGCTCGCATCGACAACCTGCTGTTCGGGCTTGCCCGCCACGTCTGCCGGGGCGGCGCGGAACCAGGCCGCCGCCCCCATGCCGAGTCCCAGCAGGCCCAGCACCACGCCCAACACCGGAAGCAGTTGTGCAATACCGGGCCGCTGAGCAGGTGCAGGCTGCGCCCAGGGCGGCGGAGCTTTCGGCATCGGATCGTACTGCGCATGAGACATGCCCGGATGTTAGCTGCGGGTTTGCCGGTGCGCTATTCACTGCGATCTGTACGCACCTGGGGTGCCGATATAGACGAAAGTCGGGCGGCGCGTCATGTTTGCCGATTCAACTTTCCGCGGCGATCCGGCCGCGCAAATCGACGGCCAGGCCGGGCAGGGGATCCAACGGGTCATGGCGGAGTTCCGCTACCCCCGTTGCGGCCTGCACACCCAACCGTGCCCCAACCTTGACTTGACCCCCGTCGAACTGCACAGCGACGATGAAACCCATGCGTCGATTCACGTTTTCGCTGGCCGCTGCCCTCAGCGCGGCGGCTGTCGCGGTGGCCTCGGCGCCGGTCGGCCAGGCCGACACCCCATGGTTCGCCCCGCAGGTCGGCAACGCCACCCAGGTGCTCTCCGTGGTCGGCACCGGCGGGTCGAACGCCAAGATGGACGTCTGGCAGCGCGGGCCCACCGGATGGCAACCGGTCGGCAGTGGCATCCCCACCCTCGTCGGATCGGCCGGGATGGCGCCCAAGGCCAAAGATGCCGTCCCGGCAACCCCGATGGGCGTCTACTCCCTGGACTTCGCCTTCGGCACCGAGCCCAGTCCCGGCGGAGGACTGAAGTACTACCAGACCACCCCGGACTACTGGTGGTCCGCCGACGGCCCCACCTACAACACGATGCAGGTCTGCAAGCAGGCCGACTGCCCGTTCAATACCTCACTGGCAAGCGGCACCGAGAACCTCTACATCCCGGCCTACGCGCACGCGATTGTGATGGGCGTCAACAAGGAACGCATCCCCGGCAACGGCGGCGCGTTCTTCGTCCACACCAGTAACGGCGCACCGACGGCCGGTTGTGTGGCACTCGACGACGCCACCCTCGTCAAGATCATCCGCTGGCTGCAACCCGGCGCGGTGATCGCCGTCGCCCAGTAACCAGTCAGGCCAGCGCCGGCCCCTGGGTCAGTTTGCCGTCCAGTTTCTGGGCCACCTCATAGGTGCGCTGATACCCCGTCGCGCAGATCTTCCAGCCATCGGAGGTCTTGCGGTAGCGGTCGCGGTAGAACGCCGCCCCGAACAGCATGAAGTTGTGTTCCGGCACCAGCACCCGATCCTGGAGGTACCACCGGCCCTCGGCTTGATCAGAGTCGTCCAGCGTGATCTCCGGGTGGGCCACCCGATGCTCGGTGATCACCCCCGCCGGCATCGAGGTCCGCATGTAGGCGACCAGGTCGGCGCGGTTGGTGAAATGCAGTTCCTTACCCAAGGACGACCCGTAATCGCCGACGATGTCCTCGGTCAGGGTGTCGGCGAAGTCATCCCAGTGCTTGGTGTCCAACGCGCGAAGGTAGCGGTACTTCACCCGTTTGATTGCCTCGATCGCCTCCAGATCAGCCATGCCGACATTGCAGCACACCGGCACCGCCCTGGACTAGGTTTAGGCAGGTGAGCCTGCCCCGCAGCTGCTACGCCGAGTTGTCCCGTGCCGAACTGGCCGTCCTGGTGCCCGAACTACTGCTCATCGGCCAACTCATCGATCGCTCCGGAATGGCCTGGTGTATAGCCTCTTTCGGCCGCGAGGAGATGCTTCAGATCGCCATCGAGGAGTGGGCCGGATGCAGCCCGATTTACACCAAACGGATGCAGCAAGCCCTGGACTACGAGGGTGACGACATCATCACCATCTTCAAGGGGCTGCAGTTCGACATCGGCGCCCCGCCGCAGTTCATGGACTTCCGCTACACCGTCCACGACCGCTGGCACGGAGAGTTCCACCTCGACCACTGCGGCGCGCTTCTCGACGTGGAGCCGATGGGTCCGGACTATGTGACCGGCATGTGCCACGACATCGAGGACCCGACCTTCGACGCCACCGCTGTGGCTACCAACCCACGAGCCCAGGTGCGGCCACTGCATCGCCCGCCGCGCCAGCCCGCCGACCGCAGCCCGCACTGCGCCTGGACGGTCATCATCGACTCGTCCTACCCAGAGGCCCAACCGATCCCGGCGCTGGCAACTATCGCCCGTACACGGGCCGCCACCTGGACGCTGGCACCGATCACCCATGACGAAGACGGGGCCACCGACTATTCCGGCGCGCTGTTGTCCGACGTCGACTTCGGGGCTTTCTCGCACTCGGCGCTGGCGCGCATCGCCGACGAGGTGTCTCTGCAGATGCATCTGTTGAACCTGTCCTTCGTCCTCGCCGTGACCAAACGGGCCGGTGACGACGCCGAACTGGCGGTGTCAATCTGCACCAAACAGCTGATCGGGATCGCCGGGGTCGCCGCCGAACGAATTCGCCGCGCCCTCGGTCTCACCTCCGACATCGACGGCCTCACGAGGGTGCTGCGACTACACCCGCTGCTCAACCCCGCCGGATACGTCGACGCCGATGTCGATGACGGTCGGTTGACGGTGCGACGTTGTCCCGCCCACGATGACGGCGCATGGATCGCCTTGTGCGGTCCGGCCTCCACCCGGCCGTTGCAGGCCATCGCTACCGCCGTCAGCCCTCACCTGAGCGTCACCGTCACCGGAACCGACACCGACTGGGTCGCCGAATTCCAGACCTCGGAAATCGCCACCAATGACTTCCCCGAGGTTCAAGTCACCAAGGTCAGCCGCGGCGCGGCGTTCGAATTCCAGCCACGGAAGTCGATTCCGCTGACGGTGCTGTAAGCGCATTTCGCTGGCGGCGTACCGGGATTTTGTCGACACCGGCAGCAAACACGGCGCACACTATCGTCATGGACAACAACGGGCCGTTTGGCATTGACCCCGACGACTTCGACCGCGTCGTGCGTGAGACCGGTGAAGGCCTACGCAGCGCTTTCGAGCAGGTCGGTCGTTTCTTCAACTCCTCGCCGGAGAAAGCAGGCTTCGGCATGCTCTTCGACCAGTTCGCCCGACCCACGCCCAGGCCGCGTCCGCAACCGGAAACGGCCGGCGAGGCCGGTGACGGTGTGTGGGCGATCTACATCGCCGACGGCGACGGTAAGGCGCACGTGGAGCAGGTCTACCAGAACGAACTGGAGGCTCTGCGCGCCAACAAACTCAATACCGACGCCAACCGCAGCGTCCGTTTCCTGCCGTATGGCATCGATGTCAGTGTTCTCGACGCATCACGGGACGAAGCCCCGGAGTCCGATCAGCCCGGGGACTAGGTAAGGAAGCCCCTGATGCTCCTAGCTTTGAAGAAGCGCTCCACCCTCGTCGTGCCCGCCGCGGTCGTGGCTCTCACGGGCGGGGTCCTCGCCGCTCCGGCGGTCAGCAATGCCGCCGAGTGTGGGCCGGGAACCGTCTTCGACGCGGCTGCGAACCTGTGCGTTGTGGCACCTGCGCCGGCCGGGCAGTGGAACGCACCGCCACCGCCCCAGGCTCCACCGCCACCGCTGCCGCCCATCTCGATCTGCCCGCCGATTCCGTTCGTCCCGGTCTGCTTCCCGGTCAACTGACTCGATCGTTCGCGCGATCGGATGTTTGCCCCCTTTGGCGGGGGCGGCTCGCATCCCCGTGCGATGGGAATTTTTTTTCCTATGGTCCCAGGCCGATGTTCGGGCAGCTAGATAGGTAACGAGCCACGTCTGGGTGGTGTCGGTAGCGCGGTCGCGGGCCGCTCTGTTTTGGGCAAGACCGCTGTCGGCATCTAAAGTTGGTAGCTATGTCGAAGATGGACCGACGCAGCGCGATGGTCATGGCAGGCCTGGGCCTCGCCGCAGTCGCTGTTCCCGCCACCGCCGGCGCCAACCCAGAGCCGCCGCTGCCTGGCCCGCCCCCACCGCCGGGTGCTCCGCCACCTGCACCGATGCCCCCCGCTCCGGGTGCGCCCCCGCCTCCGGCGGCTCCCTTCGGCGCACCGCCGCCGGCGGCCGCTGTCCCCGGGGTCATGGGCGACGAGTTCGACGGCCCGGCCGGCGCCCCGCCCAACCCGGCGCTGTGGACCGTCGCCCAGCGTCGAGAAATGATCAAGAAGCCGGTGTTCTGGGACCGCCCCGAGAACATGGGCCAGTACCGCGACGACCGGGAACACGTCTTCCTCGACGGCAACTCCCACCTCGTCATCCGCGCCACGCGGGACCCCAATGGGACGAACCAGTCGAACACCTACACCAGTGGGAAGGTGGTCGGTAACTTCGCCGCACCGATCAACCACACCTTCGAGGCGCGGGTGAAGCTGGAATGCCTGACCCCCGGCGCCTGGCCCGCCTGGTGGGTGGTCAATGAGAACAAGCCGCGCGGCGGCGAGGTCGATCTCATCGAGTGGTACGGCAACATGGAGTGGCCGTCGGGCACCACAATCCACGCTCGCTTGGACGGCACCGCGTTCAAGACCATGCCGATCCCCGTCAGCGACCAGTGGCACACCTGGCGGCTGACCTGGACCACCGCCGGAATGAAGTTCTGGCGGGACTACGAGCCCGGCATGGAGCCCTACTTCGAGGTGCCGGCGTTCTCGATCAAGGACTGGGCGTTCAACGACCCCGGTTTCATGATGAAGCCGGTGTTCAACATCGCCGTCGGTGGTACCGGCGGCAAGGACGCGTCGATGGGTGACTACCCGTGTCAGATGCTGGTCGACTGGGTCCGGATCTTCCCCAGCTAAATCACTTCCACACGAAGACCTCCGGTGACAGCACGTCACACGGAGGTCTTCGTGTTTCAAGCGGGTATCAAAATGCGGCAACCGTCGCGTGAAACCGTTCGCGACGGCTTAATCTTCGCGCGTGGACATTCTCATCATGATCCTGCTCTTCGTGATCGCCTTGCTGATATGGCGCGGCGCACGGCGCGGAATGATCATCGCCCTATGGGCCGTCGGCGTGGTCGCGATGATCGGCCTGTTCCGCTACCACGTCACCTCCACCCTGGATCTGAGCTTCTGATGGCCGAGATTGTGGTCGAAGAGACGCGGATCGTCGAAGAGCCGGCCGAGGCTCGCAGTGGTCTGTGGGGCTTCCTGACCTTCTGGGGTCTGCACGCCTGGGTTTTGGCCTACACCGTGGTGATGCTGAGCGCCTTCTTCATCCAGTTCGTGAAGGGGGAGTTTCCCTGCCCGCTGTGCATGCTTCAGCGCTACGGAATGATTCTGGCTACCCTGGCCGCGCTGTTCGTGATCATGCAAGCCCGGCGCGGAACGCTGACCACGGCCCGCTACGCCCAAGGGCTGGGCATGGGCCTGCTCAGTGTGCTGGCGGGCGCCTCGGTGTCGGTGCGACAGATCGAATTGCACATCCTGCCAGGCGATCCCGGTTACGGAGAGCCGTTCCTGCGGCTGCATCTCTACACCTGGGCGTTCATCACCTTCGCCATCGTGATGGTCTACGTCGGGGTGATGTTGGCTCTGATGCCGCGCGGAATCCCGCAGGCGCCGGCCGTCGGCAGCACCCAGTGGAAGATCTCGACCGTCGTCATCTGGCTGTTCATCGGCGTCGTCGCGGCCAACGTCATCGCGATCATCTTCCTGGAGGGCTTTGCCTTCGTGCTGCCCGACGATCCGTCGAGTTACACCCTGATCGACCAGTTGAGGGGACGCTGAACGGGCGAGCGTGGAGCCGATGACGGGAATCGAACCCGCGTATTCAGCTTGGGAAGCTGATGTTCTGCCATTGAACTACATCGGCGTGTGGCGTTGTCGAGGATAGCAACCGCTGTCTTCTGCTGCCGGGCTATACGCTCGTTGGGTGCTGCTCTCAGATCGTGACCTCCGCGCCGAGATCGCTGCCGGACGGCTGGGCATTGAGCCCTTCAATGACACCCTGGTTCAGCCGTCGAGCGTGGATGTCCGGCTGGACAACCTATTCCGGGTTTTCAACAACACCCGCTACACCCACATCGACCCCGCCCAGCAGCAGGACGAACTGACCACGATGGTTCAGCCTGCCGAGGGGGAGCCCTTCGTCCTGCACCCCGGCGAGTTCGTATTGGGGTCGACGTTGGAGTGCTGCACGTTGCCCGACGACTTGGCCGGACGGCTGGAAGGCAAGTCGTCGCTCGGCCGCTTGGGTCTGCTGACTCACTCCACCGCAGGTTTCATCGACCCCGGTTTCTCCGGCCACATCACCTTGGAGTTGTCCAACGTCGCAAACCTGCCGATCACCCTGTGGCCGGGAATGAAAATCGGTCAATTGTGTCTGCTGCGCCTGACCAGCCCGGCCGAACACCCCTACGGCAGCGCGTCGGTAGGGTCGAAGTATCAGGGGCAGCGCGGACCGACTCCGTCGCGGTCGTACCTGAACTTCATCCGCTCATCCAGCTAACTGCGTTTCGGTGTAACAGCGCCGCCCCTGCGGTCGATGAACCGTGTAGTCGGTGCGTCAGCCCCGCATGTGACAACGATCGGGATGGGTCCGCCCAGCAAACGCGTTGGAGGTAGGTGTGGACATCGTTCTCGGGGTGTCAATGACACCCACGACGGTCCGCATGGCACTGGTAGAGGGCAAGGACGCCAACGGCGCGACCCTTGACCAGGTTTCGTTCGACGTTGCCGGCGGTCTCAGCCCAGCAACCTCCGATGCTCCCGAGCAGGTGGTCGCCGCCATTCTGGGCACCCGCGAAAGCGCCGCCGAGGGCGGCCACCATCTGGTCGCCACCGGGGTGGCCTGGACAGATCATGCCGCGGCGGCTCGGCTGCGCCAGGCGCTCAAGGCCCAGCGGATCGAGGACGTCGTTCTCGTCTCCGAACTGCACGCTGCCAGCGCGCTGGCCCAGGCGATCGGCCAAGCCGCCGAGTTCCAGCGCACCGCTTTGCTCTTCCTGGAACGCGACACCGCGACGCTGGCGGTGGTGCGCAGCGACGACGGTTCGGTGGTCAAGGTGGTCAGCCGCAGCCTGGAACCCGCGACTGCGGTGGCCGAACTGCAGGAGATGGTCGCAGGCCTCGACGCCGGGGCCTCGCCGCCGCAGAGCTTGTTCATGGTCGGATCCGGGGTCGACATCGCCGCACTGAAGCCGCAGATCGCTGCGCGGACTTCGCTTCCGGTGCACGCCCCCGACGACGGCGACTTGGCTCTCGCCCGCGGAGCCGCGCTGGCTGCGGCAAACACACCCCGCTACGAGGCCGAGACAGTGGGCTTGCTGTCCACGGAGGACACCGCCGCCGGGCCCACTCAGATGGCCGCCGCGGGATACATGGCGCCGCTGGGGTACAGCGCGGTGCCCGACGACGACGCCGAGGGCCTGGCCGTCGACGGTTTGGACGCGGTGGACCCGGACTTGTTGGACCCGGACTGGTTGGACCCGGACGCCGAAGCGCCGCCGGCGGAACGCCGGTTCGTCCTGATCGGCAGTGCGCTGTCGACCTTCTTCGTTTTCGGGGTGGTCGCGTTGGTCATCTCGCTGGCCGTCGCAATCAGGCCGACCGCCGAGCAGCGGCCCATCCCGGGCGACAGCGCGGTGGTGTCCAACAGCCAAGCACCGGTTGCTCCGCAGGCGCGGCAACCGGCACCGCCAGCGGCTGCCCCGGAGACCATCGAGGCCCCGATCCCCGTTGTTCAGGAGGCGCCGCGCACCGTCTTCGTGGCGCCACGCGAGGCCGTCCCGGCACCGGCCCCGGCGGCCCCGGCCCCGGCCCCGGCCCCGGCCCCGGCGGCTCCTGCGCCGGCTGCCGCGCCACCGCCTCCGTCCGCGCCGGCGCCTGCCCCCGCGCCGCCACCTCCTGCGGCCCCGGCCCCGGCCGCGGCGCCCGCTCCCGCCCCGGTGCCGGCGTTTGTTCCGCCGATCGTGGTGCCCATTCCGATCATCCCGTCGCTGCTGCCGCCGATATTCCAGGTCCCGACCCGCAGCACCCCGGTGCCGCGGTCCCCGACTTCCACGGTGACCCCGACAGCCACACAGACCCCGACACCCATACAGACCGCGACACCTACGCCGACCCCATCTGCGACGTATCCGACGTCGACGGAACCTCGGGCGACGCAACCCACGTCCCCGCCGTCGAATACGGGCTATCCGACCTACACGCCGCCGGTGACCACCATTGCGCCGAACTACGGGTCCGGTTCATCGGGCGAGGGATCTGCACCCGTCGATTCCGGGTCGGGCGGCGAGTCGAGCGCAGACCAAACCATCTGGCCGCCGCTGTGGCCGTTTGGCGGCTGACCCCACCTGCCTGGCCCGTAACCCCTTATCGGCGGGTACTTTGAGCGGTCAGCGACACAATCGGGAGGAAAGCGACCATGAGCACCTCGGAGATCGCCACCGTCTTGGCCTGGCACGATGCGTTGAGCAGTTCTGATCTCGGCACCTTGGCATCGTTGTCCAGCGACGACATCGAGATCGGCGACGCCCGCGGCGCGGCGCAGGGCCATGCGGCGCTTCGGGATTGGGCGCGCAGCACTGACTCCATCATCGAGGTCGGCGAGATCTATTACCGGGACGGTGTTGTGGTGGTCGGTCAACAGATCACGCCGCGCCAGGACCCGGCTCAGGTGCAGACCGCCGCCTCGGCGTTCCGGGTGGTGGACGACCATGTCACCGCGGTGTTCCGGCACGACGACTTGGCGGCGGCACTGTCGGCGACTGATATGACGGACCAAGATCTGCAGGCCTGAACAGATGCGCGGGATCATCCTCGCCGGTGGGTCGGGAACCCGGCTGTATCCGATTACCCAAGGCGTCAGCAAGCAGTTGCTGCCGGTCTACGACAAGCCGTTGATCTATTACCCACTGTCCACCCTCATGCTGGCCGGTATTCGCGACATCCTGGTGATCGTCACACCACAGGACTCGTCGGATTTTCGGCGGTTACTGGGCGATGGCAGCCAGTTCGGGATCGACATCACCTATGCCGAGCAGAAGCGTCCAGAGGGCCTGGCGCAGGCCTTCATTCTCGGTGCAGACCACATCGGATCCGGTCGGGTGGCTTTGATTTTGGGCGACAACATCTTCTACGGGCCCGGGGTGGGGACCAACCTCCGTCGGTTCCGCGCCATCGACGGTGGTTCCATCTTCGCCTACTGGGTGGCCAACCCGTCGGCCTACGG
>Ga0164292_10004432_pt1 | contig 11416 bp, 9 predicted proteins | sample GEODES117metaG_FD_111486 | JGI IMG/M metagenome (GOLD analysis project Ga0164292, IMG submission 111486) | Eutrophic lake water microbial communities from Lake Mendota, Wisconsin, USA - GEODES117 metaG | ecosystem: Environmental > Aquatic > Freshwater > Lake | place: USA: Lake Mendota, Wisconsin... | reverse complement strand
GCCCGCGTCAAAATCGGCCGCGATCGTGCGGCTCACTTTCTGTGCTTCGTCGGTCGAGGCGGCCACGACGCCAATCTCGCGATTGCGAGTGAGCGCCGTCGGCGTGAAGTTGTGCGAACCGACGTACGCCGCGCGCCCATCGACGACGACCGCCTTCGCGTGCATGTAAGGCTCAACAAGCGTTCGCACGGGCACGCCTGCGCTCTTGAGTGCGGTCATCGCCGCCGCCTCACCCGGCGTGACACCCGGGGCCCCCGAAAGCACCACGCGAACAGCCACGCTTCGACCGTGCGCCGCAACAATCGCGCGCGTGATGGCCGTATCGCTCAGCGACTGAACTTCGACATCAAGCGACGCTTTCGCCTGATCAATGAAGGATACAAGTGCATCGCGAGGATGTATCCCCTCTCGATTTGCATCCCGACGTGGCGGCGAGACGACAAGGTGCCCAGGCGCAGGTGCCGCTTCGGGCGTGCCCGCATAGTCGGCCTCAAACAGCGCCTCGCACTCGGCAACATCGGCGGGGTCGCGATCCGCGGCGATGTACTCGCGATTGTTGCGCGCGCTTGTCTGCGTGAGATTCATCGTCATGATGAGCGCAACGTCGCGGTCGACGATCACCGCTTTCGCGTGCGAATAGGCAAACGTTTCCGGGGCGTAAACCACGCTCACGCCGCGCTGCTGCAGCGTGCGGTAAGCACTCGTGTTGTCGCCGCCACCGGGCGGAAACGTTTTGTTCAAAACGACTTTGACCTCTTTGCCTGCATCATGCACATCACCGAGCGCATCGATCACGCGCGAATTGGTGAGAAGATACATCATCACGTGCACACTCGACTTTGCGCCTCGAATGAGCGCTTCAACGGCGGCGCCGCCGTCGCTGGGTTGCACCTGAATCGTGATTTTCGCGCTGCCCTCGGTCGCTCTCGATCGCGACGCGCCAACCCCCGTGCCGTCCGAATCAGGGCCTGGCGCCGGGATGCCAGCTCCTGAGTCGACGCCACTTGGGGACGGATCAACGCCGTTTGCACCACGTTGGCGCTGTTGCCCAGGCGGCTGAACAAGCTCGGCCTGATTGCAACCGGAGGCCGCCACGACAGCGCAGAGCAGAGCGCCGCGGATGATGTGCCATGCTCGGGCGCGGTTGCGAGTCGCGTTCACGTTCGCGCTCGCGCTCGCGTTGAGAGCATCCGCTACCGTTTCCGTTCTCCACGGCGAGCATCGCATGCGGCTACATTGAACCGGGGCGCGGCGCTCCGCTAGGTCTGAATGCAGCCATGCTCGTCCGAGAGATCGAAATCGAGTGCGCAACACCCAACGGCGGGACGCGCATTGCGGCGTTTGAAAAGCGTCTGTCGAGCCGCGAAAAACAAAGCGCCGAAGCCGTCGCGCGGTTTCAATCCGAGGCCGCGCTCACAGCTATTCTGAGCGAGGCGGTCGCGCCGCGTGTGACTCCGCGCTTTTTGGGCTCCGGCTGCGACGCCGATGGCCCATGGCTGCGCACCGAAGCCTTGCCCTCGCCGACCCTCGCTTCGCGCATGCGCGGCGCGACCACCTCCGATGGCATCGCCAACCTATGCATGCAAGACACATGGTTCTTTCGTGCGTGCGAAGCGGCTTTCCGCGCCCTCGCATCGCTTCACGAAGCGTGCGATCCGCACGGACCTCTCGGGATCGTCCACGGAGACATCTCGCCGGCGAACGTCGTCATCACCGACGTCAACGCCGACGGCGCATGTCGCGCTTTTTTCCTCGACTTCGAGCTTTCACGTTGGCGCCAAAGTCCGCCGCGCGACCAAAGCTTTGCCGGCTCCGTGCAAACATGCGCTCCCGAGGTGGCACGCGGCCACGCACCATCGGTTCAAAGCGACATTTTCTCGCTTGCGGCGACGCTATTGCAAACACTGGTGCCGAATTCGCTTTCTCTTCGCGCGGCCCCCAACTCGCTCGCGGCCGCCATCGCTCACGCCGCCGATGTGCCCCTCACGAGCGAACCGGCCCTCGCCGCGCTGCACCAACGCACACAAGCCAGCACGCTCGGGCTATTGTTTGAGTGCATTGCACACGAATCTGCCGATCGCCCTCCTTCCGCGCGTCACGCCCTCGCGCTGCTCGAAGGCGTCGTGTCGCGTTGCGTCGCGTCGCGTTGCGATGAGTGAGCGAGCTACGTTCTCGACTCTGTGCTAATGGCCTTCGGCGTGAACGACGCCTCGCATCGCCTCGATACGCTTTGCATCCACGCAGGCCAACACCCCGATCCCACGCACGGCGCCGTCATGACGCCGATCGTTCTGGCAAGCACGTTCGCGCAAGCAGCGCCGGGCGTCTACGACGCCTACGACTACTCACGCGCCGGTAACCCCACGCGCACGGCACTCGAGCAATGCCTTGCCGCTCTCGAAGGCGCCTCGCACGGAATCGCCTTTGGCAGCGGTTGCGCCGCTACCTCAGCCGTTTTGCTCAGCCTTCAACGCGGAGACCACGTCCTGTGCGCCGACGACGTCTACGGGGGCACGTTCCGCATCTTCGACAAAGTTCTCAAACAATGGGGGCTCGAGGCCACATTCCTCGACATGAGCGACCCCGCGCGCGTTCGCGAGGCCATTCGCCCGAACACGCGACTTGTATGGCTCGAGACGCCTTCGAACCCGATGCTCAAAATCGTGGACATTGCAGCTATCGCGGAGATAGCGCGAAGCGCCGGCATCCCGCTCGCGGTCGACAACACATTCGCGACCCCGATGCTTCAGCGTCCGCTCGAGCTCGGTGCGACGCTCGTTGTGCATTCTACAACCAAGTATCTCAACGGCCACTCCGACGTCGTCGGTGGCGCGGTTCTTACGAGCGATCCGAAAGTTGCAGAGTCTCTTCACTTCCTTCAGAAATCGGTCGGCGGCGTCCCAAGCCCGTTCGATTGCTACATGGTCTTGCGCGGCCTCAAAACGCTTGGTGTGCGCATGCGTCAGCACGTGGCAAGTGCCCAGCGCCTCGCAGAGGTGCTCTCGCGCCATGCGCAGGTAGCGCGTGTATACTACCCGGGTCTTGCGTCGCATCCCGGGCACGCGGTCGCAGCGCGACAAATGAAGGCCCCAGGCGGCATGATTAGCTTCGAGCTCGCAGGCGGCATCGACGCATCCGTTGCGTTCTTGTCGGCACTTCGCGTGTTCGTCTGCGCCGAGAGCCTGGGCGGGGTTGAGTCCCTCGCCGAGCACCCCGCGCGCATGACCCACGCAAGCATTCCACCCGAGATTCGTCGTGAGCTTGGAATCTCCGACGGCCTCATTCGGTTGAGTGTGGGTCTCGAAGACATCGACGATCTCGCAGGCGATCTCGAACGCGGATTCGCAGCAGCCCGCAAGGCCTAAACCTCTGGTTCAAACGATGCGACGATCGCCTCGCAGCCCCCTCTTGGAGACGCTTTCGATGAGCAAAGCTCTGTCTTGCGCACGCCCACTCGTGACAGCATCAAGTATTTTTGCACTTTGCATTGAGCTTGCCGCCTGCACCACCGCTGCAGAGGCGCCCACCCCGCGTGCGGTGTTTCAAAGCAGCGTCTTCGTCGGAACACACTCCGGCAAAGAATGCGGGCAAACGGGCAGCTGGTTTAAGGTCGGGTCGTTCGGCGCGCCCGAACTCGGCACGGTTGATCCCAACAATGCCTCAAGCGACCTAGCATCGCCCCCACGCCCGGTCGAGGACGGCGCCGCCGAGCAACAAGGAACAGCCACGATCGCTTGCTCCGTGCGTCAAGACGGAGATGTTTTCAAAATACACGCAAGCATCGCGCTCACAGGCGCAACCGGCGGTGCCGCCATTGTCGCCGGTAACCTGACCGACACCCGCGGCGACCAAAAAAACATCTCGCTTTCGCTCACCCGCGGCGGTGAGTCGTACACCGACACCACATGCGTGGCGCAGCTGTCCGAGGCGACCACCCCCGCCATTGCTCCAGGACGCGTATGGTTTCGCGTTCGCTGCCCGAAGGCAGAAAACAACCCCGCGCAGCAAGTTTGCGAAAGCTCCGCGGAGTTCCGGCTCGAACGCTGCGTGCAATAAAGCTGCGCTTAGTTACCTTTCTCGCCATCCATGCGCGCAAGCAGCGCTTCGACTTCGAGCCGCGTTTCGAGCTCAGGATTCGAACGCAAGAAGGCTTCGAGATAGCGCCTCGCCGCGGGGCTATCACCGCGCGCCCCGTAGGCAAGCCCCACCGCATAAAGGGCATCGCTGTCGTGGGGCGCTTGCTCGAGGGCGATCATTCCCTCTTTGATGGCCTCGCGATGCCGCCCGAGCTTTCGCTCGACGTGGCAAAGCGCCACGCGCGCCCCGAGGTGTTGCGGGGCAACGGTCACGCACGCGCGGTACGCATCGCGTGCAGGTTGCAATTCACCGACCTCGTAAAGCGCTTGGCCGAGAAAGAAAAACGCGTACGGATTGGTTGCGTCGCGCGCGAGCACGTCACGAAGGACGCGGAGAGCCTCGTGAAACCTCTCTTCGTGCATCAGTTCCGTCGCTTCTTCGACGGCCTCCCACTGGGCGTTTTGCAGGTGCTGCGCCTCGGTTGCGTCGCGTTCCATGTGGGTTGCAGGTAGCATGCGAGCGCTCAAGCACGCAAATGCGGTTTCTTCCACGTCGCCATCGTTTGATTGCCTGGACCTTTTGCACGGCCTGCGTCGCCATGGTGGCCGCGCTCTTTTGGGCGCCTGCCGCACGGCACACGCGAGGTTTTTTCCCGACTCCGCTCGATGATGTTTACATTCATTTCGATTTCGCTCGCTCGCTCGCTCGCGGCCACGGCATGCAGTGGGTCGAAGGCAACGGCTACTCGTCAGGCGAAACATCGCCGCTTTACGCCGTGCTGCTCGCTCTCGGATGGCTTGTGGGCTTTCGCGACCGATGGCTCGGCGTTTGGGCCGCGATTGTCGCGGTCGTGGCGGTCAGTTCATTTGTGCAATCGCTTGCCTCGCTGATTGGAGCAAAGGCGCCACCGCGTGCGCGCTGGCTTAACTACGGTTTTGCATTTTTGCCTCTGTCGGTCGGCCTCCTTGACTGGTCGCTCTTTAGCGGCATGGAGGTCGCTGCCTTCGCGGCGGCCTTGGGTCGCACGCTCGTCGCGCTCGCCCGTGCCTGCAGCCTGCCGCACGCAAGTTCGCGCGAAGGTTACACTCGCCAACAGGCTCAGTGGATCCTCGGCGCATGGGGCCTTGCCCTCGTGTGGCTGCGTCCTGAAGCGATCGCGCTCAGCGCAACGTTCGCTGTCGTTGCCGCCTGCGCCGCCGCGGAGCGATCCGCCCTCGCAGCTTTCGCCCGGAGCGTGAGCGGTGCCGCGTGCGCAACGGCCGTTACCATGGGTGCGAATGCCCTGTTCACCGGAGAGACACAATCGGCCGGCGCAGTCGTCAAACTGCTCACGTCGATGCCGTACCTGTCGGACGTCGATCGCGTACGAGCCTACGTCGAGAACATCGTTGCTTTCGGCATGCAAGCGATCGTCCCGGAGCTTGCATGGTGCACATTTTTAGCCATCACGCTCAGCTCTCTCATCGTTGTCTCTGTTGTTTTTCCTGCCCATCGATCCATCGGAGCCGCATGCTGTGCGGGGGCTGTCGCGTGGGTGCTTCTTGTATCTCTTAACAATAATTGTAGATTTCATCATTTTCGCTATCAAGCCCCGGCGGTCTTGCTCGTGATGACATCCGCCTCGCTCGGCGCAGCCTCGCTCTCGCGCGCGGTCGGGCCTTTCGTCGCCCAAACGCTCCTCGCGCCCGTGGTGTTCCTCTGCGCCGGGCATCTAGGTTCACGGGTCGGAGCGAACGCCGCGCATTTCCGCCGAGCATCCGCCAACATCGCAAGCCAGCACATCGAAACGGCTGCGCGCCTGACGCGCATCGTCAAGCCACACGAGAGCATTTTGCTTGGCGACGCAGGAGTTATTGCATACCTCACACATCGCAAGGCTATCGATGCCGTAGGTTTGGGCGGCTACCACGCCATGCCTTTCGCGAGAGCACACGTCAGCGGCGAAGCCTCGACGCTCGAATTGCTTGAGCGATTGCCTTCGAGCGAACGCCCTCAGTACTTTGCAATGTACCCGCATTGGTTTCCGACGATGACGACCTCTTTCGGGCGCGAAATCGACCGCGTAACGATTACCGACAACGTCATCTGCGGCGCCCCCACAAAGGTCATTTACGAGGCCAACTGGAACGCCCTCGAGCCATGGCCCGAACGCAGCAGACCCAATCCCGATTGGGTCGACACGATCGACATCGCCGACGTCATCAGTGAGCGCGAACACGCATACCGCTCCGCATGGCCCAACGGAGGTCAGAGCGTTGTCGGCATATTGAAAACCGAAAAAAAAGAGAGCCGGTTTGACGGGGGGCGCACCGTCGACCGGGGCGGCCGCGAATCGTTTCGCATCAGGCGCTCCGCGAGCAAACCCCGCGTACGCATCGTTGTCCGCACCGATAAGCCCGTCAACGGATTACGTGTATATTACCCGAGAGGCTCTACTGAACTCAAAAGCGCCTCGAGCGCGCCGGGACAGACGGGGCAAGCCGGACAGTGGGTCGAGCTCTCTGCGGAGATTGAAACCCCCGGGGCAGGTGAAACGCTTACGCTCGAGGCTACGCAAGAGCCGTTTCGGAACTATCACATCTGGATTGTCCGCTAGGCGCCGCATCCGAAGCATCGGTCGCGTCCACACCATCAACACCGGCTAAGGCCTGCGCTGCCGCTCGCGCCTTCATCAATGGCTGAGAAAAAGCCGCGCGAATCGGATCGGGAATGCGTCGCGGGCGCCCCGTGGCAAGCTCCATGTAACCCCAGGTTGTCTTCGCGCGCGCAAGCATCACCTCGGGTTGCGGCTGAGCACCCTGCTGCGCGCTGTTGACGCGGACCACTTCTGTTGCCCTCACGCACTTGGCCGCCGCCGCACTTTCGACCCACGTGCGAACCTCGACGCGATCGCCATGCATGGCAGGACGCAAGTATTCGATCTCGTGGCGACGCACGACGAACACCGCGCCCAGTTGGTTGTATTGCGCAATTCCAAACCCGACGGCTTCCGAGTGCGCAACAGCTGCATCTTGCACCCATTTTACGTACGCCACGTTGCTCACATGGCCGAGCATGTCGATGTCCGTCGAGTGAACCTCAAGCGCGTGCACGAAGAGCCCCTGAACACGTGTGCTGTCGCTGGTGAACATCTGAACCGCGAACGTAGCAACAATTTGGCATCTCGCACGGTTCGTGCTTCCACTTGCACCAAGCAATGCCGAACGACGCGCTTCTCCCCTCGTTTGGGCCGAATCACAACGCTCAACCGGCTCCGCCGCGCAACTTTTTACACGCCGCCGCACCTGCGCTTCGCGCCGGTATCACCGAAACGGTCGCAACCCTCCGTGAGGTCGCCCTGATGAGCCGCGACCTGCGCCCCATCGTGCCTGAATACGCCGCGCCTCACGACGACGTGGTTGTTCTGGTGCACGGTTTTTTCGCAAGCGCGGGCGTATTTCGCCCTCTACGCGCCAAGCTAAGCGCGACCACAAACGCGAAAATCGCGAGCTTTTCGCATATTCCTGGGCAAGGCGTTGACCGCATTGCCCAAAGTCTCGCGCGCTTGATTGACCGCCTCCCAAAAGGATGCAGAATACATCTTATCGGACACAGTCTCGGAGGCGTTGTCGCGCGGTGGTACGTGCAGGAGCTCGGCGGTCACACGCGTGTGCGACAAACAATCTCACTCGGTAGCCCTTTCGGCGGCACCGAGCATGCGCGGCTCTTTCCATTCCTCGTCGGAGCCGACTTGCACCGCTCAAGTGCGCTGCTTGCAAGATTGCGAGCCAAAGCGGACGAACACGACGTGCCTCACACCTCGATCGTCGGCGATGCTGACACAGTAGTTGTACCCTACAACAGCGCTATCTTCCCTCGAGGCAACGTTCAGGTGCTTACAGGGCGCGGGCACAACACGCTCTTGTTTGATGAACAGGCCGTCACGACCGTGGTTGAACAAATTCGATCGCAAATGCTTCCGGTCGCGCGCGCTTATCGCTAACGAATACCTTACCCCATGGGCTTGCGCTTTCCGCTGCTGCCTCGCTCTGTTCGAACCCGCGCGCGTTCGCGAGCTCGAGGGTTGTCCATCGCGCTCGCGGGCGCCGCCAGCGTCGCGCTGAGTCCGTTCGTTTTTTCTAACTCGGGGTGTTCTCGGGCCCCTGACGTACGTTTCGTCATCACCGTCGCACCCGAACTGGCACAGCCAACGCAATGGTTCGAAGTGGGCGCGTATCGCGCGGCGTCATGCGCGGCGCTCGAACCGATGCTTACCGGCGGCCTTGTCGGCGCGTTCCAACGACGCGTGGGATGGCGCCGGAGCGACGTGGCACCGTCGGTGGGTGACCTCCCGCCTGATCGGTACGCATTCGGCGCCATCGCGAAAGATGCAGAGTGCGGCGTTCTCGCGGTGGGTTGCAGCGAAGCCGACATCCGTGACAGCAGCGAGGTGAAGATAGCGCTTAGGGCCACGAGCGGGACCGACGGCCAGGCTCTCGGAAAGTGCGGTGTGGGGAGCACGTGCAATGCGGCCCAGTGCATGCCCATCGTCGACAACGGCAACTCCAACCTTGGGGCCAACTGCTCGCTTGAGGTGGTCGGCGGCGGACCGCTGGCCAATCCGCTGTCGAAAAACTCTGGCGGCGGCGTTCTTTACGGGCCCGCGGTGGCGCTGACCCCAACCGGGTTCGTTCTCGTCTACCAGGAGACGAACGACGGCGTCACACGTCTCACCGCGATGCCCATCGACAAGGCGGGCGGGTCTCTCGAGCCGGCGCGCGTTGACCTCACCAAACGATGCAAAGCCGAGGTGAACGAGTTCACGGGCATCGGGCTGCTCACCACAGAACAGAGCGGTCAAATCGTGCTCGCACGGCCGGCGTGCCGCGAGCCATTCGCCGACGCCACGTTCGAGCTTCTCCAGCTCGAGTACACAGGCGACAGCGAAACCGGCGACGCAGGCGTTCAACGCGCGGCAGTCAAAATCAACACGACGACCACCGTCACTACGTTCAAAGATTTACCGGGCCCCATCAACGGCGGCTCGGCCTCTCAACCACGCATTCCCGTCACATCGCTGAAGCTGTCCCCCGGCCACATCGCGGCGCGCGCGGGTTCGGGCAACATTGTTGCATTTTCTGCGAACGGTTCGGTCGGCGCGATCGCTCCGTTTGCGCCTGGGCGCGGCGTCATGACTGCGCAGCTCGGCCAGTTCACAACCGCGATGGCCAGCGACGCCTGGGTGGCCGCAAGCGATCAGGTCCTCGCCGCACTTGCCCCAATCACCACCGACCCCGCAGGCGGCGATGACACTGGTCCGAAACAGGCCCTCAAACTCATCGTCGATAGGGCAACAACGCAGGCTCTGGCTTTCCCGGCCCGCGCTCCGCTGCCGAGCCCAAGCACACGCATGGAGGGCGCGACGTGGGGGTCCGTCTCAGCGATAGGCCGCCGAATCCTTGTCGTCGCCGGAGCACCCGGCGAAACCCAATTGCACAGTTTCGAGGCCTCCCCCGACGTCCTAAGCCTGACAGAGGTCGGCACACCACTCGGAATCGCGGCGCCGCCGCCGGTTCAACAGGATAAAGACGCCACCTACACCACGAGCGACATGACCATTGTCGGAAACCGCGCCTATGTCGCGCTCCTCGGCGAGGGTTCGGTCGCGTTGCATGTCTTCGACACGATCGCCGCGAATCCCGTGGCACTCAATTCCAGGCAATTTTCAACCGATTCGCGTATCCCTCTTGTTACCGCTGTACGCAACAACGGCCACGTCGCCGTCGCCGCGAACGCGTCACGCGTTCTTGTCGCCTGGACGACCGCCACGGAGATCACGTCGAACGACAAGCTTGGCGGCTACGCCGTCTTCGCGTGCGCGAAATGAGCGGCGACCGCGGGCCTTCGGTGATCCGCCTCGCCGAGCGGGCTCTTCGCGACGCGGCGCACATCCATCGCGGTGACACCGTTGTCGCGGCGGTTAGCGGTGGCCCCGACTCGATGGCCATGCTCGATATTCTGGTGCGTTGCGCATCAACGCTGGGTTTTTGCGTTCATGCTCACGGCGTCGATCATGGGCTTCGCACCGCGGCGGCCGCGGAACTGGACCTCGCCGAAGCCTTCGCCGTGCAACTCGGCGTGCCGTTTTCACGCACTTGCTTGCACATTGCACAAGCTGGAAATCTCCAGGCAAGAGCCCGCACCGCGCGCTACGAAGCCCTCGAGCGCACCGCGATTCGCCTGGGCGCGCGCGTTATCGCCACCGCGCACCACGCCGATGACCAAGCCGAAACCGTGCTTATGCGCCTTCTGCGCGGTGCGGGCCCTCGAGGCCTCGCAGGGCTTCGCGTCGACTCACCCCTACGCGGCGACAGCGATGTGCGTGTTGTCAGGCCGCTCCTTCACGCGCGCCGCGCCGCCCTGCTGGCCCACAACCATCGCTTCCGCATCCCGTCGGTGCAGGATCCATCAAACGCGAATCCTCGATTTTTGCGGGTTCGCGTTCGAACCGAACTGCTTCCCTTGCTCGAGCAGCTCTCACCACGCGTCGTCGACCACCTGTGCGCACTAGCCGAGCAATTCGGAAATATGCATAGTACACTCGACACTTCATTCCCGCTGCCGCGTCCCACCCAGGTCGCGCTGTCGAAGCTGGCGGCTACCCGCTCCCGGACCACTCGCGTATGGCTTCCGGGCGGCCTTTTCGCCGCAATCGACGACAGCGAAACGCCCTCGCGCCGCCGCCGCTCGGCTCACTCCGCCGCACCCCCAGAAAAAACCACGGCCGTTGCTCAAATTCGAGACGACGGGGTGTCGCATGTCCCCAGCGATGGTTAGATTCACGCGGCTGGGTGCGGTCGGTGCCGCTCCTCGCGCTCTCTTGTGACCCGCACGTCCTTCCGCTTTTGAGCAGGCCCCAGGCCCAATTTTTCACTTGGGCTATTCGTTTGCACCATCCGCGTCGTTTGCATCGTTTGGCAGTTGTTCTTTCTCGATGCACTTCGGCGCAACATCACCACGTCGTGATGCGCGCAGTGGTAGAAATCCCCTACGCGCTTTTCGTCGTCGCAAGGCACATCCCACTCTCGATGACTCGTTCTGGTCGTAGTAGCGTTAACGATTCGAGGCAAACGTGAAGCAATCACACAAAAGTCTGCTCGTTTGGGTCGTCATCATCGTGGCCTTTCTCACGGTGTGGCAATTCTTCACCCCCACAGAGCGAAAAGCCCAAGTTGCCTTCAGCGACTTCATCAGCGAAGTGCAGGCTGGCCGCGTCGATGAAATTCGCATCAAAGACCGCGACTACATCTACCGGCTTAGGGGCACCGAGCCGGGCAAACCGATCTTTAAAGAAGCGTTT
>Ga0164292_10004431_pt1 | contig 11418 bp, 10 predicted proteins | sample GEODES117metaG_FD_111486 | JGI IMG/M metagenome (GOLD analysis project Ga0164292, IMG submission 111486) | Eutrophic lake water microbial communities from Lake Mendota, Wisconsin, USA - GEODES117 metaG | ecosystem: Environmental > Aquatic > Freshwater > Lake | place: USA: Lake Mendota... | reverse complement strand
CGTTGATCGCCGCGGCCCGGACCGGCTCCTTCCCGACCTTCCTCCACCGCGCGGTCGTCCGCCGCGAACTCCCCAAGTACGACAACTTCTTCGACGTCGGCGGCGCGGCCTGGGAGACCACCCGGCTGCTCGACCTGGAGACGCTCGACGAAGACCTCGCCGAACTGACCGAGGCGTGGGGGATCGAGACGCCGGTGCCCCGGCTCGAACGGTGCAACGTCGGCCCGCGGCAGGTCCGCGATCTTTCGCCGTACGTCGACGAAGCCGGGGCGCTCGCGACCGTGGCTCGCTCGTACTTCGGCTGGTACTACCGGCGTCAGACGGCCGCCGCTGCGACCGTCCGCCGCGTAGGCTGACCTCGAAGTCCATCGTCCCCGCCAGCGGGTAAGCCCAGATGGGGTGCCCAGAATGACGGCTGCTGCCGTCTATGGCTATTTGGAGGTGGTCTCCGCCACCACCGAGACACCCTCACGTGCGTGGGATTTCGGCATCGTCATGATAAAATTCGGTCATTAGAGAGTTCCTTCAGACCGGGGCATGGACATGGGCAGACGACTCGACCGCAGGAGGACCGCAACGGCCGGCGGGGCGAGGCGCTTCGCCACGCTCCTTCTCCTGGCGATTCCGCCGGTCCTCGGCTTCGGCGTGCCCGCCACGGCGGCGTCGCTCAAGTTCTCCTTCGTCGCCGCTGGGACGCTCGCCACCCTGCCGGCGACCAATCCCACCCTCTACGCCAACGTGACCGGTGGTTTCGCCGCTGCAGGCGCGTACTGGTCGAGCCAGTTCCAGGACGACATCACGATCAACATCGAGATCGACTACCCGGCCCTCGCATCGGGAGCGCTCGGAAACGCCAGTTTCCAGAGCGTGGGCATCGGCTACGCCGACGTGCGGTCGGCCCTCACCTTCGACCGGAGGAGCGTCGACGATTTCACCGCCGTTTCCAGCCTCCCTGCCGGCACAGCGCTCTCCTTCCTCACCAACAACGAGCAGACGGGCGCTTTGCAAGTCGACGCGAATGGAACGATCAACAACGTGGTGCTCGACGTCCCCCGCGCCAATGCCAAGGCGCTCGGATTTTACGGCACCGGCTTCGACCCCAACGACGCCGTCATCGACGCCGCGATCAACTTCTCGAGCAACTACTCCTGGGACTTCGATCGCTCCAACGGCATCAGCCCCGGGACGTTCGACTTCGTCGGCGTGGCGATCCACGAGATCGGCCACGCGATGGGCTTCGTGAGCGGCGTCGACGTCGTCGACTTCGTCTCATTTCCCAACGGCAACGCCGCCTATCGCGGCACCGAACTCGATCCCTACCGCGTGTTCAGCGTCCTCGATCTCTATCGACACGGGGCCCGCAACGGCGGCGGACTCGATTTCGCCACCGGTGGCACCGGCGCCAACACCCCATACTTCTCCCTGGACGGAGGATTGACGTCGCTGGGCAGTTTCGCCACCGGTCAATTCAATGGCGACGGGCGCCAAGCCAGCCACTGGAAGGACAATCTCGGCTTGGGGATCATGGATCCGACGTTTGCGTACGGGGAGTTGGGGGTCGTGAAGCCGCTCGACATCCGCGCTTTCGACGTCATCGGTTACGACTTGGTCGTCGTTCCGGAGCCGGCCACCCTCGCGCTTCTCGCCCCGGCGGTGGTGATCGCCCTCCGCCGCTCCCGCCGTCGTCGCGGCTGACGGAACGCGGACGCTTCGTTTGAGGGGTTTGCCAGGTCGCGCTGTCGACCGAGCAGCTTCGGCTGGAACTCTGCGCTCCGCGACGAACTACGGTCGCATGCGCCGCTGGGACGGCGGCAGCAAGCTCCAGCCGCCGACGACGGCGGCTTTGCATCAGCCGTACAGGTCGATCGCCTGGACGATCTCGTCGAGCCGGTTGCCGACGCTCACCGCCCGGTTGGCGAAGCTCGCCCGGCTGACGCCGCGGCTGCCGAGGACTTCGTTGAAGAGCTTCTGGTCGGTCGTGTGGTAGGCCACCGTCGCGGTCGGGTCTTTGAGCTGGTGGCCGGTGAGGATGCAGACGACGCGTTCGTCCTTCCCGATCACCCCCTCGGCGACGAGTTGCTTCGCCCCGGCGACGCTCGCGGCACTGGCCGGCTCGCAGCCCAGGCCACCGGCCCCGACCTGCGCCTTGGCGTCGAGAATCTCCTGCTCGCTGACCTCGCGGACCACCCCGTCGCAAACCTCGAGGGCCCGGAGGCACTTGTTGAGATTCACGGGGCGGTTGATCTCGATGGCGCTGGCGATCGTGTCGGCACGGCGCTTGTCGCGGTCGAGCTCGTCGTAATAGTGGCAGGCGGGGGAAAGGTCGGCACGGCCACCGTTCCAGCGCAGCCCGCGGCGGTGGTAGAGCTCGTAGAGGGTGTTGGCGCCGGCGGCGTTGATCACGGCCAGACGCGGCACCCTGTCGATGAGCCCGAGGGCCCGCAACTCGGCGAAGGCCTTGCCGAAGGCGCTCGAATTGCCGAGGTTCCCGCCGGGAACGACGATCCAGTCGGGCACCTCCCAGCCGAGCGACTCGAGCACCCGGTACATGATCGTCTTTTGCCCCTCGAGGCGGAAGGGATTGACGCTGTTGACGAGGTAGATGCCGAGCTTGCCCGACACCTCCTTGACCCGCGCCATCGCATCGTCGAAGTCGCCGGCGATCTGGATCGTCAGGGCGCCGTAGTCGAGGGCCTGAGAGAGCTTTCCGTAGGAGATCTTGCCGGAACCGATGAAGATGATCCCGCGCATCATCCGGGTGACGGCGCAGTAGACCGCAAGCGAGGCACTCGTGTTGCCGGTCGAGGCACAGGCGGCACGGCGGGCGCCGATCATGCGGGCGTGGGTGAACGCCGCGCACATCCCGTTGTCCTTGAACGACCCCGACGGATTGAGCCCCTCGTATTGCAGATGGAGCCGACCGGGATTGACCCCCACGAAGGCCCCCACCCCGTCAGACACCGAAAGCATCGTCTGCCCCTCGCCGATGGTGACCACCGACTCGCGCGGGGCGTAGGGGAGGAGTTCGTGAAACCGCCACACGCCCGAGAAGGCGAGGGGATCGCTGCGGCGCATCCACTTCCGCTCGAACACCTCGAACGAGGTCGGGGGGCGGATCCGGTCCCAGTCGTAGGCGACGTCGAGCAGATTGCCGCAGGAAGGACAGGCGGTGAGGACCTCGTCGACGCCGTAGGTCGACCCACAGGCAGGGGCGATGCACTGCTGGAAAACGAGATCGGTGCGGGCGGCGATGGCCAAGGGACTCTCCTCCGGTTCCTCTCCAGTGTCGGCAGGGGATCGGCCGTCGCTGTGGGGAGTTTTTCCGGTTCTCCGCCAAGGTAGGTCACCGTCTCCCCCCGGGCAAGAAATCCCCGGGGAATTCGCCTGCCAGTTTGACAGCCCCCCTCCGCGAGCCTAGGATTTTGCCGCCGCGGATCGCCCCGGAGGGCTCCGATGGTGGGGTACTCCCGGGTCGGAGTGCACCGGTCCGATTCGTCGCAACGGGGGGACCGTACCCCGGTGGGGAGCGCTGGCATGAAAGCCACCATGAAAGTCGCCGAGATGAAGCCCTTCAAGGTCGCTCTCGAGGCGATGCGGGCCCGGCTGCGTGGCGATGTGAACACCATGGCCGATGCCGCGTTGCGGAAGACCCGCTCCGAGGCCAACGGCGACCTTTCCAGCATGCCGATCCACATGGCCGACATCGGCACCGACGCCTACGAGCAGGAGTTCACCCTGTCGTTGATGGCCAGCGAGGAGGGAACGCTCGAGCAGGTCGAGGAAGCCCTCGCCCGGATGCGTGCCAAGACCTACGGCATCTGCGAGGAGTGCGAGGGGGTGATCGCCAAGAAGCGTCTCGAAGCGATCCCGTTCGCCTCGATGTGCATCCGCTGTGCCGAGAAGATGGAGGACGCCAACGGCGGCCGGCCGAGGTATCCTCGCTGACCGCAAAGCCCGGCAGCCCCACGCCTGCCGCGTCCCCCACCGCCACCGGAACGGATTCCCCGATGGACATGTCTCCTTCTACCGCGGACGGCTCCGCGCGAGCCGGCCAAGGGAGCGGTGCGGGAGGGTGGGTCAGGGATTGGGGCTGGTTCCTCGGCCTCGCGCTCATGTCCGCGGTCGTCGATCTCGTCAGCAAGGCCGTCCTCTTCGGCCGCCTCGGCATGCCCGGTGAGAATCCCCCGATCGTCCTCGTTCCCGGAATGCTGACCCTCGAGACCAACCTCAATGAGGGAGCGCTGTTCGGGATGGGGCAGGGGATGGGGATGGGGTTCGCGGCGCTGTCGTGCGCGGCGATCGCCGGGATCCTCTGGATGGTGTCGCGGAGCGACACCCGGGCCGACCGTCTGCTGCTCACGGCGCTGGCCCTGATCACGGGCGGCATCATCGGGAATCTCTGGGATCGTCTCGGTGTCCCCGGGCTCGTCTGGCATGCTCCACCGGAGCGGATCGGGGCGCCTGTGTTTGCCGTCCGCGACTGGATCCATTTCACGCTCGAGGGTGTGATCGACTGGCCGATCTTCAATCTCGCCGATTCGTGGCTCGTCGTCGGAGCCGGACTGTTGATCGCGGCCACCTGGCGCACGGCGCCCGTGCCGATCCCCGCCCCCTCCCAGGATCGACCGGACCAACGATGACCAAATCCCATCAGGGGGAGGAGGCCGCCGTGGCCGACCGCCTCGCTCGGGCCCTCGATGCCGTCCGCGTCGTCGCCACCGAGACGCTCCGCCTGTTCCACGATCCGACCCTCGCCGTGATGACGAAGGCGGATCGATCGCCCGTGACGGCGGCCGACATCGCCGCCGAAGGGATCCTCCGCCGGGAGCTGCTCGGAGCCTTTCCGGACGACGGATTCCTTGGCGAGGAGACCGGGACCACGGCAGGACGGTCAGGCTACGAATGGATCGTCGATCCGATCGACGGCACGAAGTCTTTCATCCGCGGCGTGCCACTGTGGGCCACGCTCGTCGGCTGCCGTCGCGGAGCGACGGGCCTGCTCGGAGTGATCGCCGTGCCCGCCCTCGACGAAATCGTCTACGCCGCGGTCGGCGGGGGAGCCTGGCACCTCCGCGGCGATGCCGTGCCGACGCCGGCGTGTGTCTCGAAGCGTGCCAGCCTCGGGGAATCGCTCGTCTGCTCGAGCGCCTTCACGTCGTTTGCCGACCGTCCGCTCTCGATGGGGGGGGGCGACCTCGGCCGCGCGGCCCGGGACGGGCTCGAGGAGGCATGCCTGGTGAGCCGAACATGGGGCGACGGCTACGGCTACCTCCTCGTGGCCACCGGCAGGGCGGAGTTGATGGTCGATCCACTCATGAACGCCTGGGATGCCGCGGCGGTGGCGACGGTCGTCCGCGAGGCAGGGGGACGATTCAGCGATTGGCAGGGACGCGACCGGATCGACTCCGGCGAAGGCATCGCCACCAACGGCCTGGTCCACGAAGAAGCCCTGTCGATCCTCCGCAGCGCCCGCCCACGGACCTGACACGCCGCCGGACAGACAGTCACCGGCCAGCTTCGTCGATCGGTCGCGGCAGCGGTCCGCAGTCCTCCGGAAGGGCTCCAAGGGGCTACTGGTTGCCGAATTGGGCCGGATTTGCCTGCTCGGGGGGGCCCCGGCCCCGTTCGTCTTGCGGGATCGGCCCGAATGGCTATTCTCAAGGGCTTGTCCGGGGCCTGTTGGGTTCCCCGGTCGGTTTCCGTTCACGCGATGAAAGAAAAGTACCGTGGCACGTTCCTGTGAGGTCTGCGGCAAGGGTTTCTCGATGGGCAACACCGTCACCCTGCGCGGCAAGGCCAAGTACCTCGGCGGTGTCGGCACGAAGGTGACCGGCATTTCGCGGAGGAAGTTCAAGCCGAATCTCCAGCGTCTCCGGGTGACCGTGGGCCGCGGCACCGCGAAGTCGCTCCTCGTCTGCACGCAGTGCATCAAGGGGGGCGCGGTGACCAAACTCGTCCGCCAGCAACCCTTCCGTCTGCCGAGCGTCGAGAAGACCAAGCCCGCCACCCCCGAAGCGGTGCCGTCCGGCCCGCGGGCCCGTCCCTGATTGGCCCCCTTCCATCGGCGATCGCGAATCGTGCGGCGGGCGATCGGGCCTTTGGGGCATGTCGGCGATCCACCTCCGATCGCTCTCCTCCGCTCCGTCGGAGCGGCCTGGCCTGTGGCCATGAAGCAGTTCTTGCTTCTGTCGCCGCAGGGACGATTCTCTGGGCGGAGTCCGGCGGTCTGGTCGGGAGTCAACAAGCTGGGGATCGACATGGTACCTTGATGCCCGCTGCGGATCGGCTGCGGTCCGCCCTCCTCCTCCTCAGAGGTCGCCGATGTCCCTCTCCCGCAACGACGTCGCCAAGGTCGGCCTGCTTGCCCGCCTGGCACTTTCGGACGCCGATCTCGACACGATGACGCGCGAGTTGTCGACGATCGTCGGTTTCGTCGGCCAACTCGAAAAGATCGACACCGCCGCGATCGCGCCGCTGGCCCACCCGCTCGACACGCAAAACGTGTTTCGCGACGACCAGCCCCGTCCGTCACTCTCCACCGCTCAGGCACTCCAATCGGCCCCGCGGCACGACGGCGAGTGCTTCCTCGTCCCCGCCGTTCTCGGTGATTCAGGCGCCGCCTGAGGCGCCCGAGCATCAGCCCCGTCGACGCGGCGGATCGGCTCCGCGGACGCCCGCGGCGCCAGTTTCCCACAGAGCCCAGCTATCCCCGCCCCTCCCGAGCCGTGCACCCGCCATGCAACCCTCCGACTTGTCCGCCGTCGACCTCGTCACCGCCGTCCGGAACGGTGACCTGACGGCCCTGCGGGCCACCGAGGCCTTCCTCGAACGGATCGAGCGAATCGACGGGCAGATCAATGCCTTCCTGGCGGTCGACCGAGAGGGGGCACTGCGCACTGCGGCTGCGATCGACGAGAAGCGGAAGGGGGGCAAGCCGCTCGGGCCCCTCGCCGGACTTCCGGTGGCGGTCAAAGACGCGTTGTGCACCTTCGATCAGCCCACGACCTGCGCCTCGAAGATGCTCGCCAATTTCCGTCCCCCCTACGACGCCGATGTCGTCGCCCGGTTGCGCCTCGCCGATGCGGTGATCGTCGGCAAGACGAACATGGACGAGTTCGCGATGGGGGGATCGAACGAGAACTCCGCCTTCGGGCCGGTCCACAACCCCTGGGATCTGACCCGCGCGCCGGGGGGTTCGAGCGGTGGTTCGGCCGCCTGCGTGGCCGCCGACATGGCGCCGGTCGCGATCGGCTCCGACACCGGAGGATCGATCCGCCAGCCCGCCGGTCTGTGCGGCATCACAGGCCTGAAGCCGACCTACGGCCGCGTCAGCCGCCGCGGCTTGGTCGCGTTCGCGTCGAGCCTTGATCAGATCGGCCCGATGGCCCGCTCCGCAGCCGACTGCGCCCTCGTTCTCGAGACGATCGCCGGCCATGATCCGGGCGACGCCACGTCGCTCGACACGCCCGTCCCCGCCTACTCCTCCGACCTCGACCGGCCACTCCAAGGGGTGCGGATCGGACGTGTGCCCGCGCACTTCGGCACCGGGCTCGATGCCGAGGTGGCGCATGCCGTCGAGGAGGCTTTTGCGGCGTTTCGAGCCGCCGGTGCGACGATCATCGACATCGACATGCCGCATGCCGATGCCGGCGTCGCCACCTACTACCTCGTCGCGCCGTGCGAGGCCTCGAGCAACTTGGCTCGCTATGACGGAGCTCACTATGGCCACCGGGCCGAGCCCGGAAAGGGCCACCGGGCCGAGCCCGGAAAGGGCCACCGGTCCGAGCCCGGGAAGGGTCAACAGGGAGCGGGAGCGTCGGGGGGCGGCTTCGAATCGGCACTCGTGGAGATGTATTGCCGCAGCCGGGCCGAGGGATTCGGGCCGGAGGTGAAGCGGCGGATCATGCTCGGCACCTACGCCCTTTCCGCCGGCTATTACGACGCCTACTACGCCAAGGCGCTCCGCGTCCGTCGCCTCATCCGGCAGGACTACCTCGACGCCTTCGAGAAGGTCGATCTCATCGGCGGCCCGGTGTCGGCCACGGCGGCGTTCAAGCTCGGCGAGAAGAGCGGCGATCCGCTCTCGATGTATCTCGTCGATCTCTACACGGTCTGCACGAATCTCGCCGGCGTCGGGGGGATCTCCTTTCCGTGCGGGTTCACCAAGGGGGGGCTGCCGATCGGCTTCCAACTCCAAGCCCCGGCCCTCGCCGAACCGCTCCTCCTCCGGGCGGCCGACCGCTACCAGCACCTCACCGACTGGCACCGCCGCCGCCCTGCCATCGCCGCCAGGACACGCTGACCGCCTCCCGCCCCACCGACCGCGGTGCCGGCACGGATGCCCCTTCGAAATCTCCGTCCCAAAGCCCGAAAGCCAGCTCTCCCGAAGCCCATCACGAGCGCCACCGTGACCGCCACACCGACCGCTGCCGCCCCCTACACCACCGTCATCGGCCTCGAGGTCCACGTCCAACTGCAGACGCGGACGAAGCTGTTTTGCGGCTGCTCGACGCAGTTCGGTGCCCCGCCGAACACGCAGGTCTGCCCCACGTGCCTGGGACTTCCCGGGTCGCTGCCGGTGATGAATCGACGGGCCTTCGAACTCGCCGTCCGGGCGGCGCTGGCCCTCGGTTGCCGGATCGCACCGTTCACGAAGTGGGATCGGAAGAATTATTTCTACCCCGATCTTCCCAAGGGCTATCAGATCTCGCAGTTCGATCTCCCCTTCTCGTCCGACGGCGCCCTCGAGGTGATCGATCCGAAGGGGGCCTTCTCGCGGAACGTCCGTATCATCCGCGTCCACCTCGAGGAGGATGCCGGGAAGAGCATGCACGACGAGTCTGCCGGCACCGCCGACACGCGGATCGACCTCAACCGTGCCGGCACGCCGTTGTGCGAGATCGTCACCCAGCCAGACATCCGCTCGCCGCAGGAGGCCCGCGCCTGGCTCAACGAACTCAAACTCCTCCTCGTCTACCTCGGCGTGAGCGACTGCAACATGCAGGAGGGGAGCCTCCGCGTCGACGCCAACGTCAACCTCCACATCCCCTGCGAGGACGGCCGGATCGCCAAGACGCCGATCGTCGAAATCAAGAACATGAACAGCTTCCGCTCCGTCGAGCGGGCCCTCGTCTACGAGTCGGTGCGGCAGTACGAGGAGTGGCAGGCCACGAAGGCCGAGATGGGCAAGACACCGAAGCAGACCCGCGGCTGGGACGATCCTGCCGGGATCACCCGGGCGCAGCGTCACAAGGAGGAATCGAGCGACTACCGCTACTTTCCCGAGCCCGACCTCGTGCCGGTGACGGTGTCGGAGGAATGGCTGGCCGAGACGCGCGGGCAGATGGGGGATCCGCCGGCGGTGCTCCGTCAGACCCTCGCCGCGACGTGGAGGATCTCGCCGTACGATGCCGATGTGCTGGTCAATCAGGGGCGTGACCTCGTCGCCTACTTCGAGGAACTCGCCACGGCGGTCGGCGAGGGGAAGGTCGCGAGCAACTGGATGCAGCAGGACGTGCTCCGCACGCTCAACGAGCGTGGGGGCACGATCGGGGAGTTTCCTGTCCGCCCCGCCGCCGTCGCCGACATCATCGGGCGGGTGGCGAAGGGGGATTTCGACACGAGCCGCGGCCGGGAGATCTTCGCCGAAGTGCTCGCGAGCGGCCGATCGGTCGACGAGGTCGTCGCCTCGATGGGGATCGCGGCGGTCGACGACGACGCGCTGTTGACGCTGTGCCGCGAGCTCCTCGCCGCGAATCCCCGCGTCGTCGCCGACGTCAAGGGAGGCAAGGAACAGGCCGCCGCCGGGCTCATCGGCCAGGCCAAGAAAAAGAATCCGAACGTCAATCCCGGGAAAGTCCGGGCGATGTGCCTCGATTTGATCCGCCAGATGTGACCTCCCCAACCGGGGAATCCCGACCGAACCGAACCGAACCTGGGCCAAGGCCGTATCAGAGGCCATCCCAACGCCCCCATCCCACTGAGGGGCGACATGCATCACCGTGCGGACAGATGTCCGTGCGACACGCCGCTTTCCCCTCCCGAGGAGCCCTGACATGGCGAAGCAGTTGTTGATCTACGAGTCGGCCGTCCCCCTCAGCTCGACGGTCCATCGCGAGCTTTCCTTCGAGCCGGTGCCCGACTACGGCTTTACCGCCGGCATCAATGCCGTGCCGCTGACCGCGATCGAGATCCTCGCAGCAGCCTCGGAATACGCGATCGTGTTCACCGCAGCGGGCGACGAGGTCATGCCGGTTGCGGTCCTCGGTGTCCGCTCGCAGCAGAATCTCTACCTCTCCGCCGACTCGCGTTGGCAGGCGAAGTATGTCCCGGCCTTCGTGCGTCGATACCCGTTCGTGTTCTCGTCGAGTGCCGACAAGCAGACGCTCACGCTGTGCATCGACGACACCCACCCCGGCTTCAATACCGAAGGCCGCGGCGAGCGGCTCTTCGACGGCGAAGGGAAGCCGACCGAGTACGCCGGCCGCGTGCTCGACTTCCTCAAGGAGTACCAGACGCAATTCGAGCGAACCCGGGTCTTCTGTAGGCACCTCAAGGAACTCGATCTCCTCGAACCGATGGAGGCGGTCGTGTCGCTCCCCGACGGCGAGAAGGTGCCGCTGCGGGGATTCCTCGGCGTGTCGCGTGATCGGCTCCGGGCCCTCGACGGCGCCAAACTCGAGGCCCTGGCGAAGACCGACGAACTCGAACTGGTCTATCTCCACCTCGCGTCGATGCGCAACTTCAACGACGTCAAGGATCGGTTCGTGGGGGCGATGGCCGCCCCGACCGGTGCCGACGAAGCCGAGGCCCTCGCCGCCGCCCCGGCCTGACCCCGGGGCCGTCAACCAACGGGCTCCCTTCCATGGCCGATGCCACGAGCGTGCAAGCCGATCCGGCCCCGACGGACGTCCCTCCGACGGGGCCGGATGCACGCGCCGACAGCCTCGCCGCCTGGGATCGCGAGCATGTCTGGCACGCGTTCACTCAGATGCAGGAGTACGATCCACTCCTCATCGACCGCGGCACCGGGTGCACGCTCGTCGACACCGCCGGCCGCCGCTATCTCGACGGCTCGGCGAGCATGTGGTGCAACGTCCACGGTCACGCCCATCCGCGGCTCGACGCCGCGCTTCTCTCCCAGGCGGGGAAGGTCGCCCACACCACCAATCTCGGCCTCTCGAACCCGACCACGATCGAGTTCGCCCGGAGGCTCGTGGAGGTGGCGCCCGCGGGCCTCGAGAAGGTTTTCTTCACAGGCGACGGCTCGAGTGCCGTCGAGGCGGCACTGAAGATCGCCTTCCAGTACTGGCTCCAAGCCGACCCGCCGCGCGAGGGGCGGACGAAGTTCGTGGCGATCGGCGAGGCCTACCATGGCGACACGCTCGGCGCCGTGGCCGTCGGCGGGGTCGACCGGTT
>Ga0164292_10004430_pt1 | contig 11419 bp, 7 predicted proteins | sample GEODES117metaG_FD_111486 | JGI IMG/M metagenome (GOLD analysis project Ga0164292, IMG submission 111486) | Eutrophic lake water microbial communities from Lake Mendota, Wisconsin, USA - GEODES117 metaG | ecosystem: Environmental > Aquatic > Freshwater > Lake | place: USA: Lake Mendota, Wisconsin... | reverse complement strand
CGATGTAAAGCGACCCATCCTCGAGTTCGCCATAGAGAAACACTTTGACCGTATTGGGATGGGTAAGATGGCTCATCGCCCGGGCTTCGCGACGAAATCGCGAGGCGATATCTTTGCGCGCGGTGAGGCTCGGGTGGAGAACCTTAATCGCCACGTAGCGATTCATCGCTGGCTGAAGTGCCTTGTAGACGGCCCCCATCCCGCCGGCTCCGACTTTTTGCAGGATTTCGAACTGTCCTTGGAGAAGTGTGCGGCCGACGAAGGGATCGTTCTCGGAAGACTCCACGGCGCGGTGATACCACGGAAGGGTGGCGAACGAGCGCGCCCTCATCAGCGTAAGGACAGCGATGCCTACAGGGCGCGCTTAGCGTGTCGACGTTTCAGCGTCGTGGTGGGGGTTCAAGGTCCAATTCCGGCGCGGGAATCTCCATCGGTGTCGCGTGCCAGAAGTGCGGTTTGGGGCGCGTGTAGTGGCGGTAAAGCGCGTAACCCGACGCGCAAACTGCAACAACGCCCAGAAGGAATGCACGAGCCACCAACAACAAAGGCAAGCGAGGCGTCGTGGTCGGTATGGAAAATCGTGAACTTTTGGCGTTTTTGTCCAAAGTGAGCTCTCCGAAACGAACAGGGAGTGCACATTAGTGGAGCATTCACGCTAAGGAAGCGTGAGCATGTCGACGACGACCTCAGCTCCTCATCCGTACGCGGCTTTTGTGCATCGTGTTGATAAACCGGCGCGTTACCTCGGCGGGGAATTCGGTGTAGTTCGCAAGGATTGGGAGGGCGTGAAGGCACGGGTGTGTCTCGCATTCCCTGATGTTTACGACATCGGGATGAGTCACCTCGGCTTTAAAATCCTATACAAAATTCTCAATGACGATTCGCGAACGCTCGCCGAGCGCGCTTATGCGCCTTGGGTTGATATGGAGGCGGAGCTTCGAGCGCGCCAACTGCCGCTCGTATCGCTCGAAACTGCGCGACCCCTCAAGGACTTCGATGTGGTCGGGTTCTCTCTTCAATTTGAACTGACGTATACCAACATTCTCACGATGCTCGACCTCGGCGGAATTCCGCTTCGCAGTGACGAGCGCGGCGAGAGCGACCCGTTGGTGATTGCAGGGGGGCCGACAGCAACTCATCCTGAGCCTGTTGCGTCGTTTTTGGATGCAGTGTGCATCGGCGACGGTGAAGAGCGCACAACAGAGATAGCGCTGCTGTGGACCGAGCTTCGCTCGCAAGGGATTCCGCGCCGTGAGCGGTTGGTGCGCATTGCATCTTTACAGGGCGTGTATGTGCCCTCGCTTTACTCTTTGAAAGAAGATGAGGCCACGGGGATGCAGGTGGTCGACCGGCCGCTGGAGTCGGGACTTGCTATTCCGATCAAGCGAAGCCTGGTGGATGACCTGAATCGATTCCCCTTTCCTGATGATGGTCCTGTGGGAGGTCCGGAGGCGATATTTGACCGGATGGCGATCGAAATCGCGCGAGGATGTACCGAGGGGTGCCGCTTTTGCCAGGCAGGGATGATTTACCGGCCTGTTCGGGAGCGCGACCCGGAACAAATCGTCAACACGATTGTCAGCGCTGTAAAGAAAAGCGGTTATGACGAAGCAAGTCTTACGTCACTTTCGACGGCTGATTATTCGTGTATTGCGCCGCTAATCGAGAAAGTTACGGCGGCGCTTGCGCCAGAAAAGGTGTCGTTGGGTGTCTCGTCGCTGCGCGCGTACGGCCTCGAGGAAACCGTTCTCGATGACATTCGGCGCGTGCGCGCCACCGGTGTGACGTTCGCGCCGGAAGCGGGCAGCCAGCGGATGCGCGATGTGGTGAATAAGAATGTTACCGAAGAACAGCTTATGACTACCGCGGAACGTATCTTTGCGCGCGGTTGGGACAGCATGAAGCTTTACTTCATGATTGGTCTGCCCACCGAGGAGGAATCCGACGTTCGAGAGATTGTGCAAGTTGGCAAACGGGCACGTGATGTCGGCGCGCGCGTCCGGAAAGAAACGAACCAAGGCGGCCCGCCCAAAGTGACCGTGAGTGTCTCGACGCACGTACCGAAGCCCCACACGCCATTTCAATGGTGCGCGATGGACGGCGAGTCCACGGTTCGAACGAAACAGCAGTGGCTGCGCGATGAGGCGCGCTCGGGGTCGAAGCGCGGATCAGGTGTTGACCTACGTATGCATGATTCACGAACGAGCTGGCTCGAGGGCGTTTTCGCGCGCGGTGATCGCAAACTCGGCCGCGTACTCGAGCGAGCGTATCGCCTGGGCTGCCGCTTTGATTCGTGGGAAGACCAACTCAAGCTTGATGCCTGGGTCGAGGCCTTCGCCGCCGAGGCAATTGAGCCCGCTGCGTACCTCGGTACCATTCCAACGGGCGCGCGACTGCCGTGGGATCACATCGATGTGGGGCTCGAAGAGGGGTTTTTGCTGCGTGAGTATCGCAAGGCACTAAAGAGCCGTCTGAGCCCGCCGTGCGGGAAAGTAGCGGGCACATTTGCACACGAAACAAACCTTGAAGATGCAAATAAAGAGACAAGAAAACTTGTCTGTTACGATTGCGGTATCGCGTGTGACTTGTCGGCCATGCGGGAGGAGCGGAAGGATTACCTCATCAAGCTTGGTGCACGCACCAAAAGGATAGCCGCGGCGGCACCGGCGCTTGTGCAGTCTTCGCCTGCGGTGGGCGGACGAGCAAGGCCGCCGCGCGTTGTACAGGGGCAAGGGCAGCGGTACCGGTTCCTGTTCGCGAAAGTTGGACCGATGGCGTTTCTGTCCCATCTTGACTTGATTCGTGCATTGCCCCGTTCGTTTAGGCGAATCGGTGTTTCGTTATTCTATTCTTCAGGATTTCACCCGAAACCTGACTTTGTTTTTTCTCCTGCGCTGTCGCTCGGCGTTGCAAGTCTCTGCGAAGTGCTCGATGTGAAGGTCATCGCGCCGGACCTTGTAAACAGTGATCTTCTTGATGCTAATCGCCTCGCGGAAGCCCTGTCGCAAGCCTCGCCCGAGGGGCTTGTTTTCCGACGCGGGCGCGTGCTTCGCGCGCATGATCCAAGCATCTCCAAGATTATCAACGGCGCGCGCTACGCTGTCGGTATTCCAAAGCAGGTGCTCGCACCCCTGGGCGGTTTGGCGCGCCTGCAAGAGGAAGCGGATCGCGTCTCGCGAACACCTGAAATTCGCGTGATTCGGCGGTTTGACCGGGGACTCGCGAAGTCGATCGATGTGAAGCGGCACTTGCGCGGCCTGCACGTCGGCGATACCCGCGCTGCAAAATTTTTGCAGGATGCACGCGTTGCTGGCGACCTCGTTCCTTTGCTGATTGACGTCGCCGTGGCGAACGAAGGCGGCGTCAAAGTGGCCGAGGTGATGGAAGCGCTCTTTCCGAACGACGTGCGCGCGTTTCGCAGCGCGAGTTCGCAACGTGACGCGAGTGAGGGCGATGCGATTGCCCCCGCACAAGGCCGCGCTGCTTCTCACGACCACGATAGTGGGCTTGTTTATCATGCCGTTCGTGCGGAACTCGGATGGGTTACGGACGCGGGCTACGTCACGCCGCTGGATCTTGAGTCCGTCGAGGCGCTCTGCGGCAATGCGCCGGTGGAAGCGCCATTGCCGACAGCCGAGGAAGCGGCGGCCCCGGCAGTTTTTATGAATGTGTAGGTTGCAATGGTTGAGCTGCCAACAATAGCGGCCCTGGCCTTTGCGGCGTTCGCGGCCGGGTTCGTTGATTCGATTGCCGGCGGAGGCGGGCTGTTGACCGTTCCGTCGTTGCTTGTTGCGGGGTTGCCTCCGCATGTGGCGATCGCGACGAATAAGGGACAGGCCTGTTTTGGCGCGACGAGCGCTTTCGTCTCGTTTTGGTCGCGCGGGGCCATTGATCGGTCGCGCGCGAAAGTGGGCTTCGCATGCGGGGTTGTGGGTTCGCTCGTTGGGGCGGGGCTCCTGTTGGTGACTCGCCCGGAGCCGCTCAAACCCGTGGTGCTGGTGCTTTTGGTGTCTGCGATGGCCTTCGTTGCGTGGCCTCGGTCGCTCGCATTGGCGACCGGCCACGCTCGGTCTTGGGCGCGTGCCGCTCTCGGCCCGGTGACGTTTACGCTCGGCGTTTACGACGGGTTTTTCGGCCCCGGCGTAGGCTCGATGCTGATTGTGTCGTTCGTCGTGATGTTCGGCGACTCGCTCACAAAGGCGTCGGGTAATGCAAAAGCCGTGAACCTTGCATCGAATTTGGCGGCGCTGTCCGTTTTTGCCTGGCGAGGCACGGTGCTTTGGCGTGTCGCTTTGCCTATGGCTGCGGCAAATGCGCTCGGGGCATTCGTGGGAGCGAGACTCGCGATGAAGCGCGGGGACAAGCTGGTTCGAACGATGGTATTCGCCGTCGTTAGTATCTTGGTTGTGAAGATCGCCGTCGACGTCCTTCGCCGGTAAAAGTAATTGTGAATGACGTTTTGTCGTGATAGCGAAAGCGGCAGATTGCAAACGCCTATCAGGCTTGGGTTTTCTTGTCGGCATTCATACGGGCTCAGCGCGAGGGTCCTCGCGCCCGTTATCTTTTTACAAGCGTGCGCGTACAAAGATCTCCCGCCTGAGGTTTCCTTTGTTGCCGACGACTCGCCCTCACCCAGCGAACAGAGAGAGTACACGCATGTGCTGTCTCCGACGGCGCCGCGGCGCGACGCCGTCCGTGATGCGGCCACGGTGCCGGTGCAATCCTCGTCGCGAGGTCATAACGACGGGCGCGGCATAGGCGAAGACGAAGCGTCGCTTCGTTGTCCCGTGGTCTCGTCGCGCGGGCGATTCGGTCCGGTCGCGTCGTCCCACGTTCGAGAGGCATCGGGGATCGCGGCCAGCGCCCTGCACAAAAATGTGTTCTGGACTCATAATGACTCCGGTGATCGCGCGAGGGCTTTTGCCCTGCGGCACGACGGTGCTGTCGCGTTGACCGTGCGATTTGGGCCGATTGCACCGACGGATATTGAAGACATCGCCATTGAGGATGTGAATCCTCAATCTTCGAATTTGTACTTCGCTGATATTGGCGATAATGCGCAGGTGCGGGCGAACGTCGCTATCTATCGTGTGGCGGAGCCTTCTCACCTTGAGGGAGAACAGCGTGATTTGCGCGCGGAGCGCATGACGGTTCGATACGAGGATGGGGCGCGCAATGCCGAAACGCTGCTCTTCGACCCTCGAACTAAAAACTTGTATATTGCGACGAAGAAGAAAGGCGGGCCAGCCCGAGTGTACCGCGTGGGTCCCTTCGTCCCGTCGGGGCGCGTCGTGGCCACGCTTGTGACTTCGGTGAACGTTTCGCTGGCAACGGGCGGGGATATCTCACGTGATGGGCGATTCATCGCGCTGCGCACAACGACGGATGCGTACGTGTGGCCTCGACGGAGCGGCGAGACGCTGGAAGAAGCGCTCGCCCGCCCACCGTGTCCGATGGCAGTCGCCCCAGAGCCACAGGGCGAAGCCTTTGCGTTTTTCGCCGACGGCAGTGGGTTTGTAACGCTGAGCGAAGGCGAATCTCAGCCTATGCACTTTGCACGCTTCGGATTGGACTAGCCATCGTCGACAGGCGCCGACACTCGCCAAGAAGTCTCCGGGCGCGACCAAGTATTTGTGCATAACGCACGTTGTTGGCGAGGTGCGTCCGCTGCTATCGAGGCACGGGGTACTTCGCGAGCTTGCGTTGGAGCGTTCGGCGGTGCAGCGAAAGGCGTTTGGCTGCCTGCGAGATGTTGCCGTCGCAATCGGTCAGAACGCGGTTGATATGTTCCCATTCCAGGCGCGCAAGGGAGGGCACATCGTGCTCGGTGACGACCGACGGGATTGGTTCGGCACCGGGTGAAGGCGCGGCGCGGGCAAATGCGGCCAAAATCGCGTCGACGTTGGCCGGTTTGGTGAGGTAGTGCGTAGCGCCGAAGCGCACGGCTTCGAGTGCTGTTGCGATACTTCCGTAGCCTGTGAGGACGACAATGTTCGTCGTTGCGTCGAGCGCCTTGAGGCCACGTACAACTTCGAGGCCGCTCATCGACGGCATTCGTAAATCGACGACGGCGCGCTCCGGGCTCTCAATTCGAGAAAGTTCGAGGGCCTCTTCGCCTGTCGCGGCGGCACGCACAGCATAGCCGCGGGCCTCGAGAGCTTTGGCGAGTCGACTCCGAAAGGTCGCGTCGTCATCGACGACCAAGATCGATATGGCTTCATCACTCACGCGATAGCCTCCTTTGCTGTCCCATGAATGCGCGGCAGCGTGACGGTCGCGCGTGTGCCTTTGCCGAGGTGTGATTCGATACGGAACGTGCCCCCCCAGCGCTCGGCGAACGACTGAACGAGAAACAGGCCTAGCCCCATCCCTGCACCGGCGGGCTTTGTTGTGAAGAAAGGTTCTCCGATGCGCGCAAGGTGGGCTGGGTCGATGCCGCTGCCTTGGTCTTCGACGACCAGCTCAACGGATGAATTGTTGGAGGAAGCAGATAGAAATACGGGTTTGGGCGACTCGCCTGATGCACTGGCGTAAAGAGCATTTTGGAGCAAATTGAGAAGGATTTGCACGAGGCCTTCAGGCGGGCAAATGAACACCGCGTTAGAAACCTCGGTCGCGTCCACGTCGACAGCGAGAACGATGTCAGCACGCGCGGTGGATGGCGACGATTGACGTAATCGTTCGATGCATTTTGCAAATACAGGGCCTGCGGTCAATGGCTCAGCGATCTCGCCAAGGGTGACCCCGGCTTGCGCACTCATACGGTGAACAATGTCGCGGCATCGCTCGACTTCGGCCTGAATAAGTCGGGCGTCGGCAGCAGCCTCGGACTCCGGCCCGGCTAGTGCCAATCGCTCCAGTGTGCGCGTGAGCTCTTCCGCGGCAATGGCGATGGTTGACAGCGGTGTGCCTAGCTCGTGTGCAGCCCCAGCAGCGAGCGTGGTCAGCGAAGCGAGACGCTCGGCGCGAGCCGTGAGCGACGCAGACCGGGCGAGCGCTGCGTCGCGGTCCCGCAGGGCCATAGATAGTCGCGATACGAAAAAAGATATGAGTAATGCCGCCGAAGTGAACGCGACCCACATTCCCTGCAAGTGGGCCGAAAACGAAGGTCCCGCATCATGGGTGTGGTGATGATGAAGGCCCGTTACGGGAATATGCCAAATAAAAAGAGCGCCGTACGATAGCGCGGAAATGGCAACAATGGCCCACGCCCAACGCATGCCCAACACGACGGCGGCGAGCGTGACATAAACAAGAAAAAATACGCTAAACGGATTGGATGGGCCGCCTGACAACCCGAGGAGCGCAGCGAGACAAAGCGTGTCGATCGCCAGCAGCGCGCCGGGCGCCACATTTGCAAATCGGCCCAATTGGCTTGCTCGATGAAGCCAATAGCTAAGAACACTGTTGGATAGTGCAGTGGTCGCGACGATCGTGCCAAGAGCGAACAGAGGCAACTCGAGCTGCAGGACGACTGTGGCAATGCAGAGTGCAAGCGCCTGTCCTGCGACGGCTCCCCACCGGAGGCGTACAAGCCATGCGAGCGTGATGGCTTGTGGCGAAGGTGTATCAAGCACGTATTCGTGACGCGTAGCGGGGGGCACGAAGCACAGACGTGAAAAGCCTTTGTCGTTGATCGGAGGCCCCCCGGCGTTGCTGCCGCGCGATGTTCCGTGTGCAGTGGGATCGCCCGCTGCGCGTGCACCTCCGTCAGGCCGCATGGCCGCAGTTTACCTGGGTTGCTTAGGAGCGATGACGGCGTTTTGTCGCACGCGACGTCGGGTTTGTGCGGCGCCCGAGACGGCCCATTGACCCATCGACGTTGGCTGTCGCGGTCGCGGTCGCGAGTGGGCCGCGCGAGTCAGCGGCCCGGTGCGATCCACTGGTAGATTCGCTCGTATGCGCTGACGCGCTCGCTCCAGCCGAAGCGCATTTGCATGCCCCGGCGTTGAATGCTCTGCCATCGCTCGCGGTCTGCCCCCATGCCCGAACCCCACGTGCGCAGCGCGGACGACAAGGCCCATGCAAGTCCGGCTTCGGTGAAGTGGTCGAATACAAATCCGTTCCCCCGCTCGGCCGAGGTATCGACGCCATGAACCGTATCGGCGAGCCCGCCGGTGCGGTGCACAATCGGCACGGTGCCATAACGGAGACTATACATCTGGTTGAGGCCGCAGGGCTCATAGCGCGAAGGCATGAGGAACATGTCGGCGCCTGCTTCAAACAGGTGCGCGGCGCGCTCACTAAACTTTCCAACGTACGCGGCCTGTCTTGGGAATTGTCGTGCGAGTGACCTGAAGAAATCCTGATATTTAGTCTCGCCCGTACCGAGCACGACCAGGTTTACCGCGTGTTGCGAAAGCAGCTTCGGAAGTACTGAGAAGCAAAGTTCAAAGCCTTTTTGCCACGCGAGCCTCGAAACAATTGCGATAGTAGGTGTGCTCTGCACGTAAGTCAGGCCCAAGGCTTCGAGTAGTGCTTTTTTGTTGCGCTCCTTGCCGCTAAAATCATCTTCGGAGTAGGTGAACGGAATCAATGGATCGCTTGCGGGATTCCACTCGGACTCGTCAATGCCATTGAGAACACCAAAAAGCACCTCGCTGCGCTCGCGCAAGAAAGCGTCGAGTCCAACGCCATGGTCGGGCTCCTGAACCTCCCGGGCGTATGTTGGGCTTACCGTTGAGAGGGCGTTCGCATAGAGGATGCCGGTGAGTAAGAAGTTGATGCGGCCCGAGCGCAGTTGCTCCTGGTGCAGGTGATGGGCGGCGGGCCCCAAACCAAGTTCCCCGAGCACTTCAGCGCCGAAGACGCCTTGGTGACCGAGGTTATGAATTGTTAGAAGGGAGCGCGTTCTTTCGAAAAGCCTGTCCCATGCGAACATCGATTTGAGTAGCAGGGGAATCAGTGAGGTTTGCCAATCGTTCGCATGCACAACGTCCGGCGAAAAACCGAGGCGCTGACACACGACAAGAGCCGCCCAGTTGAGCACTGCAAAGCGCAAGTGTTCATCGTGGTCTTGTGTGTATATTGCAGTTCTTCCGTAAAGCTTCGGGCAATGTACGAAGTAGACGGGAACGCGCGTGCCGGGCAACGTCGAGGCGAATACGGAAAAGGAGATGCGGGTGCTGCCCATGTCCAGCGTCACGTCGCGGATGACGCGTTCGATGCGCGTGCGGTCAACGCCTTTTGTGTGACCGTAAAGAGGCATCACAATGCGGATATCGTGGCTGTCGCTTGATGCTGCGAGCGCGCGCGGTAACGCCCCCCCGACGTCGCCCAAACCTCCGGTTTTTGCGAATGGCGCGACCTCTGAAGCGACGAAGAGAACGTTCACGGCTCCTCTATACTGCACTTTGGGTCCGTCGCCGTGAGCACTTCCTTGGAACAGGAGCGGCGTCGCTGCTAGCGTGCCCGGCCCATCGTGGACGTTATCTTTATCGAACCCTGCTTCCCGGCCAATCAGCGTGAATTTGTCCGAGCCCTCGCCTCGGTGGGAGCACGCGTGATTGGCATCGGTGAGCGCGACAAATCTTCCCTCGATTCGGACCTGCGTCACTGGCTCACGCATTACGAACAAGTACGGAACGTGACCGATGTCGAGCAGCTGACCGCGACGGTGCGATGGCTCCAGGGGCGCTCGAACCCGCGGCGACTCGAGGCCGTGGTAGAGGCGCACGTGATGGCCGCTGCGCACGTTCGCGAGCGCTGCGGCATCGAGGGGACAAGTGTAAAGTCCACGTTTTTGTGCCGCGACAAACCCGCGATGAAGGAAGCACTGCGAAACGCCGGCGTGCCCTGTGCGCAGTCGATTGGAAGTGCGGAAGCCGAGGAGATTCGAGACTTCGCGCAGCGCGTCGGATTCCCGCTTATTGTAAAACCTCGTGATGCCGCGGGGGCATCAGGCACGTATCGCGTGGACGACATGCGAGGGCTCGAAGAGGCACTCGCCGCGAGTGGCGTCCATGACGGGCGTGGCGTTGCCGTTGAGGAGTTCATCGAAGGTCACGAAGGGTTCTACGACACGATCACGATTCGCGGCCGTATTCACCACGATTTCGTGTCGCATTATTATCCGAATGTTCTCGAGGCGATGCGAACGCGATGGATATCCCCGCAGTTTATTGCATCCAATCGGATCGACGCGGTGGCGGGGTACGACGAGCTTAAGCAGATGGGACAAAAAGTTATCGAGGTGTTGGGGATTGATACCTCGGCGACGCACATGGAGTGGTTTTATGGGCCGAAAGGCTTGAAGTTCAGCGAGATCGGTTGCCGGCCTCCAGGCGTGCGTGCGTGGGACTTGTATGCTGCAGGCAACGAGATAGACATCTACAAAGAGTGGGCCATGGCGGTTGTGCACGGGCGCCCGAGCCAAGCGCTCTCTCGCCGATTTGCGGCCGGGATTATCGCCCTGCGACCCGAGTGTGATGGCACCATTCGCGGCTATGAGGGCGTCGAGCGCGTGACGGACCGGTTTGGCGGATTGATTATCGATAGCCATTGGCCCGCACCCGGCACGCCGACGCAGCCCGTTTCCGCGGGCTACATGGCCAACGCGTGGCTGCGCCTCAAGCACCCCGATTACGATACGTTGCGTGCGATGCTTGACGAGGTGGGGCGTTCGGTAAAGGTTCGAGCATCGTGATCCACGAGGCGATTCCGGCAGTCGTTTTGCTCGGGGCGCAGCGACATCACCCCACGCTCGGAGAAGCCATCGCCGAGCTCGGAGTTACCGGCAAGATTGCGACGATCACGGCTGGTTGGCAGGAGCGCGAGGACGATGATGCGGAGCTTTGCGACTACCTCCAAGGCCGAGCCATCAATCTTGCGCTGCACGCTCGCGGTGAAGATGTGTTTCGGCGGGATCGCGAACTGTTGCGTGCGCACCGGGAGAGGCAAATCACGCTGCGCCATCGCCAGGACTTTTATCGCGTCCGACTCGAGCACGCCCTCGATGCGCAACACGTGATTGAGCAGCGTGTCGCACCGGAAGATATCTTGGAAGATGAGGCGCGCAATTCGATTGACGCGATTCGTACGCTTGATGCTCTGCATCTCGAGCGATGTATTGCGGATCGCAAGGATTTCGATGCTCGCTACAAGCCTCTCGAACGGCCCGCGATTGCCGAGCATCGAATGCAGATTGCAGATATCTTGGCCGAGTGTGATGCCATCGCCATCGCCGGGGGACATGTTGCATCGCTCCTGAACCGCTTGCGTCTTTTCGGCATCGAACAACTCGTCCGGGGTAAGCCGGTCTTCGCGTGGTGCGCGGGCGCCATGGCTATCAGTGAGCGGGTCGTTCTCTTTCACGACTCGCCTCCTCAAGGCCCGGGCGCGGCGGAAGTTCTCGATGAGGGGCTCGGGCTCGTCGGCGACGTGGTCGTGTTGCCGCAGCCTGAATTTCGTTTGCGCCTTG
>Ga0164292_10004427_pt1 | contig 11421 bp, 11 predicted proteins | sample GEODES117metaG_FD_111486 | JGI IMG/M metagenome (GOLD analysis project Ga0164292, IMG submission 111486) | Eutrophic lake water microbial communities from Lake Mendota, Wisconsin, USA - GEODES117 metaG | ecosystem: Environmental > Aquatic > Freshwater > Lake | place: USA: Lake Mendota... | reverse complement strand
GGCAAAACCTTGGCGGCACATTACGCGCATTTGCTGGTGCACGGTTGTTTGCATGCCCAAGGTTGGGACCATGAAACTTCTTTGAAAGATGCCCACGCCATGGAAGCGCGTGAAGCAGACATCTTGGCGGGTTTGGGTTTCCCCAACCCTTATCGTTGATAAGACGCTTCGTCTAGTAAACGCACGCGCACCGTTTTGCCCTTGATGCGGCCTTTGGACAACCGCTCCACTGCGGATGCGGCAATGGCACGGTCCACCGCCACATAGGTGGAAAACTCATTCACATTGATCTTGCCTATCTGATCGGCGCTGAAGCCCGCCTCACCGGTCATGGCACCCAAGACATCACCGGGGCGGATTTTTTCTTTGCGCCCGCCCACAATTTGCAGGGTGCGCATCGGTGCTTGCAGCGGTTCATCTGAGGCCGGCGTCAAGGTGATCAACGGTGCCCATTGAGAGGTTTGGGATTGCAACACTTCGATGCGACCCACCGCACCCATCTCGTCCAAACTGGCCAAGGTCAGCGCCAAGCCTTGCGCATCGGCGCGGCCAGTGCGGCCAATGCGATGAATGTGAATTTCGGCGTCGGGCGTCACATCCACATTGATGACGGCGTTGAGCTGGCTGATGTCCAGGCCACGCGCGGCCACGTCGGTAGCCACCAACACCGAGCATGAACGATTGGCAAATTGAACCAACACTTGGTCGCGTTCGCGTTGATCCAATTCGCCGTACAAAGCCAGAGCGTCAAAGCCTTGGGCTTGCAACACGGCCAGCAATTCTCGGCATTGCAGTTTGGTGTTGCAAAAGGCCAGCGTGGATTCGGGTCGGAAATGGTTCAGCAACAAAGATACCGCATGCAATCGCTCGTCTTCGCGCACCTCGTAAAACACCTGCCGGATTTTGTCGGGCTGGTGCACAGTTTGCACTTTCACGGTTTGCGGCTCGCGCATGAATTGCGACGCGATCTTGGCAATGCCTTCGGGGTAAGTGGCCGAGAACAACAAAGTTTGTCGCTTGGGCGGGCATTGTTGAATGAGTTGCTTCATGTCGTCAAAGAAGCCCATGTCCAGCATGCGGTCAGCTTCATCCAACACCAAGGTTTTGACGGAATCCAAGCGCAGGTTGCCGCGTGTCAGGTGGTCCAAGATGCGACCTGGCGTGCCCACCACCACATGCGCGCCATGTTGCAGACTTTGCTCTTGTCCACGCAAGGCCACTCCGCCGCACAAGGTGACCACTTTGATGTTGGCCGTGGCTCTGGCGAGACGGCGAATTTCCGTGGTCACCTGGTCTGCCAATTCGCGTGTGGGGCACATCACCAAGCCTTGCACGGCATGGAAATTGGCCGTGAGCTTCTCCACCAAGGGCAGGCCAAAGGCTGCTGTTTTGCCACTGCCCGTGCTGGCTTGGGCAATCAAGTCTTGGCCTGCCAGCGCCAGCGGCAAGCTTGCTGCCTGAATGGCGGTCATCTCGTTGTAACCGAGTTGATCGAGGTTGTTGAGGGTTTCGGGGGAAAGAGAAAGCGCTTTGAAAGATGAAGACATGGTTGATTATCAACCCATGCTTTTGAAGCAAGGGACCATGTTCTACTTCAAATCCCGCACATCATCAAAATGCGCTTCCACATCATTGGGCAGCAATTGGATGGAAGCCCGCAAGCCGGGCACCGCACTCATCAGCGCTTGTTCGACACTGGTGCGCAAGGCGGCCGCGCGGCCCAAAGACCAGCTTGAGGGCATGTGCATGTGCATGTCGACAAACCGACGTTGCCCAGCACGGCGTGACACCACATGGTCAAAACGAATGATGTGCACTTCACCACGCATGTGCTCAAAGTCATCAAGAACGGCTCTGATTTGCGCCAACACTTCAGGCTCGACCGCCTCGTCCATCAGACCCTGAGATGAGCGCCATATCAGCGCCACGCCCTCTTTCAAAATATTCAGCGCCACGCCCATGGCCACCAAGGCATCCAGCCACAACCAGCCCGTGAAATAAACCAGCGTCAGACCGATGACCACGCCGCCGGAGGTCCACACATCGGTGACCAAATGCCGGGCATCAGCTTCTAATGCAATGGAGCGGTGCACTTTGGCCGCGCCAAACATGACCCAAGCCAGCAAACCATTCAACGCTGAACTGGCCACCGACAAGGCCAAACCCCAACCCAGAGATTCAACGGGTTGAGGATCAAAGATGCGATCAGCTGCAGCCCACATGATGGCGATGGCAGCACCCACGATGAGAATGCCTTCAAAGCCCGAAGAGAAGTATTCAGCCTTGTGATGACCGTAAGGATGTTCTTCATCGGCCGGCTGTTGCGCCACCGTGACCATGACCAACGCAAAAATAGCGCTGGCCAAATTCACAAACGACTCCATCGCGTCCGACAACAAGCTCACAGAATCGGTGATGTACCAAGCCATGGTTTTCATCACGATGGTGATGATGGCCACACACACCGATGCCCACAGCAGGGTTTTGGGCTCGATTCTGGTGAACAAATTCATCAGGACTTTGGGACTGTGCAACGAGCCGCTGTCAACTGAGATGAATGCGTGCAAACTTGCGCTTGCCCACCTGAACCACATGCACACCCGCTGCCACCTTAAGGCCTTTGTCGCTGACCACGCTGCCTTCAATGCGTACACCACCACCCTCAATCAAGCGATTGGCTTCGCTGGTCGAGGGTGCCAAACCCGCCGCTTTCAACAAGGCGGCAATGCCCAGCGGTGCGCCGCCTAAGTGCACATCGGGAATGACGTCGGGAACACCGCCTTTGCTGCGGTTCACAAAATCTTGTTCGGCGGCATCGGCCAAGGCGGCGTTGTGAAAACGGGTGGTGATTTCTTTGGCCAGCATCACTTTGGCGTCGCGGGGATTGCGCCCACTGTCGACCTCCGCCTTCAAAGCGGCAATGGCTTCCAAGCTTTGGAAACTCAGCAAGGTGAACCAGCGCCACATCAGGGTGTCGCTGATGGACAGCACCTTGGCAAACATGGTGTTGGCTTCTTCGGTGATGGCGATGTAGTTGTTTTTGCTCTTGGACATTTTGTCCACACCATCCAGGCCTTCGAGCAAGGGCATGGTCAAGATGCACTGCGGTTCTTGGCCGTATTCCTGTTGCAAATGGCGACCCATGAGCAAATTGAATTTTTGGTCGGTGCCGCCCAACTCCAAATCGCTCTTCAGGGCCACGCTGTCATAGCCTTGCATCAGGGGGTATAAAAACTCATGGACGCTGATCGATTGGCCGCTGTGAAAGCGTTTGTGAAAGTCGTCGCGCTCCATCATGCGGGCCACGTTGTACTTGGCTGCCAGCTGAATCATGCCGCGCGCGCCCAGCGGGTCGCTCCATTCGCTGTTGTAGCGAATCTCGGTTTTGGCCGGGTCCAACACCATGCTGGCTTGCTTGTAATACGTGTCGGCGTTGGCCTTGATTTGCTCGGCCGTCAAAGCGGGGCGGGTGGAGTTGCGCCCAGAAGGATCGCCAATCATGGAGGTGAAGTCGCCGATCAAAAAGATGACTTGATGGCCCAGGTCCTGCAACTGGCGCATTTTGTTCAGCACCACGGTGTGGCCAATGTGGATGTCGGGCGCGGTCGGGTCCAAGCCCAATTTGATGCGCAAAGGCTGGCCCGTGGCTTCAGAACGCACCAGTTTTTTCACCCATTCGTCTTGGGGAAGCAATTCTTCACAACCCCGACGCGACACGCTCAAGGCGTGCTGAATATGCGAAGACAATGAGGTTTGTGTTTCAGGTGCTTGATTCATAAGTCTTTTCGAATTTGGAGAGGCAAGATTGCACTGTATACTGCACCCCCCAAGTGTTGGATGAAGCCTTTAGGGGGTCTACCAACCCAAGAGCCTTTCATTCTAAAGCGCCATGCCTTGTGCAGCGCTTGTCATCTCGCTTTTTTGGACGACTGAATTGCAACAACTGGCCCCTTCAGAACCAACCGAGAACCCGCCAAATGCCCGCGCATGGGTGTGGCGCATTGGCGCGGTATTGATGCTTGGCGCAGGCGGCGCTTTCGCCGTGGCGGGTCTGAGCCGTTTTGAACAACCGGTGCAGATTCAACAATTGGTTGAGGCGGTCTCCACACTCTCTACAGACAGTCAAATTCAGAGCCTGACCAGCAACGGCATGCGCCTGTACCGGTCAGATGCATCCCGCTCGAATGACACGGCAGACAGTTTGCTCATGCGACTTGGTGTGATTGACAAGGCTGCAGCTGATTTCTTGCGTAGCAATCCCTTGGTGCGTGACAACTTGCTCGGTCGTGCCGGTCGTTTGCTCAATGCCGAGTCTGATGGTGACAACCACTTGCTCAAACTGACCATCCGTTGGACCACCGATAGCAACACCAGCTTTGAGCGCTTGGTGATCGAAAAGACCGACGTCGGCTTTAGTGCTTTTCGTGACACTGGCCCACTTAAATCATCGGTGCGTTTGTCTGGCGGGCTGATACAGAGCTCCTTGTTTGCTGCCACCGATGACGCCCGTATACCTGACAGCATTGCTGTTCAATTGGCCGAGATTTTCAGTGGCGATATCGATTTTCATCGCGCATTGCGAAAGGGTGATCGCTTCACTGTCAGCTACGAAAGTTTAGAAGCCGATGGCGAAATCCTGAAATCAGGTCGTGTCCTGAGTGCAGAATTTGTCAACAAAGGCAAGAGCTACCAAGCCATGTGGTTTCAAGAGGCTGCGGATAAACAAGGCGGCTACTACAACTTGGACGGCCAAAGTTTACGCCGCGTCTATCTGGCTTCGCCTTTGGCTTTTTCTCGCGTGAGCAGTGGTTTCAAAATGCGCTTTCACCCGATCTTGCAAGAGTGGCGAGCCCATTTGGGCGTGGACTACGCCGCAGCCAAAGGGACCCCTGTGCGCAATGTGGGTCTCGGCGTGGTGGAGAGCGCAGGCACCATGGGCGGCTATGGCAATGCCATCGTGATCAAGCACAACAATGGTCACAGCACGGTCTATGCCCACCTCAGCAAAGTGTTGGTCAAGCGTGGCCAGCGTGTCAACCAAGGCCAAGTCATTGGCTTGGTTGGCGCTACCGGCTGGGCCACTGGTCCGCACTTGCACTTTGAATTCCGTGTCAATGGTCGCCACCAAGACCCCTTGCTGCTGGCAAAGCAAAGCGAAACCATTCCTGTGCCAGCTCATGCGCGTGAGCGTTTCAACCTCCAAGCCAAAGAAGTCGCACAACAGCTGAGCGCTTCGGCTGTCGCCTTTGCCAACACCCTACCCTGATCCTTCCATGTCCACGCTGTTCATTGGCGTGATGTCCGGCACATCCTTAGATGGTGTCGATGCAGTGCTGGTGGATACCGCTGAAAGCTTTCATTGCTTGGCCCATGTGGCGGTGCCCATGCCCCAAACGCTGCGTGAGCATTTCTTGCAGCTGAACCAAACAGGACAGCATGAATTGCATTTGGCGGCGTTGTCAGCCAATGCCTTGGTGGCACTTTATGCCCAAGCTGTTCAAAGCCTGCTGCGCACAACAAAACACCAAGCACGTGAGATTGCAGCCATTGGCGCCCATGGTCAAACCGTTCGGCATCAACCTCAATTGCACGACGGCGTGGGCTACACCCTGCAATTGAACAACCCTGCATGGCTGGTCGAGCAAACGGGCATCAGCGTGGTGGCCGATTTCCGATCCCGCGATGTGGCTGCAGGTGGGCAAGGCGCGCCCTTGGTCCCAGCCTTTCACCAAGCTGTTTTTGGCGTGCCCGGCGAAACCTTGGCGGTACTGAACATCGGGGGTATGAGCAACATCAGCATCTTGCAAACCGACAAGGTATTGGGCTTTGATTGTGGACCGGGCAATGTGTTGATGGACCTGTGGTGCCATCAGCATCTGGGACAACGTTACGACCACCTCGGTCAATGGGCAGCTTCTGGCCGCGTGTCCCAAGCCTTGTTAAGTCGCTTCTTGCAAGACCCGTTTTTTCATGCGCCACCGCCCAAAAGCACGGGTCGAGATCTGTTCCACGCCGACTGGTTGCAGGGGCATTTGAATGCCACACCTGGTTTGTCGGCAGCAGACGTGCAAGCCACCTTGGCCGCACTGACTGTGCAGACAGGTGCACAAGAGGTGCTACGCCATGCACCCACAGCCAAGCGCTTGCTGGTGTGTGGTGGTGGCGCTTACAACCAGCACCTGATGTCCTTGCTCAGCCAAGCCTTGCCTGAGGTGGAAGTGGCGTCTACCGAAGCCGGCGGTTTGCCGCCTTTGCAAGTGGAGGCAGCGGCCTTTGCATGGTTGGCGCGGCAAACCCTCCTGAACTTGCCTGGCAATTTGCCTGCGGTTACGGGTGCTCGTGGTCCGCGGGTTTTGGGGGCCATCTACCCTGCTTGATGTTTCGGCACCCCCATGAAAAAAGGCCGCAAAGCGGCCTTTTTTTGCGCGCTAAAAACTCATGCTGAGAAGGATGAACCGCAACCGCAGGTGGACGTGGCGTTGGGGTTCTTGATGACGAACTGAGCGCCTTGCAAGTCTTCTTTGTAGTCAATTTCAGCGCCCAACAGGTACTGGTAGCTCATGGCGTCCACCAGCAAGGACACGCCGTTCTTGGTCATGGTGGTGTCGTCTTCGTTGGTGATTTCGTCGAAGGTGAAGCCGTATTGGAAGCCAGAGCATCCGCCGCCTTGCACAAACACGCGCAGTTTCAAGTCGGGATTGCCTTCTTCAGCGATCAGATCGGCCACTTTGGCGGCAGCACTGTCGGTGAAAACAATGGGTTCCGGCATGGCGGTGGGCAGGGATTCGGCTAATGCACTCATGGCGAGCTCCAAAACAGTTGATTCATCAGATGAAGTGAATAGTAACGTATTTCAGTCAACAATAACCGAAGCAAGGTTATGCAAACCCCAAGAAAAAAGCCGCCGGGGCCAGGCCTCCAGCGGCTTGAGGAACCCCCAAGGGTTCCCAAAGATCAGCGTTTGCTGAACTGCTTGCGGCGACGAGCGCCGTGCAAACCGACCTTTTTACGTTCCACTTCACGCGCATCGCGGGTGACAAAACCGGCTGCGGACAGCACGGGTTTGAGGGATGCGTCGTAATCGATCAAAGCGCGGGTGATGCCATGTCGGGCAGCGCCCGCTTGGCCGGATTCACCGCCACCTTGCACGTTGATCTGGATGTCAAACGACTCGCCGTGCTGGGTCAGCAACAACGGTTGTTTGGTGATCATGATGGATGTTTGACGACCGAAGTACTCGGCGATGTCTTTGCCATTGATCTTGATGTGGCCTGAGCCTTTTTTGAGAAACACGCGGGCGACGCTGGATTTGCGACGGCCGGTGCCATTGTTCCAATCACCAATCATTTCATAGCTCCTTAGATGTCCAGCGTTTTAGGCTGTTGGGCCGTATGGGGATGCTCGGCACCGCCGTACACCTTGAGCTTTTTGATCATGGCGAAACCCAAAGGACCTTTGGGCAGCATGCCTTTGACCGCTTTTTCCAAGGCACGGCCAGGGTGCTTGGCTTGCATGTCGCGGAAGTTAATGCTGGAGATGCCACCAGGGTAACCAGAATGGCGGTGGTACATCTTGTCCAGGGCTTTGTTGCCCGTGACACGGATTTTGGATGCGTTGATGACGACGATGTAGTCGCCGGTATCGACGTGAGGCGTATAAATGGCTTTGTGCTTGCCGCGTAAACGGAGGGCTGCTTCGCTGGCAATCCGTCCGAGCACCTTGTCGGTGGCGTCAATCACAAACCACTCATGCGTCACGTCAGCGGGTTTTGCGCTGAAAGTGGACATGTGTTTTCCTAGAGTGGGTTGTGGGGTCCTTTTCCACGGTCGGCGTTCTTCTGATGAGAACCTCTTAGGTGGGGGTGAATGCCTCGCCGCGGGACCTTGTTCGCTGCGAAGCCTGCCATTCTATGGCATTTCCTCCCCTATGCCTGCCCTCAAGCCCTGGCGGTTACCATGGGGGCATGTTCAGTTACCGCCACGCCTTTCACGCCGGCAACCATGCCGATGTCCTCAAACACACGGTTTTGATTGCTGTTTTGCAGCATTTAGCACTCAAAGAGGTGGGTTTCACAGCTTTAGACACCCATTCGGGGCCCGGTTTGTACCGATTGGACGGTCCGGATGCGCAGCAAAGTGGTGAAGCCCAGGAAGGCTTGTTGGCGTTAATGCGCAACAAATCCAAGCTGGCTGGACCCATGGCCCCGGCTTTACAGGCTTACCGGGCTGTGTTGGACCACTTCAACCCCAAGGGTGGTTTGCTGAACTACCCCGGCTCGCCTTTCATCGCCCAGCATTTGCTGCGCGAGCAAGACAAGCTCAAATTGTTCGAGATGCACCCCACCGACATCCGCACCTTGCAAACCAATGTGGACGAATTGCGGGTGGGCAGGCAAGTGGCCGTGTTGCATGAGGACGGCTTCAATGGCTTGCCCAAGTTTTTGCCACCACCCACGCGTCGTGGTGTGGTGTTCATCGACCCCAGCTATGAAATCAAACTGGACTACGAGCGCGTGGCAGTCACCGTGTCGATGGGCATCCAACGTTTTGCCACCGGCACCTTTGTGGTTTGGTACCCGATCATCCCCAGGCCACAGGCACACAGCCTGCCCAGGCATTTGATCAACTTGGCCAAACAAGCTGATAAACCCTGGTTGCATGCCACCTTGCGCATCAAATCTGGCGCGCGAACCGAAGCCGTCACCGGGGATCCTTTGAAGCGATTAGGACTGGTGGAAAGCGGCGTGGTGGTGATCAACCCGCCCTTCACCTTGCACGACCAAATGAAAGAGGCCCTGCCCCAAATGGTGCAACTCATGGGCCAAGACAAGGTGGCCGGCTTCGAGCTGACCCAGGGTTAGGCCAACGACAAGGCTTTGCACAGGGCCGTGACCGCAGCCGATTGGTTCATGGTGTAGAAGTGCAAACCGGGTGCGCCGCCCAAGCGCAATTGATCGCATAGATCTGTCACGACCTCTAAACCAAAGGCTTTGATGGACGCCGTGTCATCGCCATAACTTTGCAAGCGCAAGCGGATCCAACGGGGGATTTCTGCGCCGCAAGCGTCAGAGAACCGCATGAGTTGGGTGGAACTGATGATGGGCATGATGCCCGGCACCACCGGAATGTCGGCCCCATGTTTGTGGGCTTCATCGACAAAGCGAAAATAAGCATCACTGTTGTAGAAATACTGGGTGATGGCGGAGGTGGCGCCGGCTTTCACCTTGGTCACATAGGCTCGCACATCTGCATCAGGCGACTTGGCCTGGGGATGCACTTCTGGATAACAACCCACCTCGATGTGGAAATGGTCACCGGTTTCTTCACGAATGAACGCCACCAATTCACTGGCATAACGAAACTCACCAAAGGTGCCGTGGCCGCTGGGCAAGTCACCACGCAGCGCCACCATGCGGCGAATATCGGCTGCTTTGAACTCGGCCAACTGGACGCGCACGCTGTCGCGGGTGGCCCCAATGCAAGAGAAATGCGGTGCAGCATCAAAACCGTCTTTCAAGATGGCCTGCACTTGCTGCAAGGTGCCATCTTGGGTGCTGCCGCCTGCACCGTAGGTGACGCTGAAAAATTCCGGCTTGAGCGCGTACAAATCTTGACGCACTTGCTTCAACTTCGCTTCCCCCTCTGGGGTTTTCGGTGGAAAAAATTCAAAACTGATGGGACACAAGTCCTTCATGCTGCCCTCCTGGCATGGATGAAAAATTCTTGGTTGCCGTCACCCCCGGTGATGGGACTGAGCAACCACGCAACAACGTCTAAATTCACGGTTTGACAAGCCTGTCTCAAGCGCTGTTCCACCTGGCCATACAACGCGGGGTTCTTCACCACGCCGCCCTTGCCCAGGTCTTGCGCCTGCAATTCAAACTGCGGTTTGATCAACAACAGCGCTGAAGCTTGCGGCTTCATCACGGTAGCGATGGCTGGCAACACCAAGGTGAGTGAAATGAAACTCAAATCAGCCACCACAAGGTCAAAACCCATTGCGCCTTGCGCACCAAACAAAGCTGGCGTCATCTCCCGCGCATTCACCCGCTCCATGACATGCACGCGTGTGTCTGCGCGAACTTGCGGATGCAATTGGCCATGGCCCACATCCACCCCCCAAACACGGGCGGCGCCGTGCTGCAACAAACAATCAGTGAAACCGCCGGTGGATTGCCCGACATCAAGACAAACCAAGCCTTGTGGGCTCAAACCTGTCTGCTGCAAGGCACCTTCCAGCTTCAAACCACCGCGCGAGACAAACCGGGTTTCGGCATCGTCAAGCAACAACAGTTCACACCCTTCAGGCAGCACTGCACCGTTTTTGTCGATGGGCGACCACGTTTGTTGCCCCATTCGCCAGCGCACGCCGGCAGCAATCAATCGCTGCGCTTGCGAGCGCGTGGCGGCCAAGCCGCGCTCGACCAGCAACTGGTCAGCGCGCACAGGGCTTAGTAGCGGTAGGTGTCGGCTTTGTAAGGACCGGCTTTGCTCACACCAATGTAGGAGGCTTGCTCGTCGGTCAACTCCGTCAGCATGGCGCCGACCTTCTTCAGGTGCAAACGCGCAACTTTTTCATCCAAGTGCTTGGGCAACACATAGACCTTGCCAGATTCGTAATGGTCTTGACGTGTGAAGAGTTCGATTTGCGCGATGGTTTGGTTGGCAAACGAGCTGCTCATGACGAAGCTGGGGTGACCTGTTGCGCAACCCAAATTCACCAAACGGCCTTTGGCCAGCAAAGTGATTTTTTTGCCGTCAGGGAAGATCACGTGGTCAACCTGGGGCTTGATCTCGTCCCACTTGAGTTTCTCCAAGGAAGCAACATCAATTTCGTTGTCGAAGTGACCGATGTTGCACACAATGGCTTCGTCTTTCATGGCGGCCATGTGTTCGTAGCGAATCACGTTTTTATTGCCGGTGGCAGACACGAAGATGTCGGCTTTGTCAGCGGCGTATTCCATGGTCACCACTTTGTAACCTTCCATGGCGGCTTGCAAGGCGTTGATGGGGTCGATTTCGGTGACCCACACTTGGGCGCTCAAAGCACGCAAAGCTTGGGCAGAACCTTTGCCCACGTCGCCATAGCCAGCCACCAAAGCCACTTTGCCGGCGATCATCACGTCGGTGGCGCGCTTGATGGAATCGACCAAGGATTCGCGGCAACCATAGAGGTTGTCGAATTTACTTTTGGTGACCGAGTCGTTCACGTTGATGGCGCGGAACATCAGGCTGCCTTTGGCGGCCATTTCGTTCAGGCGCAACACGCCGGTGGTGGTTTCTTCGGTGACGCCAATGATGTGCGCCCCTTTGCGGCTGTACCAAGTGGGGTCTTGCGCCAGCTTGGCTTTGATGGCGTTGAACAAACACACTTCTTCTTCGCTGCCAGGGTTGTTCAGCAAGGAGGCATCTTTCTCAGCGC